>WNGF01000294.1_pt1 | contig 104693 bp, 84 predicted proteins | sample 5400641 | NCBI WGS metagenome assembly WNGF01 (sample SAMN13153371, study PRJNA577476) | soil metagenome | isolation source: 80 cm soil or saprolite under grassland replicate 2 | place: USA:California | collected 2016-06-15 | reverse complement strand
TCGCCGTCGCCACCCCGCCGGCCCAAGCCGATCTGATCCAGACGGTGCTCGACTTTGCGCCGGGGATCTGGACGCCATTCCACCGGCATGGCGGGCAGGCGTTCAACCTGGTTCTGGCGGGCGAGATCACGCTACGTGAGAACAATACCGAGCAGATCTTCAAGCCCGGTGAGGGCTGGTCCGACACCCCTGACCAGGTGCATGCGGCCGGTAACGCCGGCGCGGCGCCGGCGCGCCTGCTGGTCACCTTCCTGCTGCCGAAGGAAGCGCCACTGACCACAGTGGAGCGGGGGGGAAGCTCCGAGCAGCCACCGCCCGGCCCAACCAAGGTCTACGAATCGAAGGTGGCGGTGGCCAGCCCGCCGGCCCAGGCTGATCTGATCCAGGTGATGCTCGACTTCGCGCCAGGAGCGTGGACGCCGCCACACACGCACGGTGGTCAGACACTCAACACCGTGCTCGAAGGCGAGATCACATTGCGCGAGAACGGTGCTGATAAGACGCTCAAGCCCGGTGAGGGCTGGTCCGACACCCCCGACCAGGTGCATGCGGCCGGCAACGCCGGTGCCATGAAGGCCAGCCTCGCCGTCGCATTTCTGTTGCCGAAGGGCGCACAGTTGACAACCGTGCAGGCGGCGGCCCCTGTAGCCGCCCCGGCGGCGCTGCCGCAGACGGGCGGAGCAACTGAGCCACCGTGGCAACGAGCCGCTGTTATTGGCCTGGTACTCGTGGTCATCGGACTTATCGTGGCGGTTGGGCGGCATGGGCGCGCCATGCGCCGGCGCTAAGACGAGTGGCACGATGAATATGTTATGCCTCGTCCTGCACCTGCCGCGCGCTCCACGTGATGACGCGTGCGGGATTAGCCTATCAACGCGGTGGAGCTGATTGCGAGTCTCACAGGCACCTCATCCCAAACGCTGAGGTGCCTGTGATTGTAATTGCTGCATTGTGATACGGAGACCAAGCGGCGCAATTCGTTCCTGCGCTCCTAATACGCGCTTGAAGACAGCACCGTTTTACACTACGGTTCGATAGACCGCTATTGCGACTGATTGTAACGATGCTGGATCCTGGCAGATATAGTTGTGAGAGCGACTGACCCCTGGTGTTCACGACGAGCAGGACGCTACTTTGCGTTTGGTGGAAGCAACCCTAACACTGGGCCTTTACCGGCTGGTCTGCGGAATCCTTGCCAGGCTCCGGGCGCTTCGCCGATGAAGAAGTTTGGCGTTCGCGATGTGGCCGAGTGGCAGGAGATGAATTTTTAGCTTCAAGATTTTTCAAATATGTCGACAACAAAGATAGTAACAACGAAGCACCATGTCATGGTGAGCGTAGCGAACCATCTCATTGCAAATCGCACTGTGGCACCATTGAGATGCTTCACTTCGTTCAGCATGACATTGATCATCGTTGTCTATGTGAGCGCCTATCTGAAGCGCGCCAGCGACAACGGCAAGAAACCCGTGAAGCAGATCGTCTTCGAAGGCGAGCGCTTCGACGTGATGGGCGTGCGGCGCTGGCGGGATGAGGCGTTGCGCCAGGGTTTGAGGTGATTTGAAAACCACCAAGGCACCAAGATGCTTAATCATAACCTTACACTTGGCGTCTTGGCGTCTTGGTGGTTAAAACGGTACGCTCGTGCAGTTCCAGGCGACGCGCAACTCAAAACTCAGAATTCAGAACTACGACACTGTCACCCGCTCGGCCACCGCCGCGCCAACCTCGCTGGTGGAATATGTCTTCTCGCCGGGTGCCGCGATATCGCCGGTGATGTAGCCGTCGGCGATTGCGGCGGCGACGGCCGCCTCGACCGCGCGGGCCTCAGCTTCGAGCCCCAGCGAGAGCCGCAGCAGCAGCGCCACGCTCAGGATCGTCGCCAGCGGGTTGGCGATGCCTTTGCCGGCGATATCCGGCGCCGAGCCGTGGATTGGTTCGTATAGGCCCATGCGCATGGTCCGTTGTTCGTGGTCCGTGGTCTGTGGTTTTGATGCCGATGCAACTGACGACGGACTACGTACCACGGACTCACCCAGCGAAGCGGACGGCAGCATCCCCATCGAGCCGGCCAGCATCGAGGCTTCGTCGGTCAGAATATCGCCGAACATATTCTCGGTTACAATCACGTCGAAGCTGGCCGGCCGGCTGATCAGATACATTGCGCAGGCGTCGACTAAGATATGCTCGAGCTGCACATCCGGGAACTCCTCGCGCATCACCCGCGTGGTCACGCTGCGCCACAGCCGCGATGTCTCCAGCACATTCGCTTTGTCGACCGAGGTGAGCTTGCCGCGCCGGCCGCGCGCCAGTTCCGCAGCGGTGCGCACGATCCGCTCGATCTCGGCGGTGGTGTAGACGCACTCGTCGTAGGCGCTTTCCTGCCCGCTGGCGTCGCGGTCGCGGCCCTTCTCGCCAAAGTAGATCCCGCCGGTCAGCTCACGCACCACCAGCAGGTCGACGCCGTTCAGGCGCTCGGGGCGGAGCGGCGAGGAAGCGATCAGCCGTGGGTGCAGCGCCACCGGGCGCAGGTTCGCAAATAGCCCGAGCGCCTTGCGAATGCCCAGCAGCCCCTGCTCGGGGCGCACCTTGGCCTCGGGGTTATCCCATTTCGGCCCACCGACCGCGCCAAGTAGCACCGCGTCAGATCTCTGGCACAGCCGCAGCGTCTCATCCGGCAGCGCCGTGCCGGTCGCGTCGATCGCGCAGCCGCCCAGCAGCGCCTCGTGGAATTCAAATGTGTGGCCGAAGCGCCGCCCGACCGCCTTGAGCACGCGCACACCCTCGGCCACCACGTCCGGCCCGATGCCGTCGCCGGGCAGTGTGCTGATGACAGCTTGCATTATTATAGAGTCCTCTCTTGGTTATATAGTGCGTAGTGCGAAAAGTTCTAGCTGCTATGCAGTACATAGTGCGTAGTGCGAAAAGTTCTAGCTGCTATGCAGTACTTCGGCTTGCTCCGGCGTGGGGAGCGCTCCTAATTGCTGGAGCTCCCACAGCGCATTAAATTGATCCCATGCATCGACGATGACCCCACCCACGATGCGGAAAAAGACAAACCCCTTGCTGGTAAAGGATTGTCCATTCGTCATCTCTGTGGCCTCTGTGATCTCTTTGGCAAGCGAAATCTCAAAACTTAAACTGTCTGAATGCGCGCGGGGTGGCCGGACTCATACGCCGCGATTACATCGTCTTCGCCGATCAGGAAGCCCATCTGATCCACGCCGTTGAGCAGGCAGTGCTTGGCAAATGGCTCGATCGGGAATCCGACGCTCTGGCCGCCCGGCAGGATCAGGCGCTGGTTCGCCAGATCGACCGTGACGGTGGTGGTCGGATCTTCCTCGCACATGCTGACCAGCTGGTAGTAGGTATCGTTGTCGACCTGGATCGGCAGCAGGCCATTTTTGAGCGAGTTACCTTTGAATATATCGGCGAAGTAGGTGCTGATAACGGCCTTGAACCCATAGCCTTGCAGGGCCCACGGCGCGTGCTCGCGCGAGGAACCGCAGCCGAAGTTGTTGCCGGCGATCAGCACCTGCGCGTCCCGCGCCTCGGGCCTATTCAGCACGAAGTCCTCTTTGGGGCTGCCGTCGGCGTTGTAGCGCCAGTCGGCGAACAGCGCGTCGCCAAGACCGGCTTTGCTAGTCGTGGTTAACCAGCGCGCGGGTATAATCTGGTCGGTGTCGATGTCGTTGATAGGCAAAGCGACCGCTTTGGCCTCGAAGGTTGTGATTGGTTCCATATCAGTCTCCATACAGTAGATTAGAGATAGAAGATTATTCCCACTAATCTCTGATCTCGTCAACAATTGACAGAATCAGAAATATCCGATATAGTATAAAGAACATGTGTGCGAAGTGTATCCCTAGCTTGTTCACACTGTACGCCCGAACTCATACGGTTGGCATGCCACTTGAACAGAGGCTAGCATGTGGAGTGCAGAACAAAAACTCTGTATAAAGTGCCAACAACTCAGGGCTGTTTCTGAGTTTCATAAAGACAGTCGCCGTTCTGACGGGCTTTTTCCGTATTGTAAACGTTGCCGTGCTAAAGACCCTGAGTTCTATGACGAACGACTCTTACAAACTGCGAAGGGATTACGCCGATGTTATGGTTGTAAGCGATGGTTACAACCCGATCAGTTCTATATTGCGCCATCTAGAAAAGATGGAATACTAGAACGATGCATTGAGTGCGCAAAAGCGCAAGCCAAACGTACTTCGTCAAAGCCGGGCTATTACACACGACAATATCGGCGTGATCCAGCAAAGCACAATACTAAATGGCGTCGGTTTTATCAACGTCATATTGAACGCGAACGCAAACGCGTGATTCGTTATAGTAAAACAGATGCTGGGAAAGCAAAACTAGCTCGCGCTAATCATCAACGTCGCGTGCGAACGGCAAATGTCCCAAATACACTTACTGCTCAAGAATGGCAAACAATTCTTGAGCAACAGCAGCACTGTTGTGCTGCGTGCGGTAGAGCATTTAGCGATGCACTACCACCAACCCGTGACCACATTGTTCCTGTGTCCAAAGGCGGTGGCCTTACCCTTGAAAATACGCAAGCATTGTGCAAACCATGTAATAGCCGGAAACTCGCCAGACACATCGACTACCGCAAAGCTAAAGCATAGACCTTATCTATCATACATCAATACATCGTTTCGCTACTAATCGCGGCTACCCAAGCAACGTGCGGTAGAGCACAGCAGAAGCGAAACGATGTAGTCATGCACGACACTTATCTTCTAGCTCAAAAGCTTCCGCGGATCACTAACAACACCTGTCACAGCAGCCGCAGCGGCAGTGATCGGGCTCGCCAGCAATGTGCGAGCGCCCGGCCCCTGGCGACCCTGGAAGTTCCGATTGGAGGTCGAAACCGCGTATTTCCCTGCCGGCACTTTGTCGTCGTTCATAGCCAGGCACGCCGAGCAGCCGGCCTCGCGCCACTCCGCGCCAGCAGCCTTGAAGACCTCATCCAGCCCTTCCTCCTCGGCCTGGCGCTTGACCCGCTGCGAACCAGGCACGACCATCACACGCACGCCGGGAGCCACGGTGCGGCCCTTGATCAGGCCGGCCGCCTGCCGCAGATCCGAGATCCGCGAGTTTGTGCAGCTGCCGATGAACACCATATCGATCTTGTGGCCCAGCAGCGGCTGGCCGGGCTCCAGATTCATATAGCGCAGCGCCTTGTCGAGCGCGGTGCGCTGGCTGGGGTCGGCCAGCTCGCTGGGGGTCGGGATGCGGCCGTCGATCGGCATGCCCATGCCCGGGTTGGTGCCGTAGGTGATCATCGGCGTCAACGTGTTGGCGTCGAGCGTCACCTCGGCGTCATAGGCCGCGCCGTCGTCGCTGGGCAGCTGCCGCCAGGCCGCCACCGCCGCGTCCCAATCGGCGCCCTTGGGCGCGTGCGGCTTGCCGGCGATATAGTTGAATGTCGTCTCGTCGGGCGCCACCAGGCCGGCGCGCGCGCCGCCCTCGATCGACATATTGCAGATCGTCATGCGCTCTTCCATCGACAGCGCGCGGATTGCCTCGCCCATATACTCGACTACGTGGCCGGTGCCGCCGCCGACGCCGATCTTGGCGATGATCGCCAGGATGATATCTTTCGCGGTCACGCCATTCTGCAGCCGGCCGTCGACGCGAATGGCCATGGTTTTCGGCTTGCTTTGGAGCAGGCACTGCGTCGCCAGCACATGCGCGACCTCGGAGGTGCCGATGCCGAAGGCCAGCGCGCCGAACGCGCCATGGGTGCTGGTGTGGCTATCGCCGCAGACAACCGTCATGCCCGGCTGGGTCAAGCCCTGCTCCGGCCCGATCACATGCACGATGCCCTGATTGAGCGTGCCGAGCTTGAACAGCGGGATGCCGAAATCGGCGCAGTTCCGCTCAAGCTGGTTCAGCTGCGCGATCGCCTGCGGGTCGATTACCGGAATGATCCCGTCCGGGCCGCGCGGCGTGGTCGGCGTCGAGTGATCCATCGTCGCCAGCGTGCGGTCGGGCCTCCTCACCTTCAGGCCGCGCTCCCTCAGCTCGGTGAACGCCTGCGGCGACGTGACTTCATGAATCAGGTGCAGGTCGATATACAGCACCGCCGGCGTCTCGGGCGTCTGCGCGCGGACGATGTGGGTCTCCCAAATCTTTTCGAAGAGTGTGCGTGGTGTCATCTGTATTTCATCCATTACAAATTGCATATTGTAAATTGTATATTGTAAAATTGCTCGTTTTGAAGACGCAATTTACAATATACAATTTACAATTCTTAAACATACTCTACCCAACCCCAGCGATCCTCGGTCTCGCCGTTGAACAAACCGAAGAACGCCTGCTGGATCGCGGTGGTGATTGGCCCGCGCTTGCCCGCGCCGACCGTGATACCGTCGACCGAGCGGATCGGCGAGACCTCGGCGGCCGTGCCGGTGAAGAACAGCTCGTCGGCCAGGTACAGCGCCTCGCGCGGTAGGTTCTGCTCGCGCACTTCGTAGCCTAGGTGCCTGGCCAGCGTCATAATCGTGTCGCGGGTGATGCCCGGCAGCAGCGCGGCGGTGAATGGCGGGGTGAAGATCACGCCGTCGCGAATCACAAACAGGTTCTCGCCCGAGCCCTCGCTCAAATTGCCGTTGATGTCGAGGGCGATACCCTCGACGTAGCCGTGGCGCTGCGCCTCCATCACAATCAGCTGCGACGACAGATAGTTGCCGCCGGCCTTGGCCATCGCCGGCAACGTGTTCGGCGCCACTCGCGTCCACGACGAAACCGCCACGTCGACGCCGGTCTCGAGCGCGTCGGCGCCGAGGTAGGTGCCCCACTCAATCGCGGCGACCATCACCTCGACCGGGTTCTTCAGCGGGAACACGCCGATCTCGCCATAGCCGCGCCACACTAGCGGGCGCAGGTAGGCGTTCTCGAGCCCATTCTCGCGCACCACCGCCTGGCACGCGTCGCTGATCTGCCCGGGGGTATAGGGCAGCTCCATACGATAGATCTTCGCCGAATCGAACAGGCGGCGCGTGTGCGGCGCCAGCCGGAAGATCGCCGGCCCCTTCGGCGTGTTATAGCAACGAATACCCTCGAATACCGAGGAGCCATAGTGCAGCGCGTGAGTCATCACATGCACGGTGGCCTTTTCCCATGGCACCAGCTCGCCGTTGAACCAGATGTATTTGGTGGCATTCATTGGCATGTTCGTTCTCCTTATAATGCTACGGTCGCGAAGAAGCTGATGGCATTATACCGCGTCGGTCCGTGGTTCGTGGTCCGCTGTCTGTTGCGCCACGCTTTCCGGTCGATTGTCAGCAACTGACGACGGACGCGTGACAACGGACCGGAGGAGTGGTAGTTCGAGGCTATCCCACAGCGCCTGCCAGCTGGCCTCGATAATGTTCTCCGAGCAGCCGACTGTACTCCAGCGCTCCTCGCCGCGCGCCGACTCGATCAGCACGCGCGGCTTGGCGGCGGTGCCGAGGTGCTCGTCGACGATCCGCACCTTGTAGTCTACCAGATGCACCTCGGCCAGTATGGGGTAGTGCGGCACCAGGGCCTTGCGAATCGCCTGGTCGAGCGCGTTCACCGGGCCGTCGCCTTCGGCGGCGGTATGCATCACTTCGGCGCCCACGCGCAGCTTGACGGTCGCCTGCGACATCACCTGGTTGCTGCCGCGCTTCTCGACAATCACGGTGAAGTCGAGCAGTTCGAACGGCGCGACATAATCGGGCGATGCGCGGCGCACCAGCATTTCGAATGAGCCTTCGGCGGCCTCGAATTGAAACCCGCCGCTCTCGAGTTCTTTGATACGCTGCAGCACCGCGCGCTCATTGCCATTCAAAATCAGCCCGAGCGCCTCGGCGCGCATGCGCACATTGCCGCGCCCGGCCAGCTCGCTCACCACCACGCGTAGTTCATTGCCGACCCACTCTGGGTCGATATGCTGGTAGCTTTCGGCGACCTTAGCGATCGCCGCGACGTGAATGCCACCCTTGTGCGCGAACGCGCTGCGGCCGACATAAGGCGCGTGCGTGTCGGGGTTGATATTGGCGATTGCCGCGACATAATGCGAGACCTCGCTCAGCCGGCGCAGCTGCGCCTGGTCGACGCACTGGTAGCCCTGCTTGATCTGCAAGTTAGCAATCAGTGGGATCAGGTCCATATTGCCGCAGCGCTCGCCATAGCCGTTGATCGTGCCCTGCACCTGCACGCAGCCGGCCTGCACCGCCGCCATGGCATTGGCTACCGCCAGCGCGCCGTCGTTGTGGGTATGGATACCTAATTGCAGATTGTAGATTGCAGATTGCAGATTGCTATCGCCATTACCTGCAATTTGCAATTTGCAATTTACAATTAGATGCTCACGCACCATTTTGATGGCCTGCTCGACCTCAGCTGGCAGCGATCCCCCATTCGTATCGCACAAAACAATCACGTCGGCGCCGGCCCGCGCCGCCGCCGTGATCGTCTCTACCGCGTACTCCGAGTCGAGCTTATAGCCATCGAAGAAGTGCTCGGCGTCGTACACCACTTCTTTGCCAAGCTGCTTGAAGTAGGCCACGCTATCGCCGATCATGCGCAGGTTTTCGTCCAGCGTGGTCTCCAGCACCTTCACGACATGCAGCGTCGAGCTCTTGCCGACCAGCGTGATCACTGGCGTGTTCGCTTCGACCAGCGCACGAATGTTGGGATCGTCGTCGCAGGTATTCTTGGCGTGGCGCGTGCTGCCGAACGCGGCGATCTTGGCATTTTTCAGCTCAACCTGCTGGATCTTCTGGAAGAACTCGGCGTCTTTTGGGTTCGAGCCGGGCCAGCCGCCCTCGATATAGTGGATGCCCAGCGCGTCGAGCTCGCGGGCGATCTTAACCTTGTCCTCAGCAGAAAGCGACAATCCCTCGCGCTGAGAGCCATCGCGAAGCGTGGTATCGTAAAGTTGAACTTGCACTTGCTAGCTCCTTCATGAAAGAACAATGAATCGGGTGCCCGCACCGGGTACCCTCTGGGTGTGGGTACCCGGCGAACAAAGAACAAAATCTCAGATATAACGTCATTGTTCTCTGTTCTTTGTTCTGCCTACTACGAACGGTTCGGCTAGCGCGTGCGAATAACGGGCAGCCGCTCGCGAAGAGCGACTGCCGGGATCACCTTTGTGTAATACATTATTTCTCTCGATAGCACGGATAGCTCCCAAACACCTTGAATAGCCCCGTCTTGGCGCGAATGCGTTCTAATATGTCGGCCACATGCGGCTCGAGCCGGTGGCCGTTGAGATCCACCAGGAAAATATACTCGCCAAGCGTGGCCTTGCTCGGCCGCGACTCGAGCTTGGTCATATTGATGTCGGCGCGCGCCAGCTCTTGCAGCGTCTCGACCAGGATGCCGGGGCGATCCTCGGCAAAACCGAAGCATATACTTGTCTTATCGTTGCCGGTCGGCGCAGCATCCGTGCGGCCTAGTGCGATGAACCGCGTGACATTATCGGTGCGATCGTTGATGCCGCTGGCCAGGATCTGCGCGTCGTTCAACTGCGCCGCGCGCAGCGTGCTGATCGCCGCGGCCGGCCGCTCGTCGGCCAGCGCCTCGGCCGGCGCGGCGCTGTTGCTCAGCGAGGCGACCGTCGCGACATTTGGCAGGCAGCGCTCGACAAACTTACGGCACTGGCCGAGCGACTGCGGATGGACATATAGCACCTTGATCTGCGGCAGTGTGATGCCAGGCCGCGCGACCAAATACTGCCGGATCGGGATGACAGTCTCTCCGGTGATCCGCAGATCGGTTTCGTGAATCAACAGATCCAGCGTGGTCGTAACGCTGCCTTCCAGCACATTCTCGATCGGCAGAACTCCGACCGTCGCCGCGCCGGTCTCGACGGCGGTGACGACCGCAGGCATGCTGGCTAATGGCAGCAGTGCGCCGTCTGGCCCGCCATAGGCGATCGCGGCCTCCTCGCTGAAGCTGCCGGGCGGACCCAAATACGCGATAGTTGTCATAGAAATTGCAGATTGTAAATTGTAAATTGTAGATTGGCACGAAGAGCAATCTGCAATTTACAATTTGCAATCTGAAATTAGTCGGCTTTTCCCAGCATGCTATTCCCAAACAGATCGACCGCTTCAATCGACGTTTCGTGCTTCGATCGGTTGCGCTGGCGCTCTTGGCGCGAGTGAAACAGTTTGTTTAGCGCGCCGACATATGCTTCGGCCGCGGCGACAACCGTGTCGGTATTGACGCCATAGCCGCTGAAGACGCGCGGTTGGCGTCCGCGCTCGGCGGCCTGGCTCATGCCGTTGGGCTTCTCGCTCTCGGCCGCGCGCGTGCCATACTCCTGCACGCGGATGGTCACCTCGGCGGTGGCGTTAATGCCCTCGGTGATCGCATTCACCGCGAACTCGACCAACTCGCCCGGCTCGCCGACGATCTTGTTGACCGCCTGGCAGACCGCGTCGACCGGGCCGGTGCCCTGCGCCGACTCGGTGCGCGTCTCGCCGCCGGGGCCGCGCATGCGCACCGTGGCGGTCGGGATCACATCCGTGCCGCAGAACACCTGTACATAATCCAGCTCGTAGATCGCGATCGTGCGTTGGGCTTCGCCCGCAATCAGCGCCTCGATGTCGCGGTCGTCGACCAGCTTTTTCTTGTCGGCCAGCTCCTTGAAGCGCGTGAACACATGCCGGAACTCTTCGTCGCTGAGGCTATAGCCCAGCGCCTCGATATGCTTGCGAAACGCATGCCGCCCGGAGTGCTTGCCGAGGATCAATGCGTTGCCATCCAGCCCGACCGTCTCGGCGCTCATGATCTCATAGGTCTGGCGGTTCTTGAGGATGCCATCCTGGTGAATGCCGGACTCGTGCGCAAACGCGTTCGCGCCGACGATCGCCTTGTTCGGCGGTACATGCACGCCGGTGCAGGCCGACACCAGCCGCGAGGCGCGCGCTAGCTCGCGCGTGTTGATCTTGGTCTCGATCCCGAAGAACTGCTTGCGGGTGTGCAGCGCCATCACTACTTCTTCGAGCGACGCGTTACCGGCGCGCTCGCCGATGCCGTTGATCGTGCATTCGATCTGCCGCGCGCCCGCGCGCACGCCGGCCAGCGAGTTTGCCACCGCCATTCCCAGGTCGTCGTGGCAGTGCGTCGAGATGATCACCTTATCGCCGCCCGGTACGGTGCGGCGGATGCCGTCGATCATAGTGTAGTATTCTTCGGGGGTGGTGTAGCCGACCGTATCGGGGATATTCAGCGTCGTCGCGCCGCACTCGATCGCGATCTTCAGCACCTCTTTAAGAAACTGCGGGTCTGAGCGGCCGGCGTCCATGGGCGAGAACTCGACGTCGTCGCACAGGCTGCGGGCGTACGTCACCATCTCGCCGATCAGCTCCAGCGCCTCGCCGCGGCTCTTGCGGAACTGGTGTTCCAGGTGAATATCTGAGGTTGACATAAACGTATGGATGCGCTTCTTCGCGGCGGGCTCGATCGCGCTCCAGCACTTGTCGATATCTTCCTTATTAGCGCGCGCCAGGCCGCAGATCATCGGGCCATCGGCGGTGCCGACCTCGTGCGCAATCGCGTTGACCGCGTCCCAATCGCCGGGCGAGGCGGCCGGGAAGCCAGCCTCGATGATGTCGACGCCCAGGCGCGTGAGCTGGCGGGCCACCTCGAGCTTCTCTTCCTTGGTCATCGTGCAGCCCGGCGCCTGCTCGCCGTCGCGCAAGGTCGTATCGAAAATACGTACATGGTCGGATACGTGAGGCTCCATAGGATTCTCTCCTTATGAACAAAGAACAAAGAACAGAGAACAAACGAGACCCATTCAGCTGTGCTTATGCGTAGTCCTCCGGCAAGAATGGGAATGGCGGCTCGTCCATTCTGTCGGCGAGTTGGTACGACTCACGGTTTTCACGAAGCTGTGGTCCGCTACCTTGTTCGAGTAGTTTGTCGAGCATCAAGACCTTCTTTGTGAGCATAGCTGTTATCTCGGTACACTCTTGCAGTAATGGTGCTTCTTCTGCTCCGGTAATATGGCCTGCTCGGCGTAGTTGATCGAGCCAGCTATCCGTTTCAGCGAGCGAACCTCGCGCAATCAGCAAATGATTGCGATGAGCCGCAGGCGTATAGCGACCATGTCCCTCGGCAATATTCGCCCCCACAGATGTCGCTGCGCGAATGATCTGCCGAGCTAGCACTGCATTTGCCCAGTTTTGTGGAAGCCGGTGAGTCAGTTTGCTGACTTGGTATCCCAACTCCTGGGCTCGCTGCCATACTATAAGCTTGCGATGAGTGTAGTTATCGGCCATGTATATCCCCAGTTTAGGTCTGAAGCTTGTCCTTTGTTCTTTGTTCTCTATTCTTTGTTCTGCTTAGGCTCCGCCCTGCCCCGGAATCACTTCCTTCGGCCCGACGAACGGCATCATGCGGCGCAGCTCGCGGCCGACGCGCTCAATCGGGTGGTCGATGTCGGCCTTGCGCTGGGCGTTGAAGCGCGGCCGGCCGTTGTGGTTCTCTTCGATCCAGTCTTCGGCGAAGGCGCCGCTCTGGATGTTCGCCAGCAACTGCTTCATGGCCGCGCGAGTCTGCTCGTTGATGATCTGGCCGCCCGCGACATAGTCGCCCCACTCGGCGGTGTCCGAGACCGAGTAGCGCATGTAGTTCAGCCCACCCTGGTAGAACAGGTCGACGATCAGTTTCAGTTCGTGCATGCACTCGAAGTAGGCTACTTCCGGCTGGTAGCCGGCCTCGACCAGCGTCTCGAAGCCGGCCTTGACCAGCGCCGACACACCGCCACACAGCACGCTCTGCTCACCGAACAGGTCGGTCTCGGTCTCTTCGGCGAAGGTCGTCAGCAGCACGCCGGCCTTGGTCGAGCCGATGCCCTTGCCATACGCCAGCGCGTCCTCGAGCGCGTGGCCCGAGGCGTCCTGGTGTACCGCCACCAGTGCTGGCACCCCGCCGCCCTGGGTGTAGACCTCGCGCACGCGGTGGCCGGGGGCCTTTGGCGCGATCATGCTCACATCGACCTCTTTCGGGGCCACGATCTGGCCAAAGCGGATGTTGAAGCCGTGCGCGAACATCAGCGTCTTGCCGGCGCTCATGTGCGGCGCGATATGGTCGCGGTACAACGCGGCCTGGCCGGTGTCGGGCGTGACGATCATCACGATTTGGGCTTCTTTGGCCGCGTCGGCGACCGAGACGACCCGCAAGCCGGCGGCCTCGGCCTTGCCCCAACTCTTCGAGCCCTCGTACAGCCCCACGCGCACATCGCAGCCACTCTCCTTGAGGTTCAGCGCATGGGCGTGGCCCTGGCTGCCAAAGCCAATGATCGCGATTGGGCGGCCCTTCAGACGCCCGAGGTCGGCGTTGTTGTCGTAGAAAAGTTCTGCCATAATCTCCTCATTGCTTGGAGGATAGAAGATAGAAGATAGAGGATAGAGTATCCGTCGCTATCTTCTATCTTCTATCCTCTATCTTCATTCGCTGTTGTTATTCTTTGTTCTGCTAATTGAGCGCCGCGGCCTCAGCCGGCACATGCCCGTTGCCGTTCTCGCCGGAGTCGGCCGGGGCCTGGTGTGTATGCGCGCCGCGCACCATGGCGATCCGGCCGGTGCGCATCATTTCCTTCACGCCGAACGGCCGGACGACCTCGACAAAGTTTTCTACTTTTGAGGGTGTGCCGGTCATCTCGATGATCATGGTGTTGTAGCCCACGTCGACGATCTTCGCGTCGAAGACGCTGGTCACTGCGACGATCTCGGGCCGGCTTGGCGCCGGCGCATGGATCTTCACCAGCACCATCTCGCGCTCGACCGTCGGGTCGTCGGTCACATCGCTGACCTTCAAGACCTCGATCAGTCGGTACAATTGCTTGGTGACCTGCTCGACATCCTCGGACTCGACCACCAGCGTCATGCGGCTCACGCCGGGCGTCTCGCTATGGCCGACCGCCAGGCTCTCGATATTGAAGCCGCGCCGCCGGAACAGGCTCACCGCGCGGTTCAGCACGCCGGGACGATCCTGCATCAGCGCGACGATCGTATGCTTCTTGATGCCCAAAGGTTTGCTCCTTCATCATCGGAACAAAGAACAGAGAACAGAGAACAAACGCTGGGCGATTGATACTTGTTCTTTGTTCTTTGTTCTTTGTTCTTATACCTGCGACGCGTCGGTGATCGTCTCGCCAATGCTTTTTCCCTGCGGGACCATGGGCCACACATTCACCTCACGCTCGACGCGGAAGTCGATCAATACCGGGCCGTCGGTGGCATACGCTTCCTCGATCGCGGCCTCGACATCCTCGATCCGCTCGACCGTGATGCCCTTCCAGCCGTAGGCCTCGGCCAACATTTGGAAGTTCGGGCCTGAGAGCGGCGTGCCGCTATAGCGCTTGCCTTCGAACAACTCCTGCCATTGGCGAACCATGCCAAGGTAGCCGTTGTTGATAATCGCGACCTTAACGTTCTTCAGGCCTTCCTGCATGATCGTCTGCATTTCCTGGTTGGTCATCTGGAAGCCGCCGTCGCCGCAGATTGCCCAGATCGTCTCGTTCGGATGCGCGACCGCCGCGCCCAGCGCGGCCGGCACCGCAAAGCCCATCGTGCCGGCGCCGCCGCTGGTGATATGCGTGCGCGGCCGGAACCAATCGATCAGCTGCGCGGCCCACATCTGATGCTGGCCCACGTCAGTCACCACGCGGTAATCGCCGCGCGCGTTGACGATCTCGGTGAACGCCGCATACACGTCGTGCGGCATCAGGCTGATAGTGTCGGGCCGCTTCAGATACTGTTGCTTGTGCTGGTGCTGGTGCTGCATCTCGCGGATATGCTCCATCCAGTCGCTGGCGTTGCCATGCAACTCAGACAGATCGGCCGCGCTCAGTTCCTCGTTCAGCACCTGCAGCACCTTGCGCGCATCGCCGACGATCGGCACGGCGACCTTGACATTCTTGCCGATCTCGCTGGGGTCGATATCGACATGGATCACCTTGGCATGCGGCGCGAAGGTGCTGGCCTTGCCGGTCACGCGGTCGTCGAAGCGCCCGCCGATGTTGAACAGCACGTCGCATTCCTGGATGGCCTTATTGACATGCACCCAGCCGTGCATGCCGGGCATACCGATGCTCAGCGGGTGGTCCTCGGGGAACGTCCCGATGCCGTGTAATGTAGTAATAACTGGAATGCCGGTGCGCTCGGCTAGCTCGCACAGTTCGGCAATCGCGCCGGACATCATCACGCCATTGCCCGACATGATCAGCGGCTTCTTGGCCTGGGCCAGCATGCGAATGGCCTCGCGGATCTGTTTGCGATTGCCGGTGTAGTTCGGCTTATAGCCCGGCAGGTTGAGCGTCACGTTCCAGTTCGGCACGGTCTTGGCCAGCATCGCGTCTTTGGTGATGTCGATCAGCACGGGGCCGGGGCGGCCGGTGGTGGCGATGTGAATCGCCTCCTTGAAGACATACGGCAGGTCGTTCGCATCCTTGACCAGGTAATTGTGCTTGGTGATCGGCATGGTGATGCCGACGATGTCGGTTTCCTGGAACGCATCCTTGCCAAGCAGGTGGCTGTAGACCTGGCCGGTGATCGCCAGCAGCGGCGTGCTGTCCATCATTGCGTCGGCAATCGGCGTGACCAGGTTGGTGGTGCCGGGGCCGCTCGTGCCGATGCACACGCCGACGCGCCCGGTGGAGCGGGCGTAGCCTTCGGCGGCGTGGCCGGCGCCCTGCTCGTGGCGGCAGAGCACGTGGTGCAGTTGGTCGCGATATTCCCACATCGCATAGTAGAACGGCATGATCGCGCCGCCGGGGATACCGAACATCACGTCGACGCCCTCGCGGATCAGCGCCTCGCACATGATCTGTGCGCCGGTTCGTTGGTTAGACATTCAGATCTCCTATTACGTGTTGCGTATTACGTATTGCGTATCGCGTCGATCGATGAAAATTCTCTACGCAATACGCAATACGCAATACGGACTATTCCAGGACGGCGCCATTACTCGCGTTGGTCACCATCTTCGTGTAGCGCGCCAGCCAGCCGCGCTGGTATTTGGGCGCCGGGTGCTGCCAGCCGGCCTTGCGTGCCGCAAACTCTTCGTCCGATACATCGACGCCGAGCTTGCGTGCGCTCAGGTTGATATCGACGATATCGCCATCGCGGACGAGGCCGATCGGGCCGCCCTCGGCCGCCTCGGGCGAGACATGGCCGATGCACAGGCCACGCGTGCCGCCACTAAAGCGCCCGTCGGTGATCAGCGCTGTGGTGGCGCTCAGCTCGGGGATGCCCTTGACCATACTGGTCAGCGACAGCATCTCGCGCATGCCAGGGCCGCCGCGCGGGCCTTCGTAGCGTACGATAATCACGTCGCCGGGCTTGATCTTGCCGTTCACGACCGCGTTGGTGGCGGCCTCCTCGCTGTCGAACACGCGTGCCGGGCCGCGGAAGGCCATCTCGTGCTGGTCGACCGCGCCGACCTTGATGATCGCGCCTTCGGGCGCCAGGTTGCCGAACAGCGTGCTCAGCGCGCCGCGCTGCGTGTGCGGGTTCGCCACCGGCCGGATGCACTCGTCGCCGCGGCGCTCGGCGTACGCCAGGTTTTCGCCCATAGTCTTGCCGGTCACGGTCATTGCGTCGAGCTTCAGCACGCCGGGTTTCTTGGCCAACTCGGCCAGAATGCCTTGCACGCCGCCGGCCTCGTGGACATCCTGGATATGCCACTGGCGCTTGCCGTCCCAGGCCGGCGAAACCTTGGCCAGATGCGGCGTGCGATCGGACACGTCGTTGAAGCGCGCCACCGGGTAATTGAGGCCGGTCTCGCGCGTCAGCGCCAGCACATGCAGCACGGTGTTAGTCGATCCGCCCATCGCCACGTCGAGCGCCATCGCATTGTCGATCGCATCGGCGGTGACGATATCGCGGAAACGAATCTTGTGCTCGACCAGTTCCATGATCTGTGCGGCGGCCTTGCGGGCGAGTTCGTGGCGTTCGGGGGAGACTGCGAGGAGGGTTCCATTACCGGGGAGGGCGATACCGAGGGCTTCACACAGGCAGTTCATCGAGTTCGCGGTGAACATTCCGCTACAACTGCCGCAGGTCGGGCAACTGATCTGTTCCAGCTTCAGCAACTGCGCGTCGCTGATCTGGCCGGAGGCATGCTTGCCGACCGCCTCGAACACGGTGATCAGGTCGCTCTTGTTGCCCTGCTCATCCACGCCGGCCTTCATGGGCCCGCCCGAGATGAAGATTGTCGGGATATTGACCCGCGCCGCGCCCATCAGCATGCCCGGCGTGATTTTGTCGCAGTTGGGGATGCAGATCATTGCGTCGAAGCAGTGCGAGGCCGCCATAGTCTCGACCGAGTCGGCGATCAGCTCGCGCGAGGGCAGTGAATAGCGCATACCCTCGTGGCCCATCACGATCCCGTCGTCGACGCCGATGGTGTTGAATTCAAACGGCACGCCGCCTGCCGCGCGGACCGCCTCTTTGACGACTCGCCCGAACTCCTGCAGGTGAACGTGGCCAGGAATGATGTCGACGTAGGAATTGCAGATCGCAATAAAAGGTTTGTCGAAATCACTCTCATCGCGAATTTGGCCGGTGGCGCGGAGCAGGCTGCGGTGCGGTGCGCGCTCGAAGCCGCGCTTGATAGTGTCGGAACGCATAGCAAAGCTCTCCTATGGGCGCACTCGATTGGCAGCCCACGTTTTCAACGACCTCGTGGTCTCGGTGGCCGGCGCTCTATACCAGCCGGTCAAATGTCATTACTCATCGCAATCGATTTCGAGCGGCAATGCTCGCGGCTATATCTCAGCCAGAGGGCTGCCTGCACCGGCAGCGGTGGGGCACGTCACTGCGGTGTGGCGCTGCCCCGAATAGAACAGGGAACCGGGTGCCCTTTGGGCGAATAGAGAACAAGATTTGAAAATTCACTTTTGTTCTTTGTTCCTTGTTCTTCACCGTATCCGCCGCGGCGAGCGCACCGGCACCGGCACGGGTCGCTGCGGGATCAACATTTGTTCTAACAGTTTTTTTAGGCGTCCGAGCATTAGGCGATCTCTTTCGGCTGGCCAGTAGAACCAGGGTTATTCTTTAATTCGCTGATAACTTAAAGGCCCCTCCGTGCTTGGAGGGGCCCTGACAGTTGACTAGCTCTGACCGTGCTTCCTCCAGCTGCTTATAAGCCCGTGATAATAATCAGGACTACAATAAGGAGGCTAAGGAGGAGGCTTTTGTTTAAGCGCATCATAGAATTTGTGTCGTTACGAACAATCGAACTTGCCAGAGTATACCGCAAAAGTAAGAAGACTGTCAAGGGTGATTTTTGTTCGATTTCAAATCATTTTGAAAACGTTACGGATTTGACGGATTGGACGAGTCTCCTTGGATTTTTATCAGAATCCGCGCGAATCCGCATCATTCGTCAAATCCGTGGTCTATTACTACGCATACTTGCCGGTGCGCAGCTCGCGCGCAACATGCTCGGCGATGTCGCGGGCGGCGTTCGGTCGGCCGGCGCCGCGAGCGCGCTCGCGTAGCACCGCCAGCCGCGCCGGATCGGCCAGCAGTTGCTCGACCGTCCAAGGTACCCATTCGACCACGCGCAACTGCAGGCCGGCGCCGCTGCTGACCAGATAATCGGCGTTCCACTCCTCCTGGCCGGGGATCGGGTCGATCACCACCAATGGCGTGCCGCGCGCCAGCACCTCGCTGACGATCAAGCCGCCCGCCTTGGTGATCACCAGATCGCTCGCGGCGACCAGGTCGTCGACATAGTCGATCTGGCTCAGCACGCGCAGCCGCATCTGCGGTCCAGCGCCCAATCCATGCAGCGCGGCGGGCAGCTCGGCATTACGGCCAGCCACCACCACCAGCATGCCGGGGTTCTGCAGCTCCAGCAACCCCTCGACGATGCGCCGCACGCGCTTCGGCACCAGCCCGCCGCCAAACAGGCTCAGCACCGCGCCGGCGCTGGGCAGATCGTGCTGGGCGCGCATCGCCTGCAACTCTTTCGGGTGCGCGATATCAGGGTTCACTGGTATGCCGGTGACATGGACGATCGCCGGCGCCACCCCGCGGTCGATCAAGAGTTTGCGCGGGAACTCGCTAGCGACGAAGTAGCCGTCGACGCCCGGCGTGATCCACTGGCTATGAACCGCGTGATCGGTGATCACGGTGTAGGTCGGCACGCGCAGCTCACCTTCAATTTTCAGGCGCATCAGCAGCTCGGCCGGCAGGAAATGCGTGCAGACGATCGCCGCTGGCGCATATTGGCGAATCATGTCCTTCAGCTTGGTAACCGCCAGCTCGGCCACCATTCCGCGCAGTTGGTCGCGAATTGGCACCCACTCGGCCTCGCTATTGTCGGTTGACTCGTAGAATATCTGCCAGACGATCGGCGCGCGCTGCGACAGCTCTAGGTACGCGCGCGCGTAGGCGGCGCTAAAGATCGGGCTGGCGTAGTCCAGCGTATCTGTGACGCGCACCTCACTGTCCGGCAGGCGCTCGAACGCGTCGGCGAGCGCGTTCGCTGCGCTGCGGTGGCCGCTGCCGACGGTGGCATGGAGGATGAGGAAGCGGGGCATGGCGTTGTTCCTTCGCGTAGATCGGCGTATGTATCGACGACGATTGCAATGATCGCGTTGATGTAGGGGCGAACCGGCGTGTTTGCCCGCAATGATACCATTGTACATTCATTGCGGGCGAATACGTGATTCGCCCCTACGTTCAATGACGACATTGAATACATCGCCGCATGTGATTGCACACCATTTCTAGGATGACGGCACGGTAGTCGCATCGTTTCGCGCGTATACCACCACCTGCCACATTCCGGCGTTGCGCGCGAAGCGCTGCTGCAAGCCGTTGCGCCGCACAATCGCGTCGACCGCCGCACGTGAGTGAACGAAAGTTCGGAAAGTAGAGCGCTGCAGCCATAGCAGCGCATTTTCGGCACGCACGCCGGCGCGGACCCACCAGATGTCGCGTGGGTATACCAGCCCATACAACCGCGCCGCCTTGGCCGACGATCGATCGACCAGCGCGGGCATGTCGTGGTAGCAGCAGATCACCCGGTCGAGCGTGACGATATCGGCGGCTGGAATCGTATCGGCGAGGTCGACATAATTGCCATACTGATAGCTGATCTGCTCGGCGTGCCCTTGGCGGGCGGCTTCTTCGCGCGCGGCGGCCAGGTAGGCCGTCGAAGCCTCCACGTCGGTCGCGTGCATGGCGCCGGCCTTCAGTAGCGCATGCTGGATCGCCCCGATCCCACCGCCAATATCGAGCAAGGTCAGCCCTGCGACCGGCTCGCGCATGAGCGCGTCGAGCAGTAGCCGCGTACTGCGCGCCGGCCCACTCCGGCGATACTCGCGCAGTTTGCGGGCTGCTTCCGCACGATTGAATTGCTCCTCGATCCCGCGGCACTGACAGCAGTCCATCATGATTACCTTTGGCACAGCTATACATGTGTAGAATACCACAGATTACAACACCCAAATATCTGGGATCGGCCAATCGATGAGAACGACCGACTGCAAGCCGTTGCGCGCCGTTCCACAGCGATATACTTAGGTGAAATGTCACTAGCTACTACGACTAACAACAAACCCGCATTGCTGCGGGTCTGTAGGGTAGGCAAGGTTAGATGATATTACGGTCAGCCAAGAGAAAGAAGGACCTCGCGAAGCTTCGCAAAATCTTCCTCAAACGTTTCTCGCAGCGGGGGAAAGCGCAATCCTGCGGCGGGGTGAACAGTGATGAAATACCGTTTGCCGTTCCGCTCAATCGCCTTGCCGTGTTCTGTTTTCACCGGAATTTTCTCTCCAAGTACACCTTGGGCCGCAACACTGCCCATGAGGACGACAATCTTGGGATCAATGACTGCCAACTGCTTGTCTAAGTGCGTCTTCCCGTGAGCTATTTCGGCTGGTGTTGGCGTGACCTTTTCCGGCAGGTATTTAACTGGGCTGGTGATGTAGACATCCTTCAAGTCATCTAAACCAAGAACGTCCCTAATCAGCGAGCGCAGCAATTGCCCGGATCTGCCGACAAACGGCCGGCCGGTCTTGGCCTCTGTCTTTCCCGGCGCTTCGCCGATGAACACAACGTCGGCATCAGGGTTGCCTTCTCCCGAAACGGCGACACCAATTTTGCCCACCTTGCAAACTTCACACTGTTCAATCTCTTTGGCGATCTCGTCTAACGCTGCTTGTTTATTCATGTGGAGCGCTCCGTAGCTAGACAGAAACAGGTTTAGGGGATTGTAGCATGATCTAATTCATGTCGTTTAGCAATAGCGCAGCCTTGTCGAGCAGTTCCAAGTTATCATGAAGCAAATCGCGCCTGGTCATGAAGTGTCTCGCATCGGGAACAACCCCCAGGTCTTCAATAGGAATCCCGGCATTTTCGCGCACACGAAGGCAGCGTCGAATGGCGACCCGCATTTCTGCCCCTTGCGGAAGGGGACTGAAAAGCTTACGCATAGGGTTGGCAGCGCTCAGCCGCCCAACCAACGCACACAGATCAGTGTGTGTCCAGACGTTAGCGCCTCCCGCCCCCGTGTTACCCGAAGTGCCAAGTATCTTGCCGATTTGGTGATCTTGAAAGCCTGCGGCGAAGAGATCCGTGGCGCTGTAACAGCGCGCATCGGTGATGAGTACCACCGGGCCGCGATACACCTGCCCAATTGCGTTGCAGGATTCTTTTGATGTGATCGGAAAACCGAGCGACTGAATCGCCCCCGTTTCAACCGCCTGAGCAATGGATGTCACCCACTCCCGAAGGTCATCGTAGCGCCGGCAGAGTGCCAACGTCAGGGGACTATTGATAAATTGAAAGCGCGCCGGCTCTATTTCCGTTGGAGTGAGCAACTGCAACAGACGTTCGCAGGCTAGGATGTTGCCGCCGCCGTTGCCGCGTACATCAATGATCAGCCCATTCTGTGGCAACAGTTGAATGAGGCGCTGGAACTCGGCGACGAACGCATCGGCTTCCGGGTGCATAAACGTGAAAACCCGTATATAGCCGAAATTGCCATAGGTTGTTTTCTGGTCGCGGGCGCGTAGCATCGTGGGCAGCGTTGTTGGATAACTATCGGGCGTTGAACTGTATTTCAACCGTTCACGTTCGGGCATCGTTTCGATCCTGGCAACCTGTGGAAAAAAGAGGTCTGCGCGAGCTTTCTGCGTGCGTGAGCCCTGAATGTCGAAGCCAAAAGCTAAAGCCTCGCCCGTTCCTCTGGCCTGATGATCTGCACTCTCGTTTTGCGGCTGTGAATAGACGCGCCAGAGAAATTCTGCATCGCGTTCCCTTCCGTTCAACGCCCGGTAGCGCAGTCTTACCCATTCTTCATCCGGCGGCAACGTTCGCAAGAGCGGGCGAATCGTCATCGCTGCCAGGCCGCGCTCGAAATGCGCGTCCGGGTTGCTCCCCGCCTGCCTAGCGGCGTTCAACTCAACCGCGCGCTTGATTGGGACGCCGTTCCAGTAGAGCACTTCAACTTCTCGAACAAACTGCGGGTCGGGCTCTGTGCCGGGTTCAATCCAGGTCACGATAAAGCGGCAGGCCATATGTTCGTCAAAGTATTGTTCGATCAGAAACGGCAAATAGGCTATCCGCTCGTTGTAGGGAGCGGGAAGCAGATAATTCGTATGCAGGTCACGCACCAGGGTGAAGATTTCGAGCATCTCATTGTGGAAAAGCATCTCATCCTGCAACTGGCTTCGGCGCGTCTGTTCGATGCGATACTTGAGCAGTCTCAATCGCTGAATCGGATCAACAGCATACATCGCCCGTTTCTGGGGTAAATGGATGTAGCTCATTTCAAGCATCGCGAGCGCCTGGTCCACGATCAGCAGGCGGTCTTCCCGACTCAGGATAGCCGGCATTTGAAGCAGATCTTGCAGAGGCATCGTCGTATTCCGGATCTTTGGATTACCATTGTTCTCCATCGTCACCGCCTCCTTTTCTACAGGCCATACAGAGCCGGCAGGCCGTCCTTGATCGGAACCGGCAGATTGTTTTGCTGTGCTATCCGATCAAGATACCTTTGAGGATTCTCGGCGACCGTCAGTTCGTCGAGACTCATGCTCTTGACCACCTCATGAAGGTCGGTGGACGCAGCCCACATCTCGCCGATCACCTCGGCGGTGGTCAGCGGTGCAAAAGCACGTGACGCATGTGCTTCGTCGCCATCGTTGTCCAGGGCAAGCCGCCACGACATGACTGGCGCGGCATCGGCAAACGCATCGCCGATGGCAGGCGCTGCATGTAAGGCCGGGGGATTGGGAAGCTTCGCCAACCCTTCTGTTAACCTATCCAGTGCCTGCTTGAGGGTCAATGCGCTTACATCGGCATCCGGTGCACCGCGTAGATTGAGCAGTCGATCTTTGCCGCCCACCTGCCACGGTTCCCCTTCCTGACCGAGCTGCTGCATCAGGTCAAGCGTTCCATAGCGTGGTATTCCTCCAATGACCACCAGTTGGACGTTGGCCTCAGTACTGTTCAGGAGTTTTCGATACGGGTCGCCCTGCCGCCCATTGACCACAAACAGATCGGCCAGCCTAGGTGCTTCAATTGTCCCCAGAGCGTCCTGCCATCCTAAGATGCGTGCCGGAGTGCTGGTCGCCATCCGAACAAGTTCGAGATCAGTAAACAGATCTCCGTGCATTTGACTGTAGAGCTTGGCTACTTTCATTTCCCCAAGTAAATTCTTGCTGCCGGAAGGAGACCAATCGGAACCAAGTGCAATCAGCACTTGGCTCTGGTTTGCCGCCTGAACCTGGGCAGTCTCGCCATACAACAGGAAATTGCTCAAAGGCGACCAGATCAACGAACCCCCGAACTGCTTGAGGATGGCGAAATCTTCGGGTTTGAGACCGGCGGCGTGAATGCCTGCCAGCGCGTCGGTGATCGCCCACCCGCTATGATCCTCAAACTCCAGGTTTAGAAAGTGCTGGCGTGCGCTCGCATCAACCCCTTCGCTCAGGTGCAGCAGATAACACCCTTTTTTCTGCCGCTTCAAGGTTGCCAGGAAACTCTCGAGATCATCCGGGTCAACATCAGCGACCCGATGACCGGATTTTGGCAGTGTATTATCGTCCGGCTCTTCAGCATTGCGCACAATACCGCGGTATTTTTTCTCTATACCGGAGGCATTCATCAGAGTCAGTCCTTGCGAAGTGGTCACGCCTGCTAGCAAACACTTGGCCTCGACATAGCGAATAATCGCGCCTAGATAGCCCCCCGCCACGTTCAACAATTGCATGGGGCCTGAAATGAACTGTTGCTTTTCCGAAGCGCTGATCCATTGCCCGCGATTGGTATACTTCTTCGGCACATTCCACAGCGGCAGAATATTATAGGACAGGTGATTGTGCAGCTCGATCAGTCCCGGATAGATCGTTCCGCGTGTATTGACTCGCAAGCAATTCTCGAAGCCTGTTGGCGCGGACGCGTCTGCCTCAGTTACCTCGGCGATACGCCCGTCACGAATGTAAATAGCGCCTTTCTTGATCACACGCGCTGCGCCGTCCATCGTCACAATGCGCCCGAGCAACGCATAGGGTGGCATCGTTTGGAGCGTATCTGTCATAATAATGACTCCTTCAGCATCGATCTAGCGCGTCCAGACGATTTTTATCTTTGAGCCGCCGCGTGTACTATGAGTGCCTCCAGTCCCATGCCAGTCGGGAATACCGAAGGGCAGGTCGAAACGAGGAATGTCCGCTTGATCCTGCGCCGTGAGGTCTGCACCGTATAACGCCGGATCCGGGTTCGTTCCGGAATCAGGATGGATGGCGGTAAGCATCTGTGGCAAATGCTGGTTCCAGTTCTCGGTGATACCTTGTCGTGCCGTTGGGTGAACAAGTTTGAATACAGTCAGATGATCTCCACCCGGCCACCGATCGATAGCGTCGTGGGCGCCCTTTCCGAAGGCGATGACTGCCTCGATCTGGTTTTCTGCGGCAAATTGGTCCAGAATGTTGTTCCGAAACGCCAAAATAGGATCACCAGCAGATAGGTTGCGCATGGCCGTGTCGAACTGCCCTCGAATACCGTATAGGAATGTGTTAAACATCGTGTATGAATGGCTGATGCCCAGCTTTCTGAGTAATCCCTGTACAAGCTGACCCGCCGCCCCCACCAGAATACGCTGTGCAAGAATCTCGTCGGTCGAAGGATCTTGACCGATCATCAAGACGCGCGCTGTGCCATCCAACCGGCCTCGATAATACACCGGACAAAATTCTGTGCGAAATCGTGCATTCTGTTGATAAAAGTTGAGCGGCGCCTGGGCAAAAACAGCTTCCCATGAGCGGTTTGGTCCGCGATCAAAATTGTCTGGCACGTCTTGCTCCTGTTGTCTTGCCCTGACTGTTCGTGTCCTCCTGGTGCAACGATCTCAAGGCGGCGAGAGTTAGCAACCGATCAGCTCAGGGATGATTGATGTAGAGACATCGCATCGCCAATGCCGATACTATGATGCGCTGACAATGCTAGTTTCTGACTCATGAAACGTAGCAGAGTACCATTTTCGCGTACCTATGCTACCGACGGAGCCGATTGAGTGACTCGTATAATCAAGGTGCTGCTCCGATCTCCTGGTGCGTCGACGGTATTGTACACTGTTTGCGGGGCCGACTCAGCCCGAGCGACAGCAAGTTGGTGTATGATGTTGGCGTCGTCTGCCACAAGAGCGGAGGAAGCCGATGGTTGTGTTCATCCTGATCGATGGCCTGCGCCCCGACGGGCTCGAGGTTGCCAGTTGCCCGCGTCTCAAGGCGCTGCGCGCCCGCAGCGCGTGGACCATGAGCGCCGCCAGCGTGATGCCGTCGGTGACGCTGCCGTGCCATACGTCGATCTTCCATAGCGTGCCGCCGATGCGCCATGGCGTTACCACCAATGTCTGGACACCAATGGCGCGGCCGCTGCCTGGTCTGTTCGACCTGGCCAAGGCCGCCGGCAAGCGCTGCGCATTTCTGTACAACTGGGAAGAACTGCGCGATCTTGCGCGGCCGGGCAGCCTGGAGCTGTCGTATTTCCGCAACACCTCGTATCAGCACGACGGCGATCAGCTGATCGCCGATGAGGCGGCCCGCGTGCTGCCCGGCGGCGGCTATGATTTCGCGTTTATCTACCTTGGCACGGTCGACGTCGCCGGCCACTACTATGGCTGGATGTCGGATGGCTATCTCACGCAGATCGGCCACGTCGACGCCGCACTGGGCACGATCTTTGATGCGCTGCCCGCCGATACGACCTACCTGATCCAAAGCGACCACGGCGGCCACCATCGCAATCATGGCACCGATCTGCCCGAGGACATGACCATTCCGTGGCTGGTTGCCGGCCTGGGCATTCGCGCCGGCCATACGATCGAAGCGCCGGTCAGCCTGCTCGACACAGCGCCGACGCTGGCGCGCCTGATCGGCGTCGAGCCGCACCGCGAGTGGGAGGGGCGCTGTATCGAGGAGATTTTTGCATGATCATCTTCATCCATGGCCAAGACAGCAGCAGCCGGACCTACAAAGCGACGCTGCTGCGCGCCGCCTACCAGGATGCGCTCGTGCCCGACTTCGCCGGCCCGCTGGACCAGCGCATGGCCCAGCTGGCGCCGATTCTCGCGGACCGCGACGGCTGGGTGATCGTCGGATCGAGTATGGGAGGGCTGATGGGCGCGCTGTGGACATGCGCGCACCCACAGCAGGTGCGCCGGCTGATCTTGCTGGCGCCGGCGATTCATTTGCCCGCGTTCGCCGCGCAGCTCCCGCCGCCGATCGATGTGCCGGTGGTTGTGTATCATGGCCTGCGCGACACGGTGGTGCCGCTGGAACCGGTGCGGGCGCTGGCCAAGCGCGTGTTTCGCGACCTGACCTATCATGTCGTCGACGACGATCACCGGCTGCACGCCACAGCCGAGTCGCTCGACTGGCGCGCGGTGATTGAGGGCGCCAGCTAATGTATACCCAGGCGCGCTATTTTATTCGTACGGCGCTCGTCCAACTGCTGGCGGCATTTATCGTCGGGGCGGCGCTGCACGATCCCCTGGTGGCGCTGGCTGGGCGCGATTCGCCGGTGCTGCGCGCGATGCTGCTGTTCGCGGGGTGATCAGCTCTGAATTGATTGACTGACGCACGATTATGTGAATGGAGCAACAGCCATGTCTTTAGCCATTGAAGACTTCCAGATCACGCGCTACGAGTTTCCGCGCCAGCGCGTGATCGGCGACTCGCAGGTTCGGAGCGATACGCACTATATTGGTGCACTGGAACTGCGCGGCGGTGGCCAGGCTGGGCTGGGGTTCTTCGCGGCGCTGTTCCATCCGCTCCCGGCCCGTGCCGAACTTGAGCGGGTATTCGCCACCGAGATGTGGCCGGGGCTGGTAGGCCAGAGCCCGTTTGTGTTGACGAACCGTCTGGCGCGCCCGCGCGGCGGGAATATTCGTGCCAGCCTGTTTGGGCAGGCGGTCGACCAGGCGATTTGGGATTTGCAGGCCAAGCAGCTTGGGCTGCCGCTCTATCGCCTGCTTGGCGGCACACACAACCGGGTGCGCGCCTATGCCAGCGGCCTGGAATATCATCTTTCAACCGAGGCGGCCTGCGCATTCTTCGCCGCCGCTAAGGCGCGCGGCTTCAGCGCCTTCAAACTGAAGATTGGCCACCCCGATCTAGCCTGGGATCTCGCCCGCATCCGCGCGATTGTCGAGGTCGTCGGCGCCGACGCGCTGCTGATGGTCGATGCGAACGAAGCCTGGTCGCCCAAAGAGGCCATCCGCCGCGCGCAGGCCTACCGCGACGCCGGCTTCAACATCTACTGGATCGAGGACCCATGCCTGCGCGACGACTTCGCCGGGCTGGCGCAGGTCGCCCAGGCGGTTCAGTTCGCGCATATCAACAGCGGCGAGTACCTGGATCTGCACGGCAAGCGCATGCTGCTCGCGCACCGCGCCGTCGACATCCTGAATGTCCACGGCCATATCAGCGATACGCTCCAGGCGGCCTGGTTGGCGGCTGAGTATGGTATTCCGGTCTCGCTCGGCAATACTCCGTTCGAGCTTGGCGTGCATCTTGCGACCGCGCTGCCGGAAGTGACCTGGCTGGAGTATTCGTTTCTCGATTACGACCAGCTGATCGCCGAGCCGGTGCGCTTCGAAGATGGCTATGCGATCGCGCCGGAGCGCCCTGGCCATGGGCTTGAGTTATCTGAGTCCGGTCGCAGAGAGTATGCCCGGCCGGAGGTGGGCTGATCTCTGGCCAACGGAAACTGTTCACAATTGCCTCAGGAATAGTTACCGCTGGCGCAAAAACGGAGCGGCGATGTCGCCGCTCCGCAATCGTAGCGCTCAGTTGAAACGGACAGATTGTTACTCTTCGCCCGCTTCCTCGTCCTCGCGTGTTTCGCGCACCAGCTCGGGCTCGGCCTCCTCGGCCTCCTCCTCGACAACCTCTTCCTCCTCTGGGCGCGCTGGCGTCAAGCTCACAACCAGCTCATCGGCCGGTGTGACAATTGCACCCTGAGTCGGCAGCGTGATATCAGAAACATGGATACTCTTATCCAGGCTGTCCAGTCCGCTGATATCGATTTCGATAAATGAGGGAATATTGGCCGGCAGCGCGTGCACCGCCAGCGCTGCAAGCACCTGATTCAGAATTGCATCGCCGCGGCGCACAATTTCGGGCTCGCCGACGATGTGCACTGGTACATCGACCGTCACCTCGACGCGCAGGTCGACCGCTAGGAAGTCGACGTGCTGGATCGTGCGGGTCACCGGGTGGCGCTGCAAGTTGTGAACGAACGCCGACACGCCCGACTGCCCGGGAATGGCCAAATCGATCAGGCCGGTGCGCCCGGCGCGGCGGTATGCATCGCTGAACGTGTGCCCATTCAGTTGCACGGTAAATGGCCCCACGCCCTTACCATAGACGGTGGCCGGAAGCAGGCCCTCGCGGCGCAGCCGGTTGACTTTCTTCCCAGTCAACGTGCGCTGTTCGAGTTCGAGTTTCATCCTATCTGCCATCTGATCTTGTGCTCCTCTAAGCTGCAAATACCTTCGCCATCAGCTAGGGGCATTGCCCGATAGCTCCGAGTCGGAGAGTGTACCATAGGGCGTGGCTACGCGCAAATATTTTTATGGGCAATGGGACGCAGACGAACGCAGACGAACGCGGAAAAGAATCTGCTGTCGGCGTTTGTCCGCGTCTGTCGGCATCCAACAGCAGTGAGTCTGAACAGTTACTGGCTGGGTGCGCCGCGCACAATCGCATCGGCGATCCGCGCTGCGCGCACATTCATCTGCACGTTGTGGACCCGCACAATATCCGCCCCGGCGGCGATCGCCAGCGCGGTGGTGGCGGCGGTACCTTCGTCGCGCTCGTGTGGGGGGAGGTTCAGCGGCAAACCGATAAAGGACTTTCGCGACGCGCCGATGAGCAGCGGCCGATCGATCGCGCGGAACTCAGACAGCCGGCGCATGAGTATTAAGTTTTGCTCGGGCGTCTTACCAAAGCCCAGGCCGGGGTCGACGATGATGCGCTCGCGCTGGATGCCGCTGCTCTCGGCGAAAGCCACGCGTTCGCGCAATTCGGCGATGATGTCGCCGAGCAGGTCGGTATACTCGACCTTGGGGTAGTGCCCGCCGAGCGCGCCGATCGTGGCCTGGGCGCGGCGATTGTGCATCAACACGATCGGTACCTGGCGCGTGGCCACCAGCCGTGCCAGTGGTTCGTTCCAGCCGGCCGTGGGTGTGCGCAGGCCCCAAATGTCGTTGACGATCCGCGCGCCGGCGTCGAGCGCGGCCGCCGCGACTTCGGCGTGATAGGTGTCGACCGAGAGTGGCAGCGTGAGCTCGCGTGCAATTGCCGCGACGGCGGGGATCACCCGGCGCAGCTCCTCGGCGATCCCAATCGGCTGCGCGCCCGGCCTGGTCGACTCGCCGCCGATGTCGAGGATGTCGGCGCCCTCGTCGGCGGCGCGGCGCGCCTGGGCCAGCGCCGCTGCGACAATGTCGGCGCCGGGTTGGGCCAAGCCATCGGCGCTGAATGAATCGGGCGTGACGTTGATGATCGCCATCACGTAGGTGCGCGCGCCCCAGGTGAGCTGCGTGTCGCCGAGGTCGAGTGTCGGGGCAGGCAAATGCTTTATCATATCCTTTTATAAAGCGTAATGCGTAATCAGCCCTCCGACGTACTACGTTGTACGTTTTACGCCGTTTACTTTCCGCCCGCCTGCACGGCCGCGCGCTCGCGCCGATAGGTGCGCACGCCAACCCACAGCATCAGCGGGAGCAGCAGCGGCCACCACGGGCGCAAATCGCGCAGATTATCCCAAAACAGGTGGATTGGCACAAATTGGGGCATCGCCAGGGCCTGCTCGATCAATGCGAGCCTGGCCGGCGACTCATCCGGCGGCTCGGGCAGTGGTCGCGTAATCAGCTTGCGCAGCGTCATCAGGCGCCTCCCTGTATCGTTGAAGGCTTGCGATTGGCGCGCCAGCTTCGATAGAAATAGAAGCCAGCGGCAATCAGGATGATCGCGACGATTGGGATGTCAAACGGACGCATGGCATTGCGAATCTGTTCCCAGTTCGCGCCAAAGACATATCCCAGGTAGCCGAGGATCCACGACCAGATAAATGAGCCGACAAACGCATAGATAGTGAAGGGAATGATCGGGACACGCGCCATCCCAGCTGGCAGCGAAATAAACGTGCGTACGACGGGCAACATGCGCGCGAAGAACGTCGCCGTATTGCCCCAGCGCGCAAACCAGCGATCGGCGATGTGAACATGATGCTCTTGTATGAGCACATATTTGCCGTATTTGAACAACAGTGGTCGCCCGCCGACGGCTCCGACCCAATAGATTGCTAATGAGCCGATCGTGCAGCCGACCGCACCCCAGAAGCCAACCAGAATCGAGTAGATTGGGGGCAGACCTTTATCTTGCACAAGCAGCCAGCCGGCTAATGGCAGCGTGACCTCGCTTGGCAAAGGGATGCAGGCGCTCTCGATCGCCATTGCGATCACTACACCAGCCCAACCAATGCTGGTAAACAAACTTGAAAGAAATTCGACTATTGCGTGCTCAATGGCTACCATAATGATGATGTCTCCCATATGTCGACTAACTGGTTGGGATTGTACTTGATCCGCGGAACCACTGTCAATCCACGCGAGCTGACAATATATTCAAAAAGTACTATCGCGAGCACTATGCGGGCGCTATGACCTGCGGCCTATTGCGCTTGCTGCTATACTTTGTGATAAGAACTTTCGAAAGGAGGTGACATCCAATGCGGCGACTGTCCACGTTTCCTGCTACATGCTCCTCGGCGGCGCTGCGTATGATGCTTTGGTGTTTCAATCAACGCCGCGCCCGCCAACCTGGGCAAGGCTTGGTCGAATATGGGCTGATCTTGGTGCTGGTCATGGTTGTGTGCGTGGTGATCTTAACGGCAGTCGGCCAGACGCTCAGTACGGTCTGGTACGACAAGCTCGTCCCGGCATTTAACTAGTGCTCCACGTAATTGTTCGTATAGTGAACTTGTTCCACAGCATGTGAGGATAGAAGATAGTACTTATCTTCTATCCTCTATCTTTTATCTCCTATCTTCTATTCCTCTCTCTTCGGCAATACAACTCTGTGGCCTCTGCGAACTCTGTGGCAAGCGAAATCTCTCGTGTTAGGGCTGCGGCGCGTGTGGTGCGACGCGAAGCGTCTGCTCGGCGCGGTAGGTCACCAGGCCGGCTGGAGCGTTGGAAATGTGACGCACCAGGCTGCGGCGCGAGATATCGATCTCGACGGCGGCCGCGCCGCGCGCCTGGGAGAAATACGCGGCAAGCGCCGCGGCTTCCTGCAGAGTTTGCTCGGGCACCGCGCGCCCGCCGCTCTTGATAATCACGTGTGCGCCGGGAATGCCGCGCGCGTGCAGCCAGAGGTCGTCGCTCGCGCCGATTTTGAAGGTGACCTGCTCGTTTTGGCCGGCGCTGCGCCCGACATAGATCGCGTAGCCATCGCTCGATTCGACGCGCAACGGCGCCTGGCGGCGGATCTTTGGCGCGGCGCGGCCGCAGCTGGTGCGGATATAGCCCTGCTCGGCGGCCTCGCGCGCGATGTCTTCGATCGACTCAAATCCTTCGGCAAGATCGAGCAGCGCCAACGTTTCGTCGATCCCGGCCAGGCGCGCCTCGACGGCGTGCAGGCGCTCGGGCACGCCGGCGATCGCGCCTTTGGCCTTGTCGTAGGCGCGGAAGCGTTCTTGGGCCTGCTCAATCGGCGTGCGGCGCGGGTCGAGCGCGATCGTGCGACCTTCGATCTCCAGCTGCGACTGGCCAGGCGTAAGCGCGTGCATGAAGGCGTAGATCATCTCGCCTTCCCAGCGCAGCCGGTCGAGATCTTCGGCACGCTTGAGCTCGCTGCGTAGCCCCTGGCGCTGGAAATCGAGCCGTTCGCGTGTTTCGAGAATCTGCTTGCGGAGCGCATCGCGGCGCTGCTGGTGCGCGGTCAGCCGCTCGTGCGCGTCGTAGAATGCCTCTAGCGCTGCGCTGATCGAGTCTACTGGCTCGGCATTTGGCAGGTGGGTCAGCAGATACGGTGCGTAGGCCGCCAACTCTTCCGCGTTACGCACCAGGCAGGGCTGCCAATCGCCGCTCCACAGCCCGCGCACGGCTAGTGCAAGCCTGGCCCACGGCAGATCTGGCGCGGGCTTGGCCGACGCGTCGCCGACGCCGCGAAACACGGCCTCGCGCGCGGCCAGCGGCGACATGCCGCGATACGCGGCAACGATCGCGCGGGCGAGGTTCGTCTCAGCTCCGCTCTGGAGCGCACGCACGCCTTCGGGCGTAGCCTGGCGCGGGTCGCGCTTGTCCTGGCGCGGCGGCAGTTCGTATGGCGCGTGCGGCAGCACCGGGCGGTGGCTCATGCGCCGCGTCACATGGCGCAGGCTGGCAAGGATGATATTGTCGTCGCCGACCAGGATGACATTGCCGCGCCGCTCCATTGTCTCGACAATCAGCTCGCTGCGCAGCGGCTCGGCGCCGGCCATGTCGTCGGCTGCATCCGTTGGTTCGTCAAGATCGTCGGGCATATCGTCGTCATCGTCGAACGCGGGCGTGTTGCGCGGGAGCGGACCTTTGACTATACTTAGGACCAACACTCGCTCGAGCTCCGGCTGTTCGATCGCGACGACGCGTGCTCCAACGACATATTTGCGTAGCAGCAGCAGCAGCGGAGTTTCGCGCTCGACGCCGCGCGAGAGTTTGGCTGCGCTGAGATGCACCCGTGTGAACTGTGGGTGTGCTGAGAGCAGCAGATGGTGGCGGCGCTCGCGGGCGTAGATTTCCAGCGCGACACTGTGCTGGTTTGGCAGCAGCGCGCGCTGAATGCGACCCCCGAGAATGGTGTCTTGGAGCTCCTCGGCAACCGCGGCGAGTGTCAAGGCATCAAAATACATCGGTACTCACGTTGCTGGAATTTTCGCTCGGCAGAATAGCGCAGCAGTAAGCAATAAACTGCGCCGTATGTCTCGTGACATGCCGCTCGGATTATAACATGCTTCAAACAGGAAGTGCTATGAACGACGAAAACCTCAATCCACTGCTCAAAGGCCAACCGGCAGTGCCGGTGTTGGTGGTGCTATCTGGTCCATCGGGCGTTGGCAAGGACTCGATTCTCATGCGCATGCGCGACATCGGCTTTCCATTTCACTTTGTTGTGACGGCAACCAGCCGGCCGATGCGGCCGGGCGAACGCGATGGCTACGACTATCATTTTGTGGGCGAGGAGCGCTTCAGGGCGATGATCGTACAAGAGGAACTGCTCGAGTGGGCCGAGGTGTATGGGCACTACAAAGGCATTCCGAAGAGCGAGGTGCGCCAGGCGCTGCAGAGCGGCCGCGACGTGATCTTGCGCATCGACGTGCAGGGCGCGGCGACGATCAAGCAGCTCGCGCCCAACGCGGTGTTTATCTTTCTAGCGCCGGGCAGCTTCGACGAGCTGCGCAACCGGCTGCAATGGCGCCGCACCGAGTCGCCCGATCAAATGGAGCGGCGGCTCGAAATGGCTCGCCACGAACTGGAGGCGGTCGGGCGTTTCGATTATGTCGTGATCAACCGCGAAGACCGGCTCGACGACGCGGTCGGGCAGATTCGCGCGATTATTGTAGCCGAAAAACAGCGCGTGCGCCCGCGCCATGTGCTGTTGTAATGGAATCGCACATCCTAGCGCCTGGCGTAATCTGCTACAATATATGCTAATGACAGCACTTACGCGGTTGCCGCGTCGGCGTGGTCTATAGCCTGCGGCAGCATGGTACTTTTCATGTTTTGTTTTTCGTTTTTGCGCTCGCAGAGCGCAAAAACGAAAAACGATAATAAAGATAAAGTACCGCGGTTCCGGTTCCTGAGCTTGTCGAAGGGGAGCTTGCCGAAGGGCTGCCGCCCGTCCTGAGGCTCCCCTGAGTCTGTCGAAGGGCCTGACGAAGGGAAGGCAATAACGGAATTTCGGATGCGACTGCGTAACTTCTATAAAATGATCGGATTAGGAATAAAGCCATGACTATTCAGGAACAGCTCCAGCAGGATTTGAAGACCGCGATGCGCGGCGGCGAGAAGCTGCGCGTCGACGTGATTCGTATGACCCTGGCGGCATTGAAGAACGCACAGATGGCGGCAGTCAAGGATGCCTACGACGCCGCAGCACCGGCCGAGGGCGAGAGCGACCAATCGCGGATCGCCGTGACGCTCAGCGAGACCGCCATGCAGGAGACGGTTGCCAAAGAAGTGAAGCGACGGCGCGATGCGGCTGACTTATATCGTAAGGGCGGCCGCGAGGATCTGGCCAGCCAGGAGGATGCTGAGGCCGAAATTCTTGAGGCCTACCTACCGCGCCAGCTCACGGCTGCAGAGCTGCGCCCTCAATTAGTCGAGCAGATCGGCAAGCTTGGCGCGTCGAGCATCGCCGATATGGGTAAGGTGATGCCGGCTCTGATGCAGGAGTTCAAAGGTCGGGCCGACGGCCGGCTGATCAGCCAGCTCGTGCGCGAGATTCTGCAAGGCAAGTAGAAGATTATGCGACGGAGATGGGATTTACGGCTTAATCGATGGTGGCGCGAAAGGCGCAAATCGCGAGTGACGAAAGATCGGCGGCTCAAGCACCGCAACCGGCTTGTATTCGTGTGCCTGCTGATGGCGCTGGCGCTCTGGGCAGTGCTGGTGATCCGCCCGTCGATCGACCCGAATCTCAAGCCTGGCAGCCCTAGCCCGATCGATATTCGCGCGCCACGAACGGTAACCTTCGCAAGCGAATCGCTCACCGAGCAAGAGCGTATTCGCAAAGAGAGCTCGCCCGATGCGGCTGTTTACACCAATGATCCGAATATTCCAACTGTGCAGCGCACGCAGCTGTTTGATTTGCTCCAGACGATCGGGCGGATTCGCGATGACCCGAGCCTGGACCCTGACGGAAAATATCGCAAGCTGACCAGCCTGCCGCTGCCCAATAGCACGCTGGTCATTTCGCCGGCCTTAGCGATCCAGTTGGTGCGCCTCGGCCCCGATGCGTGGGAGGCCGTGCGGAAACAGTCGCTCGACCTGTACGACCGGGCGATGAGCGCGCACAACTACGAAGTAAGCGATCAAGACTTCGTGGACCTGCGCGATCGCTCGATGCCATATTGGAGCTCGCTCCTGGCGAGCGGCGATCAGCAGGAGCTGATCCTGCTATTTAGCCGCGCCTTTCTGAAGCCGAATCGCCTGCTGGACGAAGCCGCCACCAAACAACACAAGCAGGCACTGCGCGATGCCGTTGAGCCGGTGATGGTAACGGTTCAGGAGAATGAGAATATCGTGCATGCTGGCGATATTGTGACGCCGGCGATTCAAGAAAAGCTCGAGGCGCTTGGGCTGCTCCAGCCCGATGTCGACTGGTTCGATAGTGGCGGCAAGGGCCTGTTGGCGGCCTTAGTGGCGTTGATCTTCGGCACCTATGTGTATCAGATGCAGCACAATGTGTGGACGAGCATCCGCCCGCTGCTGGTGGTTGTGGTGCTGACGGTGCTCACCGCGCTGGGGGCGCGCTTGGTTCTGGCGCTGGGGCAAGAGTGGACCTATGCCTTTCCATTAGGCGTGACTGGGCTACTCCTAGCAACGCTCTTTCCACGCGGCTTGGCGCTGATGGTGGTCACGCTGCTCAGCCTGCTGGTCGCATTTCAAAGCGAGGGCCAGGTTGGGCCGGCCATGGCGCTGTTGATCGGCAGCATGGCCGGGATCCTGACGATTGGGCGGGGCGAGCGCTGGCTGCATTTTGTGGGCGCTAGCATCGTCATTGCCGTCTTGAATGGCTTGACTCAAGCCGCGATCTGGCTGGCGGCTCCGGGCGGCTTGCTGCCGGATAAAGGTTTGTTTATTCTGATCACCATGGCCGTGAATGCGATTGCAACCGCGGTATTTTCGCTCGGCCTGTATAACCTGGTTGGGCATCTGGCCGATGTGGTGACCCCCCAGCGGCTGATGGAGCTGTCGCACCCGACTCACCCACTGCTACGCAAACTGATCCGCGTGGCGCCTGGCACATACTATCACAGCGTCTCGGTGGGCAATCTCGCCGAGAGCGCGGGCGAGGCGATTGGCGCTGATGCGCTGCTCCTGCGGGTGGCGTCGTATTATCACGATATTGGCAAGACCATCCGGCCATATTTCTTCACCGACAACCAAAGCAATCGCGAGAATGTGCACAACGACCTCGATCCGCACACCAGCGCCGAGATTATCTGCGATCATGTGATCGAAGGCGAGAAGATGGCGCGCGCCGCCGGCTTGCCGCGCCAGGTTGTCGACTTTATCCGCGCACACCATGGAACCAGCATCATCAGACACTTCTATCAACTGGCAGTGCAGCAGGAAGATTCGGTGAACATCGAAGATTTTCGCTATCCGGGGCCAAAGCCAAAGACGCGCGAGCAGGCGATCATGATGCTGGCGGACTCAGTAGAGGCCACGGTGCGCTCCAAGGCCCAAGGTGGTAAAATCGTGTCGGCGCGCGAAGACTCTGCCACTAGCAATGGGCGCACCCAATCCGGCCAGCAGACCTTGGAAGAGCTGGTAAACTCGATCATCGATGAACGCATCGGCAGCGGGCAGCTCGACGAGTGCAGCCTGACGCTCAGCGATATCGCGCAGATCCGCCAGGTCTTTATCAATACGCTGCAGGGTATTTATCACCCGCGCGTCGATTACGAGCCACAGGTCGTGAAGCAGTCGTGATGAAGTAAGAAGGCAAAAGGTAAGAGGCAAAGGGCCGCCTTCAGCATTTTACCTTTTACCTTTTACCTTTTATCTTATGATTGAGGTAGACATTCAGATTGACGAGCGCTTTGCCGAAGAGGCCGATGGCGCGCTGATCGAGCAGGCGGTTATGGCGGCGCTGTCGGTGGAGAACGTGACAGAGTCGATTGAAATAAGTGTGCTGGTCACCGACGATGCCGCGCTCCATGCCCTGAACCGCGACTATCGCGGCGTCGACGCGCCCACGGATGTGCTCTCGTTTGGCGACGACGAGCAAAACGCTACGCACGCGGCGTTTGTGCGTCCGCCGGATGCGCCACGCTACCTCGGCGATCTCGCGATATCATACGAGCGCGTGGTTGCGCAGGCCGCCGAGTACGGTCACTCGCGCGCGCGCGAGCTGGCTTACCTGGCGGTACATGGTACGCTGCACTTGCTGGGCTACGACCACGAGCGCGGCGAAGCCGACGCGGCGCTGATGCGCGCGCGCGAAGAAGCGGCGATGGAGCGCATTGGACTGCCGAGATAGTATGATTGCTCCACCACCTGTCAAGCCAAGTCGCTCAGGATCGACGTCGAAGGGCACCCGCATGCGCGCCGCAAGCCTGATCTCGTCATTTCGCTATGCGTTTGTCGGAGTGCGCTATTTGTTGTGGACTCAGCGCAACGCCAAAATTCAGAGCGCGATCGGTTTGGCGGCGATTGGTTTGGGCGTGGTGCTGGGCATCGATCGCTACGAGTGGCTGGCGCTGCTGGTGACCATTACGCTCGTCATTGCGGCCGAGGGTGTAAATACAGCGCTTGAGGCGATCGTCGATCTCACATCGCCCGAATATCACACCCTGGCCAAGATTGCGAAGGATGTTGGCGCCGGCACAGTACTCATCACCGCGATCGCATCAGTGATCATCGGTATAGTACTGTTTCTACCGCACCTGCTGCCGCTGATTATGGGACGATGAGGGAAATGAAGGAAATAAGCGGAATAAGGTTATTTCCTTCATTTCCTTCATTTCCTGCAAATTCCATCTGCATTCATGAAGATTCTGATTCTTTCACCCTACCCCCCATACCCTCCGCACGGTGGCGGCACGATGCGAATCTACCAGCTGATCCGCGGGCTCGCGCGACGCCATGATGCGACCTGCCTGTCGTTCGTGCCGGATCTGGCGGCCGAGCACGCGTTGGCGCCGCTTCAGCGGATCTGCCGGGTGGTGGTGGTGCGTGGGCCGGCGCAACGCAGCCTGGCGCAGCGCGCCTGGACGACGTTGGCATCGCCGCTGCCGGACATGGCGCTGCGTAATGCGCTGCCGGAATATTCCGCCGCATTGCGCGCGCTGCTCGCGACCGAGACGTTTGATATCATTCAGGCCGAGAGTATTGAGATGGCCGGCTACCTTCTCCAAGTTATGAGTTATGAGTTAAGAGTTCAAAATAGCAACGACTCGAACAACTCAAAACTCAAAACCATGCCCTGGAGCCCTTCGCGGAGTTTACCTGCGAGCCTTTCGCTTCGCTCGAAGGTAAACTCCGCGAAGCGTCAAAACTCTAAACTGGTTCTCGACCAGTTCAACGCCGAGTATCTGCTGCAGAAGCGCGCGTTCCTGGCCGATGCCCGGCAGCCCCGCCGCTGGCATGCGGCGGCCTATTCGCTGGTGCAGTGGCTGAAGCTGGCGCGCTACGAAGCGCGGGTGATGCGTGAGTGCGACGCGGTTTTGGCGGTGGCCGACAAGGACCGCGCGACGCTGCTGGGTTGCGCGCCCAACGCGCGCATTAGTGTGGTGCCGAATGGTGTGGACACCGACTATTTTAGCCGCGCCGCGCTCGTTCGCGAGCGAGCTGGCCCGCTGTCGTTTGCGGCTGCAACACTAGTGTTTAGCGGTACGCTCGATTTTCGGCCGAACGTGGACGCGCTGACCTGGTTTGCCCGCGAGGTGCTGCCAAGGCTGCGCGCGCGCCAGCCCAATCTACGGCTACTGGTGGTCGGTAAGCGACCGGCGCCGGCCATGCGCCAACTGGCGCAAGCGGGACTATTGATGCTGACCGGCGAGGTTCCTGACGCACGGCCATATATTGCCGGCGCGACGGTATACATCGTTCCAATGCGGATTGGCGGTGGTGTGCGGCTGAAGCTCTTAGAGGCGCTGGCGCTAGAGGCGCCGGTCGTCAGCACCCGTATGGGCGCCGAGGGTGTGACCGGCCTGTGCGGCGGCGAGCACTGCCTGCTGGCCGACGACCCGGCCGATTTTGCGGCAGCGGTGCTGTGCCTGATCGACGACCCGGCGCTGGGGCGGCAGCTTGGCGCCGCCGGGCGCGCGTTGGTGCGCGAGCGCTACGATTGGTCGGTGATTGTGCCGCGCCTGGAAGCGATCTACCAGGATCTCAGGTCGGCTACCATCGCTCAATGACACGGCCTACGCGGTCAGTGGCAAACACGGATTTTCTTCTTTGTATCGAACGTTTTTTCGTTCTCGGAACGAAAAAACGTTCGATACGATGTGTTGGTGCTACGATGGAACATCGTACATGCTATACTGGTACAGTGACTGTCCGATCCTCCCGGAAGTTTGAAGATCGCGGCGAATCGCCGAAGAATCACTGACTCGCGAACTTCCGGGAGGGTGAGCGGGCGTGAATTGAGGCGACAAGTAATCGGACATGAGTAAGCCGATTACCCATGACCCATAACCTATCGCCCGCGCTGAAAGCGCACTAGCGCCGTGAGTTTGGACCCATGACAGAAACTAATCGCCAGCAACGAGTGGTCGAGCGCATCCTTGAAGACGAGAGCCTGCGTGGCGACCTGGAGGACCCAGTTGCGACCGCGCTGATCAACTGGGCCTCCGAGCGCGCCGGCACGATTGCGGCTGATCCCGCGCGTTCTGATGCGGCGGTTGATGCGGCCTCTCTGGCGATCCGCGCGGCGGCGCGCCAGGCCGCCAGCAGTGGCGAGCGCGAGCCCGAACGCGTGGTCGCCCTAGCCGAAGCGGCGCTCGCCAAACAGTCGCCGCCGAACCAGGATGAGGTTGCGGGATCCACGCCGCGCCAGCCGGCGGCACCCGCCGCGACCGGAGAGTCACGGTCCGATGATGCCGAAATAGCCGCGCGCGCAGATATCCCGCAGGCAACCGCGCCCGATCAGAACGATGCTGCGACGCCTGCTAGCCCGGCTGCGCGCTCAGTAGACAGCCGGAAGACAACGCCGCCCTCGAAGCGACGTAGCAAAAGACGCCAGCGATTCCGCAGGAAATCGAAGTGACGCCTACGCCTCAGCCGCGCCGCGCCGCGAAGTTACCAGCAGGCATGGTGGCCATTGTGCTGCTCGCTGTTCTCTTAGCCTTCTATCTGTATCAGGTCGGCTGGATCCAGCAGGCGCTTGCCGGCATGCAGACACCAATTGTCGACTCTAAGGGTATCGTGCAGGTGTTTTTCACTACACCCACGTTGGTCTACCCCGATCAGCAATGGCAGCGCCCCGCTTCGCCGCTGCTACAGGCCGTACTGGCCGATATTGATGCCGCACGCGTCACTGTCGATGTGGCGACATTCGATTTCGATATCGACCCGCTCACGAGTGCGCTGCTGCGAGCCAAGCAGCGCGGCGCGGCGGTGCGGCTGATTGTCGACAGCGAAAATCTGCTCACGCCGGAGGTAGCCGAGCAGACCGGCCGGCTGCAGCACACCGGCATCGACGTACGCTTCGATCGGCGCGAGCCGTTCATGCACGACAAGTTCGTGGTCGTCGACGGTGCAATAACCTGGCTCGGGTCGTGGAATCTTACCACGAATGATACCTGGCGAAATTCCAATAACATGCTGCGCTTCGCCAGCCGGGAGATCGCTGCTGACTACGCAAATGAGTTCAAGCAGATGTTTGCTGGCCGCTTCGGAACCAGCAAGCGCAGCGCGACACCCTATCCGCAGGTGCGCCTGGGCGCCGCGCGCGTGGAAGTGTACTTCTCGCCCCAGGATGGCGTGGCCAAACACGTGCTCCAGCGTCTGGCGGCGGCAAAGCGCAGTATCACATTTATGACCTTCTCGTACACCGAGGACAAAATCTCCGACGCGATGATCGCCAAGGTCAAGGCCGACTTGGAAGTTCGCGGGGTGTTCGAGTCGCAGAATGCGCGCGGCACAGGCGCCGACTTCAACCGCTTGAAGCAGGGCGGCGTGGATGTGCTGGAGGATGGCAACTGCTACATCCTACACCACAAAGTTATCATTATTGACGAGCGCACGGTGATCACGGGTTCCTACAACTTCACCTCCAGCGCCGAGCGCGACAACGACGAGAACCTGGTGATCGTCGACGACCCTGCCCTGGCGCGCGCATACCTTGAGGAGTTCGAGCGCGTGTACGCGCAGGCCCAGGCGCCGGCGCGCTGCCGGTAAGTAATTCGCCACCGCAGTGATCTTCACGATGGCTTGATACCTGGCTGCGGCACTGTTACAGATGTGTTTGGCATCCAGCGAACGCCTCCCTCAGCGATCATTCACCTTGCGCATACGACGCGCATCGCGTGTTCTCTCATGGCTCGCGCAGTACCAACGTGAGCAGTCGTGTAGCCGTTTTCCGCTCATCCGGTGGGGCTGGTTGGCCCGTCTGAGTCAGAACCCAGATCACGTAGAAGTCCTGCGTCGGGCGTGCGATCAGTTCTGGTGGACATGACGTTAGATATCGGATACAGTCCGGTGCCTGCGTCATATACACCACAACATGCGACCCACGAAACTGTACATCCAGCTCTGGCAGTGCGATGATGCGCTGCTGGATGGCGACGCCAAGTCCTAACATGCCGGCCATCAGCAGCACCACGCTTAACGTGGCCGCAACCCCGAGGCTCTGCCCTCGGTGCACAGAACGTATCTGCTCCTCATGTTCATCGACCATCACGGCTCAGTATCTCGCGGCCAGGCCACCTGCCACGATTCGGCCGCGCTAGCGCTTCGCCTCATTCTGAAGCCGATCAGATCAGGGGCGCGCTTCATCTTCGTTCTTCCTAGACCTACTGTCTCGTGGCGCACGAACACGCTTGCAAATGGTGCTGAAGCTGCCAGAGTGGATGTTTTGGGCAGCGCGTGCACATTACCGGAGCCGGAACCAGATCAGTGACCGAGCCCCTTCCAGTGTGAGATAATCCACCGAGAACGTACGGCGGGAGTACCCCAAACCAGGCCAGAAGCAATCGTACTGCCGGGGGGTGGGCAGGACTGTGCAGGTCGGCTCCGGGCCGTTATGAATCACCAGGACGTGCTGGGCATCCAGCGCGATGCGCTGGTCGAAGTAGGGTACGATGTCCCCGCGCACCGCCACAGCGAATACGGTGCTGCCGATGGTCGCCAGCGCCAACCCGATTACAAGTACGACGACTAGGATTTTCACGAGCAATAGTTGCATCGGTAATCCTCCTGCCGCGCCGACCCATCGCTGCCGCTACCCATAGCCCGATTGCGCGAACACCATTCTGTCAGAGACTGTCGAGGTAACGGTGGTGGCAAGGTTCAGCGGGCGCTCCATCCTCAAGCCCCGGCTGGGACCTAGAAATCGGCCCGTGCCGCCTGCTACGGTGTAGAGGCCCACAATATGGAATCCGCGAAACCGCACATCCAGCTCCAGTGGCGCAACCGTACGGTGCTGGATGTGCGGCTTGGTCTCACACCATTATCCGCGACCGAAAGACTTACCGAGCAGAGCGCGGGTGTAGTACCATGGAAAACTCACTGCGAAACATTCAAGACAGGATTGTTTAAGCCCTACTGCGTCAACATCCATGTCCGTGTCTCGTTGAAATCGCCCTTCCTGCCAGCACATGGATCCTTTGCGGGGTCTTCCACAGGCTGGAATTTCAGATTAGTGCCGTCGAAGGTGTACTTGTAGTGCATCGGGGTAGGGCAACCTTGATTATTCGACTCCTCGATATAGATATCACCCTTCACGCTGTACGTGCCCTCCACCAGATGCGTAGTACCATCCAGGGCGGCAAAGGTGCCATCCCCGTTGAATTGGAGTCCTCTGCTTTTGCTGTCCTTGAGCAGAAACTTCCCGGTAGGAAAAACGGAGGCGACCGCCGCGGCAGGTTTGGCGGGCGCATCGGCTGGTTTAGGCGTAGCGCTCGTTGACGCTGCATTTGGCGCGGTAGGACCGCACGCCGCCAGTACGAGCGCGAGCACAAGCGTAGCGAGTACGAATATCTTCTTCATGCGTGACCTCTTTCTAAAGCGATAGATTCGACCGAATAGACGGTGCGGATTGGGTCGTTGCTGGCAGAGGCCCTGTGACGCACCGCCATAGTCGTTAGGCGGTGAGTTTACTCATGCGTGCCAGTGTAGTACAGCTTGGTCGACCAGGAGAGAGTTTCTCTCGACAAACTGCTAGCGGCCAGTTGTGCTTGATTATGCTCTATGGGCCTATGAGGAACCCCACCGCGACGACCAGCCCGATTCCTAATCTCCATAAGCCGACACGTTTCATGTTGTTCTCCTTTCGTACCGAGTGAGCGAGCGCATGGCAAGTACACTATAGCCGTGCGCTCCGTGGGTAGCGATTGTGCTACAATAAGCGATACAAACAGCGATACAATTGGCTCTCCATCTCGGCTGGGTGTCTGGTGGTTTGCCGATTCGCGGCACCTGCCTTGGCTCACCAGAGAGGGGACGAGATGAATGACAGCGCATCGTTTGGCCGCTGGCTCAAGCTGCGGCGGGTCGCTCTCGACTTGACCCAATCAGAGCTCGGTGAGCTGGTCGGCTGTTCGGCGATGACGATCCGCAAGATCGGGGCAGACGAGCGCCGGCCTTCCCGGCAGTTGGCCGAGCGTTTGGCGCAGCACCTTGCAATTGCCTCCGAAGACCGCACCACCTTCCTCAAGGCGGCGCGCGCCGAGTTGTGCCCTGACCGCCTAGCCTCACCGATACAGCCACACGATCCAGCACCAGCCCGCCAGCTGGATAATCTGCCGGCCGCGCTGACTCCCTTCGTCGGGCGTGAACGTGAGTTGGCGAGCATAAGCAGCCAGTTGCTGCGCGCGGGCGTCCGTCTGCTCACGCTGACTGGCCCTGGAGGAGTCGGCAAAACTCGTCTGGGGCTGCAAGTGGCGGCTCAGATGCGCGGCGCGTTCGCGGACGGGGTCTGGTTCGTCGCCTTGGCGCCCATCCAGGCTCCCGATCTACTGATTTCGACCATTGCCCAGGTGCTCGGCATTAAAGAGGTAGGGGGCGAGCCGCTGATCAATCGCTTGAAAGACGTGCTCCGCGACAAGCACATGCTTCTCGTGCTCGACAACTTCGAGCATCTGCTCGCGGCGGTTGGGCTGTTGGGAGACATCCTCCACTATGCGCCGGAGGTGCACATCCTGACGACTTCGCGTGAGCGGTTGAACCTGCGCGAAGAATGGGTGGTCGAGGTGGCCGGGCTGCAGGTACCTGATGGTGACCAAGCCGAAGGGGGCGCCGACTACAGTGCCGTCGCGCTCTTTCTCCAATGTGCGCGCCGGGTAGAAGCCGGGTTCACGCTTTCCGCAGTGGAACAACGCGCGGTCGTGCAGATCTGTCGGCTGGTGGAGGGGATGCCGCTGGGGATCGAGCTGGCGGCCGCGTGGGTGCGAGCCCTTTCCTGCGGCGAAATCGCCGATGCGATCGCCGGCGGGCTGGGGTTACTGACCACATCACTACGGAATGTGGACGAGCGGCATCGCAGCCTGCGCGCGGCGTTTGTACATTCCTGGCGCTTCCTCTCAGCTGAGGAGCAGTGGGTGTTCAGGCGACTATCCGTCTTTCAGGGCGGCTTTGGGCGTGAGGCGGCCGAGCAGGTCGCTGGAGCCACGCTCGCCCTGCTGGTGGCGCTGATCGACAAGTCGCTGCTGCGGCACACTGCCAACGGACGCTACGACATGCACGAGTTGCTCCGGCAGTACGCGGCGGAGCAACTCCAAGCGGCCGGAGAGACTGCGCCGACGCGGGAGCGGCACCTGGCGTTTTATCTGGCGCTGGCGGAGACGGCTGGGCCAGAGCTGCGTGGAGCACAGCAAGAGCAGTGGTTCGACAGACTGGAGGCCGACCACGACAACCTGCGCGCCGCCCTCGAATGGAGTCGCGCCGAGGCATCGAACCGAGTAGGGTTGCTGCAACTGGCTAGCGCCCTAGTCGAGTTCTGGGTTCGCCGCGCGTATCTCAATGAAGGGCGCAGCTGGCTTGAGGCCGCCCTGGCACATGCAGACACATCGGTACCGGTTCCAATTCGGGCAAAGACGCTCTATGCCGCCGGATGCATTGCCATGTCCACAGGGCATTTTGCGACAGCGGGCGAAATGCTTCAACGGAGCGCGGCGCTGTGGCGCACATTGGGGGCTGAGGGCAGGCGCGGCCTCGCGTTGGCGCTGGGAACGCTGGTGTGGGCGGTACGCGAACAAGGACAGCCGGCGGCGGCGCTCGTGGTCGCAGAGGAGAGCATCGCGCTCTTTCGCGCGCAAGGCGAGCGGTGGGGACTTGCCGCGGTGCTAGGCGAGCAGGCAATGGCATTCCGCGAACTCGAGGAGTTCGGCCTAGCCGAGGCGGCCATTGCCGACAGCATCGCGCGCTGGAAAGAACTTGGTGATCGGTGGGGCCTTTCCAGCGCGCTTCACGCTGCGGCATTGATTGCCTTTCGCCAGGCTGATTATGCAGCCGCAGGCGCGTTATTTGCAGAATCGCTGTCGATAATCCAAGAGCTAGGCGACAAGCGGGCAATAGCTAATTCGTTGTTTAACCTTGGTCGTGTCGCCCTCAATCAAGAAAACTATACGCAGGCGCAAGCACTTTTTGACGAAACTATAGATCGCTTCGGCCACATTGGCGATATGGGCGGTATGGCGCTATCGGTCTACTATCAGGCGCTCATGGCCCACTTGCAGGGCGACAATGCGCAGGCGAAACTTTTTTTCGAGCAGGCTACGGCACTTAGTCGTGAGGCCGGGCCAAAGTGGATCGGCCCAGTGAGCCTTTTGGGATTGGCGAGTGTAGCAGCCGCACAGGGGAAGGCGTGGCAGGCGGCCCGACTCTGTGGCGCGGCAGAGGCAGGCATCGCGGCAGTCTCAACGTACCTGGACAGCGTTGAGTGCGCGTACTATAATCGCCTGGTTGCAACGGCGCTCGGCGAACTCGGCCAGCAGGCATTCGATGAGGCATACGCTCAGGGCCATGCGTTAACGCTCGATCAGGCAATCGTCGAAGCGTTAGGAGAAGATGCGTAACGTATTAACGGAATCCGCAGCACGATTTTGTTGAAGCTATACACGAAACCACGATACCTGGCGTAACAACAACAATATGCTGCGCTTCGCCAGCCGGCAGCTCGCCGCCGACTATACCAACGAGTTCGAGCAGATGTTCGCGGGTCGCTTCGGCACCAGCAAGCGCAGCGCGACGCCCTACCCGCAAGTGCGAATCGGATCAACGCGCATCGAGGTTTATTTCTCGCCTCAAGATGGAGTGGCGAAACATGTGCTCCAGCGCCTCGCAGCGGCAAAGCGCAGCATCTCATTCATGACCTTCTCGTACACCGAGGACACAATCTCCGACGCGATGATCGCCAAGGTGGAGGCTGGCCTAACCATGCGGGGCGTGTTCGAGTCACAGAACGCGCGTGGCACAGGCGCCGACTTCAACCGGCTCAAGCAAGGCGGCGTGGATGTGCTGGAGGATGGCAACTGCTACATTCTGCATCACAAAGTGATCGTGATCGACGAGCGGACGGTAATCACTGGCTCGTACAACTTCACCGGCAGCGCGGAGAAGGACAACGACGAGAACCTGGTGATTGTGGATGACTCGGCGCTTGCGCGCGCCTACCTTGACGAGTTCCAGCGCGTCTATGCACAGGCCGAGGCGCCGACCCGTTGTAGCTAAACGACTCACCCCATCGGATAATCGTGTCGTGTGTCTCGGTATCGCTTGGAGAAACGTGCACGCCGCCTGCCGTATAGGCAGCTATGGACCTGTGGGTCGTGCGATTGTCTCTGGTGGACACGACGTGAGGTAGCGGGCGCAGTCTGGCGTGTCCGTCGTATATGCCACAACAGCGTCAAGGCCGCGTCCAGCTTGAGTTGGACGCGGCCTTGGCCGCCGTGGTCGTCTTGGCGTGCCCGCCTCTGCATCTGGCAGCGGTCGAAACAGACTGGTAAAGTGCGGCTTGATGCCGAAGACAGTGTCTACTCAGTCGTCAAAGTGGATCTTTCCGGTGTAGGTGCCCACAGGCCCCACGGCCTTGTCAAGCACGACTGCGGCCTCGCTCAGCACGCCGTGCATGTGGGCGAGCTCGCCGGTCGCGCTGACGATGACGGCAGTGGCCGAGACGACCAGTGCCGGGTCCGACGATCCATTGAGTTCGAAGGTCACCGTGCCGGGCACCCCGTTCACCGTCCCGCTGAAGGTCTCGACATCGTGGAAATTGGCGGTCCCGTTGGGATGAAAGATCAAGCTGCCGTGCAGGGTCGAGGTGCCGTTGAACGTGCCGGTGTAGGATACGGTGGCGCTCAGATCGATGATCGTGTTGCCTCCGGCCATCCGGATGCTGTTGAAGGTGGAGGAAGTATAGGTGAGGGTGCCACTTGCCGACGTCGGCGCGGACGCGCTGGCACTGGTCACCCCACCCAGAGCCAGAACCGCGACGAGTGTGAGCAGTACGAGGCGAAACTGTGATCGTACCATGGTGACCTCCTTGTTGTTTGTGTGGCTGGTCGAACTTGGGCTGTCGTCGCCCATAATGCTTGGCTCCTTTCGTTGAGTCGAGAATCCTGTTTTCTCGCGCCGAGTGTGCTGCCCAGGGTTATCGCCGTCACCGGTTCAGGTCCAGCGCCTCGACGATCCGCGTGAGCGGCAGCCCCGCCGCCTCGTTCAGCGCCGCCACCGCCGCCTCATCCTCGGCCTCGAACAGGCACATGCAGCGCGACTCGCCAACAATAAACAGGCTGCGCAGGTAGCGCACCGCCTGCCCTGCGGCCGCAAGCTGCTGGCTCGCGCTGATCTCCGCCCGCTGCACCGCCGCCAGACCCTCGCGTGTGATCCCCGGCAGGTCGCGATCGACCAGGTAGACCCTCATCGCTGTACCTCCTCTCGCGCCGCGGCTGGGCATGATGCGCGGCTGTTTATAGGTCTATTCAACCATCTGCGCGCGCCTCAGGTAAGATCACTCAGTCATACACGACCGATACAAAAGTGATACAATCTCCCTGCTGCCTTGGACTCGCTCGGCCGCTTGGCACGTGATGGGAGGGGGTGATGGACGTGGAAACTTCCTTTGGCCGTTGGCTCCACAGGCGCCGCCGCTCGCTCGATCTGACTCAGGACGACCTGGCCCGGCAGGTCGGCTGCTCGGTGGTGACCATCCGCAAGCTCGAGGCGGACGAGCGCCGGCCTTCGCGCCAGATCGCCGAACGGCTAGTCGACTGCCTGAAGATCGCGGCGGATGAGCGCGCAGCGATCATTACGCTGGCACGGGCCGAGCCGTACCTCGACCCCGCACCAATGGAGGCGCCGGAGCCTCCGCTGCCCGCGCCACAGCGGCCGTCCACTAACCTGCCCGCGTCGCTCACCCGCCTGATCGGCCGCAAACAGGACGTCGCCGCGGTACGCAATGCCCTCATGCGCGGCGAGGCGCGCCTGCTGACACTCATCGGCCCGCCGGGGATCGGCAAGACCCGCCTGAGCATTGCGGTCGCGCGAGAGGTTCACGATGCTTTCGCCGACGGATCGTATTTTGTCACGCTGGCCCTGATCGGCGACCCGGCGCTGGTGCTTACGACGATCGCCCAGACGCTGGGGGTCAGGGAGACCGCTGGCCAGCCGCTGCTCGACCAGCTCAAGACCGTACTCCACGTGAAGCGGCTGCTGCTGGTGCTGGATAACTTCGAGCATCTTCTGGATGCGGCGCCACGCGTGGTCGAGCTGCTGGAGGCGTGTGGAGGGCTGAAGGCGCTTGTCACCAGCCGGGCCGCGCTGCACGTGCGCGGCGAGCATCTGTATGCGGTGCCGCCGCTGCTGCTGCCCGACCTCCCACAGCGCCCCGCGAGTGTCACGTTGGCCCGCACCCCGGCGGTGGCGCTGTTCGTGGAGCGCGCCCAGGCGGTGCTGCCACACTTCAGGCTGACGGAGCAGAACGGACCAGCAGTGGCTGCGATCTGCGTGCGGCTGGACGGGCTGCCATTGGCGATCGAGCTGGCGGCCACGCGGATCACGCTCTTGTCTCCGGAAGGCTTGCTGGCGCGGCTGGAGCAGCGGCTGGCCGTGCTAACCGATGGCGCGCGCGATCTGCCGCCGCGCCACCGCACGCTGCGTGGCGCGATTGCCTGGAGTTACGAGCTGCTGGACGCAGGTGAACAAACGCTGTTTCGTCGGCTGGGGGTGTTCGTGGGTGGCTGCACCCTGGCAGCGGCCGAGGCGGCCTGCAACGCGAGCGGCGATCTGCCACTGGATGTTCTCAACGGGCTGGCAACGCTTGTGGACACCAGCCTGCTGCGGCGGGAGGAAGGCCGGGATGGCGAGCCGCGGTTTGTGACGCTGGAGACCATCCGCGAGTATGCATTGGAGCAATTGACCGAGTGCGGCGAGGCCCCAGCAGTGCAGCCCGCCCCCGCCACCTTATACCAGGACCTCGCTGAGCGCGTTGTCCCGCTGCTCCACGGGCCGGAGCAGATCGCCTGGCTCGACCGGCTGGACGAGGAGCAGGCCAATCTGCGCGCCGTGTTGACCGGGAGCTTCAGTTCGCAAAGCCACATGGATCTCGGCATGCGGTTAGCCGCCGCGCTGCTGTGGTTCTGGATCCAGCGGAACCATTTCAGCGAAGGACATACATGGCTCGAACGCGCGGCTGCGCTGAGTCGAAAGGTCGGGGCCGCGCGGGTGGCGCGGGCGAACGTGTTGCGAGCGGCGGGGATCATGGCTCAGTTCTGGACAGAGTATGCACAGGCCATCCCGTTGCTCGAGGAGAGCCTGAGTCTTGCCCGCGCGGCGGACGACCGCACGGCGGCTGCTGAAGCGCTTGTGTTCCTGGGCTGGATCGCCCGCGACCGCGGCGACTACGTGCGCGCAGAGACGCTGGAAGCAGAGAGCCTGGCGCTGTACCAAGCTCAAGATGACGCGGGGGGGCGCGGCCTCGCCCTCCTATCGCTCGGCGAAGTGGCGCTGGATCAAGGCCAGCTGTCGCGGGCGACCGAGTATTGTGAGGCGCTGCTGGCGCTATGTCGGGACACGGGCCAGACGGTATTGCACATCCGGGCTCTGCTCAGGCTGGGCCGCATCGCGTACCTACAAGCGGAATATACCCGTGCGCAGATGCTCCTGGTGGAGAGCCGGTCGCTGTTCCAGCAGATACGGACTCCGAGCGCCGTAGCAGAGGCGCAGTTCGAGCTGGGGCGTGTGGCACGGGCACAAGGCGATGAACTGGAGGCGAGGCGGCTGCTGATCGAGAGTCTGGCAGGATACCGCGACTTTTGGAGCAACAAACGGGAGGTTGCCTCCTGTCTGGAGGAACTGGCTGGTCTGGCTGCGATGAATCGACAAGCCACGCACGCTGTCCGCCTGTTCGGCGCCGCCGAAGCCCTGCGCGAGCGAGCGAACACGCCGCTGCCGCCGGTCTATCAGCCTGGCTATGAACGCGACGTGGCCGCCGCGCGCACTCAGTTGGACGCCGCGACCTTCGCGGCGGCGTGGGACGCGGGGCTGGCGATGACGCTGGAGCAGGCGATCGCCTATGCGCTCGATTACGAAGTACCAGCAACCTGACAAACTCCGTCCAGCCACATCTCCACAACCTGCTACTTATCTACAGCACTCCCAGTATCTCGAAGGCTGTTCCCAACCACGCTCACGACCGCCGTGGCCACCAGCCAAACCTAGCGGTGGACAGATGCGCTGCATTACCGAGGAAGTGCATAGCGTGTCAGCGGAATCCGCAGCACGATTTTGTTGAAGCTATTCGAGAAACCACGACACCTTTCGGAACAAGAACAATATCCTCCGCTTCGCGAGCAAGCCGGTCGGCCACGGGATACAGGGCTGCTCCGATGATCGAAATATTCCAGCCGCGCTACTGGTTGCTGCTTTGTTGCGGCATCACAAAGCTATATATTTGGTAACGAAACTCAGTCCAGGTTGTATTCGGCGGATCGACTGTTGGCACAAATGCGACTCGTACGCTGACCGATGACTTGCCACGGGTGACCGCCGCAGGCAGCGGGAACTCCTCCTCGCGCCAGCAGCGCCGCTGGCCCGCAGCGTCGATACGATCGGACGAGCCGGCACTGTACCATGTCCCTACGAACTGTCCGTCGATAGAGACGTTGGCCCGCTGGTTGGGCACGCAGTTATCGAATGTTCGCCTCAGGAAGGCGCCGACGTTGTTGGGGTCGAGTGCCATTGTAAAACTGCTTGTGGTCGTCAGTGAGATACCCGTCATGGTGCTGAGCGCACTATGCACCGGATATTCGAAAGCTGCGGTGAGCTGATACGCAGACCCGTCTGGCGACTGGTAGTTGTGGCGCCTGCGACTGCCCGCGTCAGCCGGGAGCAGCTCATCGCTAAGCACCGCCGTCTGAGCCGTGGTCCTGTACCAGAAGATCGCGGCACGGTAAGCATGTGTGCTTTCGTTTGCGCCGCCGTGCTCCCAGCGCAAGACGATATGGCGGTTGAATGGTATGCTATCAGCGATGAGAAAACGGTACAGCGCGGCACCATCGCGGTCCGTTCCTGGTGGGTTATTGCTGCTGCTGGGCAGTCCACCGAGCGGCAGCGAAGTCTGAATGCCATTATTCCAGTACTCACCGCCCAGGCCCCACTCTTCTGTGCCAGTCACCTGGATCTGAGGCGTTTGGTTATCGTCAATGTAGATATGGGGATCACCTTCAAGGTTGTTATCGGGGACAGAGAAGTTGACGACCGTGCCGACAATCTTCCCGCTCCCTGTGACATCCAGGAAGGTCATATCCTGGCCTGGCGTCGGGGTCGGCACGCTGGTGAATGTCGCGTGAAATGTGCCCCACCAACTTGGCGGTTCGGTAAATGGCTCGTAGCGCACGCTCCAGGCAACATGCTCGATCGGCTCGTCGGATGTGATCACGATACGGGCGGTCGCGGTGAAGGGCATCGGCCAGTAGAGATTGAAATCCATGGCGGAGCGGTCACCAGTTCCGGCGTTCGCTATCCAACCCTGCACCAACGCGCGACCCCTTGGCCGATAGATGCCCGCGCCGTCGCCCGCGATGAACTTGATCGGCGCATCGACACTGGGAGTAGGCTCGCTGTCCCAGTAGATTTGCAGGCGCGCATTGCCGAAGCGCTGCTTGTCAGCGTCGGGCACACGGAATGTGATCGCCCGAATCTGGCTGGGGCCAGGCAAGCTGGTGATGATCGTCGCTACCTTGCCTGCCAAATCGATACTGCCGCTGCGACGCTGGATCTCAGCGGGCGCAACATCAGTGCCCGCCAAGCGAAGCAGGCCGACCACGTCGCCGATCGCCGTGCTTCTGCTCCACGTCGTCAGCGGTGTACCATAGGGAAGCTTGCGATAGAGTGCGTAGAAGTTGCCGTTGGGCCTTGTCGCGGCCCAGGTGATATGTTGTCGGAACGGGATCGCCGTCGCCACGATGCTGCTGCCCTGGCTCTGGCTCGGATTCAGCGAAAGCGGATAGGGAAAGGCGCGGGCAGGTTCGTTGGTCGGATTCAGCTGACCCAGGTCGCTAGTTGTGATAGTCGTGGTGATTACGCCATCCAAGTACAGGTTCCAGGGGCTCCCATAATCCTGCTGCATGCGCATGAAGGTGACGACGCCTGGCCCGATTTGATCGAGCAGCACATGCTGGCCATCGGGTAGTACGCGCAAGACGTGGATGTTATCGCTATTGCTGCCTCCAGGATCGGCGGTTGACTGGCCCCATACTCGATCGCCGATCTCAAGGTAGGCGAGCTTGTCCCAGTGACGGTAGGCGTCGAGGCCTAGGTAGAGCGGTGGCGGGGAAGCGGCGCCTGTGGATGACTCGGCGGCGGTGGGTGTTGTACTGGCCTGATCCGCTCTGGCGACAGTCGTGGATGTAGCCGTCACGGCGCTCGGTGTGGATGTGGCTGTGGGCTGCACGACCACATCCACAGGCAGGGGGCCGACTTGCGGAGCACAGCCCGCCAGCCCGCAGAAGAGCAACAAGATCAGGCGAATGCCACGATGCGGTTGCGCTGCCACCCGACTTCCTCAGCAATTACTTGAGTTTTGCTTCCAGATCGTGAGCGACATCGAGCAGACCGGCGCGCAGCGCTCGCAGTGCAAAGCGGCCCGTGTTGATATCCTCGGGCGTCTTGTGCAGCAGGGCGAGTTCAGCCCGCTCCAGTTCCAGATCCAGCGTGGCGTACTGCTGCGGGTACAGGATGCGGAAATCCTCTTCCGCGCCGTCCCATTTATCGAAGAATTGCTTGAACTGCGATCGCGCCACGCCCACATCGTTGCCGGACAGCGCGAACAACGCATCATTCAGGTGCAGCAACATCAGGTCGATCTGGTCGTGGACTTCCGCGGGCGTCAGCGACTTGTGCTCGCGGCCCTCTGTATCGCCCTGCGCCTGCGCCCAATTGGTCGCCAGTTTCTCCTGGAGACTCCTCGATCGCGCCGCGCCTGCGAGCTTCGCATGCATCCACCAGTCGTCCACAATTTCTGGCAGTTGCTCCGGCATCACGGCATTCCAGTTCAGATGGGCCGCGTTATTTGCTGTGAGGACCGCGCGCAGCACCGGCAATTCTCGCATGCTGCCGGTCTTGCCCTGGATGGCGTAGGTTCCGATCACAGTGGCGGATGTCACCTGCGCAGTATCGGGCGAGTGGTAGATCGCCCAGAAGGCCGCCAGAGTATCGGCTAACGCAGTGGTGACGATAGCCTCTTGGTGGTCGTTTTCGTTGCGCAATGCAAACACTACCGTTGCATCGCCCGACGTGTCGATCGTCGCACGCGCCATCCGCGGGACGTCGCGCTTGGTATCGGGGTTGAGCACGGCCCCGACCGCTAGGAGGATATTGGGCGCATCTGCCATCGTCGGGGACGCCGCAGACATCGCCGGCTGGCTGGTGGTAGTAGGTTGCCTCTGCGCGGCCGGCGCGCTCGTCGCCACTGCCGTGCTTATCACGGCCGGCACGCTCGTCGGCGCCGATTGGCTCTGCGCGGCCGGCACGCTCGTCACAGCTGGCGGGCTCTCCGTCGATGCAGGCGTACACCCAGATATCGTCAGGAGCAGCGCGAGGATCGCGCATGCCGCCCCGAATTTGGCAAGAGGCCCGATTATCTTCAACATCCGCCGCTCCTTTCCCTGCTGCATAGCGCGCGTAGGCGATAGCTTTGGCCCTGCGCGGTGGGCGGACACTCTCGGCCGCCCATCGCGCAGCAATGACCCGGTTGCCCGATACGGGTTTGGGTTATCTCCTACGCCGCCGCATCTGGCCGAGAAGCACGCCGGCTGCGAGTCCGATCAGGCCAGCCGCGATCAGCAGCACGATCCAGGGCGAAGACGATTCGCCAGTATTCGGCAGGGCTGCCGGTGCCTGCCCTGTTGGTGGCTGCGCCGCTGGTGGCTGGCCTGCCGGTGCCTGGCCAGGCGCTGACACTGCCGCCTGGACCGGCGCTGGCGCTTGCGCATCCACGACGATCTTGCCGCGCATGAACGGGTGCGGCTTGCAGAAGTAGTCGTACGAGCCGGGCTGGTCGAACTTAAAGCTGAACGACTGCCCCTTCTGCAGGATGTCGGAATCCCATACCTGTGTGTCGGACGTCGCGCTGTGGGGCTGGTCGCCGGTGTTGGTCCAGGTCACCGTCGTGCCTGGCGGAACATGCACGATGAAGGGCGAGAACCCGAAGTCGACGATCTTGGGCGTATTGGTACTCACAGCGGCCCCTTCGGCGCTGACGACCTGCGCCGGCTCAGGTGGCGCTGGGGCTGGGCCGAGCGTGCCTTTGAGCGAGAAGACCCACAGGGTATCGCCGCGCGGGAAATCGAGCTGGAAGTTGCCGCCGGAGGCCACGGCAACGAACTGCTCGCCGTCGACCTCGTAGGTCACCGCCGGCGCATTAGCGCCGGCTCCGGTCTGAAATCGCCAGAGGCGCTCGCCAGTCTTCGCGTTGTAGGCGTTGAAGTTGCCATTGCCCTCGCCGGCGAAGACCAACCCACCAGCCGTCGCCATCGACCCGCCGATGCACATCTGTTTGAAGTCGTCACCCTGGTCGCCGCTCTTTTGCCAGGCGATCTTGTTCACGGTCACGTTCACACCTGTCAGGGTGCCCCAGGTTCTGCCGCCCGGCGGAGTGAAGAAGGCGCTGCCGAGCCGCAAGGTGCCCTGCTCGAGCTTCTCCGGCTTGGCGGTCCAGATCTGCGGTTGGTGGATGCCACAGGTGTATGTGAGCTGGGTCTGCGGGCTGTATGAGGCCGCCGACCATTCCGACCCGCCGTTGGCGCCGGGGCAGATCAGTATTGGCTCCTTCTCGAACGGCGTAAAGACGCCGCCCATGGGGTAATTCTTGACCTTCTCCGGACACGCCAGCGGCACAAAGGGTTCGCCTTCAGGGAACGGCTGGGTGGCGGCCGTCTTCTGGAAGGCGTCCTGCGGCACTGGCTTTTCATTGATCGGCACCAGCGGCTTGCCGGTCTCGCGATCCAGCAGGTAGACCCAGCCAGATTTGCCGGCTTGCGCCAAACCCTTCACCTGCTTACCATTGATCTTGGCATTGAAGAGAATGTTCGGGCTGACCGTATCTAAGTCCCAGATGTCGTGGTGGATCTCCTGAAAATGCCACTTGCGCTGGCCGGTCTTGAGGTCCAACGCGACGATCGACTCGGTGAACAGGTTGTCGCCCGCTCGGATGCTGCCGTCGAGGTCCGGGCTGGGGTTGCCGACCGTGATGTAGATCATCCTCAGGTCGGGGTCGATCGCCGGCGCCTGCCAGACTGAGCCGCCGCCGTATTTCCACCAGTCGGTGTCCTGCGGCCAGGTCTCGTGGCCAAACTCGCCAGGGGCCGGGATGGTGTAGAAGCGCCAGGCGAGCTTGCCGGTCGACGCCTGATAGGCATTCATATGCCCGCGAATCTCGTACTCCGCACCCGAGACGCCAATATAGACCAGGCCGTCGTAGTAGACCGGGGCCATGGTCTCGCTGTAGCCGGCGCGCGGGTCGTCCACCTGCACGCTCCAGACAACCGCGCCCGTTTTCTGATCCAGCGCCGTCAGCTTGGCGTCGAGCTGGCCGACGAACACTTTGCCTTCGGCTACGGCCACACCGCGATTGACCTGGCCACAGCAGAGCGGCAATGCCTCGATGCCCTTCATCTCGGGGATGTATTTCCACAGTTCCTGGCCAGTCTTGGCATTCAGCGCGTAAACCTGGCTCTGAGGACCGGTCAGATACATTGTTCCATCAATGATGATCGGCGAGCTTTCGAACGAGGTTGCACGGCTCATCGCCCCGATCTTGTAGGTCCACGCACCTTTCAAATCCTTGACATTGTCCGTATTGATTTGGTCAAGCGACGAGTAGCGTTGGTTGGCGAGATTCCCACCATATGTGGACCAGTTCCTACCAGCGGGGTCGAGTGCGGCGCCAGAGGGTGCTCGCCGGGGAGCGCCGATAGCGGTAGAGGAAAGTGCAATCAGCCCTACGCACAGGACCAGAATCGCGATGCCGACGGCGGTTCGGAGTTTCATCGCGCCCATCCTCCTCTCTTCTATTGTAGTGACCGTACCTGGGCACCGTGCGCGCAACGCCGTAGTTGAAGAAGCAGATGCGCCAAGGCAAATAGGGAACAGATAATATAGACGACCGATGATTTACGGTCGATCAACGGACTGCGGTCGCGCCAACGTCGCTGGCAGGAGTGAAAGCGATATGTCGTAGAGGACTGTGAGTACGACGCGATGCTTAACGTGCGTGGGCGCCAAGTTTAAAGAACCCAGGCGAAACGCTGCACAATGCACGGCTCACAGGAGAGGATTGACAGTATCAATGCTTGTGGATGCTACAGATTATAGCACCATCTATGAAAAAAAGTCAAATAGAACATGCGGAGCACACGGATATGCCCCCAACCCCGCGGCTCGCCCTGGCCGTGCACGGCAAGACGATCTGTGGCAGCGCATATGCCACTGACACTCGCTTGCCGGCAATCACGCGGCGCCTCCTGGCACGAGGCGCCGCAAACGAAAGCGGTGCCGTGCCCGCAAGTGCGCATTGGCGCGGCGCGCGCCGAGGTGTACTTCTCGCCGGATGATGGTGTCGCGAAACACGTGCTCGACCGGCTCGCGGCGGCAAAGAAGAGCATCCATTTCATGACCTTCTCGTACACTGAGGACACAATCTTCGACGCGATGATCGCGCAGGTCAAAGCTGGTTTGAAAGTTCGTGGCGTCTTCGAACTGGCATCGCGGCGCTACGATGGCATTCTGCCGTGCTCCCACCGCTGATACCGCAGGTACCAGAGCAGCAGCGTCGCGCTCGCAATCGTGTAAAACCCGTGCAGGAACCAAATTGGCCCGAACGGCAGGCCGACGATGTAGACCCAGTGAAAGCCATTGCCGATATTACACATGGCGATGTATGTGAGGCTGTATGATCGCAGATCCTTCGTGCGGAATGCTTTCACCAGCATGGGAATATTGCTGCTGGCGAACACGATGGTTGAGATGATGCCGGCGAAAAGCGAAAGGTGTTGTGTCTCCATAAGATGCCTACCTTGTGTGCCAGGTCAGGGTCGCGTCAAAGTCCGAGAATCAGTCGCTCAACTGCCACAGGTGACACGCGGTGCTAGCCCGCCGCATACCTCCTTGATTGCTTCCAGTGTAGCTGCGCAGTGTCCAAAGAACGTTACGAAGAGCGTTACGAAGTTCACTCTGCCCGGCCCCGCGACGGCGGTCCATGGCCGATTGAGCGTCAACGAACCGGCACGACATATCCGAGACATAACACATGGCCCTGCGCACATGAGGCACTTGTCCTGACGTGCGCAGGGCCATCGGCCCAATCGAGTCGCGAACCAGGCGCGCTCGGCTCACGGACGATCCGGGATCACTCCCAACTGTCGCAGCAGCCCGAGGTCGTCCCGGACGGCACGATGCTCCACCCCTTTCCCATTGGCGAAGCGGATCAGATGAATCTGTTCCTGCACCACCTGGCGACCGGTCGGCGCAATGCCGAATAATGGGCCGTTGTGCGTCCCGTGCAGGATCGTCCGCGCTGCGACCCAATCGCCCTCGGCGATGAGTTCTTTGATCTCATAGTGTAGGTCAGGAAAGGCCGTACGGAGCATGGCGACGATCTGGCGCATCCCCTCCGGGCCGCGCGGAGCGTCGGGCGGCGCCTCGTGGTTCACGAAGTCCGCGCTCACCAGTTCATCGGCCATGGCCAGGTTCCCGCTGTTGAACAGGGCGGCGAAGGTGTGCTGCACAAGCTGCTTGTTTGCTTCGGTTGACATTTGCTCACTCCTTTATCTAAACGCTACCGTTATGGGCATTGTCATGCCCACCCCAGTATCCACGACCTGTCGGCAAGCCGCCAGGGACGAATCCGTACAATCACCCTGACAATCGCCCCAGGTCATTTCAGTACCGACCAGGCACATGTGCTATCATGATTGGCGGCCAGACGATCGACCACAGCACGCGTATCCGCTCCACCGGGAAGGGGGCGATTATGGGCGATGTCCCAGCGCTGTCGTTCGGGGAACTGCTGCGGCGCTACCGCGGCCGGGCGAGGCTCACGCAGGAGGAACTGGCGGAGCGCGCCAGTCTGAGTGTGGACGCCATCGGCCTGCTCGAGCGCGGCACCCGCCAACGCCCGCATGGCGAGACGATCGCCCGCCTCGCGGCGGCGCTGGCGCTCGCGCAGGATGAGCGCGCGCAGTTCGAGGCAGCCGCGAGGAGCAGTTCCTCCCCGTTAGCCTCCGATCGCTACCTGCTGCCGACACCGCGCACGTCTTTCGTTGGCCGCACTGAAGAGGTCGCCGCGCTCGTGGGCCTCCTGTGCCGGCCAGATGTCCGCCTGCTGACCCTGACCGGTGCTGGGGGCGTTGGCAAAACGCGGCTTGCCCTGGAGGCCGCCGGGCAGACACAGGCGCTCTTTGCCGATGGAGCGGTCTTCGTGCCGCTCGCGGCGCTACGCGACGTGGCCCTTGTTCCAGAGGCGATCGCCCATGTGCTGGGCATCCGAGAGCGGGCAGGCTGCACCATGCTCCAGTGTGTGACGCAGGAGCTCACCGCGCGCCAGATGCTCCTCATGTTGGACAATTTCGAGCACCTGCTAGCGGCCGCACCCGTCGTCAGTCAGATTCTCGCCACATGCCCGCGGCTCACGCTGCTGGTCACCAGCCGTGCACCACTGCGGCTCAGTGGCGAGCGGCAGTTCGCGGTTCGCCCGCTGGCACTGCCGGAGGTGGGACATGTTCCGCCGCTTGCGGAGCTGACGGAGGTGCCGGCTGTCGCGCTGTTTTGCCAACACGCCCAGGCGATCGTTCCCAGCTTCGCGATCACCGCAGCCAACGGCGCGACGATCGTCGAGATCTGCCGCCGCGTAGATGGGCTGCCACTCGCGATCGAGCTGGCGGCTGCATGGATCAAGCTCCTGCCACCGCAGCGCCTGTTGGAGCGGCTCGACCGACGGCTAGCGCTGCTGGTGGGCGGGCCACGCGACGTGCCGGAGCGCCAGCAGACGCTGCGCGCGACGATCGCGTGGAGCGATGATCTGCTCGATACTGACGCGCGGGCGATCCTGCGCCGGCTCGCGGTCTTCGTCGGCGGCTTCACCCTACCCGCCGCCGAGGCCGTGTGTGGTGATCGCGGGCCGGTTGATGCACGTAACGCGCTCAGCCATCCCGAATCGCCATCGAGATCCGTGCTCCAAGGGCTCGCCGCGCTCGTCGACGCGAGCCTGCTCCAACCGCCATCCGACTGGGCGGCCTGGGAGGAGCAGGTCACCGAGCCACGCTACGACATGCTGGAGACGGTGCGCGAATACGCTCTGGATAGCCTGCAGGCCAGCGGCGAGGCCGAGATCATCCAGCGCCGGCACGCGGCGTACGAGCTGGAACTGGCCGAGTCCCTGGAACGCCGGCTCTGGGGTCCCGAGCAGGCTGTGGCGCTGGCCCAGCTGGAAGACGACCATCCGAACCTGCGGGCCGCGCTGGGTTGGGCGATCACTCATGCTGAGGTGGCGGTAGCCGCACGCCTGGCCCTGGCGCTGTGGCGGTTCTGGCTTGTGCATAGTCATCTGAGCGAGGGACGCCAGTGGCTGGAAGCGGCGCTGGCCCTGGTCAATCGAGGCGACGCCGCACAGGAGATCGTTTCTGCGGCTGACCACGCCTATCTGCTGCATGTCACCGGCAACCTGGCCCGCGCGCAGGGCGACTACGCCCGCACCAGCGCGTTGTACGAGGCCAGCCTGGCGATTCGCCGCAGCATCGGCGACACCAGCGGTATTGCCGTCTCGCTTCACAACCTGGGGGTCGTTGCGTATGAGCAGGGCGAGTATGGACGCGCGGCGCGCTTGAACCTGGAAGCGCTCGCCCTGGTGCGGGCGCTCGAGGAATCCCCTGGTAAGGAATCCCATGGTATCGCGATTATTCTTGTGGACCTGGGCGACTCGGTTCGGGCGCAAGGCGATCTGTCCGATGCCGAACGCATCTACCAGGAAAGTCTGGCCCTGTTCCGCGACCTGGAGCATACCTGGGGCATCGCGCGGGTGCTGATCAGATTAGGCGAGTTGGAGCGGCAGCAGGGCAGGCCCGAACGCGCGCGGACATACTTCACCGAAAGCCTGACTCTCAGCGCGCAGATCGCCGACAAAGTCTCGGTAGCGGCGAACCTGGAGGGGCTGGCGCGGCTTGCCCACATACAGGGACGATCGGAGCACGTAGCGCGGCTGTTTGGCGCGGCTGCCGCCTTGCGCGAGCGCATCGGCGCGCCGCTCTCGCCCGCCGAAGCGGCGAGCGACGGCGAGATTATTGCGACAGCGCGCACACGGTTGGGCGAGTCGGCATTCGTCGTGGCGTGGCAGGCGGGGCAGCGCCTGACCTTCGAGCAGGTTGTGCAGGAAGCGCTTGATCAGTGAGCGGTCCGCCATCGGTGGTTCAATAAAAAATCACGATGTATCGACACAGATCGGTAGACCGTGATTTTGCTCGACTTCCAAGTTGTTGCAATGATAATGTTACGGGTTCTTTTTCTTGCGGCCGCGCGTTTTCGGCGCTGGAGCCGGCGGAGCGACCGGCTCAGGCGCAGCTGAGGGGGGCACCACCTGGAAGCGCAGCAAATCCTCTTTGGTGCGGCGGAAATCGATCGCCAAGTTGCGGCGGCGTGCGGCTGCCTTCAAGCGATTGCGAACGGTGAGACGATTCTCGCCCGGCTCCAACACCGCTTCACCATACTCGCCCTCCGAGTACTCGCCGATAATCGAGTCGTACTGCTCCTCGATCAGTTTGCGCTGGCCCTTGCCCTTGTTTTCGAGCGCCCATACTTCATCAGCGCTCAGTTTACGCACGCTCGGCATTCTTGTACCCCTTCATATAGAAATCAAATAAATCCGGCTGTTATAGTAATACAGAGATGATTTTTTTGCAAATATGCGCCGGCAAGCTGAGCGAATTGGCGCTTGCCATATAGTTGTTACCATGATCGTTGATCATTTTAGGACAAGGCACCTTTGTAACTGTGAATTCGTAAGCAAAGATCTATGATGCTTTGTCGTTTGTATGTTCTCTCTATATCGATTTTGCCTCGTGTCGCGGGGGCATACTAAAGATTCGGCATATATTTGTCGAAAGAATCAGCTTTTCTACAGAAAAGCCGTGTAGGCGATCATCTGTTTCATTATGCAAGCGCTAGCGCTTTTGAAGATCGGTCGGTGGAAAAGGTGGAGCTTGGCGAGGATTTCACCCTCGCCAAACCCCAGCTATTGTGCTTACATCGCAATCTGAGCTGGCCGCCTGCTCAAACAAGCGCGCCTGTGTTCGCGAATGCGGCGGACGCGCTCTGTTGCCGCACGCTGATGCCCGTGCTATAATCCAGCCCGCATAATCCACAGATCAACAGTCTCCGGGGCTGCCGGTATTGGTCGGGAGGCCAGATTGAAGGAGCTATTTGATGCACCGAACCGGAAAAGCGTTGCAGGTGCGCCGCGAGCTTCTGCGCCGCCGGCTCATGCAATTATTTGATCGCGACGTGCCAGGCGCGACCGCCATCGATGTTCAGATCGACAATCTGCTCGAGGAAATCCTGCACGAGGATGTGGCGCTGCAGCCGGCTCTCGCCCGGCTCGATCAGGGCGATGAAGACCAGCGAATTGTCGTCACTGGCATGGGCCTGGTCACGCCACTAGGAATCGGCATCGAGCCATTCTGGCACAATCTGGCGGCCGGCCGAAGTGGGGTTGGGCCAATCACACTGTGCGATCCGGGCGATTCGCCGAGTAGAATTGCTGGAGAAGTGCCAGGCTTTGAGCCGCGCGATTATATCGAAGCGAAGGAGGCGCGCCGAGTCTCGCGCGCCAGCCAGTTCGCTATTGCCGCCGCGCGGCTGGCGCTGCTCGACTCGGGGCTGGCGATCGACGACGACAATCGCTATGAGGTTGGTGCGCTGATCGCGAATGGCAGCAGCTCGCCAGCCGACACCGAATTAGCGGCGCGCACCTTGATCGAGCGCGGCTTCAGCAAGGTCAACCCGTTCTATATCACCGGCTCGCTGCCGAATATGCCCTCGTGCCAGGTTGCGATCCAGCTCGGATTACTCGGCTACAATACCGCGATTGCCACGGCTTGTGCCGCTAGCTCGCAGGCGATCGGCGAGGCGGCCGAGGTGATTCGCCGGGGCGACGCGACGGCGATGCTAGCTGGCGGCACCGAGGCGCCGATCTGCCAACTGACCCTGGCGAGCTTCTGTGCTATCCGAGCGCTATCTACACGTAACGATGAGCCCGAGCGCGCCTCGCGCCCGTTCGACACCACGCGCGATGGGTTTGTGCTGGGCGAGGGCGCCGGCGTGCTGGTGCTGGAGCGCTTGTCGGATGCGCGGCGGCGCGGCGCGCGGATCTATGCCGAAATCATCGGCTACGCCGCGACATGCGATGCCTACCATGTCACGGCGCCGCACCCCGAGGGCGATGGCGCGGCGCGCGCGATCAGCCGCGCGCTGGTGCGGGCGCGCATTAGCCCGCAGCAAGTGGACTATATCAACGCCCATGCCACCAGCACGCCGTCCGGCGATATCGCCGAGACGCTGGCAATCAAGCGCGCCTTTGGCGAGTATGCCAACAGCGTACCGATCAGTTCGACCAAATCGATGACCGGTCACCTGACCAGCGCGGCCGGCGTGATGGAAGCGGCCGCGACGATTCTAGCGCTTCAGCATGGCTTGATTCCGCCGACGATTAATTACGAGCATCCTGATCCGGAGTGCAACCTCGACTATGTGCCGAACACCGCCCGACCGGCGGAGCTTCAGATAGCGATGTCGAACTCGTTTGGGTTTGGAGGGATCAACGGGGTGTTGGTGTTCCAGAAGCCGAGTACAGTATGACAAGGTGACAAGATGACAAGATGACGGGGTGAAGATAGAAGATAGCCGAGCGATCCTCTATCCTCTACGTTATCTTATCATCATGTCAGGAGATCAGGCGGCGAGGGCATGCGGTGAATTGGGCAGCAGCGCGGTGATGCGATACAGCAGATTGTCGATGTCGAAGGGCTTGTCGACGAAATCGGAGCAGCCGATTGCGCGAACGCGCGACCATGGCAGCAGGGTGTTGTAGAGCGTCGCGCCGAGAATCGGAGTGTTCGCCAGTGCCGGCTGGTTGTGCAGCAGTCGGGCAGTCTCCCAGGCCGGCTGGCCCGGCAGCGAGAGCGTTGTGAGGATCAGATCAGGTTGCACGCTGCAGGCCATGCTCAGCGCTTCGTCGCCGGGCATCGCCTCGACGACCCGGTAGCCGACGGCGCGCAGTAAGCGCCCCAAGATATCGCGGTGATCGGGTGTGTCGTCGATGATCAAGATTGTGCGGTGCAGCATGGTCGTCCTCGTTGCGTTTGCGATCTTCTATCTATATCTAATGCTGCAATAGTGCAAAAAGATTCGAGGATGAAAAAGATCAATAAATCTTGATCGACACGGATTATTCTTGTTCGTATCGAACGTTTTTTTCGTTCGTAGAACGAAAAAAACGTTCGATACGAGAGTTTTAATCCGTGTTTTGCCAGTGACCGGGTAAGACCTGTTATGCATAAGCCGAGAAAACGATGAACTGGGATCTCATAGGACATGAATGGGCGATCGATTTTTTGCGGCGCTCGATCGCCGGCGGCCGGGCGGCGCATGCCTATCTGCTGAGCGGGCCCGTGGGTGTCGGCAAGTCGCTGCTGGCGCTACGGCTGGCGCAGGCGCTCAACTGCGAAACTGGCGGGCCCGACCCGTGCCTCGTTTGCCGAACCTGCAAGCGGATCGCGCGCGGTAACTACCCCGATGTGCGCATCGCCGGAATGGCCAGCCAGATACTGGGCCTGAAACCGGACGAAGCCGCCCGCCAGAAGGATCTCAAGATCGACACGGTGCGGGATTGGCTGGCCGATATCAATTTGCGCCCGTATGAGGGTAGCAGACGCGTATTCATTCTGCATGATGCCGAGCGCTTGACCGAGGCCGCTTCCAACGCAATGCTCAAGACGCTGGAGGAACCGCCACCCTACGCCACGTTAGCGCTGGTCGCGCACACTGCCGGCGAGTTGCTGCCGACGATCGTTTCGCGCTGCCAGCCGATCAAGCTGCGCCCGGCGCCGCGGCGGGTGATTGCCGCGGCACTGCGCGAGCGCTACAATCTAGCCGAAGGCGATGCTGATCTCCTGGCCGCTTGGAGCGGTGGGCGGGTTGGCTGGGCGATCCGTATGATCGAAGCGCCGGAAGAGCTTGAAGCGCGCCAGACGCAACTCGACGCACTGATCGACATGCAGAACCAGCCGCGCGGCGCCGGTTTCCGCTGGGCCGAGGAGCGCGCCAAAGAATATCGCGGCGGCGAGCAGGCGGCGGTGTTCGCCGCGCTGGATCTTTGGCAGAGCTGGTGGCGCGATGTGCTGCTCGTGGCGGCTGGCTGCGCCGATCAGATCATTCATATCGATCGCCGCGATCAGATCGTGCAGGCCGCCAAGCGCTATCGCCTGAGCGACATCCATGCATTTATCGCGCGCTTGAATGAAACCGCCAGGCAGCTGCGCGAAAATGTGAATCCACAGTTGGCGCTTGAAAATGCGCTCTTGCATCTGCCGGGTGTCTAGCGACTGCTATCTTACATCTTTTTACTGCAGGACTTACGCATTAAAAATCCCTCGTATCGAACGTTTTTTCGTTCGCAGAACGAAAAAACGTTCGATACGAAGAAAAATAACCGTTTTGCCGCCCCAGCTCCCCACCAATTGAAAAGACTATTATGGTATAATCGCCCGCATTCACAGCAATGTAAGGAATTTTTGATGAGCCTGGTGGTTCGCAATGGCGCGCACCAGCTCTTTGGGCAAAGCGGCGCCGAACGCCACGGTGAGCGACAACGCTGGAGAGAGTTTGCTATCGTTGTGCAGGGAGAATGACCGTGAAGGATGGCTACGCCGTCGAAATGCGCGATGTCGTCAAGCGCTTTGGCGATATCTACGCCGTGGACCATGTCACGATCGATATTCGTGACGGCGAATTCTTCTCGATGCTTGGGCCATCGGGCTGCGGTAAGACCACCAGCCTGCGCTTGATCGCCGGTTTTGAATACCCCACTGGTGGCGAAATCTATCTGAATGGCACCCCAATCGGCGGTACGCCGCCATTCCAACGCAATGTCAATACTGTCTTCCAATCCTACGCGCTGTTCCCGCATATGAACGTGACCGAGAATGTCGCGTTTGGGCTTGAGATGAAGAAGGTGCTCAAGGTTGAGATCGGCACCCGCGTCGATCAGGCGCTTGAGATGGTGCGCCTCAGTGGTTATGGCGAGCGCCGGCCGCGCCAGCTCTCCGGCGGGCAGCAGCAGCGCGTCGCGCTTGCTCGGGCGCTGGTCAACCGCCCCGACGTGCTGCTGTTGGACGAGCCGCTCGGCGCGCTCGACTTGAAGCTGCGCAAAGAGATGCAGATCGAGCTGAAGCGGCTGCAGGAGCGTGTCGGCATCACCTTTATTTTTGTGACCCACGATCAAGAGGAAGCGCTGACGATGAGCGATCGAATCGCGGTCATGAGCGAAGGCAAGGTATTGCAGGTTGGGACGCCGACCGAGATCTACGAGCGGCCGAATTGCCGGTTTGTAGCCGATTTCATTGGCGAGTCGAATTTCATCCGCGGCCGAGTGAGCGCAGTTGGTGCGAATGATGTGGCGATTACGACTAGCGATGGCCTGACGCTGCACGGCCAGTTGGTCCAGCCGCTGCGCGTCGGCGATGAGGCGTATGTCTCGGTGCGTCCGGAAAAGGCGCGACTGTCGGTTCAGCCACCCGGCGCCGGCGCCGCAAATATGTTTCCGGTCGCGGTCGATCGGGTCGCCTATATTGGCAGCGATACCCGCATCATGGTCCAGCTCGGCCAAGATCGGCTGTTTAACGTCTGGGAGCAAAACGCCCGCTCAACAGTCGATCGTGATGCTTACTGGCAACGTGGCGAGCAGGGTTACCTCTGGTGGCCGATCGAGAATGCGCTGGTGCTGACCGAGTAATTGTAAATTGTATATTGTAAATTCCGGCCTTAATTTACAATATACAATTTACAATTGAATAAAGAGGGTCTATGGCGATTGAGAGTATTTCTGCGAGGAGGCGGCGTGAGAATGGCCTGCTGCGGCTACTGCGGCGCAGCGACGCTGCGCGACTCTGGTCGCTGCTGTTCCCCGGTCTGTTCTGGCTGACGGTGTTCTTCGCACTGCCGCTGGTGGTGATCCTGCTCTATAGCTTCCTGACACCTGGGCCGACCGGCGATGTGATCTGGCGGTTTACGCTTGATAACTATTGGACACTCTTCACCAAAGACCTGTATGTCAACGCCTATCTGCGCTCGCTGTGGATCGGCGTCGTAACAACGGTGATCTGTCTGCTGATCGGCTACCCGCTTGCGCTGTATATTGTGCAGCGTTCGCCGCGCTGGCGCAACCTGCTGCTCTTCCTGGTGCTGATCCCGTTCTGGACGAATTTCCTGGTGCGTACGTACGCCTGGATGATTATTCTGAGCAATACGGGGGTGATCAACTCGGTATTGCAGGCGCTGGGCCTGGCGCGCCAAACGTTGCTGAATACCACCGGCGCGGTGCTGGCTGGCCTGATCTATGGCGAGTTGCCATTCATGGTGCTGCCGATCTATGCCTCGCTCGACCGCTTCGACTTCACGCTGCTCGAAGCCGCGTCGGATCTCGGCGCCGACCGGGCGCGCGCCTTCTTGCGCGTGATGCTGCCGCTGACGATGCCGGGGGTCGCGGCCGGATCGGTGCTGGTGTTTATCCCAACTGTCGGCCAATTCGTCGTTTCCGACCTGCTGGGCGGAGCGAAGGTCGATATGCTCGGCAACTTGCTTCAACGACTGTTTACCCGTTCGAATCCACCAAACTGGCCGCTTGGGTCGGCGATGGCGCTGATTTTTATGCTGGTGCTTACCGTCGCGGTGCTGTTCTATTTCCGCGTAACCACTGAGGAAGATCGATGATTGAAGCGACCTCGCAAGCCCAATCGCGCCACAGGGCGCTGCGCGCCGATGTTCGGCGCCGCAACTGGCGCGATATCGCGCTTGGTATTCACTCTGGGCTGATGTATTTCTTCTTGTATGCGCCGATTGTGATTCTGGTGTTGTTCTCATTCACCACCGACAGCTTTGGCGCGCGCATGACCGGCTTCACATTCTCGTGGTACGGCAAGCTGCTGCAAGACGAACGGCTGATCGGCGCGGCCTGGAACACATTGAAAGTCGCCTTTATCTCGACGGTCATCTCAACAATTATTGGGACGCTCACGGCGCTGGCGATAGAGCGCTACCGCTTTCGCGGGCGCACCGGCATGGACGCGCTGCTGTATCTGCCAATCGTGATCCCAGAGATAGTGATGGCGCTGGCGCTGCTGGCGTTCTTCGCCTTCTCATTCGGCGTGCTCCAGAAGATCACCGGCGCGCAGTTCAAGATGAGCCTGACGACCGTGATTATTGCGCACATTGCCTTCAGCATCTCGTTTGTGGTGGTGGTGGTGCGCGCGAGCCTCAAAGGCTTCGACCGTCGGCTCGAAGAGGCGGCCCAGGATCTCGGCGCGAATGAGTGGCAAACCTTCTGGCGGGTTACGTTCCCGCTGATTCTGCCAGGCATCATCGGCGGCGCGCTGCTGGCATTCACGATCTCGCTCGACGATTTCGTGATTAGCTTCTTCACCACCGGCCCGGGCACATCGCTGCTGCCGATCGAGGTATATTCCCAAGTCAAGCGCGCGGTGACGCCAAAGATCAACGCAATCTCGACGCTGATGCTGGTGATCTCTATGACCCTGGTCGGGCTTTCGCAGTTCGTCCAGCGCCAGCGGCGGTAGAAGTAGAAGATGGAGGATGGAAGATAGAAGATTGCGATGCGGTGGAGCTCGATCTTCTATCTTCTATTCTCGATCCTCAAGCGATAGGTGGAATTTGATGAAGGAGGTAATGCTCATGGCACGTTTCAAACTCCTGATGGCGCTGCTGGTGGTGCTGCTGGTGGCGACTGCGTGTGGTGGTGGCGCCGCAAGCACAGCTCAGCCAACGGCCGCGACTACGGGCGGCGGCACAAATGCCCCGGCGACAAGTGCTCCACCGGCGACCGCAGCTCCGCAGGCGACGAGTGCTGCGCGGGCTACTGACACTCCACCGGCGACGCAAGCGCCTGAGGCCACCGCGGCCGAGCAACCGACCGCTGCAAGCCAACCGGCGGCCGGCGGCGAGCTGCAGGTGGATAAGTCGAAGCTCTCCAAAGAGCTGCATATCTATAACTGGGCCGACTATCTCGACCCGGAAGTGCTGAAAGATTTCGAGCAGGAATATGGCGTCAAGGTAACAATGGAAGTGTACGACAACAACGAAGACATGATCGCCAAGATTCGCCCCGGGAATTCTGGTTATGATGTCGTCTTCCCCTCGGACTACGCGGTGGAAATCATGTGGCGCGACAAGTTAATCGCACCGCTTGACAAATCGCTGCTGCCGAATGTATCGCATATCAAGAAGGAAAATCTCGACCTCTACTATGATAAGGGCAATGTCTACTCGATGCCGTACAATTATGGTACGACTGGGCTAGCCTATATCAAGAGCAAGTTCCCCGCCCCCGTCGATAGCTGGGCGGTGGTATTCGACCCGAAACAGTTGGAGCCTAATAAGGGGCTTGTGAGTATGCTCGACGATGAGCGCGAAACGCCAGGCGCGGCGCTGCACTTCCTAGGTAAGTCGATGAACGACACCGATCCAGCCGATCTCAAGCAGGCCGAGGAGATCCTCAAAGCCCAGAAGCCGTTTATCTCGGGCTATGACAGTAGCAATGTTAGTCGCCGGCTGGCGAGCGGCGAAATTATCGCCGGCCACATCTATAATAACAATGCCTTGCAGGCGCGGTTGGGCCTCGAAGGCGACTATTCGGGCAACCCCGACATCGTGTTCGTGATCCCGAAGGAGGGCGGCACAGTCTGGCAAGATAATATGTGCATCGTGGCCGACTCGCCCAACCAGTATTCTGCCCATGTGTTCATCAACTACCTGATGCGGCCCGAGGTTGGCGCGAAGAACGCGGCGTTCAACCTCGGCGTTCCACCGAATAGCGACGCCGAGAAGCTGCTCGACCCCAAGGTTCAGGAGTTGTTCAAGGAGGGCTTTGCCCCCGACGCCGAGACTCTGAAGCGACTTGAGTGGATCGTGCGTAACGACCAGACCAGCGCCTTCACCGATCTATGGACGGCGGTGAAGGGGGAATGATTTTCTTATTTCTGTTTTCATTTTTGCGCTCTCAGAGCGCAAAAATGAAAACAATCTCCAGAACGGGAAGTTATTTCTTGATGAGCCCTTACCACCCGGGTGGCTGTGCATCCCAGAGCTGTGCTGTGACGGTAATCTTCTCGCCGTCGCGCCCGACGATGAATTCCAGCCAACTATTGCTCAGGTTGGTGATCTTCAAATCCTGCTCGCCTGGCCCGCCGCCGACCGCCCAGATCGACACCGAGTCGCGCGCTGGCACGCCGGTCAGATGAATGCCGTTTGACTTGACATGATTGACATATTGGAATGCGCGCGCGGATAACAACGGGCGCGCGGCCATCACGAAGCGGCTCGCGAGATCGCAGAGCCCACCGCCCTGAACACGGTCAAACTCTGGCTCCACCGGCTCGGGCTGGGGCGTGGCGTCGGCGGGCACGGGCGCGGCGGTGGGCTTGATGCTCACATACTTCCAGGGTAGGCGCTGAGGCCGCGCGCCAAGCGTCGCATTGAACGAAAAGATGCTGCCAGGCGCGAGTACCACATGGGTGAGCGCGCCTTCGTAATGTGCCAGCGCCAAGCGAATGTTGGCCCGCACCGCCCGATCCATGGGCGTGAACGACACGCTCTTGGATGCCAGCAGCTGCGGTTGGGGCGTGGCCGTCGCGGTTGGTGTGGGGCTTGGCGTGCCGGTGGCGGTTGGCGTTGGGCTCGGCGTATTCGTCGCGGTTGGCGTGGGGCTTGGTGCGCTGGTCGGGCGCGCCGTGGCGCTTGGAGCCAGGGTGGCTTGCGGGCTAGGCGCGGCCGCGCGCGCCGCGGCCGGCCGAGCGGCTAGCGCCGATGGGGGAGCGAAAATACGCGCTTCCGGCGCCGCCAAACCGAGGCCCAGCAGGCCAAGATCGAGGGTGAATGCGATGAATAGGAGTGCGACAAAGTTGTAGAAACGCATCGCCTACCTTTGCTTTAAGTATTCGCTCGTGTATCCTACCATATGCCGGACAGTTTGGCTAGATCGGCATATCTGTTTCCCGATCTTGCATTGAACCACCACGGATTAATAATCGCTTGTATCGAACGAAAAACGTTCGATACAAGCGATTATTAATCCGTGTTTTACAAGTGACCGCGTAAGTCCAGTAAGTCTATGGTATCATGCCCGATCATGATTGATCTACAAGAACCAGCGTCGCAAGACATGGCTTGGCGCGCGCGCGCCGCCGGCGTCAAGCATCTCTATATTCATATTCCCTTCTGCCATCGTCGCTGTGCCTATTGCGATTTCAACACCTACGCCAACATGGACGATCGCATGGATGCGTATGTGGATTCGCTGTGTAAAGAGATCAGAGATTGGAGATTAGAGATTGGAGATCCACCTTTACAATCTCCAATCTCCAATCTCCAATCTCTGACCCGTGCCGCCCTGCGCCCAACCATCTTTCTGGGCGGCGGCACGCCAAGCATGCTGCCGCTCCCGCTAATCGAGCGCGTGCTCGGGGCGGCGGAAGCGATCGTGCCGCTCGAGCAGGCCGAGGTGACGGTCGAGGCGAACCCCGGCACGGTGCTGGGGCGCGATTATCTGCGCGAGCTGCGTCGGCTGGGCGTCAACCGGCTGAGCATGGGCGTGCAGAGCCTGCATGACCCAACCCTGCGCGTGCTCGGGCGCATTCACACCGCGGCCGAGGCGCGCGCCAGCTACGTCGACGCGCGGCGGGCCGGATTCGACAACATCAATCTCGACTTTATCTTCGGCCTGCCGGGTCAGACGGTCGAGCAGTGGGATGCGACCCTGCGCGAGATCGCCACCTGGGACACCGATCATTTCTCGCTGTACTCACTGATCCTCGAGGAACGGACGCCGCTCTATGCGCAGGTGATCGGCGGGCGACTGAGCGTGCCCGACGAGGACGCCACCGGCGAGATGTATGAGCGCGCGATCGATTGGCTGGGTTCAGCGGGGTATGTCCAGTACGAAATTAGCAACTGGGCCAGAAACGAGAACAAAGCACAAAGCACAAAGGACAAAGAACAAAGCGACGAATCTGTTCTCTGTTCTTTGTTCTCTGTTCCTTCGTATGCGTGCCACCACAACCTAGCCTACTGGCTCAATGCCGACTACCTGGCCTGCGGGGCCGGCGCGCATGGCCACATCTACCCGCGGCGCTACTTCGATGTGCTAGGAATCGACGAGTATATCGCGCGAGTTCGCGCCGGCCGTTCGCCGATCGCCGAGCTGACCACGTTGAACCCGTGCGATCTGGCGGCCGAGACCATGTTTATGGGGCTGCGACTGAATGCCGGAGTCAGCTTTGCGCATTTTAGCGATCGCTGTGGCGCCAACATGGATGATCTCTACGCCGCCGAACTCTCCGATCTGGCGCGGTTGGGCCTGCTCGAGCGCGACGACACCGGCGTGCGGCTGACCGCGCGTGGCCGGATGCTTGGCAACCAGGTCTTCGAGCGGTTTGTGTAAGATCTTGACAAATACGATGATACTGCTGGCAAACTACCTTCGGTGGGGAAGTGCTCACGGCACATCGTGATCTACAGCCTCAAAGTGGGGCGATTGCCGCTATCTTGCCCCTGGTAGAACGCGCAGGTGGGGCGAAAATCGCTCAATCTGAGTTTGCCAGCAGTATCACTCAATATGGTTTCACGGCGCTCAAGCAGCTCCCGGGAATGCTCTCGCAGCAGGTGGTCGTGCCAGCGCGCCGGAAAGCCAACTTCGTGACTGAATAGCTGTAGGGGAACCATGCCGCATCGGCTTCGATCGGCACAGGCATAGTCTTAAGGAGGAGACAGCCATGGAATCCAAACGGGCGCTCAGTCGAAGGCAGATCCTCAAACTTCTTGGGTTGGGTACAGCCCAGGCGGCCGTGCTGGCGGCTTGCGGTGGCGCACCGGCTCAGCAAGCGCAGCCAGCCGCGGGTGGCCAGCCGGCCGCGAGCGGCGGGGGCAGCGGCAAGCTCGAGATCTTCTCATGGTGGACCTCGGGCGGCGAGGTCGAGGCGCTCAACGCGCTGTACGACATCTACAAGAAGAAGTACCCCAGCGTAGAGATCGTCAACGCGGCGCTGGCCGGCGGCGCCGGTGCGGGCGGCAACATGAAGGCGGTGCTCAAGACCCGCATGCTGGGGAACGATCCGCCCGACTCCTTCCAAGTGCACCTCGGCCACGAGCTGATCGACTCGCATGTGACCCCCGGCCGCATGGAGCCGCTCGACGAGCTCTACGGCTCCGAGAAATGGAACGATGTCTTCCCCAAGCAGCTGATCGAGATCGCCTCCTACCAGGGCAAGCCCTACTCGGTGCCGGTCAACATTCACCGCTCCAACGTGCTGTGGTACCACAAGGGCCTGTTCAGCCAGGCGGGCGTCGACAAGCCGCCGGCCACCTGGGATGAGTTCTTCGCCGCGGCCGACAAGCTCAAGGCCAAGAACATCCCGGCCCTAGCGATCGCCGAGAAGGATCCCGGCTTCACCGGCCACGTCTTCGAGAATATCCTGTTGGCCACCCTCGGCCCCGACGGCTACCGGGGCCTGTACAACGGTAAAACCAAGTGGGACGATCCCAAGGTGACCGAGGCCTTGAACACGTTGAAGAAGGCCCTCGACTACGCCAACCCCAACTACTTGAGCGTGAGTTGGGGCGATGTGAACGACCTGATCGTGGCTGGCAAGGTGGCAATGATGATCATGGGCGACTGGACCAACGGTCTGTTGAAGTCGAAGAAGTTCAACGACTACGGCTGGGCGCCCGCGCCGGGCACCTCGGGCGTGTTCATGGCTCTGTCGGACTCGTTCGGCCTGCCCAAGGGCGCCAAGGACCGCGACAACGTGATCAACTGGCTCAAGATCTGTGGCTCGAAGGATGGCCAGGACGCCTTCAACCCGCTCAAAGGCTCGATCCCCGGCCGCACCGACGCCGACCTGAGCAAATATGACGACTATCAGAAGGGCGCGATCGCCGACTTCAAGTCGAACCAGATCACCCCGAGCGTCGTCCACGGCGCGGCGGCCAAGGAGAGCTTCATGACCGACTACGCCAACGTGCTGAACATCATGGCCGCCAAGAAGAACCCGGACGAAGTTCAGACCAAACTAGTGCAGGCGGCGACAGATGCAAACTTTGCAGCCTAAATCGGCGGCGGAGGAGGAGCGGGCGCCAGCCGTCGCTCCTCCTGCCCTGCGCAGGCGCGCGCGACGCATTCACGGCGACATGGTCCTTGCCGTGCTGGTACTGAGCCCGTCGATCATCGCCGTGGCGCTGTTCATCTACAGCTTCATCGGCTGGACGTTCTACATCTCGATGGTCAACTGGAACGACATCCTGCCCGATTACACCTTTGTCGGGCTGCGCAACTGGCTGCGGCTGGTGCGCGATGAGCGCTTCCAGATCGACCTGCGCAACCTGGTCTTCTTCGCCGTGCCGTTCATGGCGCAGTGCATCATCGGCGGGTTCCTGCTGGCCGCATTGCTCGACCAGCACATCAAAGGCGAGGCGCTGTTCCGCACAATCTTCATCTTTCCCTTCGCCGTCTCGGGCATCGTGACCGGCGTAGCCTGGCGCTGGCTGATGCAGCCGGAGACCGGCATCAATTTGCTGTTCGACGCGGTCGGCCTGGGGTTCTTGAAATCGCAGTGGTACGCCAGCCTGGACTACGGCATGTTTGCGGTCTCGATTCCGGCTGCCTGGCAAATGAGTGGCTACATCATGGCGCTGTATCTGGCCAGCCTGCGCGGCATCCCGCTCGAGGTGCGCGAAGCCGCGCAGCTCGATGGCTGCGGCACGTTCGCGCTCTACCGCCACGTGATCATCCCACTGGTGGCGCCGGTCACGTTCACCGCCGTAGTACTGACAGGTATGAACTCGATTCGGGTGTTCGATCTGGTCGCGGGTATGGGCGGCAGCGGCGCGGCATATGCGACGGATACACTGGCGTTCAATATGTTCCAGATGACGTTCCAGGCCAACCGCTTCGCGCTCGGCGCCGCGCTGGCCGCCTTTATGATCATCCTGTCGGCATTCCTGGTAGTACCCTACTTACGAAGCATTCGCCACGAGGTGGAGCGATGACTCTACAGCTGCAGCGGGTATGGAGCCGCGGGTTGATCTACCTGGCGCTGGCCTGCGCCGCCGCGTATTTCTTGATGCCGATCTACGTACTGATGATCACCAGCCTGAAGCCCTATACTGATGTGAACGTGACGCGGATGTGGGAGCTGCCGCGCGGCCTATACTTCGGCAGCTTCGCGGCGGCCTGGGGCATGGTAGCGCCGAATTTCTGGAACAGCGTGATCATCACCGTGCCGGCGGCGATCATCTCGTCGCTGATCGGCTCGATTAACGGCTACATTTTCGCCAAGTGGCGCTTTCGCGGCGCCGATACGCTGTTCCTTCTGTTTCTCGTCGGCATGTTCCTGCCATATCAGGGTATCCTGATCCCGCTGGTCCAAACACTGCAAGTGTTTCGGCTCTACGGCACACTAGCCGGGGTGATCGTGGTCCACTGCATCTTCGGCATCCCGATCACTGCGCTCATGTTCCGCGGCTACTTCGCGGGCGTGCCTGGTGAACTCATGGAGGCGGCGCGGATCGACGGCTGCGGGTTCTTCGGGATCTACCGCTGGATCTTGCTCCCAATCGCCTTACCGGCGTTCGCGGTGGTGCTGCTCTGGCAGTTCACAACGATCTGGAACGACTTCATTATCGGCGTGATCGTGCTGAGCAACCCAACACGTGCGCCGGTGAATGTTGCCGTGCAGAATCTGGCGGGCAGCTTCACGGTCGAGTGGAACGTGCAGATGGCCGGCGCCTTGATCGCCGCCCTGCCCACGATCGTCGTCTACCTGGCACTCGGCCGGCTGTTCATGCGCGGGCTGCTGGCCGGGGCAGTCAAGGGGTGAGCCGCTAACCATTGGGGAATAGACCACGGATCGAACTGATCTGGACGGATTCGCGCGGATATTGTTTGATAGAAATCCGTGGAGATCCGTACTATCCGTCAAATCCGTGGCCCATTTCCATATGCCTTTGGGGGAATAGACCACGGATGGAACAGATTGGACGGATTCACACGGATATTATTAAACAGAAATCCGCGAAAATCCGTAGTATCCGTCAAATCCGTGGCCGATTTCAGCACGCCCTCTCTTAGCTGACTCCAATCACAAGCAGCGTCATATCGTCGAATTGCTCGGCGCTGCCCTGATACGCTGTCAGATCGGCAAATGTTGCCGTACACAGCGCCTGAGGGTCGAGTTGCGCATGGGACTGGAAGATCTTTTTCAGACGCTCCAAATCAAAGCGCTCGCCATCCGGCCTCACCACATCCGTTAAGCCATCGGTGTACAGCACCAGGCGATCGTCGGCCTGCAATACGAGTTGCTCTTCCGAGAGCAGTATCTCATTGCTGTCGAAGAAACCAAGCACAATCCCCTTTCCTCCCAGCGCACTCACATCGCCGTCGCGCAGCAACAGCGGGTAGTCGTGGCCGGCACGCGCATACGTCAGGTGATGGGTTGTTGTAGCGATCACCCCATAAAACACGGTCACGAACAGGTGCGGGTCGCCGATTTCGCGCAGCAGCCGGTTGACGCTGAGCAGCACGGACCGAGGCGAGCGCTCGCGCCGGGCCTCGGCCAGTAGCAGGCTACGGGTGAGCGCCATGTAGAGCGCTGCCGGCATGCCCTTGCCTGAAACATCCGCGATAACGACCCCGATATGCTGATCGTCGAGCATAAAGACATCGTAAAGATCGCCGCCGACCTGCCGGGCAGGCTGGTTGCAGGATCCAAATGTATAACCGCTCACTTCTGGGAACCGCTGTGGCAGGACGCTCTGCTGCACCTGGCGCGCCAGATCCAACTCGTGCTCCAGGCGCTCCTGCTGGACGCGCGCATCGATCAGCTCGGCGCGTTGAATCGCCAGCGCTGCCTGATCGGCGAACGCCTGCAACAGCGCGATCTCGGCGGGCGTGAAGCGCGCCTTCTGCGTGCTCTGAACGATCATCAGCCCAACTGGCCGGTCGTTAGCCAGCAGCGGCACGCGAAGGCCCGCACGTATGGTGAATCCGGCGACATCGGCGTGCTGCGAGGGTATGCCGGGCGGCCAGTCGGTGAAGGGAGCCGGCGCTCGCTTGGCATTCGAGTCCATGAGCGGCGGATCGAGTTGCAAATGAACCAGGTCGGAGTCCCAGCCGTTGACGGCTAGAATCTGTGCCGCGCCGTTGGACTGCGCAAGATACAAAATCGCCCGGTCAGCGCCGCAGAGGTCGCGGGCATTCCGGCACACCCGGTTGGCCAGATCGGAAAGGCTGGTCGAACGGATCAGCGCCTGCCCAACATCCTGAAGCGAGCCTAGGGCCGCCGTGCGCTGCTGGAGTACCTGGTTGGCGGTTTTGAGCTCGACCAGTTTGCGTTGGAGCGTGGCGTTGGTCTCGGTCAGCGTGTGCGCGCTGACCGACAGCAGGCGATAGGTGCGGTACAGCCGCTCGGCGTCGTGATCGAGCAGGTCGTCCAACGCCAGCATGCCCTGCTGCACCAGCTGCCACATATAATATTCAAGCGGGAGCGCCATTGCGCCATTCGTGCCGGCGCCAGCGTTGTAGACATCGAATATTGCTACGTCGCCCAGGCGCCCGCTCCATCCGCAGTGCTCGCAGCCGTGTGAATCAAAAGTGGCGATCGCTGTCGCATCGGAGTCATCGTGCCCGTGCGCCGCCGGCTGCGGGTAGTTGTAGTGGTGCAACGCCTGGTGTAACCGTGCCAGCCGATCCGAGTCTGGCGTCGTGGGCTGCACGCAGTGCGGGCAGAGCCTAGCCATGCGCTCGACGCTGACCACCCAGCTGAGGTGTCCGAGATCGTCGGGCGGTACGCCGAGATCGTGCAGCTGCCGGGCGACGTCGGCGCCATGGCAGACCGTATCAAGCTGGGCCACGACGCGGATCCCTTCGCGCGTGGCTGCGAAGGCGGCTGGCGCGCTCGTATCATCCAGGCGGTCGATCACAAGGAGATCTGGGTGGCGGCTTAGCGCTGCGCTGATTTGCTGGGCATAGGTTCGCGGCGCCTGAACCTCCAGCACTTTCACGCGGCGCTGGAGCGATCGCGGCACGCGGATGGCGTCGCGGCGCTCAGCAACAACGATCGCAGTCTGCGATTCGGACGCCAGCATCTCGCCGACGAGCGCGCGAAAAACGGCTCCACGCCCGCTGGGCAACAGGCCGCCTTCGGTCGACGACACCAGCGGGCGTGGGTCGAGGCCCGCGACGACGATCAGGCCTTGGGGCGCGGCGATCACCTGCGCGATCAGTTGATCGAGCTCTGGCAGGTGAAAGAAGTCATCAAATCTTAGCATGCGAACGATCAAGCCGCCACGCGATGCGCGGAACAGCACATTAGTACTGAGCCCTTCGAACAAGGACAGCTTACCACAATCTGCGGTCAATGAAAACAGTGCGCCAGGGCCATGTCAAAGTCCGATATCAATCCACAGATTGCGCAGATTACACAGATTTGGAATAGGTAATCTGCGCAATCTGTGGATGATTTTTGCCGCTTCCAGCGACATTGACATGGCCCTGACAGTGAGCATCATGCCTGATCCGCAGGTTGAATAGCGCGGTAGGTCTCCAGCGCGCGGTCAATCAGCGCATCGGTGCTGCCCAGGTAGGCGGCTGGGTCGATCGCGCGCTCTAGGGCATCTGGGGCCAGCATGGCGCGGATGTGCGCGTCGTCCAGCGCGGCCTGGCGCAAGCTGAGCCCTGCCGCCACCGCGCGGGCGCACACGGCCTGGACGATCCGCTGGGCCTCCGGCCGGCCCACCTGCGGCGCGAGCGCCATGGTCAGCGCCTCGGCCATCACTAACCCGCCGCCAAGATCGAGATTAGCACGCATCCGTTTGGGATCGATCTGTAACCCGTGTACTGCGCGCCGGGCGTGCGCAACCGCGCTGAACGTCGATCGGAACAGATCGGGGATCGCCGCCCACTCCGCTTGCCATCCGCCAACGGCTCGTTCATGCTCTTGGGGCGCCGCAGACATGATCACCGGCACCAGTCCCAGTGCTAGGCGCGCGGCTGCCAGCGCCCCGATTGCGTCGACCGGATTATGCTTTTGCGGCATGGCCGACGAGCCGCCCTTGCCGGGCGCGGCGGCCTCGGCCACCTCGCCAACCTCGGTCTGCGCCAGTAGTGCAATATCGCCGGCGATCTTGGCCATCGCGCTGGCGGTGATGCCGAGGGTCGCGGCGATTGCGGCGACGCGGTCGCGCTCGGCGTGCCACGGCAGATCGGGCATCGCCAGCCCCAGCTCGGCGGCGACACGCTCGGCGACGCGCAGCCCTGCGTCGCCGAGCGCGGCGAGCGTGCCGGCCGCCCCGCCGAGCTGAACCGCTACTGAGCGATCCCGGCGCTCGCGTAACTCGCGGACCTGCCGGGCCACCAGCGCGAGCCAACGCGCCGCCTTCAGGCCGAATGTGATTGGCAACGCTTGCTGGAGCAGCGTCCGACCCGCCATCAGCGTCCGGCGATGCTGCAGCGCCAAATCCGCACAGCCCGCGCACAGCCCAAGCAGCTCAGTGATCACAAGATCGAGGCCAGTACGCATTTGTAGCGCCAGAGCGGTATCGATCGCATCTTGGCTGGTTGCCCCCCAATGCACGAACTTGCGCGCATCCGCATCGACGCGCTCGGTCAGCATGCGCACCAGCGGAATGGCTGGGGTGCTGGCGGCTCCCGCATCGCGGTAGATCTGGGCGACATCGAACAGCTCGACACGACACTGCGCGGCGATAGCATGCGCCGCCGCCAGTGGAATGAGCCCAACATCCGCTTCGGCCTGAGCGAGCGCCGCCTCGAATGCCAGCATCTGCCGCACATGCGCCTCGGCCGAGAAGACCGCCGCAATCTCCGGCATTGTGAAGAGCATTGGATCGGTCATATATTGTTACCGCTCGATCTTCTCGCCGGTGTAAGGATCGTACTTCCACTGCTCAGCCGGGCGCGGGTGCTCGGCAATCGCTGGTGTGCCGGTCGTCGGCTGGGTTTGATCGGCGGGCAGAATAATCCACAGCACCAGATAGACCAGCGGGCTCACGCCGCTCAGCACGGCCAGCACGAAAATCAATCGTACGATCGCGCTGTCGATTCCAAAGTAGCTGGCCAGGCCGCCGCATACACCGCCGATCATGCGGTCGCTGGCGCTGCGTGTAAGTATGCTGTTCATACTCCCATCCTTTTGTGGCTCATCTTCAGCTCTTACGACGGTCGAGGATGGCCAAATGTTGCGAATGGTGCAGTGTGTAGAAAGAGCGGGAGTACCCGGCACTACAGCGGCGACCGAGCTCATCACTCGATCGCCGCTGTAGTGCCGGGCAGGCTCGCGGCTTGCCCGGCAATCGCCGATGCTTGTTAGTTACCGCAAGGTGCCACGTTGCGCCAGTTCTCGACCGTGTCGTTGATGGTCTGCGTGCCGCTGCCGCCATAGGTCAGCGTCAGCGTGCGATTGCCGATCTCCCCGCAGCTCGCGTCCTTCTCGACATGATCCCAGTCGCCGAGCGTGTACTTGTACTCGAGCGCCGTGCTCTCCTTGCCGGTGAATGTGATCGTCCAATGCGTCGCGTCCACCCGCGTCAGCGGCGTTGCGCCGGGGTCCCACTGCGGGTAGCCGCCGTCGAGCCGGTCGAGGAAGCCGGCGATGTGGACCGCCCGGCCAGTGCCGTCGGTGGTGGCGGGCACGGTCACGTTGAATACCAGCGTAACGGTTCGCAGCTCGGCCGTCGCCTGCACCTCGCTCGAGTTCTCCGAGCGGTTGAATGATTTGTCGACCGAGCGCACGACGTAGTAGTAGGTTGCGCCCTCGGTCACGTTGATATCCTCGTACTCGGTCGTTCCGATGACAAGCGCGATCTTGACATAGTCGTTGTCGCCTGGCCCCTGGCGCAGCACCTCGTAGCCGTACAGCGTCGCGTCGCCGCTCAGGGCATCCCAGGCCAGGTTGATTCCGGCCGGCGAGGCCGAGACCACACGCAGGCCGGTTGGCACGGCTGGGCGTATGGTGTCGGAGCTCGGGCTCACCGTCAGCTTACCCGGATTGTTCGGCGCCTGACCGTTCGCGACCGGGCCGTCCAGGTCCGCGTAGAGCCAGTCGCGGCCATTCGTCGTCGTGTAGCGGTATACGTAGTCGTATATCCCAATCGTCTCGGGCAACATGCTGGCGACAAACTCGTCGTTGTTGCCGGCGTCGGTATTGAAGCCTGCGTCTACCCAGGTCCACTGCGCGTTGCCGGCGGGGTTGCTGCCATCTGGGCCAAAGCCGAGCTGCGCACGCAGACCTTCGGTCGCGCCGGGCTGATTGGTCACGCCGTCGATCCAGACCTGCCCGTACACGTTGTCGGTGCGGTTGACGGCACTGATCGTGTGGGTCAGCGTCGGCGGCCACTGCAGGTTGGCCCAGCCGATCGTCAAGTGCGGCAGCGCGTGGACCTCATTCGACGCGGCGCTCTCGTTGCCGGCACTGTCGAGCGCCTTGACGACGTAGTAGTAGGTGCGGGCGTTCGTCAGCCCGGTGTCGGTGAAGCCGGTGCCGCTCACCGGACTGGTGTTCGCCTTCACCCAGCCGCCGCCAGTCACCGGGCTGCGATACACATTGTAGCTCGCTGCGCCGGCCACGCTGTTCCAGGAGAGCACGACCTGAGCGTTACCTTCGGTCGCCTTCAGCCCCGCTGGCGCCGCTGGTGGCTGGAGATCGATCTGGCCGGTCACCAACACCACCGCGCTCATTGCACCAATCGAGCCGGTGATGTTGCCATTGTTCACCGTCACACTGCTTGGGCCGTTTCCGACTGCGTACGCCGCTGTCAGGTTCACGCCGTCGGGCAGGTAACCCGCGATGGGGATGTCGCCCGATTGTGCGGTTGTGCCGCGGTTGACGATCACCACCGCCGCCTGGCTGCCGGTCTTGCGACCATAAGCTACCACCTGCGTGCTATCGTCGGCCAGCAGCACCCGGAAGTCGCCGTCGGTCAGCGCGCCGTTCTGCTGGCGCAGGCTGGCCAGCTTCTGGTAGTGGGTGAAGAGCGCCGTGTCGGGATTGCCGCCCAAATCGGCCCATGGATACGTGCGCCGGTCGTCGGGGTCGTCGTCGCCGGTTACACCGACCTCGTCGCCATAGTAGACCGTCGGCGCGCCGGGCGTAGTGAATTGGATCAGCGAGGCCAGCCGCACGCGCTGCTTTCCATTTGCCAAGTTGGCCGCGTTGCCCTCCCTGCCGGCTGTGTTCTCGTCGCCCGGCGTGAGCGTCCAGAGTAGCCGCTCGGTGTCGTGACTGTCGAGCAGGTTCATCAGCGAGTAGTAGGATGCGTCGCTGTAATCCTCGCGGATGGACGACAGGCGCGCGGCAAACTCCGAGGGCTTAATCACATGGCCGCTGTCGCCGAAGCCCTTTGAGTCGAAGCCACCAGGCGCCAGCAGACCAATCACCGCGTCGCGCAAGCGGTAGTTCATGGTCGCGTCGGCGCGGTCGCCACGCAGGAAGCGCAGCAGCGTGCTATCCTTCTGCCACAACTCGCCGATGATCAGCGCGTCGGGGTTGGTGTGCTTGACAGTCGTGCGGAATGATTCCCAGTAGCCGCTCGGAAACGACGAGTCGCCCATCACGTCGAGCCGCCAGCCCTCGGCGCCAGCGTTCAACCAGTGCTTCGAGACGCTGTCGGCGTTGGTGATGAAGTACTGCTGAACAGCGGGAAGGCTCTTGGTCAGCACCGGGATGCTGTCGAAGCCAAACCAGCCGTCGTACGTCGCGGAGTTCGCACCCGCACTGCCCGCGCAGTTTCCGGCGCCTGCGGCCACGTTGTGGAAGGTGAACCACGCGCGGTATGGCGAGCCGACATCCTCGCATGCTCCCACAGTCGCATAGTGGTGGTAGCGATCGAAGAATGGACTGTCCGACGACATGTGGTTGAACACGCCGTCGAGGATGATCCTGATGCCAAGCTGGTCGGCATGCTTGTTCAGGTTCTCCCAGTCCTTCTGCGTGCCGAAGTACGGGTCGATGTGCTTGTAGTCCTGCGTGTCATAGCTGTGATCCGAGCCGGCGTCGAAGATCGGGTTGAAGTAGAGCGTATTGACGCCTAGTGACTTCAGGTAGTCGAGCTGCTGATCCACACCCTTCAGGTCGCCGCCCATGTAGTCGCGGCCGCGCGGCTGTTCAAGCTGATTCGCTGGCGCTCCCGGCGGCGCACCGAACCGCCAGGGGCAGGTCGAAGTGGTGGCCCCCGCGTAGTTGCGGCAGTAGCCTTCAGGCAGGGTGCCCCACGGGAGCTTGAGCACCGGGTCGTCGTAGCGCAGGTCGCCGGTCTTGGGGTTGTTGTCGTCGCGGCCGTTGCGGAAGCGATCCGGGAAGATCTGGTAGATCACCGCTTTCTTGGCCCAGTCCGGCGACGCGAAGCCCGGCTTGTAGAACATCAACGCGTAGCTGTTGTCGATCACGCTGTCGCTCGGGCTGCCCAGGCCGCCGTCGAGCGCCGAGGTATTGTCGGCGTAGTAGGCGGTCTTAGTGCCGTCGGTCACGATAAAGCGATACCAGATGTTGGCCGGATTCTCGTTGTCGAGGGTGGCGGCCCAGAAATCGCAGGTCTGGTCTTCCAGTTCGGCCTGGTAGCACGACACATCGGTAGCTGCTGGCGTCATATTGACAATGGTCTGGCCCTTGTCCAGATCGAAGACGCGCAACTTGACCGCGGTGACGTCGTCGTGGTAGGTGCGGAAGCGGATCGTCACCGGTGTGCCGGCCGGCACCGCCCCGCCCGGCGTGCGGTAGAGCGTGTCGCGCGAGTCGTGGCGCAGCCCATCCCACTCGACATTGTTGTCGTGTGCGTGGCCGGCGCTGATCGACAGGACGTGGGTGCCGGCGTTGTAGCGGAACACGACTTTGGCGTGATCGAACGGCACGGTGAAGCCGATATTCGCGCCGCCCGGCGTGCCGCCCTGGCCGTAGTTCTCGTCCCACGACTCATTGATCGCGACCTTAGCCTCGTAGCTGCCATGCAGCAGCGCGGTGGTCTCGAAGCTGTAGGTACCGTCGCCGTCGACATCCTGGAGCCACGAGCGCAGGCAGCCGGGGTCCCAATCGCCGGGGCACCCCAGCTCGCTCTGGAAGCTGCCCGGCGCGACGGCGATCACCGATGTCTTGTTATCGGTCACCCAGTGGGACTTATGGTCGTAGTAGAACTTGACCGAGCCGCCCGCTGCTGCGAGCGGGATGTTGGCGCCGCCGGACACGGCGTGCAGGCCGTAGTTCTCGTCCCAGCTGTCGTTGAGCGCGGCCTTGTACTCGTAGCCGCCGGCTGGAAGCGTGAAGCTGCCCTGCCACACGTCGTCGCCCGCGTCGTAAGTCAGGTGGGTAACGGCGCAGTCGGGCTGCCAGTCGCCGCTGCAGCCGGCCTCGCTTTGCAGCGAGCCGGCGATCGTGACGCTGGTGGGGTTCGGCGTGTTGGCGAGCGCGCTCGGGGTTCTTAGCGGCAACGCCAGCGCCGAGATCAGCACGCCGGCCAGGGCGAGCAGGGTGAACCAACGGTGGTTACGAGGCCTGTACATACTTGCTCCTTCGCACGAAAACCGATTGTCGCCTGCTGCCGAGCCGGCTGCGATGCCGACGGCTCAGCAAGTACTATACAGCTATGTTTTTTGAATGGCCCAGTATATCACCGCCTTCTAAACCGATCAAGGTATTCGAATAGGAACATTAGGTTGGCCGATCCGACTGGAATGGGATGAATCCGAGGTTCGGGTCTGCGGGGATGAAAAAACTGTAATGTGACAATGTTCGTCACAAGCCCTAAGTTTGAGGAGCGGGATGCTTGCGCAACTGTTTGCGAGCGAGTTGCTCCATACGTTCCACAAATAGTGCGATGAAGCGCTCGGTATCGAACGCCACCACCACGCGCGCATTCGGCTTGCTGCGCACCTTGCGGCCCCATTGCATGGGCCAGCGCTCGACATCGTAGCCGAGCTGGTCGTGCGCATCAGGCTCGCGCTGGTGATCGCCTACGTAGGCGATCACGCTCTTGCCGGCGGTCAGCTCGCTGGTGTACTCGACCGCGACATGCATCGCCTCGGTGCGTGCCAGGTCAGGCAGAAACGCCAGGGCCAGCGCGATTGGGTCGTTGATCGAGCAGCCCGAATACCCGAACACGGCCTCGTGAAACTCGATATAGAAGCGCGTGGCGTCGGCGATGAAACGGGTGATCGGCGACGGGATCTTGAGCAGTCGATCGATGTCGAATTGAGTCAGCAGCACGTCTTTACTAATATCCCACGGTAGGAGCGTAATCGGCATGCCGCTTTCGAGCACAATATGCGCCGCATGCGGGTCGACATAAAAATTAAACTCGGCCAGCGATGTGGTATTGCCGTCGGCGCGTAATGCCCCGCCCATGATAATGACCTCGCGCACCGCCTGGACGATCCGCGGCTCTTTGCGGATCGCCACCGCCACGTTGGTCAGCGGTGCGACGGCGACGAGCGTAACCTCGCCGGGGCGGGCCATGATCTCGCGGATGATCATATCGACCGCATGCTCATTCGCCGGCCCGATCGGCGCCGCGGGCAGGCGCGCGTAGCCCAGGCCGGTGTCGCCGTGTGTCTCGGGGGCGGTGAACGGTGGGCGAATCAGCGGCAGCGCGATACCCGCGCAGACCGGCTTTTCAGTATGGCCGGCAACCGCCAGCACGTTGAGCGCATTGCGCACGCCATCTTCCAGCGAACAATTGCCGCCGGTGACGCCGACGGCAGCGAGGTCGATCTCGGGCGACGCCAATGCCAGCAGGATCGCAAGCGAGTCGTCAATGCCGGGATCGGTATCGAGTATAACGCGTAAGGGCATTCTTGGCCTAACTTCTCTCTATTACGGAGCTTCCGCGGTCACTCGCAGAACACGGATTTTTCTTCTTCTATTTCGTTCAGCGAACGAAAAACGTTCGATAGGAGAGATTTTCTAATCTGTGGTAATCCAATTATGAAGCGCCTATTATACCATACGGGCTTGACCGAGCCGCAGCGCTATGCCATAATGACCCGGCTGGCGCGGCCGATTGGGCGATGGCGCCCAATGTTATCAACGATGCCTTGCATCTGCGTCAAGAAAGCATCATCTTATGCGTGCGTACCTGGATATTGAGACGACCTTTAATGGTGCGATCAGTGTGATTGGCATTTACCGGCCCGACCGCGGCACGATTCAATTGGTCGGGGGCGGAGTTCGCGATCTGCCGCTCTATGAAGCATTGGAGGGCATCCAAACGCTGGTCACCTTCAATGGCAGCACGTTCGACCTACCTGTCATTCGCCGGAGTCTATACGCCGATCTCAAGCGCGACTTCGAGCACTGCGATTTGTTGTACATTTGTCGGCGCAAGGGGCTGCGCGGCGGCCTGAAGAAAGTTGAGCAGCTGCTGGGCATTGGCCGGGCCACAGCTGGTATTACTGGCTGGGATGCCCCGCGGCTCTGGTATCGCTACGAGGTGCACGGCGATCGTGCCGCGTTGCAGACCCTATTAGAATACAATCGTGAAGATGTCGTCAACCTGGCAGTCCTGGAGCACCATCTGGGGATATCCGAGCCTACACAGGCCTGTGCGACGGTACGCCATATCTTTGTGTAATGAATGAACTTTTCGGCATGATTTTTCGTCATAGTATTGGCCTTTTATCTCAAGGCAGCTTTAGCCTGCGGCAGCATGGTACTTCCCGATTCACCCAGAGGGTACCCGGTTTTCGTTTTTGCGCTCGCAGAGCGCAAAAACGAAACAATAATAAAGATAAAGTACCGCTCTGCCGCCTGTCCTGAGCTTGTCGAAGGAAAGGCTATGAAGACATTCGGGACGCTACCACGTACATCTTGTTCATTATGAATTTAACATGCAACAAAAAATACTAAATAACCGCTATGAGCTACAGCAAAAGATCGGCGAGGGCGGTATGGCGCGCGTGTATCGCGGGCGCGACTTGCGGCTCAATCGCCAGGTTGCGGTGAAGGTGCTGCATAGCCACTATGCCGGCGACACCGGCTTTTTGCAGCGCTTCCATCACGAGGCGCAGGCGGCCGCGAATTTGCGCCATCCAAATATTGTCGACGTGTATGACGTTGGGCAGGACGGCGATATTCATTACATCGTCATGGAATATGTGCCGGGCAGCGATCTCAAAGCGCTGCTTATGCGCAACGGGCCGCTACCGGTCGAGCAGGCCGTACCGATCGCCGAGTCGATCGCGAGTGGGCTGGAGGCGGCTCATCGCGTCGGCATGATTCACCGCGATGTCAAGCCACAAAATATCATCATCGGCGATGGCGGCCAGATAAAGATCACTGATTTTGGTATTGCAAAAAGTAAGCTGTCCACGGCGATGACTGAGACTGGCGTGACGTTCGGCACCGCCGATTATATTTCGCCCGAGCAGGCGCGTGGCCTGGCGGCGTCGCCACAGTCGGATATATATTCGCTTGGCATCACGCTCTACGAGATGCTGACGGGGCGGCTGCCGTTCACCGGCGATAGCTCGATCGCGGTGGCAATGCAGCATGTGACCGCCGAACCGCCACCGCCGCGCATGTACAACCCACGCATTCCACCGCAGCTTGAGGCATTGGTGCTGCGCGCGCTCAGCAAGGACCCCGCCGACCGGCCGGCCTCGGCGCGTGAGTTCGCACGGCTGCTGGCGAACTACCGTGATGTCGGCGAACAGGCGACGGTCGTGCGCCCGGTTCAGCCGCGCCCGCCCCAGCCGCAGGTGAACCCGCGCCCGGTCGCGCCCCGCGCCGCGACCAGCACGACTTCGCCGCGGCCGGTGCTGCTGCCGCCGCGCCCGGCGGTCGTCACGCAGGCGCCACCCGATAACCGCGGCATGGGCTTCGGCGGCTTTCTGCTCGGTCTGCTGCTGATCGTCGGCGTGCTTGGGTTGGTTGGGCTGTTTGCGACCGGCGCCTTCGATGACATTTTCAACTTCGCCTCTGGGACGATCAGCCGGCCGCCCAGCCCGATCGAACAGCCAACCGCGAGCGCAACCGCTCAACCACAGATCGCCATGCCGAGCTTGACCAACCTGACTCGCGATCAGGCGCTGGCGCTGATTCAGTCGTCCGGCCTGCAGCCTGGCGGCGAGACATCGGGCTATAGCGATACGGTTGGCGCTGGATTGGTGTTCGACCAGCGCCCGCTGCCCAATGAGGTCGTCAGCCCAACGACGGTGGTGACGTTCGCGGTCAGCCTGGGCAGCGATCTGGTCGAGGTTCCTGATGTGCAGCGCACGCGACTCCAGGATGCCCAGAATCGGCTCAATACGCTCGGATTCCAGGTGCAGGTTCAAGAGGAAGCCAGCACAATCAGCGAAGGATTCGTGATTCGTCAAGATCCGGTTGACGTAAAGCTGCCGCACGGCCAAACTGTGACGGTGGTCGTCAGCATCGGCAATAAAGTGACGATGCCGGATGTGACTGGGAAGAGCGAAGCCGAGGCCAAGCAGATGATCGCCGCCGCTGGGTTGACATTCTCATTTAGCGATGTTCAGGGCTGCGATAAACTAGGCGCCGAGATGTGCAGCCGCTTCCCACCGGGTACCGTCGTCAGCTCGATCCCGCGCGGCAATGATCGCGTCGAGCGCGGCTCGCCGGTAACGCTGGGTGTACGCGCGCCGTGAGCCGCTGACATGATGACAGGGTGACACCAACAAGAAGTTGAAGATAGAAGATAGAGGATGGAAGATGGCCGGCTATCTTCGATCCTCTATCTTCGATCCTCAGTGCGTCAGCTTGTCAAGTAGGGAATGAGTTTTGAAGAATCTAGATCGCACTATGCCAGAAAACACTATCGAGGCCCGCCTCGCCAATGAGCTCAACCTGAGCCAGAGCCAGGTCGATCGCACCGTCGCGCTGTTGGACGAAGGAAATACGATCCCGTTTATCACTCGCTATCGCAAGGAACTGACGGGCGGGCTCGACGAGGATCAGCTGCGTAAACTGGCCGATCGGCTGCACTATTTGCGCAACCTTGAGGCGCGCCGCGCCGAAGTCGCTAAGCTGCTCGAGGAAGGCGGGCATCTGACACCCGAGATAGCCGCCGAGCTTGCCGCCGCCGCGACCTTGCAGGCGATCGAAGATATTTACCTGCCGTTCCGGCCGAAACGCCGGACGCGCGCCCAGGTGGCGCGCGAGCAAGGTCTGCAGCCGTTGGCCGATCTGCTGCTGGCCCAGGACGCCGGTGGGCAGAGTCGCGTGGATCTGGCGGCCGCCTTTGTCGACCCCGAGCGCGGCGTGGCCGATACCGAAGCGGCGTACGCCGGCGCGCGCGACATCATCGCCGAAACGGTCGCCGAGACTGCGGCGGTGCGCCAGGCCGTGCGCGAAGCCACGCGCCGCACGGGGGTGCTGCGCGTGGTGCGCAAAGAAGCAGCCGCCGACGCCGAGGGGAAATACCAGCTGTACCACGAGTTCGGCGAGTCGCTCACGACACTGCCGCCGCATCGCATCCTGGCGATTAATCGCGGGGAGCGCGAAGGCGCGCTGAAGGTCGAGGTCGAAGCCAACCACGACGCGTTTGTCGGCACGCTGCAGAAGCGCTACGCCAGCGGCCAGGGCTTCGTCGCCGACGAAGTGCGCGCGGCGATCGCCGATGGCTACAAGCGCTTGCTGGCGCCGGCGATCGAGCGCGATTTGCGCGCCGATCTCACCGAGCGGGCCGAGGCGCACGCGCTGACGATCTTCGCCGCGAACTTACGTGGGCTGCTGCTGCAGCCGCCGCTGCGCGGGCGGATCGTGATGGGCCTCGATCCGGGCTATCGAACCGGCTGCAAGGTCGCGGTGGTCGACGCGACCGGCAAATATTTGGAGGGCGGCGTGGTCTACTTGCACCAGCCCGACAAGGCCAAAGAGACGCTGCTCAAGATCGTCCAGAAGTGGGGCGTGCAGATTGTCGCGATCGGCAATGGCACCGCCAGCCGCGAGACCGAGGCGCTGGTGGCCGAGGTGATCAAGCTCCACGAGGATGGAAGATCGCAGGTCGACGGCGATTCTCCATCCTCCATCCTCCATCCTCCATCCTCCAATCGGTCGTCGCTGAAGTATGTGATGGTCAGCGAGGCCGGCGCATCGGTGTATTCGGCCTCCGAGGCCGCGCGCGACGAGTTCCCCGACCTGGACGCGACTCAACGCGGCAACGTTTCGATCGCCCGGCGGCTGCAAGATCCACTGGCCGAGCTGGTCAAGATCGATCCAAAGGCGCTCGGCGTTGGACTGTATCAGCACGACGTCGACCAGAAGCGGCTGGGCGAACAGCTAGAGACCGTTGTTGAGAGCTGCGTCAACTATGTCGGGGTCGATCTGAACACCGCCTCAGCGGCGCTGCTGGGCTATGTGGCCGGGCTGAACAGCAAAACCGCCAAATCAGTCGTAGCGCATCGCGATGCCAACGGCCCGTTCGATTCGCGCAAGCAGCTGCTGAAGGTCAAGGGACTCGGCCCCAAGGCGTTTGAGCAGGCCGCCGGGTTCTTGCGCATCCCCGATGCACCCGATCCGCTCGATCACACCGCCATCCACCCCGAGTCGTACGCCGCCGCGCGCACGCTGATCCAGCGCTACGGCGCCGACGGCGCGCGCCTGCCGGATGTCGCCGTGCGCGTGCGCCAGCTGTTCGCATCGAGCGAGACCACGCCTGGCCAGCTCGCCGCCGACCTAGGCATTGGCGTGCCAACGCTGAACGACATGCTTGACGCCATGGCCCGCCCTGGCCGCGACCCGCGCGACGCCGCCGCGCCGCCGATTCTGCGCGCCGATGTGCTGAAGATGGAAGATCTGCAGCCGGGTATGTGGCTGAAAGGCACCGTGCGCAATGTAGTCGATTTCGGCGCGTTCGTCGACATTGGCGTGAAGCACGATGGCCTTGTGCACGTCTCCGAGATGGCCGATCGCTTCGTCAAGAATCCCCTCGACGTGGTGCAGGTCGGCGATGTCGCCGATGTACGCGTGCTGACGGTCGATGTCGTGCGCGGGCGCATCGGCCTCAGCATGAGGAAGACCTGATATCCTTTTTTAGTGGCTCTGGGAGAACAGTGCTCTCCTAGAGCCACTAAGCGGTACTTTATCTTCTTATTGCTTTGGTTTTGCGCTCTCCGAGCGCAAAAACCAAAAGCAGAATAAAGCGGGCTATGCCCCGCTAAACCTCCCCGCTGATTCTAGAGCCGTAGTTGCGGCTTTTAATCGTAGAGTAGCCACACTGCAACTGAACCGCCATGGTTGGTACTTTAGAATAAACCCAACAACGAACTACATACGCATGACTTGTAGTATGCCGCAGGTGGCAAGGACGGCACCAGCGCGATGTTTGATCAGCTGCTGGTGCCTCGGCAGCTGTTGTTGTTTCATCGCCGTGTCGGAATATTCTCCGCGAGCCGTTGGACCAGGGAGGTAGCTATGAGGACACAACCGGGGTCATTGGATCATGTGGCCGCGACGCTCGAAACAATTCCGAACCTTACGACCTGGCTATTGGCCTGGCCGAAGGCGCGCGCCGAGTTTGAGGCGCTGATCGCTGACTATCGAGAGTGCCACCCCGAGGGCGATGCCTATCGCCTTGAGTGGGTCGTTGAGACGACCGATCGAACCCTGTATGAGCTGCATCATCGCCTCGCGTGGCTGGAAAGCCAGCTGCGGCTCATCGAGGGGTAACCTCTATGCGTGTTGGAGTTTTGACTGGCGGCGGCGACGTGCCAGGTCTGAATCTGTGCATCTAAAGAGGGCGACGGTGCTCTGGTGCTACCTGCGCAACAGCGCCTTCAAGGTCGGCGGCGTCGACTACCATGTGTCGGCCGATCTTACTGGGCAGGCCAATCACCTGAGCGTCACGATCGAGGCCGACGTCATCAAGCAGAAGCTGCCCGAGAATGACGGCGGCTATAATGTGCTGAACACCAAAGAAGACCCTTACGGCAAGACGAATAAGCGCGTCTACAGCGATCTGAGCAGCGAAAACCCGATCGATCTGGTGCGCTACCAGGTCGCCAACTGCTACATGGGCCGTGTCAGCCTGATCAACTCCGGCGGCGCGTCGAGCGGCGCGGGCGACCTGGCCGAAGCCGTGCGCACTGCGGTGATCAACAAGCGCGGCGGCGCCGGCCTGATCTCGGGGCGCAAGGCGTTCCAGCGCCCGATGGCCGAGGGCGCCGCGCTGCTGAACGCCATCCAGGATGTCTACCTCTGCCAGGACATTACGGTGGCGTAGGGAAATAGGCCACGGATTCAACGGATTGGACGGATTTACGCGGATAATAAGAATATTTGTGATAATCCGCCTAATCTGCGAGAATCCGTGGTCTATTCTTGTGAAGATCTTGGGCCAGGCTGGGCCAGCAGCTGAGCGATCGGCCGGAGGTCGAGCCACCATTGCTCTTTGGGGCGCTGGTGTGGCTCGTCGGCCATGCGTGGGAAGTCGGTCAGGCTGAACAGGCGCACTCGGCCCGCGCTCAGCCCGATGAAGACACTCTCGGGGGCCGGTTTGCGGGCCTCGCCGACCAAGAACTCAATGCAGCGCGCCGCCAGGCGGGTGGCCTGGATGCGATCGAATGGCGAGGGATCGCCGCCTTGCTGGAGGTGGCCCAGAATCGCCTGCCGCACTTCGAACAGATCGTGGCCTTCCTCCTCGAACAGCGCCGAGATGAAGCTGCTGCTATAGACCTGGCTCGCATGCTCATTGCGGATCATCAGCCCAAGCCGCTTGCCGCCTTTGAAGCCAGCGATCAGATGCTTCAAGTCGGCTTCAAGGTCGCGCAGCGTCAGGCCTTCTTCGTTGAGATAGGTGCGCTCGGCGCCGGTGGCCAGGCCGCTCATCAGCGCGAGGTAGCCGCAGTCGCGACCCATCACTTCGACGACGAAGCAGCGCCGCGTGGCCACCGCCGACTGCTTGATCTTGTCGACGACCTCGACGATATTGTTCAGAGCGGTGTCGGCGCCGATACTCAGCTCGGTGCCAGGCAAGTTGTTGTTGATTGTCGCCGGCAGACAGATAATCGGAATATTGAACGCCGGAGAATTCTCACGTTCGGAATAAAGCCGATAGGCGGCCTGATAGCCGGCCCAGCCGCCAATCACTAGCAATCCCTCGATCTGGTGTTGTTCGATTGTGCGGGCGATCGCATACAGATCGCGCCCGCTCAACAGCTTGCGGCTGGTGCCGAGCTCGGCCCCGCCCATCGATGTCCAGCCGCTCACGCTCGTCCAATCCATCTGCTCGATCTGCCCGTCGATCAGGCCCTGGAAGCCATTCTGGACGCCCAGCATCGTATGGCCCTTATCGAGCCCCAGCCGTACCGCCGCGCGCACGGCCGTATTCATGCCGGCCGCCGGACCACCGGCGACCAGCACAGTCAGGCGCAGCGGCCCGCGCTGTGCGTCGCTGGGGCGCGGCAGCGTGCGCACCAGCGCGCGAAAGGTCTCGTAGGAGTCGCGGAAGCTGCCGCCGCGCAGTTCCATCGCACGCTCGTAATCGTGCGCGGCAATCGCCTCGGCGACTGCCCTGGTTTGTTCGACACACTGCATGAGCGGCGTGCGGGTGATCCGGTTGTTGCACATGCCGATCAGCATCGCCTCGCTGCTCGGTGTTGCCGCGATGATCTCCTCGACGGCGGCGTGGCCGAGCAGGGTGCTCATGGTGCGATCGAATGCGCTGGGCGCGCCGCCGCGCTGCACATGACCCAGGATCGTCACACGCGTGTCTTCGCCAAGCCGCTGCTCCAGAACTTGTTTGACATAATCGCTGCTGATCGGCTTGCCATTGCGGTCCTGCGCGCCCTCGGCGACGATCACGATGCTGTCGCGGCGGCCGGCTTGGCGCCCGGCCTTCAGCACCTGGCACATAGTCGCTTCCCAATCTTCGACGTTGGGCGGGTTTTCGGGAATCAGCACCCAATCGGCGCCGGTAGCGATCGCGCCCATCAGCGCCAGATAACCGCAGTTACGGCCCATCACCTCAATCACAAAGGTGCGCTGGTGGCTCGCCGCAGTGCTGTTGATCGCGTCGACCGCCTCGGTGATGCGATGCAGCGCGGTGTCGGCGCCGATCGTCATATCGGTGCCGGCCATATCGTTGTCGATCGACCCCACCAGGCCGACGATCGTGAGGTGCGCGCGGCGCTGCGCGATTTCCGGGCCGATCGCGCCCTGCTGCACGAGTTCGGCCAGCAGGCCAGGCCATTCCTGGCGAAACAGATTCGCGCCGGTCAGACTGCCATCCCCGCCGATCACCACCAGGTTATCGATCTCGTGCTCCAACAGATTGCGCGCGGCCTGCAGCCGGCCTTCGCGCGTGCGAAAGGGTGGGCAGCGCGCCGTGCCAATGATCGTGCCGCCGCGCTGGAGAATACCGCCGACCGCCTCCCAGCTGAGCTTGTGGATGCGCTCGCCGCCGTCGACCATGCCCTGGTAGCCCTCGTAGATCGCATAGACCTCGAGCCCGCGCGCCAACGCCGTGCGGGTGATCGCCCGCACCGCCGCGTTCATGCCCGGCGCGTCGCCGCCGCTGGTCAGAATGCCAATTCGTTTTGTATGTTCCTCCAGCATAACCCCCCTGGTGCGATTGCAGATTGCAGACCTGTCCTGAGCACAGTCGAAGGATTGTAGATTGTAGATTGGGCCTAGCGCAAATCAACGTAGTGCGTAATACTTCGAGAGTCCCTAAAGTGGATGTCCGTGTTGATCATAGTCGAGCAGGTATCGGCGGTAGAGAAGAAATCTTTACTACAGGGGAATATTTAGTTCCTGATCTGATGGGGTAATGCGTAATGCGTATTACTACGCACTACGCACTACACACTAACACGCATGTTCGCTATCTCAACCCAAAGTCCGATCCAAAATGGGTCAAAAATGTGTATAATGAAACTTCTACAGCCGCCCCGTGAGAAGAGGACTAGGTGCCACATGCCATTTCGGGTAGATGCTCCCTATCAGCCGACCGGCGACCAGCCGCGCGCGATCGCGCAGCTCGCCGAGGGCATTGAGAAGGGATTTAAACACCAGACACTGCTAGGCGCGACGGGTACGGGCAAGAGCGCTGGGTACGATGAGAATGTCTTCGTAATCGAGCAGCGCGGCGCGCAGCGCATATCGCGTGTGACACCGATCGGCCCGCTGATCGATTCGCTGATGGCCGCCAATCCCGACCGTCTACGTGAGGCTGGCGATACGCAGATTCTCGATAGCGAGCAGCAGCCGATTGTGTATTATGTTCAGGCGTTCAATCCTGAAACGTGCGCAGTCGATCTCTACCCGGTCAGCGCGTTTACGCGTCATGCCGCCCCCGAAACGATGTACCGTGTCGAGACGGCATGTGGCCGCAGCGTGACGCTGACCCGTGACCATAACTTGTGGGTGCTGACGGCAGATGCACGCCCAACCGACTGTGTGCCGGTACCAGAGCTGCTGCTCGGCAATGGATCCTTAGAAAGCCTTGATACACTGACGCTTGTTCCCCTTGAGCGTGTCTCTGTCCACGCTGATGAAGCGATTCTGGCTTTTATAGGACAGCATGGTCAACAGGCTTTCACCCAGGCCGTGCGCACAGCAGGATATCGGGCCGCGGAAAGGCTCCGTACGGCACGATACCGAAAATCTAGTATCGGGATACCAATTCACTTTTTCAGGCAATTACTAACCAATACAAATCACTTAGATGGACACTGGAATCCTGATACAGCTCGCGTAGGAGGCAGAGCAGGGCGGGGCGGCTTAAGTGCGCGTTTAATTCTAACGCCTGAGCTATTGCGCCTTATAGGTTATTATATTGCTGAAGGCCACGCCGAAGATAGATTTTTTCATATTGTCAATATCGATCCGGATATACGCAACAACGTAGAAGCAGCAACCACTCAGCTTGGCCTTTCCTACTATGAGAGACGTCCCGGCTACTACCAGATTTCTTCTAAACCGCTGACTGCGCTTATCGCTGAGGAGTGCGGCTCCGACTCGCGCAGCAAGCGCCTGCCGTCGTTCTGGCCGCAGCTCGCGCATCTTGATCTGGCGCTGGTCCTCCAGGCCTATTTCGATGGCGATGGCACGGTGGATCGCGCCAATGCAATCTCGGCGACAACCGCGAGCGAGCAATTGGCGAGCGACCTGGCCTATGCGTTGCTTCGCTTTGGCATTTGGGCGCGGATAGCTCGTACGCGGAAGCGCGCGACCAATGCCAACCATGCCGGCGATTGGTACTACAAGGTAACGATCTCTGGGCAGTCCGATCTCAGGCGTTTCGCCGATGCAATAGGCTTTACTATCGGTTATAAGCAAAATGCGCTCGCCGCTCATCTCGGTCGAGAAGAGAATTCGAATGTCGATTTAGTTCCGATCGATGGCTCGGAGCTGCGCCGGCTGCGCACCGATCTCGGTCTGACCGCGAGAGAGATTGGGAAGCTCGCCGGTATCTCTCGCTCCGGGCTCCAGTTCATAGAAACCGGCAAGCGCGCCCCGCAGCGTTCCAGCCTGGTGGCTATTTTGGGCGCATTGCGTGCTTATGCTTTGGATGCGCAGGTGTCAGGCGAGTGGTGGAGCGTTTGGCAGCGATTGCGCGGTCTATGTAGCTTGCGGTGGACGAGGATTGCGAAGCTGACGCCGGTTCAATATGCGTATCCATACGTCTACGATTTCACTGTTCCTGGCGCCGAAACATTTCTAGCCGGATCGGGCGGCCTTTTCGTGCATAACACGTTCGTTATGTCTAAGCTCTTCGAGCAGCTCGAGCGCCCGGCACTGGTGATGGCACATAACAAAACGCTGGTCTCGCAGTTGTACTCCGAGTTTCGCGAGCTGCTGCCCGAGACGGCGGTCGAGATGTTTATCTCGTACTACGATATCTATACACCAGAAGCGTATGTGCCCAGTAAAGATCTGTATATTGAAAAAGAGGCCCAGATCAACGAAGAGATCGACCGGCTGCGCCACGCCGCGACGCAAGCGCTGCTGACGCGCCGCGACGTGCTGATTGTCGCGTCGGTCTCGGCGATCTACGGCCTGGGCGCGCCAGCGGAGTATGGCAAGGTGGTCATTCCCATTCGCGTTGGCGAGGTGCGCAATCGCGATAAGCTGCTGCGCCAATTGATCGATCTTCAGTTCGAGCGCAACGACGTCGACTTTCATCGCGGCACCTTTCGCGTGCGCGGCGACACGCTCGACATCTTCCCGGCCAATGCCGAGGTGGCCGAGCGGGTCGAGTTCTGGGGCGACGAGGTCGAGCGAATCACCGAGTTTGATCCACTGACTGGCGAGGTTCTCCTGGCGCGTACCGCCGTCGACATTTACCCAGCCAAGCACTTCATCGCCGATAGCGAGAAACTTCAGCTGGCGATCGGCGATATCTCGCAGGAGCTGACCGAGCGGGTCAAGCAACTCGAAGACAATGGCAAGCTGCTGGAGGCCGCGCGGCTCAAGCAGCGCACAATGTACGACTTGGAGATGCTCGGCGAGATGGGCTATTGCTCGGGGATCGAGAACTACTCGCGGCATATGGATCGGCGCTTGCCCGGACAGACACCCTGGACGCTGCTGGACTACTTCCCTGACGACTTCGTGCTGTTCGTCGACGAGTCGCATATCAGCCTGCCGCAGATCCGCGGGATGTTTAACGGCGACCGCTCGCGCAAGGAGACGCTGGTCGAGTACGGCTTCCGGCTGCCATCGGCATTGGATAACCGGCCGCTCAAGTTCGAAGAGTTCGAGCAGCATGTCCACCAGGCGATCTATGTCTCGGCGACACCTGGGCCATATGAGCTGCAACACTCGGCCCAGATGGTCGAGCAGATCATTCGCCCGACCGGCCTGCTCGATCCGGTCACCGAGGTGCGCCCAACCAAGGGCCAGATCGACAACCTGATCGACGAGGTCAAGCGGCGGGTCGACAAGGGCCAGCGCGCGCTGGTGACGACGCTGACCAAGCGTATGGCCGAAGATCTGGCCGACTACCTGAAAGAGATGGGTATCCGCACGCAGTATCTGCATGCCGACATCGAGACGCTGGAGCGGGTCGAGATTCTGCGCGATCTGCGGCTGGGTGTATTCGACGTGGTGGTTGGCATCAACCTGCTGCGCGAAGGACTGGATCTCCCGGAAGTTTCGCTGGTGGCCATACTCGACGCCGACAAAGAAGGCTTTCTGCGCTCGGAAGGCTCGCTGATCCAGATCAGCGGGCGCGCGGCGCGGCACCTTGAGGGCATGGTGATCATGTATGCCGACAGCATGACTGCCTCGATGCACGCCGCGATCCAGGAGATGAATCGCCGGCGCGCGATCCAAGAGACCTATAACCGCGAGCATCATATCACGCCGGTCGGCATCAGCAAGGCGGTGCGCGATCTCACCGAGCGCGTCCGTAAAGTCGCCGAGGAGCGTGAGGCCTACCAAGTCGGCAAGCCGGCCGGCACGCCGGGCGAGCTGCCGATCCCGAAGGACGAGATCGTCAAGCTGATCAAAGAACTGGAAAAGCAAATGAAGACCGCCGCGCGCGATCTTGAGTTCGAGAAGGCCGCCGCGCTGCGCGACCAAGTGATTGAGCTACGACGGACGCTGGCTCTGGAGGGCGAGCTGGCCTAGATAGCAGTCGGCAGTCGGCAGTCGGCAGGAGGCAGTCAATCATTGACCTTCACCGTGATTCGCTGATACTGCATCCTGCATACTGCTTACTGAATTTTCACCGATTCGTCATTGCAATCTTTATCTGAACGCGCGATAATAAGTTATCCTGCCACGGCGCGGGCAAAGGCCTTGTTAGCAACCTCCAACGACGGATGGTAATCACATGTGGTGCGGATTTTTGAACGGCTCATCCACGTCTGTTGAGCTGCGGAAGGGAGAACCGCAGTGGCTGTCCAGGTCTGGATCGGCGAGAAGCCGGAACACCCGAATGAGCGACGGGCGATCGTGGCACTGGCGAATGGCCTCGAACGTCTCGAGGGGCTCTATTTGATCCTGGCCAATTTTAGTGTCGGCGGCCGCAATATCGATCTGGTGCTGATCAAGCAAGATGCGATTTTTATTGTCGAGCTGAAGCACTGCGATGGCAAGATCTTTGGCGATGTCAATGGCCCCTGGTTCGTCGAAAGCGCCAACGGCGAGCGCAAGCGCCTTAATCCCGGCCGCAAGAATCCCTATAATCAGGTTATCTCCTACTACTATAGCCTGATTAACTTCCTGAACGAGCATCGAACCACGTTTCTTTCGCCACAAAAGGCTACCGCAATTGACTTTCGCACCTGCAAGCGCCTGGTGGTGATCTCGCCTACGATTCAAGCAGGCTCGCAAGTCGAGACCGACTGGAAGGTCGAACTCAAAGGGCTGGACGAGCTGCCGGCCTACCTGGTCACCGAGCGCTCCTCGGAGATCGACCTGAGCACCGAGGAGATGCTGGCCATCCCTGAATTGCTGCACTGCACCCGCTGGACCGAGGTCAATGCGTTGCTGGCCGGCGTGATGCCGCGCTGGAGCGAGGGCACCAGCGCCAACGCGCCGTCTAGGCCGGCGCACGAGCCGCCCGCCGTTATCGCCCCGCCCCCCACAGCGATGCCCGCGCCGCGGCCGACGATCTGGGCGCGCGGGCGGCGCGCGCTGACCACTTGGACCGGCCGCGCGGCGCTGGCGATGGGCGCGTTGGCGCTGGTGCTGGCGATTGTGCTGGTCACGCGGATCGGCAACCGTACGGCCGTGGCCGATCAGCCGGCCACCGGCATTGTGAGCACCAGCGAGGCGACCGGCGGGATTGGCTTTGGTGGCATCGCGCCGCAGGAGACGTGTGTCTGGAATGAGTTCCAGCCGGTTGGGCGGCGGCGCGGCGCGCAGCCGGCTACCTGGGATAATGTTGGCGTGGGCGGCAATGCCCCGGCGCTCGCGGCCGAGCTCGTGGTGACGCTCGAAGAGGTCAACTTCTGCAAAGGCCAGATCGCGATCACCTGGAGCGTCCGCAATAATATGGACGACGAGAGCGTGTCGATGCCGCTGACCGCCGAGAATATTCAGGTGACCGACTCGCTGCTGAGCGAGTATACGATTGCCGACGAGAAGTCGCAGCCGCCGCAGATCAGCGTTGCGCCGCGCAGCACGGCGCGTGGCACCGCGGTGATCGCCCGGCCGGCCAGCCTAAATGCCAAGGCGCTGCGAATCACCCTCAAGCAGTTGCCGTTTGGCGAAGCGACCTGGATTGTGCCGGTGAGCAGCGCGACGAAATAGGACACGGATACGGCGGATTTGGCGGATTCTCACGGATTATTACAGATAAATACTCAGCCCGCCTGTAATGGTCTTGCAGGCGGGCTGTATCTTTGTTCCAATTCAGCCTGCACGCTTGATCTGCCGTGTCAGCATCACAAACGTGCGCAGCAGCAGCTTGATATCCATCTTGAGCGAGCGGCGCTTCAGGTATTCCAAATCGACCTCGCGCATGGTCTGGTCATCGACGCGGTTCAGCCCGTAGGTCAGCTGCGCCACCCCGGTCATACCAGGCCGTAAGGTCAGCGCGCGCTGCCAGTCAGCGTCGGCCAGGCTCACCTCGTGCGGCAATCGCGGGCGCGGGCCGATCAGGCTCATGTCGCCGGCAAGCACATTCAGCAGCTGCGGCAGTTCGTCGAGGTCGGCGGCGCGTAACATTCGGCCGAGCCGTGTGATCTGGTGTATTCCGGCCTGCTCACTCATCGTTCGAAATTTGTACATGGTAAACAGCCGCCCATTGCGACCGACGCGCAGACCGCGGTAGAACACCGGGCCGCGCGAGTCGAGCTTAATCAGGATGGCGATCGCGGCCAGGATTGGCGCCAGCACGATCAGCGCCGCCAGCGCCAGGGTGATGTCAAACAGCCGCTTGAGAAACATACCGCTTCCTCCCACTATGTGTTGGTCGATCGCGCTGATCACTAAATCGCTCAGCGTTCTAGCCCATAGCCCGGCCAAGCCAACCGCGCCGCGCCGCCGGTACGCTTCGCGGCAGCATTCGCGAAATACCTGCGCCATCTCCCCGCCGTAGCACTCACGGAACGTCGCCGGGTAGGCGTGCAAGAGCAATCGGTAGAGCCAATCGGAAGCGCCGATCAGCCGCTGCGACATGCGCAGATGCATCATGTACCTCCCGATCTGGGCAGAAGCCGCTTTGCTCGCGCCTCGACCACCAGTCGCTCCAGCCGCTGCGCCTCGGCGGCGGCCACCCGCCGCCCCCGCTCGGTCAAGCGGTAGTAGCGCCGACGCTGATCGTCGAGCGCAGGGTCGGGCCGGTCGCCGGACTCTTCGATCAGGCCGTCGGCGAGCAGGCGCTTGATTGAGCCATACAGCGTTCCAGGCCCCAGCTTCTGCTGGCCATTGGTGCTGGCGTCGACCTCTTGCATGATGCCATAACCATGCCGTTCGCCGCCAGCCAGCGCCAGCAGAATATGAAAGATCGCCGGTGTTAGCGGCAGGAAGGATTTAGGTTCGCGCATGAGTTCGCCTCACTGTATCGGCTGCGGATATATCGGGCATTGATATAATAAGCTGTTTTTTCTGTGTTGTCAAGTCTACAGCGGTACTTTAACCTACTCAATGTTTTTCGTTTTTTCGCTCGCAGAGCGAAAAAACGAAAAACATTGAGCTAAGCAACTTATGGTACAATCGCCGGCATGGCATCCCAAAGGAGAAGTGTATGCGCGTTCTTGAAACTCGTGTCTACCGGGGACCGAGTCCCTATGGATATCGCCCTCTGATTCGCTTGACAATTGATTTGGAAGAGCTGGAACAGCACCCCTCTGGCGAGCTGCCCGAGTTCAATGAACGGCTGCTGGCGCTGATCTCGACGCTCAACGAGCATGGCTGTTCGTATGGCCAGCCCGGCGGCTTCGTCCGGCGGCTGTATGAAGAAAACCCCGACGGTTCGAAAGGAACCTGGCTTGGCCATGTGGTCGAGCATATCGCGCTCGAAATCCAATCGCTCGCTGGCACGCCGGTAACATATGGCAAGACCCGCGGCCTGCCGGATCGCAGCGGAGTGTACTATGTGGTGTTCTCGTTCAAAGAGGAACAGGTCGGCCTGGAGGCGGGCGAGCTCGCGATCAAGCTGGTGCGCAGTCTGCTGCCGCCCGATCTGCCGAGCGCGCTGTCGGCGGGCCAGCAGGCTGAGTTCGACTTTACACGCGAACTGGAGGGCTTGATCGAGCGGGCGCAGGAGATTGCGTTGGGCCCTACCACTGCGTCGCTGGTCGAGGAGGCCCGTCGCCGCGATATTCCGGCAATCCGGCTCGACACGCATAGCCTGGTGCAGTTGGGCTGGGGCAAGTACCAGCAGCGCATCCGCGCCTCGGTGACCGGGCGCACCAGCAATATCGCCGTCGAGACGGCCAGCGACAAAGAGCTGACGATCAGGCTGCTTGCGGATGTCGGCATTCCCACGCCGCGCCATCAGGTGGCGCGCGACGCCGCTGAGGCCGTGGCGATCGCCGAGCAGATCGGCTACCCGGTGGTCACCAAGCCGCTGGATGTCAGCCATGGCCGCGGCGTATCGATCCGCCTGACCAGCGCCGAAGAAGTGCGGCGCGGATTCGCGTCGGCGGCCGAATATACCAAAGCGGTGCTGGTCGAGAGCTTCCTCGAGGGCAAGGACTACCGCGTGCTGGTGATCGACGGCAAGGTGGTAGCAGTGGCCGAGCGCGTGCCGGCGCATGTGATCGGCGATGGCGAGCATACGATCGGTCAGTTGATCGAGATCATCAATCGCGACCCGCGCCGTGGCATCGGGCACGAGAAGATCTTGACGCGGATCAAGATCAATCATCAGTCCGAGCTGCTGTTGCAGCGCGCCGGCTATACACTCGACACGGTGCTGGACTCTGGCGAGAAATTTGCCCTGGCCGCGACCGCGAATCTCTCCACCGGCGGCACCGCGATCGACCGCACGACCGAGATCCACTATGAGACGCGCGAAATCGCGCGCCGCGCCGCGCTGGTGATCGGCTTGGATCTCGCCGGAATCGATATCATTACGCCCGACATCAGCCAGCCGCTGCGCGAAGTCGGCGGCGGGATCGTCGAGGTGAACGCCGGCCCGGGCTTCCGCATGCACCTGCAGCCCAGCGAAGGCCAGGCGCGCAACGTGGCCAAGCCGGTGATCGATATGCTGTTTCCGCCGCGCACGCCCGCGCGCATCCCCCTCGTAGCGCTGACCGGCACGAACGGCAAGACCACCACCGCCCGCATGGTCGCCCACATTCTGAAGATGAATAGCGAGCGCGTTGGCCTCACCACCACCGACGGCATCTATATCGACGGGCAGTTGTATATGAAGGGCGACATGACCGGCCCCTGGAGCGCGCGGGTGGTGCTCAAAGACCCGACCGTCGACTCGGCGGTGCTCGAGACGGCGCGCGGCGGGATTCTGCGCGAGGGATTGGGATTCGACCGCTGCGATGTGGGCGCAGTGCTGAACGTCTCGTCGGATCACCTAGGCCTGCGCGGGATCGACACCTTGGAGCAACTGGCCGAAGTCAAGTCGCTGCTGGTCGAGGTTGTGCGCACCGACGGCGCGGCGGTGTTGAACGCCGACGACGCCTTGGTGGCGAAGATGGCCGAACGTGCCGAGGGCCGGGTGATCTACTTTAGCATGCACGGGGGCGAGGGCGCCAGCGACCTGGTGCGCTCGCATATCGCCAATGGCGGCACGGCGGTGGTACTGCAGCCGGGTGTGCGCGGCGAGATGCTGGCGGTTTATGATGCCGAGCAATATATTCCGCTGCTGTGGACGCACCTGATCCCGGCGACGCTGGAGGGCAAGGCGCTGCATAATGTCGCCAATGCGCTGGCGGCCGCGGCGATCTGCTACGCGCGCGGCGTCTCGGTCGAGAATATCCGCCAGGGTCTGCGCACCTTCGCCACCAGCTTCTACCTGACGCCTGGACGGCTGAATGTGTTCGACGAGTACGCCTTCCGCGTGATCGTGGACTACGCGCACAACCCGGCGGCGATCGCCGCGCTCGGCGACCTAGTGAACCGGCTGCGCCCGAACTACCGCCGCACCATCGCCGTGATCGCCGCGCCCGGCGACCGGCGCGATCAGGATATTCGCGAATTCGGCGCGATCGCCGCCAAAACGTTCGACCTGCTGGTGATCAAAGAAGATAACGACCGGCGCGGGCGCGAGGTTGGCTCGATCGCCGCGCTGCTGTGGGATGCAGCACACCAGGCCGGCATGCCGCCCGACCGCATGATTACCGTGCTGGACGAGCTTGAAGCGACCCGCCACGCGCTGAAGTTGGCCGAGCCGGACGATCTGGTGGTGATCTGCGCCGACGAGATTACGGCGGTGTGGAAAGAGGTTACGGTTCCCACTGATCGGTTTAGAAATCTCCCCCCTGGAAGTCCTCGGCTTTACCGCGACATCCTACAGAAGTGAAACCGGAGAAAGGGGTAGAGTAGAGATAAAGGAGGTACGAATGAAGGATTGGGAAACAGCCT
>WNGF01000116.1_pt1 | contig 104993 bp, 94 predicted proteins | sample 5400641 | NCBI WGS metagenome assembly WNGF01 (sample SAMN13153371, study PRJNA577476) | soil metagenome | isolation source: 80 cm soil or saprolite under grassland replicate 2 | place: USA:California | collected 2016-06-15 | reverse complement strand
TCGAGCGGGTGGCCGACTACCTCATCCTGCTGTCGCGGGGCCGGGTGCAGGTGGCCGGCGAGGTCGACGACCTGCTCGCCAGCCACCGCGTGCTGACCGGCCCCGCCGCCGAGGCCGACAGGTATGCCGAACGGCCGGTCGTGCATGTCCGCCGGGCCGAGGCACAGGCCCACCTACTGGTCCGGGCCACCGCGGACGATCCGGTCCCGCCGGGCTGGGAGGCGCACCCGGTCGGCCTGGAAGAACTCGCCCTTGCCTACCTGCGCAAGCCCGGCGCCGCGGCGCTGCCCGGCCCAGCGCGCGGCCGGGACGCCGAACCGTCGGAGGTGACGCAATGACCGCGCTGACCGTGCCCGCCCGTCCGGAGGAGGACGCGAGCCTGCGGCCAGTGCCGTGGCGGCGGATGGCCTGGGTCACCTGGCGGCAGCAGCGCGTCGCGCTGGCCGGCGTGGCCGCGCTGCTGGGCGCGCTGGCGGTGTACGTGTGGATCGTCGGCCTTCAGCTGCACCACGCCTACGCCGCCGCGACCGCCTGCCACCCGGCAACCTCACCTGCCTGCGGTGAGCTGATGATCAGCGTCAACCACATGAACACAGTTCTGGTGGGTGGCTACGTACTGCAGGCCGTGCCCGCACTGATCGGGGCGTTCGTCGGGGCGCCGATGCTGGCCCGTGAGCTGGAGACCGGCACCTTCCGCTACGCCTGGACCCAGGGCTTCGGGCGGTGGCGCTGGACGCTCGCCAAGCTGGTGGCGCTCGCGGTCGTGGTGGCCGCCGCTGCCGGAGCCCTCAGCGTGCTGTTGTCCTGGTACTACCAGCCGTACTTTGCCGCGCGCAACCAGGCCCTGTCCTTTTCCGAGGTGTCCCCGTTGGTTCCCGGCCTGTTCGACCTGCGCGGGGTCGCCTTCGCCGCCTGGACGCTGGCCGCCTTCGCGATCGGCGGCCTGGCCGGCATGCTCATCCGCCGGGTCGTCCCCGCGATCGTCGCCACCCTGGTCGCCTACGCCGGGCTCGCCCTCGCGGCCGGGTTGTACCTGCGCCAGCACTACCTGACGCCGCTGGTCACCAGCAACCTGAACGTGTTCACCAGCAGCAACCTGAACGTGCCCGCTTCCGCGTGGATCACGAGCCAGTGGGGGACCAAGGGCGGCAAGTTCGCGTTCGCCGGCCCGCCCCCCATCAACCTCTTCCTGCAGTTGTGCCCTCCCCCTGCGGTGGGGCCTGGCAAGCCGTCGGTAACCCCCGCGCAGTGCTTTGTCCAGCACGGCTACACGCTGTGGGCCAGCTATCAGCCGGCCAGCCGGTTCTGGCCGTTCCAGTGGATCGAGGGCGGCTGGCTGCTCGCGCTGTCGGTGCTGCTCATCGCCGTGACCGTCTGGCTGGTCCGCCGCCGGGTCGTGTGACCGCCCAGCGAGCACGGCGCCGATCACCGCGGCAACCACGCCCGCCGTGCCCGCCAGCAGTCACACGACCCGTCGCCGGTGCCGTGGCCGCACTGGGCCTGGGTACGGGCCGGTGCGATCGCCGCGGTCATGAGAGGGGATGGGTGTTCCGTCCCGCCGGGAAATGCCAGGCACCGGCCGGGTCGGCTGCACGACGGACCGGTTCTGGTGCAGCTCCCCGAGCCCGGCGGTTCGGGCCGGCCGCGCGGAGGCCCTCCGGTCTCAAGATGCCACCTCCCGTCGCGGGCACGTTGCCGGCGAGGTACCGATGCAGTGAGGTCTTCGGGATGCCGGTCTTGGCGGCGATCTGGCCGAGGGTGTGACCCTCGCCCTTTAGCAGCCGGGCGTATTCGATCTTGTCTGGGGGGTGGGCCAGGGGCCGGCCGATGCGGCGGTCCTTGGCCTCGGCGACGGCCCGGGCGTGGGCCGCGCGCTCGGCGGCGAAGGTGCGCTCCATCTCGGCGAACAGGGCCAGGAGCAGGAACGCGATGCGGCCCATGCCCTCGCTGGCGGTGTTGATCGGCAGCGGGTCGGCCAGCGACCGCACGCCGATGCCGCGCTCGGCGAGGTCGTGGACGAGGTTGAGGACCTCGCGGAGATTGCGGCCGAGCCGGTCGAGGGTGTGCACCACGACCGTGTCGCCGGCCCGGGCGTACTTGAGTACCTCGGTCAGGCCGGCCCGGGCGGCGGTAGCGCCGGTCTTCTTGTCGGTGTAAATCCGCTCGGCGGGGATTCCCGCGGCGGCCAGGGCGTCGAGTTGCCGTTCGAGGCTCTGCTTGGTGGTGGAGACCCGGGCGTAGCCCAGGTCGAGCCCGCGGCCGGGGTGATCAGGTGCGGCAGCCATACCCGCTATTGTACCAGAAGTTAACAATGTAGCATGTTGTGGAACTAGCGTTGTGGGACAGCTTACGGAACGGTGGATGCAGGCTCTCTAGCGCCGGCGGCATGACTGCCAACGTGTTCCACTTCCATGGTTGCGGAACGGTGACCATCCGCACAGCACCGTCCCGGAACAAGAATACTGCCCATGTGGCGGCTGGCGCTGATAATGCGCACGCCGGGCTGCCGGGCCTGGCCGAGGCGCAACGGGAGCAGGCGCTTGCCCACTGGCAGGTGCTGCGCGCCCACCTCGAGGACGGCTGCCCGCTGGTCCGCGTGGCCGGCGAGCACGGCGTGCCCGAGCGGACGCTGCGCCGCTGGCTGGCGGCTTACCGCGCGGGAGGGCTGGCCGCGCTGGCCCGCCGGCCTCGCTCGGACAGGGGAACCCGGCGGATGCCGCCCGACCTGCAATTGCTGATCGAGGGCCTGGCGCTGCGCCGCCCGCCGCCCACGATCGCCACCGTGCACCGGCAGGCGGCCGAGGTGGCCCGGGCGCAGGGGTGGCCAGCGCCGGGCTACGCTGCGGTGTACGACGTGGTGCAGAGCATCGACCCGGCGATGGCCACGCTCGCGCATGAGGGCTCCAAGCGGTACAAGGAGGTGTTCGACCTGGTGCACCGCCGCGAGGCCGCCAAGCCGAACGAGATCCTTCTCCGATGTTCCCCAGCCCATAGACCCGCCCTACCGCTGGATCCCGTTCGGATGTTCCTCAAGGGCCGAGCACTACCAGCGCGAGTACACCTGGGAGCGGTCTCATGTCCAGGAGCTGCTCTCCGACCTGTCGCGACGGTTCCTCACCGAATGGCGTCCCGATCACGACCGTTCGGCCGTGCTTCGCTATCGACCGTATTTCCTCGGCGCGTTTGTCTGCCATCCGGCGGGGCCGGTACGAAACCTGGTCGACGGGCAGCAGAGGTTCACCACGCTGCACCTGCTGCTCATCCACCTCGAGTGGCTGCTTCGCGACCAGAACGAGGATGAAGCCCGCATGGTGGGGCAGTTGGTGCGCACGTATGCGGTTGGTCGGCGGCAGTATGCGATCGATGTCGAGGAACGCAACGCGTGCCTGGACGCGCTTGCGGCGGGCAGGGACTTCGATATCCTCGAAGGGACCTCGAAGTCGGTGCGCAACCTTTGGCAGCGTGCTCAAGAGCTTGCCGAGGATTTCCCGAACGACCTGCGCGACGACGCGCTGCCATACTTTGCCGACTGGCTGCTCGACCGAGTGTTCATGGTCGAGATCTCCGCCCACGACAGAAATCACGGCTGGGAGATCTTCGAGACAATGAACGACCGGGGAGCGCGCCTGACCCCACTCGACCTTCTCAAGAGCTTCTTGTTGTCCAACTTGGACGATGGGCAGGACGAGTTGAACGAGGTCTGGCGGGGTGTGCTGACGGGGCTGGACGAGCTTGGTCCCCAGGTTCCGAGCGAGTTCTTCAAGACATTGCTCCTCGCCCGCTACGCCAATCTGGAGGAGGGCGACGCCGAGCAGGTGGAGACGGCATTTCACGAGTGGGTGCGCTGCCACAGGGACCGGCTCGGGCTGACGCGGCGTGGCAACGATGCGTGCCTGGTCTCGAAGAAGTTTTCTTCAATGCGACGAACGGAGTGTCCGCCCAGCTCTTGCTGATCACGGCGGCTGTCGCTCCCGACGATTCCGACGCGGATTTTCGCGAGAGAGCGAGGTTGATCTCCGCCTATCTGGATCTGGTGCTCGCGCGCCGGGTAGTGAACAACATGTCCGTCCAAGCGCCGGATTTCGAGGAGGAGGCGGAACGCCTGCTGCCGGCCGTACGGCAGACACACGGTGTCAGTGACCTCCGAGTCCTGCTGGGGAAGGAGGTGGCCGCACTCGAGGAAGATTTCTCCGCTATCACAATGTTCTCCTTGCGTGATAACCGGCGCCAGGTCCGTTATTTGCTGGCTCGGCTCACCGCCTTCGTCGAGCGCGGTAGCGGCCGGACCGACGAGGCCGCGCGCTACCTCGGTCAGGGTCCGCCAGATGAGGTGCCGTGGGAAGTGGAGCACATCTGGGCGAACAAGTTCGAGCGGTACCAGAGTGCCGAGGTGGCGAACGAGCGGCAGTTCCAGAAGTGGCGCGATCACATTGGTGCCCTGCTGTTGCTCTCGAAGCCGGACAATGCGAGCTTCGGTGCGGACACCTACGAGGCCAAGCTGCATCACTACCAGCGGCGGAACCTGCTGGCCGGGTCGCTCCACCCAGACGCGTACGTCCGCGACCCCGGCTTCAAGAGGTTTCGTGAACAGGCAGGACTCACCGGGGACTTCCATCCCTATCCCGATGGGTTCGACGTTACCGCCATCAAGGAGCGGGCCCGGCTCTATCGACGGCTGTGTGAATGCATTTGGGACCCGGCACGGCTCGGTTTCTTCCTGCCAAAATCCGCTCTCCCACCCGAGCGCCGACGGACCAGAGCCCACTACAAAGTCACTCTTGGCCAGCTCGTAAGGGCAAGTCTTCTGCAGGAGGGAGCTGCCCTGCGGGGCAGCAACAAGGGCGTTCTTTACAAAGCGCGGATCGTCCGTGGGGGACGCGTCCAGCTCGACAGTGGGGAGGCCTTCGATTCGCCTTCAACCGCCGGCAGCGCGGCGCTTGGTCGGCAGTCCTGTAACGGCTGGACCTTCTGGCATACCAATACCGACAACGGATTGGAGCCTCTCGCTGCTGTGCGCAAGCGGGCACTGGCGAAGGGTGTACTGGAGCAGTGAGCGAAGCTCTTGCATCGGGAGTCCGGGTGCATGTCAGAGGCTCGGTGGATTCCCTCTGTTAGCCTGGCTCGAGGCTCAAGGGCCTCCCGCTGACGACAGCCGAACGACGGAGCGACGAGATGAGCGTGTACTTCGGGTACCACATGCCGAGCTTCAGCTTTCCTGGCGTGCCGGACGAGGGGATCTTCGATCATTTCGCCCGTCTGGCGGTCGCTGCGGAGGATGCTGACTTCGACCACGTCACGGTCATGGACCACTTCTACCAGATCCGTACGGTCGGACCGGAGACCGAGCCAATGCTGGAGGCGTACACCACGCTGGGTGGCCTCGCGGTCCGGACCTCGCGGATCCGCCTGGGAACGCTGGTCACCGGCGTCACCTACCGCAACCCGGCGATGCTGGCGAAGATCGCCACGACCTTGGACGTGATCTCCTCGGGGCGCGTGATCCTCGGGATCGGCGCCGCCTGGAACGAGGACGAGCACATCGGCTACGGGTTCGACTTCCCACCGGTCGGCGAGCGCATGGACCGGCTGGAGGAAGCGCTCAGGATCATCAAGCTCATGTTCACGGAGGAGCGCCCGAGCTTCGAGGGCCGCTTCTACCGGATCGACCGGGCGCTCAACCGTCCGCGACCGGTCCAGCCCGGCGGCCCGAAGCTCCTCGTCGGGGGCGTGGGAGAGCGCAGGACGCTCCGGCTGGTCGCACGCTACGGCGACATGTCAAACTTCTTCCCCATGCCGCTCGATGACCTGAAGCACAAGCTCGAGGTCCTGGAACGTCACTGTGAGGCTGAGGGTCGGGACCCGTCCACCATCCTCAAGACGGTCATGGCCCCCTTCACGCTGGTACGCGATGAGCAAGATGCCAAGGTGATCGCGGACCGCCTCCCGCCCAATGCGCCGGCTGCGGCAAGGCCCGCGACCCCCGAGCAGGCGGCCGAGATCCTTGGGGACCTCCTGGACGCCGGGTTCCAGGGCTTCACCTTCCGCAACCCGAACCTGTCGACGCCCGAGCTGATCGGGCTGGCCGGCGACCTCAAGAAGACGTTGAGCTGAAGGAGGGCCTGCATGTGCCACGAGCCGACCGCGCGGCCGCCGCTGCCGCCGGTCGCGGGCGGGGCGGGCGTCGCCGGCACGGAGGAGCTGGTCCTCCAGGCGGCCGACGGGAACCGCTTCAACGCGTTCAGCGCCACGGCGGTCGCTCCGGACGCCCCCGGCATCATGATCCTGCCCGACGTCCGGGGACTGCACCCCTTCTACAAGGACCTGGCGGTCAGGTTCGCGGAAGCCGGCGTGCACGCGACGGCCATGGACTACTTCGGTCGCTCCGCGGGGCTGGGGGAACGGGACGACGGCTTCGACTTCATGTCGCACGTGGCCAAGCTGACACCTGACGGAGTCGGGGCGGACACCGCCGCGACCGTGGCGCACCTGCGCGCAGCGGCGGGCGGAGGCGCCCGGCAGGTCTACTCGGTCGGCTTCTGCATGGGCGGGCGCATCTCCTTCAACCAGGCGTGGAGGGACCACGGCCTGGCGGGCGTGATCGGCTTCTACGGCGGGCCGCAGGGGCGGGGCCCCGACGACGACACCGCGCCTGTGCGGCTGGCGGCCAGCTACCGGTGCCCGGTCCTCGGTCTGTTCGGCGGCGCCGACCCGAACATTCCGGTGGAGGCGGTCGAGCGGTTCCGCAGTGCGCTCGACGAGGCCGGCGTGCCGAACGAGATGGTGGTCTACGACGGCGCGCCGCACTCGTTCTTCGACCGGAGCTTCGGCGAGCACCGCGAGGCCTGCGACGACGCCTGGCAGCGGGTGCTGACCTTCATAGGCCGCGGGTGACGTGACCACGAACGGGCACATCCTCGAGTGCCACGACCTGCGGAAGCGGTTCGGGGCCTCGCCACCTGGCGCCTGCGCCGCGTGCTGACCGCGTGACCCTGTCTCGGGTGGATGGCACACTTGGCTGAGGTGACCGACGGCAGAGAGGGGAAAGGCGTGGCCGGGGACCTCGCGAAGACCGCGGCGGCGCTGCGCGAGTTCGCGCTGGGGCTGCCCGGGGCGTGGGAGGACTTCCCCTGGGAGGACGACCGCACCGCCAAGGTGGGCAAGAAGGTGTTCGCCTTCCTGGGGTCTGAGGGCGAGCCCGGCGACGACTACCGGATCTCGCTCAAGCTGCCGGAGTCCGTCGAGCAGGCGCTGGCGCTCCCGTGCTGCGAGCCGACCGGCTACGGGCTCGGCCGGGCCAACTGGGTGACCATCCGCGTGGCGGCCCTGGAGTGCCCCCCGGTCGAGGTCCTGCTCGACTGGGTCGAGGAGAGCTACCGCACCATCGCCCCCAAGACCCTCGTGCGCGAGCTGGACGCCCGCGCGTAGCCGGCGACTGCGCTGCCGGCTCGCGGCATTCACTTCCGCCCGGTGCCGACCACGGGGAACTTCTGGCCCGGCGGCTGCGTCCTACTTGTGCAGTCGACCAAGGCAGTCACCGCAGTCACCAAGGAGGAGAGGATGGGCGGCACCGGGCGCACCGGGCACGTCTCCCTGACCCGCCGCGGTGTGCTCGTGCTGCTCGGCGTGGCCGGACTGGCCGCGTGCGAGCAGGAGGGCGGGCCGGGCACCACCAAGCAGGCGGGCGGGCCGGATGCTGCCCGGGCCTCGGCGAACCGCCTCACCCCGCGGCCGACGACCGGCTGCGACTTCTCCAAGCTCCCGCCGCGCAGGGCGGCCGTGGTCGCTTTCGACGGCGCCGGGCGGCAGCGCTGGTCGGTGCCCCTGCCGGTCGGGAAGGACATGGACTCCGACATCGGCCCGCTGGTCGACGGGGACACGGTCTACACCACCGAGGGCGACGAGCTGCGGGCGCTGGCCGGGGAGGACGGCCGGCAGCGCTGGCGGCTGCCGCTCGGCGGCTTCGTCTACGACGCCTCGGTCCGCGAGGGGGTCCTTGCGGTGCGGGTCGGCCCGCTCGACCGCGGCCGCCTGGTCGGCGTGGACCCTGCCGGCGGCCGGGTGCTGTGGCGCTACCCGTCAACGCCCGCCCCGCTGTCCTGGCAGCACCTGTCCACCGCGGACGGCGGGATCGTGGCCATCGGCGCCGCCGGCGACAGCGGCGCGCTGGTCGCGCTGAACCGCGCCGACGGCACCGTGCGCTGGACCCGGCCGCCGCAGGGGCAGGGGATGCCGAAGGTCTTCGCAACCGCCGGCAACCGCGTGCTGCGGGTCGACCGTGGCGCGCTGGAGGCGTACGACGCGGCCACCGGCCGGGCCCTGTGGCGGACTCCCGGGGCACACCGGGGCCAGGACTTCCAGGCGATCCTGACCGTGACCGGCAACGGTGTGGTCGTCTGGGAGCTGAGCAGCGCCGGGACCGCGGTCACCGCCTACGGCCTGGACACCGGCGAGCGGCGCTGGCGGGTCGGCGGGCTGCGCGACCCGGGGGTTGTCGGCGTCGGGCCGGCCGGGATCGCCGCGATCTCGTCGATCGACCGCGACCAGCGGGACGAGTTGCTGCTGGTCGACCTGGCGACCGGGCGGGTGCGGTGGCGTCGGGGACTGCCGGGACCGCTCAACCTCGACATGAACCCGGCCGCGGACCGGGTCGCGCTGGTCACCGGGAGCGACGTGGTGCTGGTCACGCCGGGGCCCCGCGGTCAGGCGCCCGTGTTCCTCGCCGCCTACCACGCCGGCGACGGGCGCCTGCGCTGGCGCACCCCGATCGAGGCCGGCGGCTGGCCGACCTGGACGCCGGACGGCCGGCTGCTGGTCGTCGGCTCGCCCCCGGACGCCCGCGAACCCGAGCGGTCCCTCACCGCCGTGGACCTGCGCAGCGGCCGGCTGCTGTGGCACAGCCCGCTGCCCCTGATCGCGGAGCGCCCGGCGGCCCCCCTCGGCACCGGCGCCGTCATCCAGATGTGGGACCCGCAGCGCGCCTGCGCCGACGTGGGCACCGCCTCCATCAGGGGCCCAGGAAGCCGGTGAGGCGACCGGTCTTGGGGTGGACGGTGAAACCCTGCGCCGCCACGATCCCGCTGACGTGGCTCAGGTCGAGCTCGCCGAGGTCCCAGCCGTGCCGGAAGCCGTGGCGAAGCAGTTCGAGGTACAGGTAGCTCGGTGTGGGCTCGGCTTCCTGGGTGAGCAGCCGGTGCACGACAGCCTCGACGTCCGACGTCGCAGGCTTTTGAAGGGCCCAGGTCCGGCTCGGTTCGCTGGGCTGCATGCTCAGCACAAGATCGAGGGTGGCGACATTCTCAAAGCCCGATGCCAATCCCTTGACCGACCGTTGCCCCTTGTTCAAGGTGGCGGTCTTATCCGGATCGATCGCCAAGTGGGCAGCCGCGACCGCTCGCTGGGCGAGCGACCAGACTGCTCCGCTGCTGTTGCCGAACACCATGGTGATCCAGCCACCGGGCTTGAGGACGCGCACACATTCGCGCAACGCGGCGGTGAGGAGCGTCTCGTACCGCTCGGACGTGCGATTGGCAGGTGTGGCGGTCCGGTCGACGACTGCTTCCTGCGACCAGTCGGTGGTCCTGCCGAGCCAAGCCTCTTGGAAGAGGTTCATGTCGGCATAGAAGATGTTCGAGCCGAACGGCGGGTCCATGAAGACGTAGTCGACCGAGTCGTCGGGGAGCGGCAAGGCGGTTGCGCTTGCCAGTTCGTAGGCGACATCGATGTCGTCAGCCTGATGGAACAGCGTGCCGTCGCCGTGCCGCGCCCGGATCCAGTCGTCGGACTTGACGAGCGCGTCGACCTTGCGAGCAAACAGGTCGAACACGTTCCACTCGTAAAAGACTGTCGCGAGGTAGTACGTGGCGTTGGCGGCGTTGAGCGGTCGCTGGCGGGACCACTGGTAACGCTTGCTGGCGCGGGCCAGGATCGCCGTGAAGGCAAACCGGAGCTTGTCTCGCAAGGCGGGGTCGTCCAACCGCTCGATCTCGTCCTTCACGGTGGCGAGCACCGCGAGGTTGCGGGTCGAGAAGAACTTCGCGGTCGACGTGAGCCCGTGCCGGCCGAGCGCGGAGGCCTGGTACATCTGGCGATGCGCCTCAATCAGGAGATCCGGCCACTGCAAGCCTGGCATCCGCGGCTGGGCCAGGGGCGGGGAGTGCGGCTGCTCGATCTGCGTACGGCTGCAGGGACAGGCGATCGAGTCGAGCACCGGCGTCTCGCCAATGCGGTCGTCGCGACTGGACACCGGCGCGCCGCAGGCGGGGCACCCCATCCGGTCCTTGCTCCAGTCGGCTGCCTTCAGCGCATCGTAGAAGATCACTGGGCCAGAACACGACCGGCAGCGCACGACAACGCTCCACACGGTCTTGATGAGCTCGGCCACGGAGCGGCAGCGCTGGCAGCGGACGCCGTAGACGTTGCCGATGCGTTCGCGGGCGGCGGCGGTGACTGCCTCACTGTGCTTGCGGAGGGTGTTGGCGTCTACCAGGTTCAGATAGTTCATGCCGATGTGCTGGCCCAGCACGGAGATATCGAACAGCCGGGCGCGCCGCCCCAGGATTGCTGCCGCGACGCCGGTCATCCCCGAGCCCGCGAACGGATCAAGCACGACTTCCCCCGGCTCGGTGAACGCGTTGATGAACGGGAGGATGGCTGTGACCGGCACTTTCGTCAGGTAGGCGTGCGCCATGTACACCGGGTCGCTGCGCTTCACCTCGATGAGCTCAGGAAGCGGCGGTCGAGGGGTGGTCAGAGTTGTCATAGTTTGCTGTCTAGTCCTTGATGTTTACTCATAGTCTGTAGCCTCGAAGTCTACACGGTCCCTACCGTCCAACGATCATGACTGGGACCACTGACAGGGTCCATCACCCCGGGCGTGCCGCCTTCGGTGCGCGCGTGCGTGCGCTCCGACTGACAAAGGGGCTGTCCCAGGAGCAGCTCGCCGAGCGTGCGGGCATCCATCGGACGTACATGAGCAGCCTTGAGCGGGGCCAGCGCAATGTCGGGCTCGACAACATCCTTGACTTGGCCACGGCGCTCGAAGTCCCTGCCTCCGAGCTGTTCCGGGGCGTCTGATGGGCTTCAAGGAAGACGCCGACTTCGCGCGTTACGTCTCGATGGGCGCCACCGGCACGGCCGCCGTTGCCCGGTGCTTGCGGGACCGGCACGGCCACCGGCCGATCGAGCTCGAGCGCTACGCGATGGCGAACAAAGTCTGGCAGACGAAGATCAAGCGCCTCCGACTGCCGGACCTGCTGTGCGTCCAGTGCGGGCGCCGCATCGAATCGCGCGCGAAATCTACACTTGCCGTTGTGCTCTCCGACTCGGACACGCCCGGTCGTGAATGGCATGCGGGCGGCGTTCGCAACCACGACCTGTATGCCTTCGTCCGCGCTGACCTGTCGAGCTTCCCACCGAGAGTGGGCCAGCCCGTCTTCTTCAGCGCCGCTGCCCTTTATAACGCACTCACGTACGCGAGGCGCGGCGACCGGAAGGCAGCCTCACAGGGCGCTGAGATCACGGTCTCGTGGCCCGTCTGGGTGCCAGCAAGGTCGGGATGGTTTCGGGGTATCGACGCGCAGGGCCGCATCGCCTGCGAATTCGACGACGGCAGCCGGCTTGCCTATTGGCAGTGGCGCGACTGGCCCGTCCGCCGCACCTATCTGGAGCCTGACGCTCGGATTGAGGCTGGCGACACGATCGTCGCCGGCGTGGTGGCGCCGCCAGGTCCCCTCATTTGCCCGGGTGCCGTGTGGGATGTCGAAGCAGACCTCCGAGTCGAGGACGCGACGAGTGTCTACGCGGCCGTCAAAGGTGCCGGCATCCGCAACGATGACCGGCTCCTGGACCGTCTGGTGGAACTGACGGAGCGTCGCGGCATCGATTGGCGAGTAAGTCTTGAAGCGCACGGCAGTCTGGCCCGACTCGATCCTGGCACATGGACCGAGGCTGTCAGCACGATCGCACTCGATTCTGAACGGTCGGCCGAGCAGCGGATGGAAGCCGTCTTCGTTCTCTCCGAGATCCCCAGCGACCAAGCCGCCGACGCGCTGGCCAAGGTCGCTGCGCTCGGCAACGAGGAAGCCACCGAGCTGCGTGCCGCTGCGGTCTGGGGGCTTGGTCGCGGGGTGCATCCTCGGCCGGACCTCTTGCTGCCCTTCACCGTCGACCAGGCCGATCTGGTCGGCCTGCACGCGATCGTCGCCCTCCAGACGATCCCTGATGAGCTGCTGCCGGCTCTGGCCGATTGGCTCCAGGCCGATGACCGGCATGCCGCCACCTCGGCCACGCTGCTCGCGCGCCACGAGCAGGTTCCCGTGCTCCTGACGGCTGCTCGGTCAGGTGGACGAGCGCGCCTGTGGGCTCTGCAGGCCCTCGGTCGTCTGCAGCCCGAGGCGGTCCAGGCGAAAGCCCCCGGTGGTCTCGCCGACAGCCTCCGCCGCGAACTCGAGCCGATGTGGATCAGGCACGACGATTGGCTGCTCGGCAAGGCGCAAGAGGGACTTCAAGCCCTCGCCGTGCAGACCGTCCGCTTCGACCCAGTGGAGCTCACCGCAGGGTAGCCCACCCCCCACGGCCTCCCCGTGTCGCCTTGCTGACGGTGCGGTGACAGCAGCTCCACAGGCCCGCTGATAACGGTTCCCTCCACGCGGATCGACGTCGACGCCGCGACCCTGGTGCCGATCTTGGCAGCCTGACCCCGCTTCACCGGCCAAGAATGTGGAACCGCGCTGCGGAGGTCGGCGGCTACCAGGTGACCGGGAGGGTGACCGGGGCGCGGGTGATCAGGCCGGTCTTCCACTCCACGGCGGTCTCGGGGACGGCAAGCCGCAGGTTCGGCAGGCGACGGAGCAGGGTTGCAGCGGGATGACGGTCGAGCCGGCCGTCCACGATCTCCTGGACCCGTGGGCGCATCCGCTCGCCCGCGCGCCTGGTGAACGCGCTCACCACCAGCTTGCGGATCCGGGTGTGCTCCGGAGCGTCCATGCTGAGCATCAGGGACGGAGCCTGGCGCCCGGGGCGAAGCACCGGCACGCCGGGCTTGGTGGCCTCCGCCCGGCTGAACACGGGGTCCAGGAGCACCCGCTTGACGTCGTCGTACCTGGTGACCAGGTAGGCCTCGCCACCAGGGGCCAGGCGCACTTCCGGCACGGGGTCCTCCTGGCGCAGCCGCCGGTGCTCCGGCTCCGCGTCGAGCTCCGGTGGCGTCGCGAGTCTGACAATCCACTCTTCAGCGGTTGTCGCGGGCTCGGGCACCGTCCGGACGGGGGGCGGCGGGCTCGGTGGGGGGGAGGGCCGCGACCAGCTTGCGGAGCTCGTCCCAGGTGCTGGGGTGGGCGCGCAGGTCCGCGCGCGTCGGGGCGGTCAGGTCGGCGGGGGGGCGGGAGGTCGCGAGCGCCTCGTGCAGCGCGGCCAGCCCGAGCTGGCGCCGGGCCCCGGCGAGCGCCCGCGCTGGCGGGACGACCGTGGCGACGGAGACGAGCAGCTCGGCGACGTCCGCGGCGAGCGCCCGGTCGCCGGCGAGCGCCTCGGCCGCGTCGAAATCGACGAGCCAGGGCTGGCGCGCCTCGTCGACGACGACGCTCGCCCGGTTCAGGTCGTGATGGGCGATGCGGGCGGCGCGGAGCAGGCCGACCTGGCGCCACAGCTCGGCGAGCAGCCCGTCGTCCAGCAGGCCAGGGTCGAGCTCGGCGGCGGGCGCGCCCCGGACCCGGGCCAGCACCAGCAGCCCGTCGCCGCTGCCGGTGGCGCGGGCGAGCACCACCCTGGGGACGCGCACCCCGCCGGAGGCGGCCAGCAGGGCCAGGTACGCCTCGCGCTCGACCTGCTCGGAGGGCGAGCCGTAGCGGCCGTGGTCGCCGGCCCTCCGCCGGGTGACCTCCCGCCACGTCCGGTGGACCGCCCGGTAGATGAGGTCCCAGTTGCGGCGCTCGCGGGGAATGAACTTCACGAACAGCTCCTCGCCGCCCGTGGTCGTGGCGAGGAAGTGGGCGGCGCGGGGGACGTCGGGCTGGCCGAGGGCGACCACCGTGGTGCGGCCGAGCCCGGCCTCGGCGAGCGCCCGGCCGACCCGCGCCGGCGAGGGCCGGCCGCCGGGCGCGCCGAGCAGGAGATGGACGAGGGCACCCGCCGCCCAGCCCACCGCGGCGGCGCCGACCACGTCGAGGGGCAGGTGAGCGCCGACGTACAGGCGGGAGAGGCAGACGGTGACCGCGAGTGCCCACACCAGCCGCCTGGCGCGCCGGCTGAGGTAGGGGCTGGCCACGGAGGCGAGCGCCACCGCGACCGCTGCGTGGCCGGACACGTAGCCCAGCCCGCCGGCGGGCGCGCCGCGGATGTGCGGGTCGGGGAGGAAGTGGGCGGGACGCCCGCGCTCGACCAGGCCCTTGACCAGGATGGCCAGGAGCCACACGGCGACGCCCGCGACGAGCAGGTTGACGGCGAGGCGGAAGCGGCGGGTCAGCGCGGCGACGGCCGCCACGACGGGCACGGCGACGAGGCTGCCGAGCTGCATCACCGCCCACACCGGCGGGTACAGGAAGCCCGGCAGGTCGTTGACCAGGCGGAACGCGTCGACCTCGAGCGCGCTCACGCGGTTGCGGTGCACCAGCTCCGCGGTCGTCAGCAGCAGCGCGGCGGCGGCGGCCAGGCGGGCCAGGTCGCCGGCGTGCCGCGGCAGGAGCAGTTCGGGCCGGGTCACTGCGCCGCCGGAGGATTGAGCTTGAACTTGCCCTTGTACACCTTGTCGAGCATGTCCTGGAGCGCCTGCCGGGACACGAACCCCAGCGCGAGGGTGGCCTCGTTGAGGGGCGCCGCCCTCGCTTCGCCCTTGAGGGTGAACCGGTAGGTCACGCAGCCGCCGGAGAACACGTAGTAGCGGGTCCCCCTGTAGCCGCCCTTGAGGCTCTCGACGCGCTCGTAGCGCCGGGCCCCCTCTTCGTCGGAGGGGACCTGCACCGCGTCGCTGGTGTCGCAGGCCGGCTGGAGGACCACCCTGACCGCCTGGACCGCGGGGCCGACGCGGTCGTTGGTGAGGGAGAACCGGGCGCGCCCGCTCTGCATGAGCATGCTGCCGAAACCCCACCCGGCCGGGAGCAGCTTGATGCAGGGCAGCAGCGACGCGGTCGGCACCGCCTGGGCCTCGGTGACCACGGGAAGGCTGCCGGTGAGGCCGCGCTGCTCGCAGACGGGCGACTCCGCCTGCCCGAACTGGGGCGCGCACCCCGCCAGCAGCAGGGCCGGCAGCACCGCGAGCAGGAGCGGCCACCGCCCGGACGGTCTCACAGCAGCCCCGCCGAGACGAGGATCGAGATCGCCATCGGCACGACCAGCAGCGCGCAGAGCAGGGCGGTCACCAGCAGGCCGATCCGGCGCGAGGTCCAGCGCTGGATCGAGATCGGGACCGGCCGGGTGGGCAGCAGCTTGAGGAACTCCGCGTGCAGGTCCCTGCCCTGCGCCCGGATCATGCGGCGGAGCTGCGAGGGCATCGCGAGCCCGCGGGTGGCCGCGAACGCCTCGCTGATCTCCTCGTCGCTGAACACCCGGCGGGCACGCTCGTAGACCTGCTCCGGGCTCGAGCGCAGCGCCAGGCAGAGCATCATGTTGGCCAGGTCGACCGCCTGGCGCCACGGGCTCGGCCGGACCTCTGTGAAGAACACGTCGATCAGGTACACCTGCCCGTCGCGGACCAGCAGGTTGGCCGGCTTGACGTCGCGGTGCGCCAGGCCCGCGTCCCACAGGCAGCGGATGGTCCGCAGGCCGTCGTCGATGACCCCCTCGTCGGCCTCGACGTCCGGGTCGCCGATCTCCCTGGCCCCGTCGAAGAACTCGAAGACGATGAGGTACTCGCGCTCGGGCGTGATCTCGACGACCCCCCACGGCTCGGGACTGCGAACACCCGCGTTCGCCAGCAGGCGCAGCGCGTAGTCCTCCTGCTGCACGAGCCGGCGCACGGTGTTGAACGCCTTCTCGTCCTCCAGCCGCCCGTACAGCAGCGACCGGCCGAACTTGTACCAGCGGTCGGAGCGCAGGTGGTTGGCGGCCAGCAGCTTGGCGAACAGGTAGGTCTCGGGGTCGCCCTTGACGGTGACCTTGAGCGGGGTGGACCCGGCCGAGCCGGCCAGCCCGAACGGCTGCACGTCGGCGACGACGAGGCCGAGCTGGTCTTCGAGCGCGCGGCAGATGGCGGCGCCGCGGGCGCCGCCGACGTCGAGGTGGGCGGCGCGCCCGCGCCCGTAGGTGACCGGGAAGACCTCCCCGGGCACCAGCAGCCGGAACGCGGCCAGCGGGAGCGCCACGCCGAAGGCCGCGGCGACGAGCACGTCGGTGGGGGCGTCGACGGCCAGGTACACCCGTGCGAGGCCGAGCGCTGTGACAGGCACGACCACCAGCCATTTGCCGAGCTCCCGCCAGCGGCCCTGGGGCACGAGCGTGTAGAGCATCCCGACCAGGACGGCGGTCAGCACCGCGACGGGCCGGGACGGCTGCGAGAACCCTTCCCACGACCCCAGGATCTGGACGCCGAACGGGCGGGGGCGCTCCAGGAGGGCGGCGGCACCCGCGGCGAGCACGATCACGGCCAGGGTCGCCCCGAGGAACACGAACAGGTGCCGGAAGCGCCGGAAGACGACCAGCGCGAGCACGACCGCCCAGTAGAGCACCCGGACGACCCAGCGGGAGCCGAACGCGTGCACCGCGCGGGCGAGGTGGGTGAGCGCGCCCGAGCGCAGCCCGGCCAGCCACTCGACCACGGCCTGGTCGGCACGGGAGATGGTGACGCCGAGGCGGAAGCCGGTCCCGCGCGGGATCTCCCCGGGGCCGACCGGGCCGGCGGCCGGCTCCAGGGCGATGACGGTCCACAGGACCACGATCACCGCGACCAGTATCAGCCAGTACGCGCCGCTCCGGCTCAGCTTGCGGGGCAGGGGCGGCGCCTCGCCGGACGGCCGGCGACGCCGCGCCCGCCGCGCGATCCGTGCCCGGTGGCGGACGTCCGGGTCCAGCGCCGGCTGGCGCGCTGAAGGCTCCACACGTGGCTCCTGCGGTGACGTGGCCGGGACGCTCGTTACCGGCGGGTCCCGGGCGCTCGGGCCCGGGCCCTGCACTGCGGCTGCAAGGGATGTGTCCAGCGCTCTAGTGTAACCGTCCGCCGCCTGAGCGGAACCCCGCGGACCGGTCCGAGCCGCCCGGCGGCAGCTCTGGAGGAGGGCCGGCCCGGACGGTACGCTGTTGTCGCCATGGGGCCAGCTCCGATGCGACCGGTGGCCACCTGGCCGGCGGTCTGGCGCCGGGCGGCGGCCGGGACGCTGGCCGTCCTGCTGGCCGTCCTGCTGGCCGCCTGCGGCGGGCGGGCGTCCAAGCCGTCCCCAGAGGACCCGCGCCGCCCGACGGTCACGCTCGCGTCGCTGGACTTCCCGGAGAGCGAGCTCCTCGTCGAGCTGTACGCCCAGGTGCTGGCGGCACGCGGCCTGCCGGTCGAGCGGATCATGGAGCTCGGGTCCCGGGAGGTCGTGGAGCCCGCGCTGGAGTCGGGGACGGTCGACCTCGTGCCCGAATACCTCGGCACCGCCGTGAACTTCCTGTCCGGCGGGCGGCTCGCCGCCACCACCGACTCAAGGAAGGACCACGCCGAGCTGGCCCGGCTGTTCGCCGCCCGCGGCGTCAGCGTCCTGGCCTACGCGCCCGCGCAGGACCAGAACGGCATCGCCGTCGCCCGGGCGAGGGCAACCGCGCGCCACCTTGCGCGCCTGAGCGACCTGCGGCCGATCGCAGACGAGCTCATTTTCGGCGCGCCGGCCGAATGCGCCGAGCGCCTGCTCTGCCTGAAGGGCCTCGAGCGCGTCTACCATCTCAAGTTCAAGGAGTTCCGCCCGATGCCGTCAGGGGCGGTGATCGCCGACGCGCTGGTCAGCGGCGAGATCGACGTGGGGCTCATGGACACGACGGACGCGTACCTGAGCGCCCGGGACCTGCTCCTGCTCACCGACGACCGGAAGCTGCAGCCGGCGGATAACGTCGTGCCGGTCGTGCGGACCGAGATCGTGGAGCGCTACGGGCAGCGGCTCGTCGACGCGGTCAACGCGGTCAGCGCCCGCCTCACGACCCCCGACCTCATCGAGCTGAACCGGCAGGCAACCCTCGGCGACCGTCCCGTGGCCGCCGTCGCCCGCGGCTGGCTCGTCAGCCACCACCTCGTCCCCTGACGGTCGGGTCAGCACCCGCCCCGGGCGGCGCTGGCGCTCGCCACGTCGCACCCGCTCGGCATGGCGAGCCCGCAGGTTCGCCAGCAAAGAAGAAAAACGGCGTCATTGGTGAACCGGTGAACCGGTTGCCGCTGGAACGCAACAGGGAAGGCGATGGAAAACGATGAGTTGATCGCCCCGCCGATGTGGAGGACGTGCTGCAGGAGACGTTCCTGGCGGTCTGGCGGGGTGCTGGGGGTTACCGGCTGGAGGGCGCGGGCGGCTGGCTGTGGGGGATCGCCCGCAGGCAGGCCGCGTTGTGGCTGCGCCGCCGCGGGCACGCCGAGCTGCTGCTGCCCGCCCTGGTCGCCGCCGACGGGCGGCGCCCGGCAGACCCGGCGGAAGCGGCATTGTCCAGGGCGGAGCTCGCCGATGCTGTCAAGGCGCTCGGGCCGGAGGGGGGCCCGCAGCGCGAGACCTGGCGGCTGCTGTACGTCGAGGACAGGACGGTGGCTGAGGTGGCGGAGCTGATGGGCGTTCCCGCTGACTACCCCGTCGCTGCTGGTGCCGTGGCTGATCGCCAGCGTGGTGGTGCTTGGCGCGGGGGCGGTCGCGACGGCTGGCACCGGCCAGCCGCTGGTGTGGCTGCTGGCCCCGGCGGTGGCGGGTGCGGGCATCGCGTACGCCTACGGTCCGGGGATCGACCCGGCGTGGGAGCTGTCCTGCAGCATGGCGGTCAGCGACCGGATGGTGCTGCTGGTCCGTGCGCTGGCGGTGTTCGCGCTGAACGCGGCGCTCGGGCTGGCCGCCTCGGCCGCGTCAGGGTCGGCCGCCGCGGTCACCTTCGGCTGGCTGGTGCCGATGACCGCGGTCTGCGCGCTCGCCCTGGCCGCGGCGACGGTGGCCCGGTCGGCGAACGTCGGCGTGGCGGCGGGCCTGGGCGCCTGGGTGATCACCGTGCTGTCCGGGCAGGCGGCCGACGGGCGGTTCACCGCCGCGGTCACCGAGGCCGTCCTCGTCCTTCCTTACCTGGCGGTCGCGGCCTGCTGCACCGTGATCGTCATCTACGCGACGCGGATCCCGAGAGGAACGCCATGAATATCGAGCTCACGGACCTGACCCGGCGATTCGGCCGCAATCAGGCGGTAGCCGGGGTGACCCTGGATGCCGGCCCGGGGGTGTTCGGCCTGCTGGGACCGAACGGCGCTGGCAAGACCTCGCTGCTGCGGATGATGGCGACGGTGATCACGCCGTCCTCGGGCCGGATGCGGCTGCTCGGCCGCGATCCCGGTCCCTACGGACAGCGAAGGACATCCGCCGCAGGCTCGGCTACCTGCCGCAGAACCTCGGCTACTACCCGGCGTTCACCGTGGTCGAGTTCGTGGAGTACTTCGCGCTGCTGAAGGAGGTGCCGTCGGCGCGGATTCCCGCCGCGGTGGCGGCCGCCGTCGAACGTGTCGACCTGGGCGGCAAGGCGAAGGCGAAGCTGCGCACCCTGTCGGGCGGGATGCTGCGCCGGGTGGGGATCGCGCAGGCGATCGTGAACGAGCCCGAGCTGCTGCTGCTCGACGAGCCGACCGCCGGGCTGGACCCGGAGCAGCGGATGCACTTTCGTGGCCTGCTGCGCGACCTCGGCCAGCGCGCCAGCGTCGTGGTCTCCACTCACCTGGTCGAGGACGTGGGCGCCGCCTGCACCGAGGTCGCGCTGATGGATCAGGGGAAGATCGTGTTCCGCGGCGCCCCGTCCGAGCTGACCGCCCGCGGCGAGGGCTCCGCCGGAAAAGACCGGGGCACCGGCGACTCGCCGCTGGAACGCGGGTACACCGCGGCGCTGGCGGAGGCGCGGGCATGACCGCCGCCGGCGCGCCGGCGCGGGCCCGGTACCCGCGCGCGGCGCGGTCCTTCCCCCGGGGTCGCGGCCTGGGCCGGGTCGCGGGAGGTTCGCCGCAACGCCGCGGACCTAGTTGCGGCGACCGCACGTGCGGGCTGGGCGCGGCGGGGGACCGCGCTGGCGGCCACCTTCTGCTGGGTGCTGGGCGTGTACCTCGTCTTCGTGGCCGTCCTGTACGCGGTCACCGCGCAGCAGGCCACCTGGGGCGGCCCGCCGTTGTGGCCGGCGGCGGTCGGCGCGGCGGAGCTTGCCGCGGCGTGCGCGGTCGGGTTCGCCGCCGGGGTGTTCGTTCCCAGCCGGTTCACCGCGCCGCTGGCCGCGGTCGGCTCGTTCCTCGTGGTCATCGCGGCGTTCAGCAAGGCGCTCGGCGCCACGGGCGGGTACGCGCTGCTCTCGCCGATGGCCTCGGTGCCGAACGTCGACGCCGGCGTCTTCTACCGCTTCGCGGATCTTTCCATCGCCAGGTGCTGTTCCTGGGCGGGGTCGCCGTCGCGGGTGCGGGGGTGCTGGGCCTGCCCGCCACCGCTGCCGGCCGGGTGCTTCGCCGTGCCGCCGTGGTCGTCACGGTGGCCGGGGCGGCGGCGGCCGGCGCCGGCTTCGGCTCGCCGGGACCGCTCACCGGGAGGCGCACGGCGTGGTCATCCCCGCGCTGCACGACGCGGCCAGCGACCGGCCGGTCCCGTACACCCCGGCGTGCGGCAAGGCTGCCGGGGTACCGGTCTGCGTGCACCCCGCCTTCAGGACGTACCTGCAGGACATCACGACCGCCCTCGGCCCGGTGCTCGCCGAGGTGGCCGGCTTGCCAGGCGCGCCGGCCCGCGTTCAGGAAATCCCCACCAAGAACGGCATCGGTAACCCGCTCATGGGCAGCATCGCGACCGTCGGCGGCAGCCCGCCCGTGTTTGACCTGCCCGTGCCCGACCCTGGCGTGCTGAGCGCCGCTGCTTTGATCGACAGCATCCGGACCGACTTCGTGACGACGTACATCGCCGGATCCGGCGCCTACGTCCTAACGACCGGCACCCCCGCACAGCGGGCGGTCGAGATGGCTCTGCTCAAGGCGGCAGGTGTGCAGAAACCGCCCCACGTGCCGCCGCCTCCGGCGGCAGTCTCCGCTGCGGCCAGCCGGTTCGCGGTGCTGTCGGCCGCGGCCCGGCACGCCTGGCTCGAAGCCCACCTGCCCGCGCTGCGCGCCGGCCACGTCACCCTGGCGCAGCTGCCATGACTGCCGCCGCTGGCCTGCAGAAGCCGCCGCCGGGAGCGGTTGCGAGGGCGCCAGCGGCCCGGCCGCGGCCGGCCCTGGAAGCCGGCCTGCGCCTGGCGCGCCTGCACCTGGCCAGCCGCCGCGTCCCGTCCGGCCTGGCGGCGCTGGCCGGGTGCGGTGCCGCGTTGTGGGCGGCGCTGTACTGGCACTGGACCGTGGGCAGCGGCACCGGCGCGCAGTCGCTGCCGGTCGTCCTCGAGGTCGGAACCGCATCGGTCATCGCGGTCGCCACCCGCAGCCCGTTCGGCGAGCCGGAGCGCGCCACCGGGCGCTGGCTGCCCTACCTGCGGCTGGGCACCGCCGTGGCGCTGGCCGCGGCCGCCCTCGGCGTCCTCGCCGCCGGGGCCGCCATCGCGGGAGGCCTGGACGGCGGCACCCTGGACCTGCTGCGCAACGTGGCCGGGTTCACCGGCATCGGCCTGCTGCTGGCCGCCGTGACCGGCGGCGGCCTGGCGTGGATCGCCCCGATCGCCTACATGGTGGTGGCCGAGTACGCGCTCCTGGAGCCGTGGACCACGCCATGGGTCTGGCCGGCGCGGCCGCCGCACGACCGGGGCGCGGCGCTCTGCGCAGCCCTGGTCTTCGCCGCCGGGGTCGTGGTCATCACGGTGCGCGGAGCCCGCGACACGGCCCGCGAGTAACGATGCGGGCCGCCTGGACGAAACAGAGCAGCTCACCAAGGCCGCATGACCCCCTGCACGACCTTGCCATACGCCAGTACCTAGCAAGTGCGCTGTGGTGATCAAGGGACCCTGGAACCGGGTGATCAGCAACCCCATCGACCGCGATTGCGGGTAGCCTGCTCGCCACCAGGGGTTGGCGGCCCTCGCCGGCCGGCAACCCTGCCGACCGCACCAAAGGAAGACGCACCATGGATTGGAAACTCGAGCTGGTGGGGATTCCCGTCTCGGACGTGGACCGCGCGAAGGCCTTCTACACCGACAAGGTCGGCTTCAATGCGGACCATGACCACAAGGTCAGCGACGAGATCCGCTTCGTGCAGCTCACGCCTCCCGGGTCGGCCTGCTCGATCGCCCTGGGCACTGGGATCGTGGACGCGCCCCCGGGCTCTGTCCAGAGCATGCAGCTCGTCGTCTCGGACGTCCGCGCCGCGCGTGCGGAGCTCGTCGAGCGGGGGGTGGAGGTCAGCGAGGTCCAGGAGTTCCCCTGGGGCTCGTTCGTGTTCTTCCGCGACCCGGACGGCAACGGCTGGGCCGTGCAGCAGTTGCCCGCTCGCCAGTAGTCGATCGCCGGGGTCAGGGCCGCCGGGGCGCGCCCAGCGCGAGGAAGATCCGCTCCGCGGTGAGCGGGAGGCTGGTGACCCGGGCACCGACCGCGTCGGCCACGGCGTTGGCCACCGCCGGCGCCACGATCGCGTTGGTCAGCTCGCCGGCCATCTTGGCGCCGAAGGCTCCCGGCCCGACCGGGGTGGGGACGTGCACGATCCGCAGCGGCGGGCAGTCCATGCTGGTGGGCAGCTTGACCTCCCCCAGCGTGCCGCTGGTGACGGTGCCGTCGGAGACCCGGAGCTCCTCCATGAGGGCCGCTCCCAGCCCGAACACGAAGCCGCCGGCGAGCTGCCCGCGGTGCGCGACCGGGTTGATGATCGTGCCCACGTCCACCACCAGCAGGGCCTCCAGCACGGTCGGCTGCCCGGTCTCGGGGTCGACGCGCACCTCGGTCGTGCAGGCGGCGAAGTCGTAGTCGCCCGGCTCGTCCGGGCCGTGCGCCGCGTCGTAGGCCCCCTCGACCTCGATCCCCTCGGCCGCGATCCGCTCGGCGACCCGCTCGAACGGGAGGGGCTCGCCGTCCCCGCCCCGGAAGTGGTCGTGCTCCAGGTGGAGCGGGCGGCCGTCGCCGAAGGCCTCGCTCGCCACCGCCTCCAGCAGCCCCTTGAGCCGCTCCGCGCCGGCCTGGGTGGCGCGGCTGGCGAGGTGGGTGACGCGGCTGCCGCCCACCCCCGGGTCGGCCGGCGCGCGCCGGGTGGTCCCGCGGGTCACCACGACCCGCCCGGGCGCCACCGACAGGGTCGCCGCGGCCACCCGCTGGATGACCGTCTGGGCGCCGCCTCCCTGGTCGGGCAGGCCGGTCAGGACCCCGACCCGGCCGCCCGGGTGGGCGTGGAGGCGCACCGACGTCCTGCCGCCGCCGACGTGCCGCACGCCGAGCGCGATCCCCCGGCCGGTGCCCGGCTGCCGCGGTGCCGACCCCCAGGCGCTCGCCTCGCGGAGCCCCTCCAGCACCGGCACGGCCCGCGCCTCGCGGAAGCGCTCGCCGCCGAGGCCGGTGTCGCCCGGCCGCACCGCGTCGCGCAGCCGCAGCCCGAGCGGGTCGACGCCGAGCTCGCGGGCGATCATGTCCACGTGGGACTCCCCCGCGAAGAGCGCCTGGACCTCGCCGGGGGAGCGCATGTGGCCGCACGGCACCGTGTTGGTGTAGACGGTCATGACCTCGATGCGCGTGGTCGGCACCCGGTAGGCCGCCAGCGTCGAGGAGCCGCCTCCCAGGACCAGGTGGGGCAGGGGCTTGGCGCCGGCGTAGGCGCCCCCGTCGAAGACCACGCGGGCGTCGTGGGCCACGAAGCGGCCCTCGGCGTCCACGCCGGTCCGCAGGCGGATGGTGGCGGCGTGCCTTGGGCTGCCCGCGGTCAGCTCGTCGAGGTAGCTCGCCACCGCTTTGACCGGTCGCCCGGTGCTGCGGGCCAGGAAGTAGCAGGCGTACTCGTCGACCGCATAGCCCTTGCCGCCGAAGTCGCCGCCGATGAAGCCGCTGTCGACCTCGATCCGCTCCGGCGGCAGGCCGAGCGCCACGGCCATCTGGTCGCGCAGCGCGAACGGCGTCTTGTTGCCGGTGACGACGTGGACGACGCCGTCGCCGTCGATCCAGACCAGGGTCGCGTGCGGCTCGATGTAGCCGTGGTGCTGCCGCGGGGTCGTGAACACGTGCTCGAAGACGCGGTCGGCGGCCGCCAGGGCGCGCTCGACGTCGGCCTCGCCCTTGGCGACCAGGTGGTGGCCCTGGAGGTTGGGGTGGGGGACCGGCGAGCGCTCGCCGCCCAGGTAGACGTACTCGCAGGCCCGCTCGTGCAGGACCGCCGCGCCGGGCTCCAGCGCCTCCTCGGGCGTGAGCAGGGGCGGGAGCTCGTCGTAGTCGACCTCGATCCGCTCCAGGGCCTCCTCGGCCGCCTGCGGGCTGGAGGCGGCGACGGCGGCGACGCGCTCGCCGGCGAACCGGACCCGGTCGACCGCCAGGACCGGGCGGTCGAGCAGGCGGCGCCCGAAGCGCACCCCGCCGGTGTCCCGCCCGGTCAGGACCGCGCGCACCCCGGGGACCTCGCGGGCGGCGGTCACGTCCAGCGAGCGGATGCGGGCGTGGGGCAGCGGGCTGGGGAGGAAGGCCGCCCACAGCATGCCCGGCAGCGAGACGTCGGCGGCGTAGCGGGCGGCGCCGGTGGTCTTGGGCAGCCCCTCGACCCGCACCTCCGGCTCGTCGAACCAGCCGCCCGCCGGGCCGGTCCCGGGCCCGGGCCAGGCCCCGGCCGGGGCACGGCGGGGGGCGCTCGTCATCCGGGCGCCCCGGCGGCCAGGGCGCTTCGCAGGGCGCGCTCGGTCCACACCCGCGCCATCTCGCGCTTGTAGGCGGCGGAGCCGCGCGCGTCGTCGAGCGGCTGGACCTCGCCGCGCACGCAGGCGGCCGCGGCCGCGACCGTGCCGGCATCGAGCGGCGCGCCGCGCAGCAGCTCCTCGGCCCGCCGCGCCCGGAGCGGGACCGGCCCGGCCGCGCCGAGGGCGATCCGGGCCCGCGCGCAGCGGCCCTCCTCGCGCTGGAGCCACACGGCCACCGACACGGTGGCGTAGTCGTCGTGGGTGCGCGGCAGGAACTTCAAGTAGGCGGCGCCGGCACGCTCGGCCGGGGGTGGCAGGACGACCGCGGTGATGACCTCGTCCGGGGCCAGCGAGGTCTCGAAGAAGCCGAGGAACAGCTCGGACAGGGGGATCCGCCGGCGGCCGCGGGGGCTGGCGGCGAGCACCTCCCCCTCCAGCGCCAGCAGCATCGGCGGCGGGTCCTGCGCCGGGTCGGCGTGGGCCAGGCTGCCGCCCACGGTCGCCTGGTTGCGGATCCTGACCGTCGCGACCTGGGCGAACGCCGCCTGGAGGGCCGGGCAGTAGGCGGCGACCTGCGGCGAGCGCTCCACCTCGGCATGGGTCACCAGGGCGCCGAGCTCCAGGCCGCCGTCGGGCCGGCGCCGGATGCCGCGCAGCGCCTCGATGCGTCGCAGCCCCACCACGTGGTCGGGGCGCGCCAGGCCCTGGCCCATCAGCAGCACCATGGCGGTGCCCCCGGCCATCACGTGCGTCCCGTCCGCATGGCGCCCGAGCAGGTCGAGGGCCTCGTCCAGGGTGGCGGGCTCGTGGTAGTCGAAGGGCCGCACCGCGGCTCACCCGCTCCGCGACGCGGCCAGGACCGCCTCCACGATCTGGTAGTAGCCGGTGCAGCGGCACAGGTTGCCCATCATCCAGCGGCGGACCTCGTCGGCGGTCGGGTGCGGCCGCTCCGCCAGCAGGGCGGTGGCGGCCATGAGCTGGCCGGGGGTGCAGATGCCGCACTGGAAGCCGCCGTGGCGGATGAAGGCCTCTTGGAGGGGGCTCGGCGACCCGTCGCCGCCGGCCAGGCCCTCGACGGTGACGACCTCGGTGCCGTCGGCGTAGACCGCCGGCAGCAGGCAGGCCGAGAGCGGGCGCCCGTCGACCAGGACGGTGCAGGCGCCGCACACGCCCACGCCGCAGCCGAGCTTGGTGCCGGTCCTGCCGAGGTCGTCGCGCAGCAGCTCGGTCAGCAGCCGCTCGGCCGGCACGGTCACCTCCACCGGCTCGCCGTTGAGCCGGAACCGCACGCCGTGCAGTGACATGTGAGCACACTACGCGGGCCGCGCCAGGCGTTGCCAGGGGAGCGGACCTCGCTCGGCGCACGACCCGGCGCAGGCTCCCCTCCACCTCCCGCAAACTGGCCCTCCAAACCGTGGGCTCCTCGCGTTACCCTGATTTTTGTACTTCGAATGCGTACGGGTTCGCTTCGTCCGTGGTCGGATTGGGTCTGACTATGATCAGCCTGTTCCCGTCCACTTCTGCGACCCCAGGAACGTGTTCACCGGCTGTGCCCGTCAAGCCGTCGTTGCGTCCATGATATTGGTTGTCCGTCGAGAAGCGAACGAAGTCACCGTCCGCGTCCGCGCTCTGCCAGATGAAAAATCGGAGCGTCCCGGCAGGGACCTCGATCTCGATGTGGTGACGGGGAAATTCAGATTGCGACGTACACCAGGGAATCCAGTAGTCGAACCCCGCTGCGTCGGCCGGCGAAATTGTTCGCGTGCTGCCATTCTCCTTGTCCCTGATAAGCACCTCCACCGACGTGAAGTTGGTGAGCGACTTGAATGCTGTAACGCCCACGGGATCCCCCTTCTTGCTGTGCGAGCATGTCTCTCTATGCTCTCATGTCTCCCAATCATACGCAAATATGAACATAAGTTCGTTTTGGCCGTGCTCGACAGGCCGACAATCCGTGGACGTCGTATACCCTGTGCCCGCCACTTTGCCGCTGAAGCGCAATGACCCGAGACCGCGTGCCAACTGCACCGGGAAGGCCCGCCATGCAGGACAACCAGGAACTCGGCGCGATCTCGCTGCTCCTGGCGCCCGTTCGCTGGCGGCTCTACCAGTACATCCAGGAGGCAGACCAGGCAGTCGGCAGGGAGGAGGCCGCGCGGGCGGCCGGGGTCTCCCGCAACCTCGCGGCGTTCCACCTGGACCGGATGGCCGAGGCTGGCCTGCTCGCCGTGGAGTACCGCCGGCTGACCGGCCGCAGCGGGCGGGGCGCGGGCCGCCCCGCCAAGCTCTACCGGGCCCTGGCGAAGCCGGTCGCGCTCTCGCTGTCGGCGACGCGCTATCCGCTGGCGGGACGGATCCTCGCGACGGCCGTTGCGGAGAAGGGAGCCGACGAGGACGGCGCGGCCGCCGTCCGCCGGGTCGCCGGCCGCGTGGGCGCCGAGCTCGGCGAGGGGCTGCGCGGGCGGGCCGGCACGGGCGCGGACTCTCCGCTCGGGCTCGGCGAGCAGGCGGTGCAGGGGCTCGGCTACGACCCCGAGCGGCGCCGCGACCGGCTCGTGCTGCGAAACTGCCCGTTCGCCGAGCTGGTGGCCTCGCATCGTGAGCTGATCTGCCCGATGAGCCACGCCCTGCTCAGCGGGTTGCTGTGTGCGCTCGGCGCGGCGAGCCTGTGGGTCACCGGGCCGCGCCCGAGCCGGCAGCCGGGTTTCTGCTGCGTCACCGTCATGCAGGCCTACGAGGGCTGATCTTGCGAAGCAGCCGCTGGACCGTGGCGCGGTGAGAGCCGAACGGGGCGGCGGCAAGGTAGGCCCGGAAGGCGGCGGCCGCCGCCCGGGGCTGGCGCATCCCCATGAGCTCGACCACTCCCTTGGCGTAGAGGGCCTCCGGGTAGCGGGGGTCGACCGCCAGGGCCTGCTCGACCGATCGCAGGCCCTCCGCGGGCAGGCCGGCCTGGAACAGCAGCAGCCCCAGGTTGGTGTGGGCCTCGACGTTGCCCGGATCGAGCTTCAGCGCTGCGACGTACTCGATCGTGGCCTCCTTCACCCGGCCGGCGTCCAGGTAGCGCTGGCCGAGATCGAGGTGGGCGGCAACGTCGCCGGGGTGCTCGCGCACCCGTCGCTGGAAGAACGCGAGCGAGCTGGGGTCACCGCCCGCCGGGGCGGCCCCCCCAGGCCCGGCCCCAGGCCCGGCTCCGGTGCCGGCGTCAGTGCCGGCACCGGTGACCGGCTGGCCGGCTCCCCGGGTCCCGGCCGCGCCGTGGAGCAGCGCGACCGTCGCGGCCAGCAGGACCGCGCAGGCCAGGACCCCGGCGGCCACCGCCCGGCGCCGCGCCGGGGTGGACGTCCGCCCAGGCGGTCGGGCGGCCCGCACCTCCCGGAGGCCCGCGGCGAGCTCGCCGGTGCGCTCGCGGGCCTCGAGCGTCCGCAGCACCGCCACCGCCCGGGCCTCGGCACCCGCCCGCGCGACCCGGTAGCCCGCCTCGTCGAGCTTGCCGCGGGCCCGGTCCTCGTCGAGGTCGCGCAGGTGGCGGAGCGCGCGGCCGCGCTCGTCCTCCAGCGGGTCGGCCGGCCGGCCCGGCGCCGCCGCCCGGGTGCGCTGGTAGGGGCGCAGCACGGCCCATGCGGGACCCAGACGACCAGGCCGAGGCCGCGCCGGGGCGGGGCGAGCAGGACCGACTCCCCGTAGGCGGCGACGAGCTCCTCCCTGATCTGCTCCGGCGTCTTGCCGGCCGCGAGGTCGCGGGCGATCGTGGCCCGCATCTGCTGGGCGAGCAGGGCGGGCGAATCGGCCACCGACAGGTCGCGGCAGACGGGGCAGCGCAGCCCGGCGGCGACCGCGTGGACGCGGTCGGCCCGCCCGGTCGTGCTCACCGTGGCTCCCGCGGCAGCAGCCGGGAGACCTCCTGGACGAGCTGGTCGTAGCTCAGCGCGCCGACGCGCTTGGCCTCCACCCGCCCGTCGGAGCCGATGAAGAAGCTCTCCGGGATGCCGTAGACGCCGTAGGCCAGGGCAGTGCGCGAGCCCGGGTCGGCCACCACCGGCCAGGTCGTCCGCGTCCCGGCGGCGTAGGCGAGGGCGTCGGGCCGGCTGTCCTGGAAGTTGACCCCGACCAGCACGACGCCGGCGTCGCGGAAGCGGTCCCAGGCAGCGTTGAGGGCCGGCTGCTCGACCCGGCACTCGCTGCACCACGAAGCCCAGAAGGTGAGCACGACGACCTGACCGCGCAGGTCGGCCAGGCGCACCGACCGGGCGCCGTCAAGCGTGCGCAGGGCGAAATCAGGGGCGGCCCGGCCCACCAGCGGAGAGCGGATCGCGGTCGGGTCGCGGCCGAGGCCGGACGCCAGCAGCGCGGCCACCAGCGCGACACCGGCGACGACCACGCCGAGCCACAGGGCCCTGCCGGTCACCGCCCGCCCCTGCCCGTCCCGGCGAGCTGCCGCACCCGTGCCCGTGGGCGCCTGCCGGCCGGGGGCTTCCCCGCGGCCGGGCGCCGCCTGCCCGGCCAGGCGGCGAGCAGGCCGCCGGCCACCATGACCGCCCCGCCGACCCACAGCCAGCTCACGCCCGGGTTGAGGAAGAACCGGAAGGTGGCCTGCCCGCCGCCCTGATCCACCCCGATCACCGAGGCGTACAGGTCCCGCAGGGGCCCGAAGCGGATCGAGGGCGTGCCGATCGGCTCGGTCGCGGCCGGGTAGAGGTTCAGCGAGGGGTCCAGACTGCCCAGGCTGCGGTCCTGCCCGGCGACGCTGACGTCGGTCACGAGCACGACGCGCTGGGGTTGGCGCAGGGTGCGCAGGCCGTCGTAGCGCAGCAGGTAGCCCGCGAACACGGTGGACTGCCCGCGGGAGAGGGTCACCTCGGCCTGACGGGCGAACGTCGAGGAGGCGGTGATCGCGGTCGCGGCGAGCGCGAGGCCGACGTGCACGATCAGCCCGCCGTAGCGTCGCCGGCCGCGCAGCACGGCGCGGAGGGTCGCCCCCGTGCCTCGCCGGGCGCCCGCCCGGCCCGCCGCCCGGCCCGCCGCCGCGGCGCGCACGCTCCGGCCGAGCTCGGCGGCGTTGGCCGCCGCCACGAACGCGGCCAGCCCGAACGCCGCCACCGCTGCGAGGTCGCGCGCCCCGGCCAGCGCAAGCGCGACCATCGTGGCGGCGCCGGCGCCGAGCGGCAGCCGCAGGCGCACGGCCAGACGCTCGCGGGACCCGCCCCGCCAGGAGAGCAGCGGCCCCACGCCGGTGAGGAACAACAGCAGCAGCAGGACCGGGACGGTGGTGCGGCGGAAATACGGGCCGCCCACCGTCACCTGCCGGTTCGACGTGGCCTCGACGACCAGTGGGAAGACCGTCCCGAGCAGCACGACGAAGGTGAGCGCGAGCAGCGCCAGGTTGTTGCCGACGAAGGCCGCCTCGCGCGACAGGGCCGCGTCGATCCGCCCGGTGGCGCGCAGGCGCGCGGCGTGCAGGGCGGTCAGCCCGAACCCGCCGGCGAGCACCAGCACCAGGAAGCCGAGGTACATCGGGCCGACCGCGGACTGCGCGAAGGCGTGCACCGACGACAGGATGCTGCCACGGGTCAGGAACGTGCCGAACGTGGTGAGCGCGAAGGCACCGATCACCAGGGCGAGGTTCCACACCTTCAGCATCCCGCGCCGCTCCTGCAGCATCACCGAGTGCAGGAAGGCGGTGGCGACCAGCCAGGGGAGCAGGGCGACGTTCTCCACCGGGTCCCAGGCCCAGTAGCCGCCCCAGCCGAGCACCGCGTACGACCACAGGCCACCGAGCAGCAGGCCGATGGTCAGGAAGCACCAGACCGCGAGCGTCCAGCGCCGGGTGAGGCTGACCCAGCGGTCGGAGAAGCCGCCGGACAAAAGCGCGGCCATGGCGAACGCGAACGGGACCGTGAACCCGACGAACCCCAGGTACAGGAAGGGCGGGTGCACGGCCATCAGCGGGTGGTTCTGCAGCAGCGGCAGCGGGCCGCGGCCGTCGGCTGGCGGGGGCGCGAGGGTCGAGAACGGTCGCGACGGGCCCGACACGAGCAGCAGGTAGAACACGGCGACCCCGTACATGACCGCGAGCGCCCAGGGCAGGGTCTCGGGCCGGTAGCGGCGGAAGCGGAACGCGACCGCGGCGAGGTAGCCGGCAGCACCAGGTTCCACAGCAGCAGCGAGCCGTCGTCGGCCGACCACAGCGCCAGGACCTTGAAGAAGGCAGGGGTGGCGCGGCTGGAGTTCTCGGCCACGTAGCGCAGGGCGAAGTCGTTGGAGAGGATCGCCGCGAGCATCGCGCCGTTGGCGGCCGCCACCGCGGCGAGGAGCGCGTAGGCCGTGGTCCGGGCGCTCTCCGCAGCCGCTGCCCGCCCCCTGCGCGCCCCGACCAGCGCCGCCACCAGCCCGTAGGCGGCGAGGGCGAGGGCGAGCAGCAGCGCGAAGCGGCCCAGCCGGTCCATGGCTAGCCGCCCGTCTCCACGTCGGCCGAGCGCGGGACCTGACCGGGGCGCGGCGGGGTGTAGACCCCGCTGTGCTTGACCAGCACGGTGTCGGCGTGGAACGCGCCGTCGCCCTCCAGCGCACCCTCCACCACGACCCCCTGGCCTGCCCGGAACAGCGACGGCACCCCGCCGCTGTCGACCACGCTCATCCGGGTCGAGCCGTCGGTGACCACGAAGCGGGTCCACGAGCCACCCCGCTGGACCGAGCCGGGCAGCACGTAGCCGCCCAGGCGCGCCCGCTCGCCGACCGCCGCCTGCCCCTTGGCCAGGACGTCGCTCGGCGTGAGGTAGTAGACGAGGCTCGAGGAGAGCCCTTTGGCGGCGACCCAGCCCAGGCTGGCGACGATCACGGCGAGCGCGACGACCACTCTGGTCCTGCCCATCACCGGCTGTCCTCGGCGCCCCGCCTCGTCAGGGCGGCCGTACGCCGCCGCGCCCGCCGGGCCCTGGCGCGGAGGCGCAGGACGTAGCCGCCGAGGGCCGCGGCCGTCAGGAGGTACCCGGCGGCCACGTAGCCGAGGTCACTCACCCGAGCTCCCCCTCCCGGGCACGCCGACGGGCGGTGGGGCGGGGCGGGGCCCGGCGGTCCGCGCGGACAGCCCCGCGGCCGCCGCCCGCTCCTCCAGACGGCCGACCCGAAGCCTTGCGGCGACCAGGTACGCGAAGAGCAGCGTGAAGGCGGCGACGGCCACCAGCAGCGTGACCAGCATGCTCGCGGCGATCGTCGGGGCGCCGGGGCGGAGCACGGTGGGCTCCTGGTGCAGGGAGCGCCACCAGACCACCGACATGTGCACGATCGGCACGTCCACGAACCCGGCCACGCCGACCACCGCCGACCACCGCGCCCGGCGCGCCGGGCCGTCGGCCATCCGGCGCAGCGTCAGGTAGCCGAGGTAGATCAGCAGCAGGATCGCCGTCGTGGTCAGGCGCGGGTCCCAGGTCCACCAGGTACCCCAGACCGGCTTGCCCCACAGCGACCCGAGCACGATCGTGAGCGCGGTGAACAGCACGCCCACCTCGGCGGACGCGGCAGCCAGGCGGTCCCAGCGCGTTCTGCCCGTCAGCAGGTAGGCGACGCTTGCAGCGGCCACCACCGTGAACGACAGGTAGGCCAGCCAGGCGGAGGGGACGTGGACGTACATCAGCCGCTGGACGTTGCCCTGCGAGGCGTCGGGCGGCGCCACCGCGAGCGACAGCACCGCGCTCGCGGCCAGCACGGCGACCGCCGCCCCACCGAGCAGGCGCTCGCCGCGGCGACCGGTCACCCGGGCCATCGTCCGTTCGCCGAGCTTCATCGCAGCCTCCAGGCGGGCGTTCGGGGGTCCGGTCAGAGCGACAGCAGGTACTGGACCAGGTCCTGCTTCTGCTGTGGCGTCAGGCCGAGCTGGAAGAAGTCGTCGTAGTGGTTGACCACGTCGGTGAGGGTGGCGAAGCGCCCGTCGTGGAAGAACCCGCCCTTCTGGTGTGTCCACAGGCCCTTGAGCGGCGCGGTGCGGTAGCGGTGGTCGGGCGCCCGGTCGGCCTGGAAGCTGTCGACCCCGATCTCCGAGGGCCGGTGCAGGTTCCAGCCTGGCTCGGTGAACAGCGGCGGGACGTGGCAGCTCGAGCACTGCGCCTTGCCGTCGAACAGGAGCTTGCCGCGGGCGGCGGCGACGGGGTCGAACGAGCCGGGCGCCGGCGCCGGCGCCACCAGCTTGACCGTGGCCACGTTGGTGCCGAGGAAGCTGGCGACCGGCTGCAGGTCCGGTGCGAGCGAGACGATCGCGCCGACGTTCAGGTCGCGGTTGGCCCAACCGTCCAGCCGGTGGCCGATCCCGGGCGCGAACGAGCTGTCGACGGTGGAGTGGCACAGGGCGCACTGGATGCCGACCGAGCGCAGGCTCCCGCCCGAGTCGAAGAAGCCGGTCAGGCCCACGACCGCGTTCAGCTTGAGCAGCGCGAGCGTGACCGCCGGGTCGTCGAGGTCGATCGTGCCCTGCTGGAGGGCCTGCCTCACCGAGTCGGGCAGCGCGTCGACATCCACTTTCAGTCCGACCGCCAGCGCGGTCCTGGGGCTGACGCCCGGGCCCACGCCGCCCAGCTTGCCGCCCTCGATCGCCTTGTGGAGCTGCAGCGTGTCGCCCCAGAAGGCCTGGTCGCCGAACGTGTCGAAGCGGAAGGTCTGCTGGCCCTCGGTGAGGAGCGCGGTCGCGTCGGCGGTGGACACCGATGCCTGCTGTTGCCGTGACGTCTGGGCCGACGACGGCCCTGAGAGCTTGAACAGCACGCCGACCACGACGAGGAGCAGCAGTAGGCCCATCAAGGTGAGCGGCCACCGCGAGCGGCCGCGCTGGGTGGCCTCTGCCCGGTCGCCGCCGGGGTCGCCGGCCTGGCCGGGGTCGCCGGTCTCCGCCATCTGGTCACCGCCTCCTCGGCAGTGGTTCCTATGAATAACGGAATTAGTAATAGAAGACTTTGACATCAGCCCCCAGCCCCGTCAAGGGGGACAGGGGCAGAGAAATCAGTCCTCGAGCAGGTACTCGAACACCAGCGTGCCGGCGGCCAGGAACACCAGGTCGAAGGCGACCAGCAGGCCGAGCCAGGAACCGGCCTGGGCGCCCCGGCCGGTCGTGGCCAGGGCGGTCGCCCTGACCCCGGCGAGCAGGACCGGCGTGGCCAGGGGCATGACCAGCAGCGGCAGCACCGCCTCACGGGCGCGGGGCACCGCGGCGAGCACCCCGAACAGGCTGCCGACGGCCGCGAGCCCGACCGTCCCGAGGACGAGTGTCGCCGCCAGCACGACCGCGTCCCCGCCATTCCCGCCGACCGGTAGTCCGAAGAGGACCACGACCATGGCGAGCACGGCGGCCTCCAGCGCCAGCAGCCCGCAGGCGATCGCGGCAGCCTTGCCGATGAACACCGCGGCCTTGTCCACCGGCGCGAGGACGAGCCCCTCCAGCGCTCCGTCCTCGGTCTCCGACTCGTACGCCCCGCGGGCCAGCAGGACCGAGGCGAACAGCGCCGCGAGCCACAGCAGCCCGGGTGCCGCCGCCTCGAGCAGCGTCCGGCCCGGGCCGAGCGACAGCCCGAAGGCGATGAGCAGCGTGGTGGCGAACGGCAGGGCCGTGCTGACCGCGTAGCGGCCGCGCAGCTCGATGCGGAGGTCCTTGGCCGCCATCGCCCCGGCCAGACGCAGCAGCGTCATCGCGGCGCCGCCCGGCCGAAGGCCGCCGCCGGGCCGGTGGCCGCCTGGTCCATGGGCGACCGACCCGGCGGCGGCGTGGGAGTGCCGCGCAGGCGGCCCGCCTCCATCGTGACCGTCCTCGAGGCCAGGTCCGCCCGGGTCGCGTCGTGGGTGGCCAGCACGACCGTCCGCCCGGCCGCGCGGGCTGCCCGCACCGCATCGTCGACGAGCTGCTTTGCCTGCTCGTCGAGGCCTGCATAGGGCTCGTCGAGCAACAGCAGCTCGGTCGGGCGCAGGACCGCCCGTGCGAGGGCCACCCGCTGGCGCATGCCCTGCGAGAACCCGCCCACCCGCTCGTCGGCGTCCCCGGCCAGGCCCACCCTTGCCAGGGCCGCGGGCACCAGGCGGGGATCGGCGCCGAACAGCGCGCAGGCGAAGCGGAGGTTCTCGGCGGCGCTCAGGTCCTCGTAGAGCCGGGTGCGGTGGCCGAGCAGGTCGGTCCGGCGCCGGACCTCGTCCCGCTGCCGGACGAGGTCGAAGCCGAGCACCGACCCCCTGCCGTAGGTGGGCGACAGGGCGGTGGCGATGACCCGCAGCAGCGTGCTCTTGCCGGCCCCGTTCGGGCCTTGCAGCAGCACGACCTCTCCCCGCTCGATAACAAGGTGGACGCCGACGATGGCGGGGAGCACACCGAACGTCCGGGTGACCCCGGTCAACGAGACCGCCGGGGCGTCGGCCGGCTCCGAGCCCCCACGCGGGCTGGGCATGGCGCAGCACTTCCTATAGATAAACAGATTATTGATACGGACCGTAGGTCGCCCGGCCGGGCGCGTCAAGGCCCGCCGTGCGTTGAGGGGCGCCTCGACCGCGCTTTGAGGGCACGTGCATTCGGGTATGGACAGTCTGCCTGGACAGTCTGCTCTGGATGGCAGGTGACGGCAGGATGCGCCAAGCGCGATGCGGGCGCCGCGGTGTCGCGCCGATCCTCGCGGGCCTCGCCGCGCTGGTCCTGCTGGCCGCCTGCTCCCAGACCCCGAGCCCGCCCGCGCGCCAGCGCCACGCGGGCGGCAGGGCCCTGCCGGTCGTCATGGTCCACGGCCACAGCGTCCTGGCGCGGGGCAACGCCGCCGAGTGGGACGCGACCAAGCGGACGCTGCGGGCCGCGCATTTCACCGGGCCGTTGATCGCGGCGTGCTACTACGCGTTCGACCGGCACTGCGACGTCGACATCAGCCGGTTCGGCAACCACCGCCTGGTCGACCCCGGGTCATTCCCCCTCACCCACCTGCCCAGTCCTCGCGGAACGCTCGCCCACACCCCCAGGGCGAGCATTCGCCATCTGGCCTACCACCTCGCCTGGTACCTCTACGACACCTATACGGCGCACGGCCAGGCGGTCAATCTCGACCTGCACTCCATGGGCGGCCTGGTCGGCCGCTACATGGTCGAGGCCGTGGCCACCAGACAGGCCCACTTCCCCAGGCGCCTGCTGCTGCGCAACGTGGTCACGCTCGGCACGCCCTACGCGGGCGCGCGGGAGCTGGTCCGCGGCTGCGACCTGGTGCGCGAGCCGGAGTGCCTGGAGATGACGGCCGGGTCCTCGCTGCTGGTGACCCTGGCCAGGCCGACAGCCCGGCCGCTCGCCGGCCGCTGGGTCGCAGTCGGCTCGGCGTTCGACGTCGACGTGGCGGCCCAGTCGGCCGTCGCCGTCCGGGCGCCGCTCCGGGTGATCTACAGCTTTGAGGACAACCTGCCCCACTCGGGCTACTTCTCCCGCGGCGGGCCCGCCACCTTTGCCGCCCGCGTGTCGGCCAACCAGGGGCCGTGGCGGCTGACCACCCACGAGCCGAGCCCCCTGGCCCTGGCCGCCGAGACCCTCTCGCGATAGCCGGCTGGCCGGGGGCGGCCTCGACGTGTCCGCGGAGCCTGGACCGCCCGGGGCGACGCCGAACAGGTGACGGTCACGACCGCGGCTCGGACCAGCGCCGGGAGGATTCTACGTCGGCGAGCCGGTGCGTCACTTCGGGGGCGGGCTGAGTCGGGCAATAGTTCACAGCTCGATCTTTGACGTGTGGAATACGATCGCGTAGCGCAACTGTTCACGCGTGCATGAGCGTACGCGTGCACGAGGAGCGAGTCGGCCTGCACCCGCAGGCGGCCGGCGCCTCTCGCCTGTCGGGCTCCGCTCTGGGGTCCGCGGCGTTCCGGCGGCTGCTGACCGGCCAGTCGGTGTCCTCGCTGGGCGACTGGGTCGCCACCCTCGCCTTCATCGCGGCGGCCTTCGCCCTCACCCGCGGGGACCAGACCGCCGTCGCCGTGGTCCTGGTCCTCCGGCTGGTGCCGCCCATCTTCGCGGCGCCGGTGGGCGGCGTGGTGGCCGACCGGCTGTCGCGCCGCACGGTGATGGTGACCTCGGACCTGACCCGGGCGGCGCTCATCCTCGTCGTCCCGTTCGTGGGCCTCGCCGGCCTGTACGTGATCGCCTTCGTGCACGAGTGCATCTCGCTGCTGTTCCTGCCGTCGCGCGACGCCAGCATCCCCGGGCTCGTCCCCCGGCGGAAGCTGGAGGAGGCCAACGGGCTGATGCTCGCCGCCTCGTACGGGGCGATCCCGGTCGCCGCGGCGGTCTTCGGCGGCCTGCGCGCCGCCCCCGCGCACCTGCCCGCCGGCAGCCTGCTCCGCACCCGGCCGACCGCGCTCGCCTTCGTCTTCGACGCGGCGACGTTCCTGTTCTCCGCGGCGGTGAACGCCGGGCTCCCCCTCGGCCGCGGCTCCGGCCGTGGCGACATCCAGCTCCTCCGGGACCTGCTCGAGGGCGTCCGCTACATCGCGCGGCACCGGGCCCTGCGCTCGCTGGCGTACGGCCTGGTCGTGTCGATGCTCGGCGGCGGGGTCCTGTTCGCGGTGGGCATCGGCTACGTCCACCAGACCCTTGGCGGGTCGGACACGGCGTTCGGCTGGCTGGCCGCGTTGTGGGGCGTGGGCATGGCCCTGGGCGTGGCGGTCGTGCGGCGGCTGCCGGGCGGCAGGCCGCGCGGGTTCCTGGCCGCGGTCGTGGCCTGCGGCCTGGTGCTCGGGCTGATGGCGGTGGCCCCCGTGCTGTGGCTGGCGTTCGCCGCCGCCGTGGTCTTCGGGGCGGCCTTCTCGGTGGCCATCGTCCTCGCCCTCACCATGGCGCAGGAGCAGGCCTCCAACGAGGTCCGCGGCAGGATCATGGGCGGCGTGCAGATGCTGTTCCGTGTGGGGCTGGGCCTCGGGGCGCTCGGGATCGGCGCGCTGGCCCATGCCGCCGACGGCCTGGCGCTGTCAACCGCCGTCGACGGCAACCAGGTCGGCCTCCTGGCCGGGGCCGTCCTGGTGCTCCTCGGGGCGGTCGCCGCCGGCGGCGTCCTGCGCGACACGGCCTCCTGACGCCGGCCCGCGGCCCTGGCGCGGGCCGCCCCGCCCTGAGGCCGCCCGCCGCCCTCACGCGGCCCTGCCGCCGTCGAGATCGCGGCGCGGGCGAAAAGCGGGTGGGGGCTGTATGGGTACATTTGCTCTGCCACCGTTTGTCGCGCGAGACTACGGGGATGGCAGGCAGGCTAAGAATGTACTTGATCGTCCTATGGACGGTCGGTCTGAGCCTGCTGGTCCTCCTCGCGGCCACGGTCGACGCCGGTCGCCTGGCCGCCGAATGGCCGGTCGTCACCACCCTCGCCGCCTTCCTGTCCGTCGGGTATTTCTTCGCCATCCCGCTGAGCCGCGACCGGCGTGGACTGAAGGTCCTCATCAACGGGCCGTTCGCCTTCGCGCTGGTGCTCTACGGGGGCATCGGCGCCGCTGCCCTGCTGCAGGCCGGCGCCATCCTGCTCTGCGACCTGGCGCACCTGAAGCCTGCCGCGAAGACGTCGACCAACATCGCCGTCCACACGATCGGCCTCGCCGCCGGCGCCGGCGTCTGGACGGCGCTCAGCGGCGGGCGGGCCGCGAGCACCGCCACGCTGCCGGCGATCCTGATCGGCGCGCTGGTCTTCGTGGTCGTCAAGGTGGCCCTCTTCGCGATCAAGGAGCACCTGGACGACGCCACCCCGCTCGGACCGGCGCGCGTGCTGCGCATCGGCGTCGGCATCATCGTCCTGACGCAGGTGGTCGTGCTGGTGGTCGTGCTGGCCGCGGAGCAGATCACGCTGCTGCTGCTGGCGCTCGGGGTGCCCACCGTCGGCGCGTACCTGGTGCTGCGCAGCGAGGTCGGGGCCAACATCCGGCGCGGCGAGGCCGAGCAGTCCGCCCGGCGCGAGGCGGAGCTGCGCATCCAGGAGCACGAGCTGCGCCTGCAGCAGCAGGAGGTGGCGCGCAAGCTCCAGGAGACCGACCGGGTGAAGGACGACCTGCTGGCGATGGTCTCCCACGAGCTGCGCAACCCGCTTGCCACCGTGCTCGGCGTGCTGCGGCTGCTCAGCACGGGGGCGCCGCTCAGCCCCGCCGAGCGGCAGGAGATGGTCGAGATGGGCGACCGCCAGGCCAGGCGGCTGCGGAGCCTGATCGAGCAGCTCCTGCTCGCGGCGCGGTTCGAGCGCGGCGAGGGCGAGTACCCGTCCAGCGGCGCCGACCTGGTCGAGGCCGACGCCGCCGAGCTGGCGCTCCAGGCGGCCACCGAGGCCCAGGCCGCCCACCGCGACCACCCGATCAGGGTGGAGTGCGACGGCAGCCTGCCCGTGCGGGTGGCGACCGACGCGGTCCTGCAGATCCTCGGCAACCTGCTCGACAACGCCTGCAAGTACTCGCCGGACGCGCAGCTCGTGCGGCTGCTGGCCGCCCGCGACGGGACCCAGGCGGTGCTGGCCGTGGAGGACAACGGCGCCGGGATCCCGGTGGCCGAGCGGGAGCGGATCTTCGAGCGCTTCACCCAGCTCGGCAACGGGCGCAGCGGCCTTGGCCTGGGGCTGTACATCGCACGGCAGCTCGCGCGGGCCCAGGGTGGCGACCTGGTGCTGACCGATGCGCGCCACGCCGGCGGGGCCCGCTTCGAGCTGCGAATCCCGCTGCGCGAGCGCGCCAGCCCGCCGCTGGCGGCGAGCGCCGGGGGCGACGCGGTGGTGGGCACGGCCGCGCAGCACGGCTGACGCAACGACCGCCGGGCCTGCCGGTAGACTTCCGGATGGTGGCCATGACTGACGTGCATGGCTTGCACTCCGGCTTCGAGGAGGTGACCCGGTGGGCGGCGGCCACCCGGTGCTCGTGGTGGGGGCCGGGCCCGTGGGGCTCGCGGCGGCGCTCGCGCTGCGTGCGCGGGGCCTGCCCGTGACCGTGGCCGAGGCGGCGCCCGAAGGCCGACCGCGGCCGGGGAGCCGGGCGATCTTCGTGCACCGCGAGTCGCTCGAGCACCTGGAGCGCATGCGGCCGGGGCTCGGCTGGGAGATCGCGTCCCAGGGACTGGTGTGGACCACCAAGCGGACCTTCTGGGGCGCCCGCCAGGTCTACGCCCGCACCTACCCCGCCACCGACCCCGCCGTGCTGCCGCACTCGACCAACCTCCCGCAGGCCGAGACCGAGCGGCTGCTGCAGGACGCCTGCAAGTCGGCCGGGGTGGAGCTCGTCTGGGACGCGGAGGTCACCGAGGTGGCGTCCACGGCCGCCGGCGTCGAGCTGGCCACCGCGTCCGGCCGCTGCTTCACCGCGCAGTACGTGGTCGCCGCCGACGGGGCCCGCTCGCCGGTGCGGCGCGCGGTCGGCGTGACCATGGAGGGCAGCCGCTCGCAGAGCTCCTTTGTGATCGTCGACGTCGACGAGGACCCGGACGACCCCCTGCCCCTGGAGCGCCGCTTCCACTACCGGCACCCGGCGGTCGGGCGGCGCAACGTGCTGCTGGTGCCGTTCGCCGGCGGCTGGCGCGTGGACCTCCAGTGCCACGACAGCGACGACCCGGACCGGTTCAACGACCCCGAGGGCGTCCGCCGCTGGCTCGCGCAGGTCATGCCGCCACGCTACGCCGGCCGGGTGCGCTGGGTCTCGACGTACCGGTTCCTGCAGGTGGTCGCGTCGGACCTCGCCGACCCGCGGCGGCGGGTCCTGCTGGTGGGCGAGGCGGCGCACCTGTTCGCCCCGTTCGGGGCGCGGGGGATGAACTCGGGGATCGCCGACGCCGCCGCGGCGGCCGCGGCGGTCGGGGCCGCGCTCGACGACCCGGCCGCCGCCGGCGAGGCGGTCGGGGAGTTCGCCACCAGGCGGCGCATCGCCGCGGTGTACAACCGCGACGCGGCCGGGGCGGCCCTGGCCCACATGCAGGCCCGCGACCCGGCGACCCGGGTGAGGCGGCGTGCCGCCGCCGAGCTGGCACGGGTCTCCAAGCGGGCGGGCGCCTGGCTCGACACCGCCCCGTACGGCCCGCGGACGGGGCCTCACCAGCAGGCCACCGGACGCTACTGACGCGACCGCCTGCGGTGGACGCGGCGCGGCCCTGGCACCAGGGACCCCGAGGACCCCTAACCCGAACCGGTGCGGAGGCCGTCGGCGAGGGCCCGGCCGGCCAGGGCGACGTCCTCGGGCGTCGAGCCGGGGGGCATGTTGAAGACGAGACCGTCGAGACCGGCGTCCAGCAGCTCGCGCGCCTGCTCGGCGACCTCTTCGGGGCCGCCCGAGGTGACCATCCCGCGGATGCTGTCCTCGCTCAGCCCGCTTGCGGTGAGGATGGCGTCCACGCGCTGCTTGGCCTCCCCCGCGGTCGGCGCGACGATCAGCGTGCCGAGGCGGGTCTTGACGATCTCCGCGGGGTCGCGGCCGACCTCGCGGCAGTGCGCCTCCAGGACCTCCAGCTTGTGGCGGACGGTGTCGGCGTCCCCGAAGCCGTTCCACATGTCGGCGTACTGCGCGACCAGCCGCAGCGTCCGCCGCTCCCCGCCGCCGCCGATCATGATCTTCGGGCCGCCGGGCTGCACGGGCTGCGGGATGTTCAGCGCGCCGCGCACGCTGTGGTGGCGTCCCTCCACGGTGGCCTGCGGCTGGGAGAACATGGCCCGGCAGATCTTCAGGGTGTCCTCGAGCCGATCGAAGCGCTCGGCCACCCCGGGCCAGTCGTATCCGTACGCCTCCGCCTCCGCCTGGTTCCAGGCCGCCCCGATGCCGAGGACGGCGCGGCCGGACGAGACGACGTCCAGCGTGGTGACCACCTTGGCGAGGAACGCCGGGTTCCGGTACACGACCCCGGTGACCATGGCGCCGAGCGAGATCCGCGAGGTGCGCGCGGCAACGCCTGACAGCAGCGTGTAGGCCTCGAGCATGGGCTCGGTCTCGCGGCCGACGGCACCGATCTGGTGGTAGTGGTCCATCACCCAGAACGAGTCGAACCCCGACTCCTCGGCGGCCTGCGCCGTCTCGGCGACCCGGTCGAACATCCGTTCGGTTGGGACACCCTCGAACGTGAAGCTTGGAAGCTGCAACCCCAAATGGGTCACGAGCGATCACCTCCCAGACGAACCGACCTTATGACCCTACCCGCGCCAGATCGCGTCGGCGAGGTCGTCGAGCGTGGCGAAGCGGTCGAGCCGCATGTCGGGCCGGAACACGTTGTAGGCGTGCAGCAGGGTGAAGGCGAGCATGTCGCGCGGCCAGGTGGCCGGCCGGGCGGGCCAGCCGTAGGCGTCCAGGCACGCCGCCAGCAGCGCCGTGTCGCACTGGAAGGTGCCGAAGTGCAGCGCGACCAGTTCGTAGCGCGGGTCGCCGGCGTGGGCGTCGGTGAAGTCGATGATCCCGACCAGGCGGTTGCTGGCCGGGTCGAGGAACACGTGGTCCTCGTGCAGGTCCCCGTGCAGGAACCGTGGCGCCCCGCCGGTGTCGACCAGCTCGTGCGGGTCCGGGAGCCAGTCGTCGAGCTGCCGGCAGAGGCGGGACGGGAGCAGGCCCCGGCGCCGGTGGTCGTCGGGACCCTCGGCCCGGCGCCGCTCCAGCAGGGCCATGAACCGGGTCCAGGTCGGGGCGAGCGCCTCGCCGCCCAGGGGCAGCTCGTGGAGGCGCCGCAGGAGCCGGCCGAGGTCGCGGGCGGTCCGCTCGCGCGCTGCCCGGCCGAGGTCGGCGGCGAGCGCCGCGTAGGTGCTGCCCTCGATCTTGGTGACGATCAGGAACGGCCAGGACCAGCCGTCGGCGTGGGGGAAGAGCTCGCCGGCGGCGACGAGCCGGGGGACGGGCAGGTGGTGCCCGTCGTCCTCGAGGATCTGGTAGGCGTCGAGCTCCGTGGCGTGGCTTCGAGATCCGGACCAGTGCTCGCCGAAGAGCTTGAGCACGAGGCCGGAGCCGGTCACGAATGTGGGGTAGGTCCCGAGCGGGCGCGCGGGACGGAGCTGCGCGGGCTGGTCGAGGGCGGCCGTGTGGAAGGCGGCACGGGCGAACGGCTCCCAGAAGGCGCCGTCGCCGAGCCGGTGGGCGTACTCCTCGTCGGAGGTGATCCTGGGTGGACCGAGGTCGGCCAAGGTCCTCCCCTCGGGGGGCTGGGGGGCTCCTCAGCTTATCCTGCCTGACGGGGCCGGGCTTGTAGTATCCAGTTGTGCGGGTTTCTGGTGGTGTGGGCGACCCTGGCGTGCCGGGTAGGCGGGCGGCAGTGCTGTTCTGCCTGCCGTCCGCGGGCCCCGCCGCGAGCGCATTCCGTGGCTGGGCCGCCGCCCTCGGCCCTGAAGTCGACGTGCAGCCCGTCGCCGAGCCGCCCGAGAGCGACCCGGCGGCGCTGGCACAGGCGCTGGCGGCCCGGGCCGACCCGCGGCCCTACGCCATCTACGGCCACTCGACCGGCGGCCGCCTCGGCTTCGAGGTGGTCCGCGAGCTGCACCGGCGCGGGGCGAGACTGCCGCTGCGGCTCTACGTCGGCGGCTGCCGCCCTCCGCCGCGGCCCGACCGTGCCGAGCCGCTGCCGGTGCCGGTCGTGGCGTTCGCCGGGGCCAGCGACCCGGTGGCGCCCGCGTTCGACATGCTCGGCTGGGCCGCCTGGACCGCCGCGGGGTTCTCCCTGCGCACCGAGCCCGGCGACCAGCGCTTCCTGCACCAGCGCGGGGAGCGGCTGGCCGCGGCGGTCCGCGCCGACCTGCTCGCCGCGGGCGCGGTCGCGGAGCGCCCGCTCGAGCCGCCCGACGCGGACGAGGTCCACGTCTGGTCCGCGCTGCTCGCCGACCTGCCGGCGCTGGCCGCCGCCACCGGCGAGCTGTCGCCGGCCGAGCGGGAGCGGGCCGCCCGGTTCCGCCGCCCCGTGGACCGCGACCGCTATGTGGCCCGCAGCGTCCTGCTGCGCCGCCTGCTCACCCGCTACGGCGCGCCCGTGGGGACCGCGGAGCTGCCCACCGGTGCCCGCGGCAAGCCACGGCTGCCCGGCGGGCAGGGCCTCCGCTTCAACACCAGCCACTCCGCCGGGAGCGTGCTGGTCGCGGTGACGTCCGGTCAGGAGGTCGGCGTGGACATCGAGTGGATCAGGCCGCTCAACGACCTCGACGCGCTCTGCGCCGGCATGATGCACCCGGACGAGCTGGCCGAGCACCGGCGGCTGCCCGAGGACCGGCGGCTGGAGCACGCGCTCACAGTGTGGACGGCCAAGGAGGCTGTGCTCAAAGCGAGCGGCGACGGGCTGGGCGTGGAGCCGGGCCAGCTCTCGTTCGCGGCCCAGCCGGCGGGACCGTGGCGCCCGCGGGTGCCGGCGGAGCTCGCCCGCCTGGGCCGCTGGCAGGTGCGGCACCTGGCATTGCCCGGGCGGGTCGAGGCGGTCGGCGCGGTGGCGCTGGAGCGGGACCGCTGGCGCCTACGGTTTGAGGCGATGTCCTCTTTGTACCAGTGAAGAGGGAGCCTCATGACAACGTTGACACCCGGGCGGCTTTGGCTCCAAAGTGTGAGGCGCCGCCAACCCCGGACGTTCACGCCCTTTACGGTGCTGGCGCACAGGCGGGGCAGGTGGGGACATCAGGGGACATCAAAGGATAGAGTCCGGCTGTGGCGCACACTTCGAGGCAAAGGGGATCGTTCATGCGGCGCAAGCGAGGGTGGACCGCATTGGTGGCGGGGCTCGCGGCCATGTGCCTGGTGCTCGCCGGCTGTGGTGGTGGGAAGAAGGCGTCGTCCGGCACGTCCTCGGCCAGCAAGGTCGAGGTGTTCTCGTGGTGGACCGGCGGCGGTGAGGCCAAGGGCTTGGAGGCGATGGTCGCCGACTTCAAGAAGAAGCACCCCGAGATCACGTTCGAGAACGCCGCCGTCGCCGGCGGGTCCGGGACCAACGCCAAGGCGGTCCTGGCCAGCCGGCTGCAGGCCCACCAGCCGCCCGACTCCTTCCAGGGCCACGCCGGCGCCGAGCTGCTGGACTACATCAAGGCCGGCCAGCTCGAGCCGCTCGACTTCCTCTACGACCAGCTCAAGCTGCGCGACGTGTTCCCCCAGGAGCTCGTCAACCAGATCACCTTCGAGGGGCACGTCTACTCGGTCCCTGTCAACATCCACCGGGCCAACGTCCTGTGGTTCAGCCCCTCGGTGCTCAAGGAGGCGGGCATCTCCAAGCCGCCCGCCACCATTCCCGAGTTCATCGCCGACCTGCAGCAGGTCAAGCAGAAGACCAGCAAGATCCCGCTGTCGCTGGGGGCCCAGTGGACCGCCGATCACCTGCTCGACGCCGTGCTGCTCGGCGACCTCGGTGTCGACGGCTGGAACGCGCTGTGGAAGCAGGGCGCCGACTGGAGCTCTCCGCAGGTCACCAAGGCGCTGCAGGACTACAACACGATCCTGCAGTACACCAACACCGAGGCGGCCTCCACGGACTGGCAGGGGGCGGCCAAGGACGTCGTGGACGGCAAGGCGGCCTTCAACATCATGGGCGACTGGGCCGCCGGGTACTTCAAGGAGCTCAACAAGCAGCCCAAGGTCGACTACGACTGGGCTGCCGCGCCCGGGACCGACGGCGTGTACCAGTGGCTGTCCGACAGCTTCACACTGCCCAAGGGCGCCCCGCACCGCGACGCCGCCATCGCCTGGCTGACCGAGGCGTCGAGCAAGGACGGTCAGGACCTGTTCAACCCGCAGAAGGGCTCGATCCCGGCCCGCAAGGACGCCGACACCTCGCTGTACAAGGACTACCTGGCGTGGGCGCTCCAGCAGTGGAAGAGCGACAAGCTCGCCGGGTCGATGTGGCACGGCGTCACCGCGAACAACGCGTGGCACACCGACATCGACACCTCGGTGGGCCTGTTCCTCAAGAACAAGAACGTGGGCAACTTCCAGAAGTCGCTGGTGGACGCCGCCACCGCTGGCCTCGCGAGCTGAGCGGCCGGTTCGACTGAAGCGTCGCGTGGACGAGGCCGCCGGCCCCCGGGTGGACCGGCGGCCCGTCCACGGGCGAGAAAGGGAGAGGCGTGCGGCGGGTACGTAACTGGCTTCCCGGCCTGCTCCTGCTGTCGCCGTCGATGATCGCGGTCGGGGTCTTCGTCTACGGGCTGATCGGCTGGAACCTCAAGGTCGCGATGAGCTCCTGGCACACGGTCATCTCGCCGCAGCGCTTCGTCGGCCTCCAGAACCTGACCGAGCTCTGGGGCGAGGAGCGCTGGAACAACGCCGTCCAGCACGCGGTCCTGTTCACGGCGGTCTTCGTCGTCGGCGCCATGCTGCTCGGCTGGGTCCTGGCCCTGCTGATGGACAAGGGGATCCGGGGCGAGAGCGGGCTCCGCGCCGTCTACCTGTTCCCGATGGCGGTGTCGTTCATCGCCACCGGGATCGTGTGGCGCTGGCTGATGAACCCCGCGCCCGGCAACCGGGCGTCCGGCCTGAACCTGCTGTTCGACAGGATAGGACTGGGCTTTCTGTCCAATGACTGGTGGCAGAACCCCAAGTGGGGGATGGGCGCGATGGCCATCCCCGCGGTCTGGCAGATGGCCGGGTACGTCATGGCGCTGTTCCTGGCGGGCCTGCGCGGCGTCCCGGAGGAGCTGCGCGAGGCCGCGCGGGTCGACGGCGCCTCGGAGTGGCAGGTCTACCGCAAGGTCGTCATCCCGCAGCTCCGGCCGGTCACCCTGGCCGCCCTCATCATCCTGGGCCACATCTCGCTCAAGGTTTTCGACCTGATTGTGGCGATCTCCGGAAAGCAGATCATCACCGACGTGCCGGCCGTCTACATGTGGCAGATGGTGTTCGACGCGCAGAACTACGCCAAGGGCGCGGCGATCGCCACCTATATGCTGCTGGCCGTGGCCGTGTTCATCGTGCCCTACCTGATCTATACCGTCCGGACCGAGAGGCAGTCATGACCACGGTCACGCAGGCGCCGCCGCGCTCAGTGCTCCCGCGCCGGGCGCGGTCGCGACGGCGGGCCCGCAGCACCGGCTCCCGGGTCACCAAGTTCGTGCTGCTGCTGGCCTTCGTCGTCATCTTCCTGATCCCGATCTACGTGCTGCTGGTCACCAGCTTCAAGCCGCTCAGCGAGGCCGACCCCTCGACAGCGTGGAGCCTGCCGAAGGTGTGGAGCGGCGAGGGCTGGAGCTCCGCCTGGACGGCGCTGTCGCCGGCCCTCTGGAACAGCGTCAAGCTGGCCGTGCCGGGCGCGGTCATCTCGTCCGTGCTCGGCTCGATGAACGGGTTCGTCCTGTCGAAGTGGCGCTTCCCCGGCGCGGACGTGATCTACATGCTGTTCCTGTTCGGCATGTTCATCCCGTACCAGGCGGTGATGATCCCACTGGTGCAGCTCATGACCAAGACGCACCTGATCGGTGGGATCCCGGGCCTGATGCTGGCCCACATCGTGTACGGCATCCCGATCTGCACGCTGATCTTCCGCAACTACTACGCCACCATCCCGAGGGAGCTGACCGAGGCCGCCCGGGTCGACGGCGCGGGCATGCTGCGGACCTACCGGGCGGTCATCCTGCCGAACTCGGCGCCGGCCTTCGCGGTGACGCTGATCTGGCAGTTCACCTCGATGTGGAACGACTTCCTGTTCGCGGTGTTCCTGACCGGCCCGGCAAGCTGGCCCACGACCGTGCGGCTGAACAACATCGCCGGGTCTATGGTCGTGCCCTACAGCCAGCAGATGGCCGCGGCGCTGCTCGCCTCGATCCCGACCCTGGTCGTCTACCTCCTGCTCGGCCGGTTCTTCATGCGCGGGCTGATGGCCGGCGCGCTCAAGGGCTGACGGCATCACCGGGCGGCGACGCCGCTGTCGCCGCCCCCGGACCTGCTCTCCGAGCAGCGGCGCCTGCGGCTGCGCACACAGGAGGACCGCAGCCGGCACGACCTCGACCTGCGCAAGCCCATCGACCTGGAGCGCTGCCTGCTCGCCGACCTTCCCGACGCGCTCCCGGAGGTCATGGCCGCGGTCTGCGAGCGCGCCGCCCTCGACACCCACCTCATGGCGGCGCTGCCCGCGCTGGTGCGCGCCATCCGCTACGGCGACGTGCGCGGCACCGACGCGGGCGCGCTGCGCACCACGGTGGACGCCATCGCCGTACGGGTCTGCGTGGGGCTGGCCCCCGCCACCACCGGACTGGACGACGACGCCGCCCGCGAGCTGCTCGGCCACGTCGACGCCGTCCACTCCGCGCTCGCCGTGCTCGCCGACCCGGACCACCGGGCGCGGTTCCAGGAAGCGCTCGCCGGCATCGCGGGACGCGACGGCCTGCACGGTCTCATCGACGGCCGGGTCACCAGGCTGCTGCTGGACGAGGGCAGGCTCGGGCCCGACGAGGTGGCGACGCGCATGGCGCGCTCGGTGTCCATCGGCGTGCCCGCCGCGCGCGCCGCCGCCTGGACCGAGGGCTTCCTGTCCTCCAGCGGCCTGCTGCTGGTCCACGACGCCCGCCTGCTCGGCCTGGTCGACGCCTGGATCACCGGCCTGCCCGCCGGCAGCTTCACCCGGCGTGAGGCTGGCAGGCGCCGACGCGGGCATGGACGCAGCGCTCGCCGCGCTCTACGACTGCGGCGGCGGCCCTGACGCCGGTGGGGAGCGCGGCGCCGGGCTCCAGGCCTCCGCCCCGAGGGTCGCGCGCTGGCTCGGCGACATCCGCGGCTACTTCCCCTCGACAGTCGTCCAGGTCGTGCAGAAGGACGCGATCGAGCGGCTGAGCCTGGACCGGCTGCTGCTCCAACCGGAGATGCTCGAAGCGGTCGAGCCCGACGTGTTCGGCACGCAGCTCGGCGGCGGCACCGACATCAACCGGGCGGTCGCCTACTGCCAGGGCCTGGTCACCCGTCCGGCGGACACCATCTTCGTGCTGGTCAGCGATCTCTACGAGGGCGGGATCCGCCAGGAGGTGCTGCGCCGGGTGGCGGCGATGACGGCCGCCGGCGTGCAGGTGATCGCGCTGCTCGCGCTGTCCGACGAGGGCGCGCCCTCGTTCGACCGCGACAACGCGGCCGCGCTCGCCGGCCTCGGCGTGCCCGCCTTCGCCTGCACCCCCGACGCCTTCCCCGACCTGATGGCGGCGGCCATCGAGCGCCGCGACCTGCCCGCCTGGGTCGAGCGCAACATCCGCCGGCAGGCGAGGTAGGAGGCCCTCGCCGGGACCGTTGGCGCGCGTGGGTAAGGTGTTGGAGAGGAACTGCGCGCCGGCTCACCGCGCTTGACCCGCGCGACCCGCGTGAAAGGAACGCCATGCCCGAGGCCGTGATCGTCGCCGCCGCCCGCTCGCCCATCGGCCGTGCGTACAAGGGGTCGCTCAAGGAGCTGCGGCCCGACGACCTGGCGGCGCGGATCGTCCGTGCCGCCCTCGACCAGGTGCCGCAGCTCGACCCGGGCCGGCTCGACGACCTCGTGCTCGGCTGCGGGGTGCCGGGCGGGGAGCAGGGCTTCAACATGGCGCGCGTGGTGGCCGTGCTGCTCGGGCACGACAACCTGCCGGGCACGACCGTGACCCGGTACTGCGCGTCGAGCCTCCAGACCACCAGGATGGCCTTTCACGCGATCAGAGCGGGGGAGGGCGACGCGTTCGTGTCCGCCGGCGTGGAGTGCGTGTCGCGGTACGTCAAGGGCAACGCCGACACCCCGCCGCCGGCGCCCGGCGCCGACCCGCGGGACAAACTCGGCAACCCGTGGGTGAACCCCCGCTTCGCCGAGGCGCAGCGGCGCACCAGCCGCCGCGCCCAGGGCAACGCGCAGGCAGACGACCCCGGACCGTGGCACGACCCGCGCGAGGACACCAAGCTCCCCGACGTCTACATCGCCATGGGACAGACCGCGGAGAACGTCGCGGAGCTGCGCGGCATCACCCGCCAGGACCAGGACGAGTTCGGCGCCCTCTCGCAGAACCGCGCGGAGAAGGCCATCGCCGAGGGCTTTTTCGAGCGCGAGATCACGCCGGTCACCCTGCCGGACGGCCGGGTGGTCAGCACCGACGACGGCCCGCGGCCGGGGACCACGGTGGAGGTCCTGGCGGGCCTGAAGCCGGTGTTCCGTCCCGACGGCACCGTGACCGCGGGCAACTGCTGCCCGCTCAACGACGGCGCCGCAGCGGTGGTGGTCATGTCGGACCAGGCCGCCAGCGCGCTGGGGATCACGCCGCTCGCCCGTATCGTGGCGACCGGGGTGACCGCATTGTCTCCGGAGATCATGGGCCTCGGCCCGGTGGTGGCCTCGCAGCGGGCGCTCGCGAAGGCCGGCATGACCATCGACGACATCGACCTGGTCGAGATCAACGAGGCGTTCGCCGCGCAGGTGATCCCGAGCTACCGCGACCTCGGCATCGACGTCGAGAGGCTGAACGTCCACGGCGGCGCGATCGCGGTCGGCCACCCGTTCGGCATGACCGGGGCCAGGATCACCTGCACGCTCCTCAACGGGCTCCGCGCCCGCGACGCCACCCTCGGCCTCGAGACGATGTGCGTCGGCGGCGGCCAGGGTATGGCCATGATCGTCGAGCGCCTCTCCTGACCCGCTCCTGACCCGCCGCGTCTGCCGGCCAGCTTCCCGCCTTCAGGGCAGCATCCTCGTCGGCTCCACGAGGCGGGCCTGCCTGTCATCGGCGCCGCCATCACCGGGGACGGGATGGGAGGCTCCTCGCCCGACTACTTCCAGGTGTCACCACGCAACCAGCGGGTCGCTGCCGCGGCGGTCGAGATCGCTCGCCGCGGCATCTCAGCGGGACGACCGTCATCCCGAGCAGGGGCCCTGGGGCTCGAAGATGCGGCGGGGATTGTCGACCAGCATGGTGTGGACCTGCTCGTCGGTTACGCCGAGGCGCTTGAGGGCTGGCACCACGTCCTGCAGCAGGTGCAGGTGGTGCCAGTTGGGCAGGGCGGCGGGGAGCAGCTCCTGGGGGAACCAGTCGATGAAGCAGCAGGCGTCCTGCGACAGCACCATGCGGTCGGCGCGGCCGCGCTCGCACAGGGCCGCCACGGTGCGCACGCGCTCCTCGAACGGCAGCAGGATGTCGAGGCCGAACCGGTCCATGCCGAGCCACGAGCCCGTCGCGGCCAGCTCCTCCAGGTAGTCGAGGTCGCTGACGTCGCCGCAGTGGCCGATCACCACCCGTGACAGGTCGACGCCCTCCTCGGCGAAGATCTGCTGCTGCGCGAGGCCCTGGCGGCTGGCGGCGTCGGTATGGGTCGCGATCGGCACGCCGGTGCGGCGGTGCGCCTGCGCCACCGCGCGCAGCACCCGCTCCACGCCGGGCGTGACGCCCTGCTCGCCCGTGGCGCACTTGAGGATGCCTGCGCGCACACCGGTGCCGGCGATGCCCTCCTGGATGTCGCGCACGAACAGCTCCACCATCGGCTCGTCCCCGCCGAGCAGCGTGCCCGGCCCGCGGAGGCGGAAGGGGAACGGCACGTCGTCGTAGGTGTAGAGGCCGGTGGCGACGATCACGCGCAGGCCGGTGCCTTCCGCCACCCGCCGCACGCGCTCGACGTCGCGGCCGATCCCGACCACGGTCAGGTCCACCATCGTGTCGACTCCGGCCGACTTCAGCTCGGAGAGCCTCGCACGGGCACGCCGGACCTGCTCCTCCTCGTCCCACTGTCCTGGCCAGTTCCGCGTGACGTCGGGGTCGAGCACGAACACGTGCTCGTGCATGAGCGTGGTCCCGAGGTCGGCACTGTCGATTGGGCCGGCGACGGTCGGCACCTTGGCCATGTCTGACCTCCGGTCGTTCTCGGTGGCCCGGTTCCCCGGTCAGTCTTCCCGGTCGTGTCCGCGGTAGGCCCGCTGGGCTCTGGCCATGCGGTTCTTGACCGGGGGAAGGTGGTTGATGGTGCGCATGCCGGTGCGCATTCCGGCCAGCACGGCCCGGCCGATGACCGGCTTGTGGAGGGGCTGGTTGGCGGTCATCCCCTTGCGGGACTTTTTCACGGCGTCGAACCCGTAGCCGATCATCTGGGTCTCGTAGTCGCGGATGGCCGCAAGTAGCGGGGTCTGCCCGTCGCGGGCCGCGGTGAGCGTGTCGCACAGCAGGCGGGCGTCGCGCAGCGCGGTGTTGGCCCCGACGCCCCGGCCAGGCGTCATGGTGTGGATGGCGTCCCCGAGCAGGGTGATGTTGGTGGTTTCCCACTGCTGTAGCGGTACGGAGGTGCGGATGTGGAGCGGGAAGAAGCTCATGGGGTCGGCGAGGGCGAACAGCGTGCGCAGGTCCGGGTGCCAGCTGGTGGTCAGCTCGCCGACCAGCCTGTGGAGGTCCGGGCCTTTCGTGCCCATGATCCCGGCGGGCAGCCGCTTGGCGGTGCCGCCGAAGCTCACCGTGATGTAGTCGCGGGTGTTGTCGAAGGCCAGCCCGGGCCAGCGGGCGAGCAGCTCGGCGTCGGTCGAGCCGATGCCGGCCTTGGGCGCGCCGGGGTCGAGCGATCCCTGGCGCGGGATGAAGCGGGCGGCCTCGTACCCCGCGGTGTAAATGTAGGTGACGTTGGCGTCCCGCCCCGCCACCGGGCCGTCCCCGAAGCTGGTCGGGGCGGACGCCGGCACGAGCCCGGCGCCGCGCCCGACCTTGAGCTTGCGCAGCCCGGCGTCGCGCGCGGAGCGGATCCTCTCGTCGAGCGTCCACCGCTCCTCCTCGTCGACGGCCTCGTCGCTGCCGTCCAGGCTCTCGGGCCGCCGCTCATCGCTCACGGGCTCCCCAGCCGGCAGCCCCTCGTCAGGGGCCCGGCGCCTGCCGCGTCGTCCACGCTCATCAGTGGCTCCTCAGCGGTGGATGGTGATGTTGACGTCCCGTCCGGCCACCGGGCCTGGGCGCCGGGCGCGGGGTCGCGGGATCGGGGAGACTCGGCGGCGCGTGATCGGGGAGGTGGATCCAGCCGTGGCCGTCGAAGTTCTTGGAGACCACGCGCACGCGCCGGAAGGACTCCGGCACGAGCCGGCGGTACCCGTCGCGAACCGCGTCCTCATACATACGGTCGGAGAGGATGAGCACAAGGTCCGCCGCCGGCACCGCGTTGAGCGCCTCCCGCAGCGCATCGGAGCCCAGCAGGCGCGAGAGCAGCACCGGCAGCTCGCCGGAGTAGCCCATCCGGCCCCGGCGCACCTCGCCATGATGCATCGCCACGCGCAGGCGCATCCGTGTCGGGGGCATCTGGTCGCGGTTGTAGCGCCGCAGCCCGCTCACCAAGTGCCCAACGAAGTCGTCGACCAGCAGCGGCTTGGGAACGTCGGCCGGCACCAACGCGAACTCCCCGTCTCCCTGGGGCTGCCGGTGCCAGTGGCCGCGGTCGATCCCGGCAGACCGGCAGGCTTCGCTCAGCAGCCGGTCGTTCACGGTCGAGCTGACCACGGGCGAGACACCGGGGCGGTCCCGGAACGCCAGGAAGGCCGCACGGCCGATCTCGTGTGCCGTCACCTGCCGGCAGGCGACGACGCTTGCCGAGCGCGGGCTGCCGTCCATCGCGGCAAGCTCGCCCACGAGGTCGCCCTCGTGGCGCATGGCAAGGACTGCCGGGCCCCGCTCCTTGGCGGTCGCGGTCACCTTCACCACACCGGTCACGATCAGGAAGACGTGGGTGGTGGCGGCTCCCTCCATGAGCAGCCGCTGGCCCGCGCGGTAGTCGCGGCGCGGGCCGAGCGCCAGCAGCTCCTCGCGGAGCCTGGGGTCGAGCCGGTCCATGAACGTTCCGGCCGCCCACGATCGGCGCTCGCGTGCGCGACCGCCGCCGCCAAGACCCCCGTGCGCCACAACGGACCTCACAGATCCGGGCCCCCGCAATCTGTCAGCTCACTCACACAAGCACAACCGCGAGGACGTCACAATGCTCGCCATTGCGTAGCAGAAGCGGCGTACATACCTGGACGCGTGAGGCGCGACTGGGTGCGTGGGCCCTACCCCTGGACAAGCGACAAGCCACCGACGTAGTCTGCAAAACGCACATATCGTCTAGCGAGGCAAGTGCTGCCATGGACCCTGAGGGACTCTTCACCTATGCCGCCCTCCGGCCGCTGAGCGACCTGGTCGTCTGGGTCTGGCGGCTGGAGCGACGCGTGGAGTTCCTCTACCGGCCGCAGTTCGACAAATGGGTGAGGCCCCGGTTGTTCGCCGCTGCGCAGGCGCTGCAGAACGCGCGGCGGAAGGACGAGCACCTGCGGCTCGCCGAAGAGAGGCCGCTCCCGGAAGAGGAGCGCTACATCCAGGACCTCATCGACGAGCTCACCAAGTTCACGCGGGAGAACTGGCTGCCAGGCTCCGCCCAGCGGTTCGGCAACACCAAGACGCTGGGGGTCGTGCGCGGCGAGCTCACGGTCCTGCCCGACCTGCCCGAGCACCTGCGCCACGGGCTGTTCGCGGAGCCGCGCACGTACCGGGCGTGGGTGCGTTTCTCGGGCCCGGGGCCGTACGCGCCGCCCGACATCGAGGACCTCGGCCAGTGCTCCGTCGGGATCAAAGTCATGGGGGTCCCGGGGCCGAAGCTCATGGAGGACGAGCGCGCCACGCAGGACCTGATCCTGGTCTCTCCGGCGAGCTTCGTGACGCCGAACATCCGCGAGAACGTGAAGCTGCAGCGGTGGGTGCGTGCCAAGGCGCCCCTGGTCTACTTCGTCAACCCGTTCGACTCGCACCTGCTGCACGTCGTGATGCAGTTGCTCTACTCACCCGTGCACGCCAACCCGCTCGAGGTGCAGTACTACAGCAATGTCCCCTTCCTCCTCGGCGAGGGCCAGGCGGTGCAGTACTCGCTGAAGCCGCGCTCGCCCGCCAGGAGCAGGATCCCGGCGCGTCCGGCCGAGAACTACCTGCGGGACGCGATGGTCAGGACGCTCGGCGGGGGGGACTGGACCTTCGACTTCATGGTCCAGGTGCAGACGGACCCGCACCGGATGCCGGTCGAGGACGCCACGGTGAAGTGGCCGGAGCGGCTGTCGCCCTATGTCCCGGTGGCGCGGGTGCGGCTTCCCGCCCAGCGGTTCGACTCGGACGCACAGGTCGCGTTCGCGGACGTCCTCCGCTACAACCCGTGGCACAGCCTGCCGGAGCACAAGCCCCTGGGGAACTCGAACCGCGCCCGGAGGCGGATGTACTGGGAGCTCGCAAGGCTGCGCCAGCGCATGAACAACGTCGAGCACGTCGAGCCGACCGGCGACGAGTCCTTCCCGGGCTGAGGACCTGATTGCCGCCCGCGCGGTACGACGGGCGGTCAGGAGCCCTTCGTGTACCAGACGTCGCCGCAGCAGTAGAGGGAGGAGCCGTCGGCCTCGCCCCAGATCACGTGGGCGACGCCCGTTGAGCTCACCGCGATCCCGAAGTAATCGCCGTCGGTGAAGGCGTAGCCGTCCGGGCGCTTGTACGCAGCGCCCGTGGGACGTGAAGAGCTGCACGCCGTCAAGCCAGTTGCGACCCGGCCTGTCACACTTCTGGTCGACACTTCCCTGCGCCGCTTTCCTCGGGGGTCTGCCATGCCAGTTCCGCTCGCCGATCTCCGCGCGGCCCTCGAGCGGGCCCGAACGCCGAGAGCCGTCCAGGTCAGGGTCGGGCCGAACACGGTCGAGGTCCCCAGCCCGTTCCCGTCTCCGGAGGACTGGCGCGACGTGTGGATCTACTTCCTGCTGGTGGACCGGTTCAACAACCCGGCGGCGCCGCCTCGCCAGCGGCCGTGGGACGGCGCCCACGGCGGCTTCCAGGGCGGCACCCTCAGCGGCGTGCAGGCCCAGCTCGACTACCTCCAGCAGCTCGGGGTCGGCGCCCTGTGGCTGGCGCCCGTGCTGAAGAACTGCCAGTACGACAACGGGTCCTACCACGGCTACGGGATCCAGGACTTCCTGGCGCTCGAGCCGCGCCTCGCCTCCGACCGCGACCAGGCGGGACGCGACCCGACCCTGGTCGAGCGCGAGCTGCGCGAGCTGGTCGGTCAGGCCCACGCGCGTGGCATGTACGTGATCCTCGACATCGTGCTCAACCACGCGGGCGACGTGTTCGAGTACGAGGGGATCGGGTCGGTCGCCGACTGGCACGACGACCCGTACCCGATCCGGTGGCGGGACGAGGCCGGGCGCGGGCGGCCCGACTGGGAGCAGGCCCCCGGCGACCCGCCCGCCGACGCGGCGGTCTGGCCGGCGGAGCTGCGCCACAACGAGCTCTTCCGCCGCCGTGGCAACGCCTTCTCGCGGCCCGCGGAGCTGCAGGAGCAGGCCGGCGACTTCTATCCCCTGAAGGAGCTGGACACCGCCGCCCGCGGCCCGGACGGGTCGCTGACCGTGCGCAACACGCTGATCCTCGCCTACCAGCACCTCATCGCCGAGTACGACGTCGACGGGTACCGCATCGACACCCTGAAGTTCGTCGAGGAGGACTTCGCCACGGTCTTCGGCAATGCCATGCGCGAGTTCGCGCTCAGCATCGGCAAGCGGAACTTCTTCACCTTCGGCGAGGTGTACGACAGCGAGGACAAGATCGCCCACTTCATCGGCCGGCGCGCCATGGACCGCGGGGACCTGGTCGGCGTGGACGCCGCTCTCGACTTCCCGCTGTTCTACAAGCTGCCCTGGGTCGCCAAGGGGCTTGCCCCGCCCGCCGACGTGGTCGGCACGTTCGAGTACCGCAAACGCGTCCAGGCCGGGGTGGTCAGCTCCCACGGGGAGGCGAGCCGCTACTTCGTGTCCTTCCTCGACAACCACGACCAGCACCAGCGCTTCGCGTTCAGCGGTGCCGACGGTGCCGACGACCCCGGCGGCGCCGGGCGGTTCGACGACCAGATCACGCTCGGCCTGGCCTGCCTGTTCGCGCTCCAGGGCATCCCCTGCGTCTACTACGGCACCGAGCAGGGGCTGCGCGGGCACGGCGAGCCGCTCGAGGCGGTGCGCGAAGCCCTGTGGGGCAAGCCGGGCGCCTTCGACCTGGGACACCCGGTGGCCGCGGCCTGCCGGCGGCTCACCGCTGTCCGGCGAGCCGAGCCGGCACTGCGCTACGGGCGGCAGTACTTCCGGCCCGTCTCCGGCGACGGTGCCCGCTTCGCCATCGCGGGAGCGCCCGGCGGCGTCCTCGCCGTCTCGCGGATCCTCAGCGACCGCGAGGTCGTGGTCGTGGCCAACACCAGCACCGTGCAGGACTGGACCGGTGAGGTGATCGTCGACCGCGACCTCAACCCGGTCGGCGCCCGCTATGACGTGCTGTTCGACAACAAGCCGCCCCCGCCGCCCGGGCCGGGCCCGGTCGGCGAGAAGCCGGCCGGCAGCGTGGAGATCCACGAGGTCGACGGTGCGGTCACAACAGGGCCCGCGCACACGCTGCCGCTCACCCTCCGGCCGATGGAGGCGCGGATCCTGGCCCGCGTCTGAATGCCTGGTCCGCACCCGCGGACCTCTGTACACGCCCAGCCGCGGCATGTAGCCTTCGCTTGCTCCGCCGACGAACAGGAGGCACCTATATGCGCCGTGGCATGGCCGTCTCCGTATTCTTTGTTGCAGCGATGGTCGCCGCCGTCATGGCCTCGGTCCCTGCCACCGCGGGACCGACAAATGTCGACGTGAGCCAGCGGCACCTGAACGAGTCGGAGGAGGCCATCGCGGTCAACCCGACGAACCCGAACAACATCGTCGTCTTCACCAACGTGTTCCGCAGGGAGGCCGGTCTCACGGCCGGGATGTTCCTGGGCGTCTCCTTCGACGGCGGCCAGACCTGGAAGACGAGCCTCGTCGGGGACAACGACAACCTCGGCGACGCGTGCTGCGACCCGACCCTCTCCTTCGACAAGTACGGCAACCTGTTCATGTCCTACCTGTACGTGGTCGAGAACGTCGTGCCGGTCGCGCTGAGCACCGACGGCGGCATGTCCTTCCACCTGATCGCCAACATCGGGGCGGGTGGGAGCGCCACGGCCAGCCGCACGGGGACCGACGACCGCGGGCTCTTCCGGTTCGTGGACCAGCCCACCATCATCAGCGGCGAGAGCTCGGCATGGGTCGTCTTCAACGCCGGCGGCCCGATGGTGGCGACCGGCGCGCCGGTCACGGGCCTCGGGCAGGTGGGGAGCTTCTCCCCGGTCGAGGTCGTGCCTGGAAGCAACAACTGCACCTACGGCGACGTGGCGATCGGCCCCTCCGGGCAGGTCATGAACGTCTGCACCCTCACGGAGACCGGGCAGGGCGGCGGCAAGCTCTTCACCAGCGTCGACCCCGACGGGCTCGGCCCGGCCGGGTTCGGCAAGCGCGTTTTCGTGACCGACACCCACATCGGCGGGTTCGACTTCATCGCGCCGCAGCCCGACCGCTCGGTGGACGCCGAGCCCGGGCTCGCGTGGGACCGGACCGGCGGGGCGCACGCCGGTCGCGTGAACCTGGTCTATACACGCGAGGTCAAGAACGAGAGCGATAACACCGATATCGAGGTCCGCCACTCCGACGACAACGGCGCGACCTGGAGCGGCCCGGTGCGCGTGAACGACGACGCCACGGCCAACAGCCAGTTCCTGCCGAAGATCTCGCTGGACCCGACGACCGGCAACCTCGCCGTGATCTGGTACGACTCCCGGCAGGACCTCGGCAGCGGCGGGCCCGGCGACACCAACGGTCTGCCGAACGACGATGCGCAGGTCTGGGGAGCGTTCAGCAAGGACGGTGGCGGGACCTTCACCCCGAACATCCAGATCAGCGCGGGTACCTCGAATGCTCCTGACTCGGGGAACTCGATCGACTTCGGCGACTTCTCGGGGCTGTCGTTCTTCGGCGGGACCGCTCACCCAGCCTGGTCGGACAACTCCAACAGCACGGGGAACAACCCGGACGGGGCCCTCCACCAGCTCGACATCTACACCGCGGCCGTCCCCGCCTGACGGGCCGGGACCAGCAGAGCCCAGCCCACAGCACAGGCATAGGTGCCGGGCCCGGGAGCCGGCCGGGCCCGCCCGCGGCCGGCGCGGTGTGACCCGGCCCGGGCGACCTTGGTAGCCTCGCGCCGTGACGACGACGGACGGACAGGGCCCACGGGAGGAGGCGCCGCTCCGGCGGCGGCCGCAGCTCGCGGTGCTGGTGGAGGGCGGCGACCGCAAAGGGCTGCTCCACGACATGACCGCGGCCATCCTCGGTCACGGCGGTGACATCTTCTCGGTCGAGATCGTCGAGCGGGGCTCCCGCAGCGCGGTCTACTGGGAGCTGGACGCCGTGGAGGACCCCGAGAGCCTGGAGCGGGCGTTCCTGGCCATCGACGTGGTCACGTCGATCCGGCGGCTGCCGAGCATGTTCCAGGTCTACGGCAAGCGGATCATCGTCGTCGGCGCGGGGGCCCAGGTCGGCCAGGTCGCGCTTGGCGCCATCGGCGAGGCCGACCGGCACAACATCCGCGGCGAGAAAATCAGCGTGGACACGATCCCGATCGTCGGGGAGGAGGACCTGGCGAACGCGGTGCGGGCGGTGGCCAGGCTCCCACGGGCTGTCGCCCTCGTGGTGGCGGGGTCGCTGATGGGCGGGGAGGTGACCCGGGCCGTCGACGAGATCAGGGCACGCGGGATCCTGGTCGTCTCGCTGAACATGGCCGGCTCGGTCCCCGACCACGCCGACCTGGTGGTCACGGACCCCGTGCAGGCCGGTGTGATGGTGGTGATGGCCGTGGCCAGCACGGCCCGCTTCGACATCGCGCGCGTCCGAGGCCGCCGGTTCTGACCGCTCGTCGGTCAGCCGTGGCGGCGGTACGGCAGCGATATTGGTGGTTGACGCGTCGGTCTGGGAGACGGAGATTCCCGGTGTCGTCTGTCTCGGGAGGGCAGCACCATGGGACGTCCACTGCCGGTCATCTACGTGCGCGGCTTCGCCGGAGCCACATCGGGCATCGACAGAGCGGTCGATGACCCCTTCTACGGGTTCAACGCCGGCGCGACCCACATGCGCGTCGCAGGCGACGGGGAGCCGGCTTTCTACCAGTTCGAAGGCCCGCTGGTCCGGCTGATGTCCGACGAGGAATACGAGGTCCTCGTCTACGGCAACCAGGAAGCCTTCCTGAAGGCCTCCGGCCGCGACACGCTCAAGCCGAGCTCCCTGTGGATCTACCGGTTCTACGACTCCGCCGCGGACACGTTCGGCCGCAAGGGCCGCCCCTACGACCTGCTGACCGCCGCAAGGGAGCTGTTCGAGTTCGTCAACCTGGTGCGGGACAAGACGGCGGCGCCGAAGGTCTGGCTGGTGGCGCACTCCATGGGCGGGCTGATCTGTCGCAGCATGCTCCAGAAGGTGTGCCCGGACAACGGCGTTGCGGCTGACGCCCTCGTCGACAAGTTCTTCACCTACGCCACGCCGCACAACGGCATCGCGTTCTCCATCGCCGGCGTCAACGTCGCCGTGCCCGAGATCGCCCCGTTCGGGGCGGAGATCTTCAACCGGGAGCGGATGTACGCCTACCTGACTCCCGAGGCCGACCTCACCAGGCAGCCCAAGCCGCCTCCGCCGGGCAGGGACGGGAGCCCCGGGTGGGACGCGCACGTGATCCCCGATTCGGTCCTCAGCCGTGACCGCGTGTTCTGCCTTATCGGCACGGACGCCGGCGACTACGGTCTGGTGTCGAGGGCGGTCGGCCCGAAGAGCGACGGGCTGGTCCAGATCGACAACGCGTACGTCCGCGGCGCCCACCGCGCGTTCGTGCACCGGTCCCACTCGGGGGCCTACGGCGAGGTCAATTCCGAGGAGGGGTACCAGAACCTGCGCCGGTTCCTGTTCGGCTCCCTCAAGGTGGCGGTGGAGCTGTGCGGGCTGAAGCTGCCCGGCGCCGCCCCGGGTCAGCGCAACGACGTCAAGGACGTCTGGCAGGGCGAGGTCCGGGTGAGCGTCCGGGGGCTGCCGGTGGTCATCAACGAGCAGTTGACGGCGCACTACTGCCCGATCCAGCTCAACATGGAGGAAGGGCGCGTACAAGATAGTCCTGACACCCCGGTCCCGCTCACCACCATCTTCCTGCTGGACCCCGACCGGGACGCCGGCCGCCGCAGCGAGGTGGGGCAGGAGGTGTCCCCGCGCTGCCGCTACAGCCTGCAGATGAGGACGATCCATCTGCAGGAGCGCAACGGGACGTTCTTCTGGCAGCACCACCTGGAGACCGCCGCGGACTGGGAGGACACCCTGGTCGTCGACGTCGGCCCGGCCGACGACGACGCATCGGGCCGGACGCGGGTGTGGGCGGCGTGGAGGTCGCAGCTCCCCGCGGTCGCCTCGACCTCAGCGCAGGACCCGATCGGTCCTCGCCCGCTCGACCCCGCTCCCCGGCGCGCCAACGACCCGCCCGAAGCGGTCGCCTTCACCGTCGACGTGCCCCCCGCCGGCCGCACGGTCCTCGGACCGGAGTCGGCCCTGCGCCTCACCGCCGTCCCCTGGACCTGAGCCGACGGCGGGCTCCCAGTAAGGTCGGTACCGCCGATACACCCGCGCCGGTGGAGCGACCGAGATGACCAATCAGGAGATCGAGCAGGTCGAGCAGCAGCCCGTCGGCTTCGTCGGGCTCGGCAGCATGGGCCGCCCGATGGCACGGAGCCTCGTCCGGGCCGGCTGGCGCGTGGTGGTCTGGAACCGCAGCCCGTCGGCGGCCGCCGAGCTGGCCGAGGCGGAGGCCGGGGCGACGGTCGCGCGGAACCCCGCCGAGCTGGCGCGGGCCACGCCGGTGGTGCTGACGATGCTGCCCGACCTTCCCCAGGTCGAAGAGGTCCTGTCCGGTCAGGACGGGCTGCTGGCCGGCATGCGCCAGGGGAGCGTGCTGGTGGTGATGGGGACCGTCTCGCCGGTGGGCGTCCGTGAGCTGGGGGAGCGGCTGGGGCGGGCGGGCATGTCGGTGGTCGACGCCCCGGTGAGCGGAGGCGACGTCGGGGCCGAGCAGAGCACGCTCAGCATCATGGCCGGCGGGCGGCCGGAGGACGTCGCCCGGGTGCGGCCCCTGCTGGCGGCGATGGGCACGACCATCGAGCACCTGGGTCCGCTGGGCGCCGGGGAGCTGGCCAAGGCGTGCAACCAGATCGTGGTGGCCGCCACCCTCACCGCCTTGTCCGAGGCGCTGGTGCTGGCGCGCAGGGGCGGGCTGGACCCGCGCAGGGTCCTCGGGGTGCTTGCGGGTGGGCTCGCGGGCAGCCGCGTGCTGGAGCTGAAGGGGGACAAGCTGCTCGCCCGCGACTTCCGGCGCGGCGGCGCGGCCGCGTTCCAGCACAAGGACCTGGGCTTCGCGCTTGCCGCCGCCCGGGCCGAGGGCGTGGCGCTGCCGCTGACCGCCCTGGTCGACCAGCTTTTCGGCGCCGCGTGCTGGAACGGCTTCGGCGACGACGACCACAGCGTGGTGCTGCGCGTCCTGGAGCGGCTGGCAGGGGAGCCGAGCCCCGAATGAGGAGGAGGCTCAGGTGCCGTCCGGGAGGGCGAGCTGCAGGTAGGTCAGGCCGCGCACGTCCAGCCAGGCACGGCCGGGGGCGCGCACCAGGCGGACGAGGACCTGGTCGCAGCCGGGGCAGCGGGCGACCAGGCCCGGGGCGCGGTCATAGACCCGCGCCTCCGCGATCGGCCCGGTGCGCCCGCAGCCGTCGCAGCGGGCGACCGCGGCGGTGACGTCGACGCTGAACACCTCTTGAAGGGGGCCGGCGAGCGCGTTGCCGTCGACCCACGTGTTGGAGCCGGTCATGGCGTGCCTCCGTTACGTCCCGCTTGGTCCGAACCGTTCTGTCCTGATCCGCCGAGGGTCGTGGCCCTGGTCGACGAGGAGGTTGGCGACGGCCTCGACGAAGCCGGTGGGCCCGCACACGAAGCAGGCCGGCGCGGCGCTGGGCGGCCAGGCCAGCATCGCGAGGCGGGCGGCGTCCAGGCGCCCGACCGGCCCGCTCCAGCCCGCCGGCCCACCGCGGGTATAGACGAGGTCGACGCGGAGCCGCGGGTCCCCGGCGGCGGCCTGGCGCAGCTCGTCGGAGTACAGGACGGTGTCGGGCGTCCGCGTCGAGTAGACGAGCCGCATCGGCGTCGGGCCGGCGTGGGCGCGGCTGCGGACCATCGCCATGAGCGGGACGACCCCGCTGCCGCCCGCGGCCAGCAGGACCGGGGTGGCGTCCCCGGGGTGCCACACGAACCAGCCGCCGATCGGGCCGCGCAGCTCCAGCGGGTCACCGGGCCGCAGCACCTGGGTCAGGTAGGGGGACACCTCGCCGTCGTCCAGCCGCTGGACGGTCAGCTCGACCCGGGTGCCGTCCGGGGCGGAGGCGATGGAGTAGCTGCGCTGGGTGGAGTAGCCGTCGGCGGCGGTCAGGCGCACGTCGACGTGCTGGCCGGGCAGGTGGCCGGGCCAGCCCGCCACGTCCAGGACCAGGGTCCGGGCGGTCGCCGTCTCGTCGCGCACCGCCTCCACCCGGGCCACGCGCCAGATCAGTCGCCCCAGTACCGCTGCTCGCGCCATGGGTCACCGTAGTCGTGGTAGCCGAGGCTCTCCCAGAAGCCCCGCTCGTCGTGGTCGAGCAGGCGGATCCCGCGGACCCACTTGGCGCTCTTCCACAGGTACAGGTGCGGCACCAGCAGCCGCGCCGGCCCGCCGTGCTCGGGAGCGAGGTCCTCGCCGTCGTAGCGGAACGCCACCCATGCCTTGCCGTCCAGCAGGTCCTCGAGGGGCAGGTTGGTGGTGTAGCCGCCGTAGGAGTCCACCAGCGCGAAGCCGGCGCCGGTCTCCACCTCGGCGAACAGGGTGTCCAGGGAGACGCCCTCCCAGGTGGTGCCCAGCTTGGACCACTTGGTGACGCAGTGGATGTCGACGGTGACGGTCTCGGCCGGCAGGTTGCGGAAGGCGGTCCAGTCCCAGCGGTGGGTCTGCCCGGTCTCGGTGGTGATGGTGAGCTCCCAGCCACCAAGGTCGATGCGCGGGGTCGGCCCCGCGGACAGCACCGGGAAGTCCTCGACCAGGTACTGGCCAGGCGGCAGCTCAGGAGCGGCGCGTCGCCGCCGCCCGCCGAACCCCGGTGACACGGTGCCCATGGCGACACCATACCTGACGGACGACCGGCAGGTCGGGTGCCGAGCACGGGGGCCGGGGCGATCCCGGTTACGATCCACGACGACGCCACCCACGAGCCGGTGGCCACGGGGAACGATAAGGAGCACGGGGCATGTCCGCCGCTTCTCCGCTCACCGACCCGCCGGTCGCCTCGATCGCCGAGGCGGTCCAGCGGATGGAGGCGATCCATGGGTACCTGCGGGCCGACGACGGGCTCCGCTACTTCAACCTCATGTACCTGGAGGTGACGAAGGCGTTCCAGCAGCGCGTCCGGACGGGCTTCTTCCAGGACCAGGCCTTTATGGAACGTCTTGACGTCATCTTCGCCAACTTGTACTTCGCCGCCACCCGGCTCCAGGTGCTCGACCCGCCCGCGACGCCGCACGCCTGGACGGCCGTGTTCGACCGCCGCGACGACCACCGGGTCCTGCCGCTCCAGTTCGCGGTCGCGGGGATGAACGCGCACATCAACTTCGACCTGCCACGTGGGCTGGTGGAGACCTGCCGGGCGCTCGGCACGACACCGGACGCGGGCTCCCACCATCGCGATTACAACAAGGTCAACGAGATCCTGGCGCAGATCGAGCCGGCCATACGGGAGGAGCTGGAGAAGCAGTGGCCGCTGAACGACCGTCAGCTCGAGCACCTGCAGAACGTGCTCGCCAACTGGAGCATCACTCGTGCGCGGGAGGCGGCCTGGGACCAGTGCGAGCTGCTGTGGTGGCTACGAGGCAACGCGGACTTGACGTCCAGCTACACCGCGACCCTCGATCGCATCGTGGGGTTCGCCGGCCGCGGCCTCCTCGTCCCGCTCATCTGATCTGAGCCGTGGCCAGCATTGAATGGGTCAAGAGCGCTCGGGCCCGTCCCAGGGGTCGTAGTCGACCTCGAGCGGCTCCTGGGGCGGGCGCTCCGGTTCGGGGACGTTGCGGAGGTTGAGCCGGATCCGGGTCCAGGTGCTGCTGCGCCCGCGCATGGAGTCCACCAGCACGTCGGCTGGCGCGAGGTGGGACCAGACGTCAGGGTGTCGCGCTTTCCACCGGTCCAGCCCCTGCATCGCCTCGGCCTTCGTGGCCGCCCGGGCGATCTCGATGAGCGGCACGGTCGTGCGGCGGCGCCCGGTCGGCCCGCTCGCCTTGCCCGGTGCCGGAGGCGGGGCGATCCCCTCGCGCACGGCCTGCCCCGCGACCGAGCGCCGCTTCGACGGCTGGACCCGGTCCGGCTCGTCCGCCTGCTTGGCAAAGTGCGGAGGCCAGGGGGCGTCCGCGAACCCGGCGGCCTCGTGCTGCGCCGCCAGCTCGAGCAGGGGCTCGAGCGAGCCGGCCACCCCGTCGATCCCCTCAGCGGGGTCGCCCACGCGCGCGAAGCGCTCGGGCATCGTGTCGACCGTGAACGCCTCCGGCTGGCAGTCGGGCACTTCGTCCCATCGGAGCGGAGCGGACACTCGTGCGTCCGGAGTGGGACGGACGGAGTACGCGGAGGCGACCGTCCGGTCCTTGGCGTTCTGGTTGTAGTCGAGGAAGACGCCGTGCCGCTCCTCCTTCCACCACTTGCTGGTGGCCAGGTCCGGAGCGCGCCGCTCGACCTCGCGGGCCAGGGCGACCGCGGCCCGCCGGACGTCGGTGAACACCCAGCGCGGCTCGATCCGGCAGTAGATGTGGAACCCGCGCGAGCCGGACGTCTTCGGCCACCCCACCAGGCCGAAGTCCTCGAGGACCTCCCGCGTCACGAGGGCGACCTGCCGGATCTGCGGCCAGGTCACCCCTGGCACGGGGTCGAGGTCGACCCGCAGCTCGTCGGGGTGCTCGAGGTCGTCGGCCCGCACCGGATGGGGGTTGAGGTCGATGCAGCCGAGGTTGACCACCCAGGCGAGCTGGGCGGCGTCCCGGACGACGATCTCACGGGCGGTCCTGCCGGAGGGGAAGCTCAGCTCGACCGTCTCGATCCATTCCGGTCTGGACTCGGGCGCCCGCTTCTGGAAGAAGGGCTCGCCCTCGGCGCCGTTCACGAACCGCTTCAGGGCCATCGGCCGGCCCGCCACACCGCGGATCGCCCCTTCCCCGACCGCCAGGTAGTACCGCACGAGGTCGAGCTTGGTGTGACCGGTGCGCGGAAAGAACACCTTGCCCGGGTTGGTGATGGTCACCTCCCGGCCAGCGACTTCCAGGATCTCCTTGCGAGAGGCCATGCCGACACGATACGGCAGACCATGGACGTGGGCGGGTCGAATCCCGGGCGACGTCTGGAAGGATCGGGCTACGGGGTGCCGGAGCTGGGGCTGGGGTTGGGCTCGAGCGGAGACCGCGACCCGGGTGGGTGTCCGAGCACCTGCTGCAGCCGCGCGTGTTCGTTTCGGCGGATGATCTCGTGGCACGAGCCGGCGACGCCGTACACGGGCACTGACGAGAGGTGGCCGCCCACCCGGCGGACCCGGAACTGGTCAGAGCAGATCTTCCGGCTCTGCCGGTCGAGCAGCACGATCTCGCGCAGCAGCAAGCCCTTCGGCTGGTCCACGAGGAAGAAGCCGTCGGGCATGCCGGGACCACCGTCGATCACCTGGACGTCGACCGGGGCGTAGCGGGTCGTGCCGCGCTGGAAGGACGTGCGGACGACCGCTGTCCCCTGCGACACCTTTCCCGTGATGAGCGTGGGGCCGCCGCTGCCGCCGTAGCTGAACGACAGGACCACCGGTTCGAAGGTGGTGCCGCCACCACAGGCGCCGCTGTCGAACTCGAACCAGTCCGACAGCGTCCAGGCCTTGTCTCTCTCGCTCCACTTCCGGCGCGCGGAATAGCGCCAGTGCTGGCCGCGCCAGGTGCCGTCCATCGCGATCCGCCCCTGCGCGCGCTGGGTGACCTCGACCCGCACCGGCACGGTCGGGAGCCGGGGTCCTGGCAACGGCGTGACCGGCGTGACCGGCACGGTCGGGGCAGGTTGCAGCAGGGGACGAGCGGCGATGGCTCCGCCGAGCAGCGCCACGACCAACAGGGCCGCGCCGCAGGTCAGGCGCTGCCGCCGGCGGCGGCCGCGCGCCATGGCGGCCTCGGCGCCAGGAGCGCGGGCGAGCTGCTGGTAGTCATCGGCGAGTCGCCGTAGCCGGTCCTGGAGCTCAATCATGGGGCTGTCGCACCTCCCGTCTGCTCCTGGTCGCGCTCGCGGAGCAGGGCGGCGAGCCGCTGGCGGCCACGCGCCAAGCGAGCCTTGACGGTGCCGCTGGGCACCCGCACCCACGCCTCGGGCACCTCGTACTCCCGCAGCCGCGACCAGCGCATCGAGGCGCGGGCGAAGGCCTCTTGCACCACGTCCTCGGCCTCCTGCAGCTCGCCGGTCACCAAGGCGAGCTGTCCGACCAGCCGCGCGAACGCGCTGGCGTAGAAGGCAGTGAAGTCCTGGGGCTCGGCCACAGGCGCTCCCGGTCGATGGCGGCGGCTACCCGGTACACGATGCACGCGCCGATCCGGTTGCATCCGCGCCGATGCACCACCCCACGGCCCCAGGAGCACGGCAGCTCAGGGAGAGGTTGACACAGGGGAGCCCCTCTCCCAAAGTAGCTTGAACTGGTCGGTGCCCATATCGGGGAGACCTGCGTGGCCGCAGTGACGTCTCCTGACGAGTTCGAGCGGTATTTGCGGAAACGCGCTGAACAGGACGCGTTCTCGGGAGTCGTCCTGATCACGCAGGGCAGTTCGCGAGTGTTCTCGGGTGCCTACGGGTACGCCAGCCGCTCCTGGAAAGTGCCGGCAAGGCTCACAACGCGCTTCGATACGGCGTCGGTGACCAAGCTCTTCACCGCAGTCGGGACCCTGCAGCTCATCGACCGGGGACTCCTCGCCTTCGACACCCCGGTCATCGATTTCCTGGGACTGCGGGACACCACCATCGCAGACTCGGTGAACGTCTTTCACCTGCTGACGCACACCTCCGGTATCGCCGACGACGCTGACGAGGTGAGCGGCGAAGATTACGCCGATATCTGGAAGACCAGGGCCAACTACTCTGTCACCGAGACCGCCGACTTCCTCCCGCAGTTCGCGTACAAGCCGCCGAATTTCCCGCCCGGCCAGGGATGTCGCTACTGCAACTGCGGCTATGTGCTGCTGGGCCTGCTCATCGAAAAGGCAAGCGGCCTGCCCTACCGGGACTACGTACGCCAGCACGTCTTCGCACCCGCCGGGATGCTCCGTTCCGGCTTCTTCCGCATGGACCTGACCTATGACGACGTCGCCGAGGGCTCCGACCCGGTCCGTGACGAGACCGGGGCCATTGTGGGCTGGAAGAAGAACATCTATTCCTACCCGCCCATCGGGTCGCCCGACGGCGGAGCATACGTCACCGCCGGCGACCTGGACCGGTTCCTGCGGGAGCTGAAGGCAGGCACCCTGCTCTCTCCGAGGTCGACAGCGGCGTTCTTCACTCCCCAGGTGCTCCTCACCCCCCAGGCGGTCCACCACAAGCAGGACGACTGGAACCAGATGTACGGGTACGCGATGTGGTTCGCCCTCGACCGGACAGGCCACGTCATCTTCGCGGAGAAAGAGGGCATCAACGCCGGCGCGAGCGCGGTGATCCGCCACTACCCCGACGAGGACGTCAACGTCGTTCTCCTCGCAAACACCCAGATGGGTGCGTGGGAGCCGCTGAGGGCGGCCCACCGTCTGGTCACGGCGGGCCGATGAAGATCAGGACATCACGACGGGCTCGGGCGGAGGTCGACCCGCCGGAGGAGCTGGGCGTTCAGGGCCACGACGATGGTCGACAGGCTCATCAGCACCGCGCCGACCGCCGGCGCCAGGGTGACCCCGGCCCAGGCCAGGACGCCGGCGGCCAGCGGCACGGCGGCCAGGTTGTAGCCGGCAGCCCAGGCGAGGTTCTGGAGCATCTTCCGGTAGCTGGCCCGTGACAGGCGGGTCACGCTGAGCACGCCCCGCGGGTCGTCGGAGGCCAGCACCACCCCGGCGGACTCGATGGCCACGTCCGTGCCGGCGCCGATGGCGATGCCCACGTCGGCCCGTGCCAGGGCGGGAGCGTCGTTGACGCCGTCGCCGACCATGGCCACCCTGAGACCGCGGCGCTGCAGGTCGGCCACGGTGGCGTCCTTGTCCTCCGGCAGCACCTCGGCGAACACCTCGTCCACGCCGAGCTGGTCCGCGACCGCCTCGGCCACCTGCCGGGCGTCGCCGGTGATCATCACCACCCGCTTGCCGAGCCGGTGCAGCCCGTCGACGGCCTGGCGCGACTCCGGCCGGACCTCGTCCTCGAGCGCCAGCGCGCCCGCGACCTTCTCCCCACGGACCACGTACAGCACGGCGGCGCCGCGCCGCTTCCACGTGCCCACCGGCTCGGCGAGCGCCTCCGGCTCGGCGAGCCCGAGCTCGCGCAGCAGCGCCGGGCCGCCGACCGCGGCGCTCACGCCGTCGACCGTGGCCTGGACGCCGCGGCCGGTCATGGAACGGAAGCCGCTGGCGTGCGCGGGCCCGCCGCGCTGCCCGGCGGCGGCGACGATGGCCCGGGCGAACGGGTGCTCGCTGTCGGCCTCGACCCCGCCGGCCAGCCGCAGCAGCGCGTCCTCGTCGCCGTCGACCGCGGCCACTCCGTTGACCGCCGGCTGGCCCTTGGTGAGCGTGCCGGTCTTGTCGAACAGCACCGCGTCCACGGTGCGCATGCGCTCCAGCGCGAGGCGGTCCTTGACCAGGATCCCGCTGCGCGCGCTGAGCGCGGTCGAGATCGCGATGACCAGCGGGATGGCCAGGCCCAGCGCGTGGGGACAGGCGATCACCAGCACGGTCACGGTCCGCTCGACCGCCTGGTCCGGGTTGCCCAGCGACAGCCAGACCAGCAGGGTGACCACGCCGGCGCTGACGGCGAAGTAGAAGAGCAGGGCGGCGGCGCGGTCGGCCAGTGCCTGGGCGCGGGACTTGGACGCCTGCGCCTGCTCGACCAGGCGACGGATCCCGGCCAGGGCGGTCTCCTCGCCGACCGCCTCGACCCGCACCCTGATGGCGGAGTCGGTCGCCACCGTGCCGGCCACGACCCGGTCGCCCTCGCGCCTGGCCACCGTCCGGGACTCGCCGGTGATCATCGACTCGTCCAGCTCGGCCTGGCCGCTGACGACGACGCCGTCGGCGGGCACCCGGCTCCCGGAGCGCACCAGCACGACGTCGCCGGGGGCGAGCTCCGCGACGGGCACGGTCTCAGTCTCGGCCCCGGAGCCCGCGGCGCCGGAGCCGGAGCCGGAGCTGGAGCCGGTGACCCCGGAGCCGGTGACCCGCTCGGCCTCGTCGGGCAGCAGCGCCGCCAGCGCGTCCAGCGCGCTGGACGCCTGCCCGAGGGCGCGCATCTCGAGCCAGTGCCCGAGCAGCATGATGTCGATCAGCAGTGCCAGCTCCCACCAGAAGTCCAGGTCGAACCAGCCGAGCGCGGTTGCGGCGCTGGCCACGAAGGCGACGGTGATGGCCAGCGCGATGAGCAGCATCATGCCCGGCTCGCGGCTGCGCGCCTCGGAGACCCCACCCGTGAGGAAGGGCCAGCCCCCGTAGAGGAAGACTGCGGTGCCGAGCACCGGCGCGACCCATCCCGAGCCCGGGAAGGTGGGCGCGGTGAAGCCGAGCCACGTCTGGATCATGTCGCTGAACAGGACCACCGGCACGCTCAGGACAACGCTCAGCCAGAAGCGGTCGCGGAACTGCGCCGCGTGGTCCCCGTGCCCGGCGTGGCCCGCGTGCCCGCCGTGCTGCCCGTGCCCGGGCGCGTGGCCGGGGCGCTCTCTGGCGGCGGCCACGCGCGTCGCGTGCATGTCGTCATGCATCTGCAATGTCCCGTCCTGTTCCTCCCGCCGACGGCACAACACTATACCCTGGTAGGGTAGTCGCCAAGGAGGACCCGGCGGCTACGACAGGTGCGGCAGGAAACCGCCGAGCTCGACCAGGACGCGCTCGGGCTGCTCCTCGGCCAGGAAATGGCCGCAGTCCGCGATCGCGGCCCCCCTGACGTCGCGGGCGTAGTCACGCCAGATCTCCAGCGCGGGCATCTGGCCGAACAGGCCGCTGGCGCCCCACAGCACCAGGACGGGCATGGTCAGCCTGCGGCCGGCGGCGGCATCCGCGTCGTCGTGCTCGGCGTCCAAGGGGAAGGACGCACGGTAGTCGTCGAAGCCGGCCCGCAGCGCGCCGGGCGCGGAGAACGCGCGCACGTACTCGGCGACGGCGCGCTCGTCCAGCCCGGCCCGGTTGTGCGTCCAGCGCTCGAAGAAGTAGCCCAGGTAGGCGGCGGGATTGGCGCCCGCCAGCAGCTCCGGCAGGTCGGGCTGGAGATGGAACAGCCAGTGCCAGTACCGGCGCGCCAGCTCCATGTCCATGCGGCGCCACATCTCCCGGGTGGGGATGACGTCCATCACGACCAGGCGCTCGACCTCCTCGGGACGGTCCAGCCCCCACCGGTGCGCTACCCGGGCGCCACGGTCGTGCCCGATGACGGCGGCGGTCTGGAAGCCCAGGGCGCGCACGAGGCCGCGGACGTCCTCGGCCATGGCGCGCTTGTCAAAGCCGCCAGAGGGCTTGTCGGTGCGGCCGTAGCCGCGCAGGTCGGGCGCGACGACGGTGTAGCCGGCGCTGAGGGGGCCGATCAGGTGGCGCCAGCAGTAGCCGGTCTGGGGCCAGCCGTGCAGGAGCACCAGCAGAGGTCCCTCGCCGGCGTGCAGGCAGTGCATGCGCAGCCCGTCGACGAGCACGGTCCGCTCACGGATATCTGGCATGGCGTCGCTTGCTCCTGGTGCGCAGGGCGGGAACCTCGATTATCCCCGTGCCGCCGCCAGCCTGCCGCCCCCAGGTCGGGACGCACGGCATCATGACTGAGCCGGATATCGGTGACCGTGGAGGCTGCATGCGCGAAGAGTCGATGGGAGGACCCGCGCCTGCCGGACCGGACGGGCCGGGCGGGAGCGAGGACGAGCTGCGGGTCTCGACGCTGGAGACCTTCTTCGACCTGGTCTTCGTCTTCACCCTCACGCAGCTCACCGCGGCCCTGTACGAGGACCTGTCCGCCGAGGGCGCGTTGCGGGTGGTGCTGATCTTCGCCGTCCTGTGGTGGATGTACGGCGGCTACGCCTGGCTCACCAATTCCGTCCCGCCCGACCGGGCGGGACGGCGGCTCCTGCTCATGGCCGGCATGGCCGGGTTCCTGGTCGTCGCGCTGGCGATTCCCGGCGCGTTCGCCGGCGCGGGTGTCGCCTTCGGGCTGGGGTACCTGGCGGTCGTGCTGGTCCATGCCGGGCTCTATACCCAGTCGATGCCGGTCAGGGGCATCGCGCACTTCGCCCTGCCCAACGTGGTGGCGGCGCTGCTGCTGGTGAGCGCCGCGCTGGCCGGCGGGGCGTGGCGGTACGGGCTGTGGGGCGCGGCCATCGTGCTGGAGTTCGTGACGCCGTCCATGCTGCCGCTCGACCGGCCCATCCAGGTCCGCCCGGGACATTTCGTCGAGCGGCACGGCCTGCTGCTGCTGATCGCGTTCGGCGAGTCGGTGGTGGCGATCGGGATCGGGATCGAGACCGGGGCGGGGGGTCGGCTGAATCCCGGCCTGGCCGGCTCCGCCCTGCTGGGGCTGGCCCTGGCCGGGCCGGCGGTCGCGCTCGGCCTGGGCGTGGCGCTGTACCTGGCAGGCGACGTGATCTTCCGCCGGGTGCTCGGCGGCGGCCCGGTCGTCGTCCGCGCCGGCGCCGCACTGCTCGCCCTCGCCTGCGTGCCGCTCGGCCTCGTCACCGCCATCGCCCAGCTCCTCGCCCTGGTGGCCCTGCTCGTGCTGATGCTCGTCGCCGAGTCCGTCTGGCCCCGGCTCAAGGCGGCCTGACCGAACCGCGGGGTCAGGTCTGCACGGCCGGGTGGTAGTCGTCCGCGGCCATCCCGAACGTCCACGCAACGGCCTGCTGGGCGGTGCGCATGGCCGGCGGGACCCGCAGCAGGTACGTCGCACAGGTGCCGTCCGGCTCGGGGGTGGCGTTGACGACCTCGACGACGGCCAGCGGCTCGTCGCCGGGCAGCTCGCAGTGCCACAGCCTGCCGTACTCGTCGACGTGGACCAGGGTGGCGTCGGCATCGCGCAGGTACCGGTGGAGCCCGTAGCGCTCGAGCAGGACCCGGCGGACCTCCAGGTTGCGGGTGGCGCGGATCTGCGCGACGGTGATCGTGTCGGGCCGCTCGATGACCTGGCGCGGGACGCGCACGCCGTGCCAGGCCCAGACGGCCCAGCCGTCGGGGTAGCGCACCACCGGCCCCGTCGGGTGGTGCAGGCGGCCCTGCTCGTCACGGGCCAGGTCCAGGGCGCAGGGCCGTTCGGTGAGGACCGCTGCGTGCTCGAACGGCCACCACCACCCGGCGGAGCGGCCGATCAGCACCTGACCGGCGAGCCGCTGACCGGGGCGCAGCCCCACGGCCCGGTCCAGGACCTCGATGAACGCCAGCGCGCCAGCGTCGTGCTGCCCGCGCGTGTACCAGCCGGATGTCGCCTCCTCCGCGAACGGGCCCCTGTCGACCGAGTCCCGGTACGTCTCGTCCAGGTCCCGCGCATCCTCTTCGCCCAGGTCCCGGAGCTCCTCGGCGATCTGGCGCGGGGGCTCGCCGGTCTCGTCCTCGACCTCCTCGGGCCAGAGGAACACCTCCCAGGCATCGTTGCTGAACCGAGGCGCGCCGACCTGCTCCCACGGCGGTGGCCCGGCCCGCCTGGCGACCTTCGCCAGCAGACGCGGCCATGGCTCCCAGGCCCACTCCGTTTCCCAGGCCGCGCCGGGCTCGCCGGTGTGCCGGCGCACCTCGTCGCGGACCTGCCCGCCGACCCGCGCCTCCTCGACCTGGCCGCTGACCTGCTGCCAGAGCGCCTCCCCGACCGCGCCGGCCTGCGCATCGACCGCTGCGGCCCGCGCGGCGGCCTCATTCCAGACCGGCTCGCCGACCTGCGCCCACGCATCCCACCACGCATCCCAGACCGGCTCCTTGAGCCGGGACCACACCGGCGCGCCAACCTCGTCGTGCCCCAGGTGCGCCCAGACCGGGTCGCCGGCCGGCATCGCGGCCGCAGCCGCGAGGTGCGCCCAGACCTGCTCCCACACGTGCGGCACGACCCGCAGGCCAGGATCCGACCTGGCCGTCAGCGCGAGCGCCGCCACCACCCCGGCCAGCGGCGACCCCGCCCACACCACCCGCCGCGGCGGCGCCAGGCCCGCCGCCCGGTAGACCAGCCGAACCCCTGCCTCCGCGCGGGCCCGGTCGGCCGGCCGCAGCGTCAGCCCGTGCCCCACCCACTCCTGGCACACCACCCGCGCCAGCGTCCGCTGCCCGGCGGTCAGCCCCACTCCGCCGCCAGCCATCAGTCGGCCACCATCCGCGGGAGCGCGCCGGGGGTGTACTCCCGCTGCCGGCGCACCTGGTAGACCCCTTGGGGCAGCAGGACCGGGTCGTGCTCCTCGTGGCGGAGCAGGACGCCGCCCTCGCGCAGGACGTTGAGGAAGCGCTCCTCGAACTCGGTCCCCAGCAGGGCGGCCTGCGGGTCGGCGATGGCGTGGGCGTGCCCGGTCGCCTCCCCGAACGCCAGCACGATCCGCCCGTGGTCACGTGGCAGCGGACGAGCGCCGTCAGGGATGGCGGGGACGGCGACGAGCAGGACGTCGCCCTGCCGGTAGTGCGGTTGCATGCCGTGCTCCTTTCGCCGCTGGTCGGGTGGTCGGCTGCGCCGATGCTAGCCGGCGCCCCCGACAGGCCGTGCCCGGGCCGCCCCGCCTGACACGCGGGCCGGAAAGGAAGCACCGCAGGTGGCGCGAGGCCGAGAAATAGGGGTGCAGCTACGCAGAACGGCGGAGAGTGCGCGTTTCCACGTTTACGCCGCGCGTGTTACGGTCCGTAGCGGTATGACCGCACTGACGCCGCCGACAATGCCGTCGACCCCGGCCCTCGATGGCAGCCGCCGCCCGGGTGGAGTCGTGATCCTGAACTGGCGCGACACCACCAATCCCGAGGGCGGCGGCTCCGAGCTGTTCGTCGAGCGGGTGGCGGCCGGGCTCGCCGCCCGCGGCCGGCCCGTCACGCTGGTCTGCGCCGCCCACCCCGGCGCGCCCGCCGAGGAGGCCGCCGGCGGCGTGCGCGTGCTGCGGCGTGGCTCGCAGCGGACCGTCTACCTGCGGGCCTTCCTGCTGCACGCCTGCGGGCGGCTGGGCCCGCACGAGGCCGTGGTCGACGTCCACAACGGCATGCCGTTCCTGTCGGCGCTGTGGTGCAGGCGCCCGGTGGTGGTCCTGGTCCACCACGTCCACCGGGAGCAGTGGGGGGTGGTGCTGCCGCCGCCGCTCGCCCGCCTGGGCTGGTGGATCGAGTCGAGTGTCGCTCCCCGGGTCTACCGCCGCGCCCGCTACGTGACCGTGTCCGGCAGCACCCGCGACGAGCTGATCGGCCTCGGCGTGCGCGCGGAGGCGGTCACGGTCGTCCACAACGGCGCCGAGCCCCCGCCGGCCGCGCCCGCCGCGGCCAGGGCACCGGTGCCCACCGTGTGCGTGCTCGGCCGGCTGGTGCCGCACAAGCGCGTCGAGTACGCGCTGGAGGCGGTCGCCCGCATCCGCCGGCGCATCCCCGACGTGCGCCTGGAGATCGTCGGCCGCGGCTGGTGGGAGCCGCGGCTGCGCGCCGCCGCCGGGCGGCTCGGGCTCGGCGAGGCCGTGCGCTTCCGCGGCTTCGTGGACGACGCGGCCAAGCACGAGCTGCTGGCCGCCGCCTGGGTGCTGGCGATGCCCTCGATCAAGGAGGGCTGGGGCCTGGCGGTCATGGAGGCGGCCGCGCACGGCACCCCCGCGGTCGGCCTGCGCTCGGCCGGGGGGCTCGCCGAGTCGATCGTCGACGGCGTCACCGGGCTGCTCGCCGGCGGGCCCGAGGAGCTCACCGCCCAGCTCGAGCGGGTCCTCGCCGACGCGCCGCTGCGCGAGCGGCTGGGGGCCGCCGCCCGCGAGCGGTCCGCCAGCTTCACCTGGGAGCGCGCCGGCGCCGAGTTCGCGGCGGTGCTGGACGCCGCGGCCGCCCGGGGCGCCGGCGGCTAGGAGACGACCGCCGTCAGCGCGTGCCGTAGACGATCAGCGGCCGGTCGGAGCTGCTCTGGCTGCTGGAGGCGGTGACGAGCGTCAGCGAGGCGGCAAACGCCAGCACCAGCGCGCCCACGGCCAAGGCGACGACCATCCGCGCGGTCGGGCTCATCGGTGGCTCCCTTCTCCGGACCGTCCGGAGAATACCAGGCGGCGACGGTGGGGGGCTACCGGCGGTAGCAGTCCGAGGCACGCCCACCCCGCGGTGGCGAGCGCCAGCAGGTCGGCGAGCACCACCGGCACGGCCGGCGGGCCGGCGAACCGCACCGCCGCAGGGACAGGCCCCCGGTACAGCGCCAGCTCGGCGTTGTCCAGCACCGGGGACAGCCCGGCCAGGCGCGGCGGGAAGCCCGCCCAGTCGCCGGTCTTGAGGAGCAGCACATAGCGGATCCCCTGCGCCGCGACCGCCGGGGCCAGCGGCGCCGAGCCGCGCACCAGCGGCCCGAGGCGGCCGCCGTAGGGGTCCTCGCCGGGCACGGTGACGCCCGGCAGCTCGAGGTCGTCGTTGCCGACCGCCCGGCGGGTGAAGTACCGCTGCGCCGGGTCGAGCACCACGCGGTCCCGGTTCCACCGCAACGGCAGGTACAAGTGCCAGGGCAGCACCAGCACGGCGCCGGGCGCCGGGTCGGCCGCCATGACCGAGCGGGCCTCGGCCCAGTCGCGCGGGTAGGCGACCGCGCCGAGCCGCCCGGCCGCCCCCCACGCCAGCCCCGGCTCCAGCAGCACCGGAGCGGCGACCAGCCCGGCGGCGGCCACCGCCCGCCAGCGCCTGGAGCCCAGCAGCGGCAGCAGCCGTTCCACGCCGGCGCCGAAGCCGACCGCCTCCACCAGCGCCAGGGGCGCGACGAACTTCTGCGCGTCGCGGATCATGCCGCCGCCGGGCACGTGCTGGACCGCGAGGTCGACCAGCACGCGCAGCCCCGGCACGGCGTAGGCGGCGGCGAGCGCGAGCCCGGCCGCGGCGGCGGCCAGGAGCCCGAGCGCGACCCCGCGCTGCCAGCGCTCCAGGACGACCCGCCAGCCGAGCACGGCGACGGCCAGCACCCCCGCGAATGCCGGCCACCACGCCCACGAGCCGTGACCGGGCGGCACCACCAGCGCGTTCCAGATGCCACCGAGCCCGAGCAGGCTGCCGAGGGTGCCGAGCGGCCCGTCCGGCCGCGCCGCGAACGCCGCCGCGCCCGCCGGCCTGACCGGCACGCCGCCCGGCCGCAGCACGCTCGGCAGCAGCCAGGGCGCGTTCAGCAGCAGCGCCGCCCCGACCACCCCGGCGGCGCGCCGCCAGGGCCGGCCCGCCACCACCAGCAGGGCGGTGACCGCGGCGATGAGCGCGCCGGGCGGGCTGCCGCAGGCCGCCACCGCCAGCGCGGCCACCAGCCGGTGGACACGCGCGCTGCCCTTACGGTAGGCGGCCGCCGCCGCGACGACCCAGGGCAGCGCGGCGTACGACACCAGCAGTGCCCAGTGCCCGATCAGCAGCCGCTCGTAGACGTGGGCGTTCCAGGCGAACAGCGCCGCCGCCGCGGCGCCGCCCGCGGCGGTCGTCACCGGCGCGAGCCGTGCGGCGCCCCAGCCGCCGGCCACGAAGATCCCGGCGAGCACGAGCTTCTGCACCACGTCGGCGGGCACCGCCCGGGAGGCGAGCGCCACCAGCAGGTCGCTCGGCACGGCGCGCGCGACCGAGGTGCCGAGGCCGAGCAGCTCGCCGGACAGGGGCGTGCGCGGCACGAACACCATGTCGTCGACGAGCACGTAGCCCCGCGCCAGCAGCGGCGCCAGCGCGAGGGCGGCGAGCCCGCCGGCGACCCCGAGCCCGGCCCGGCCCTTCAGCGCGCGTCTGCCGGCCGCGGCTCCGCAGCCTCCTCCCGCTGGCCGCCCGCGGGCTGCCGGGCGGCCAGGGCGACGCCGACCACGATCAGCACGACCCCGAGCACCAGCGCCGCGGCCGGCAGCAGCCACTGGATCATGCGGAGCTGGCTGCGCGCGCTCTTGGCGTCCTCGGCGTTCTTGTGGACGGTGCTGGCGTCGTAGAGGAGCTGGGCCCGCACCACCGTGAGCACCGGCCGCCCGTCCGGGGTCTCGAGGACCTGGGTGACGTCCTGCCCGGCCTTGACGATGATGCCGGTGCGCGGCTCGACCCAGAGCGTCTTGACGTTGCCGTAGATCACCGTCGCCGGGACGCTGGCGACGCCCGGCTGGCCCGCCTGGGCGCCGCTGATGCTCACCGTGTCCAGTCGCACGCCGCTGAAGCGCTGCTCGAAGCGGTAGACCGTGACGCCCTCGATGCGCTCGGTGGCGGCGTAGGCGGCGGGGAACGCCTGCTTGGCGGTGGTGTCCCAGAACGAGTAGGTGCCCCGGTGGGTGTTGAACGGGAACTTGAGGGTCAGCCCGCTGTGGGCGGGCTGCTCCCCGCAGCAGTGCCTGGACTGGCCGGTGACGCGGTCCAGGGCGATGCGCTCCCGCTCGGCGGTGAGGACGCCGTTGTCGCCGAGGTCCTTGGTCTCCGAGAAGCTGTCCCACACCGCCGTGCGAGCGGTGCCCGCCTTGGCGTCGCCCCTGACCGTGCGGATGTTCTGGAGCTGGGCGGTCACCTCTTTGAGCTGGTGCCGGTTGAAGTAGGTCCCGGTCCCGGTCGCGACCGGCTGCGAGTACTGGTTCAGCGGGGCCTTCTGGAGCCGCGGGTACGCGTAGAAGCGCACCAGGAACGCGGAGAAGAGCAGGAAGAACCCCACGAACACCAGTACGTACCCGACCCGACGGCCCACCTCGGCCTCCCGCTGTCCGCTGTCCGGCTGCACGCCCCCACGTTTCTGGCGGAAGACTACACAAACATTTGCGACGAAAATAGACTGCTGGGCCGGGCCTGCACGAGCAGGCCGCCACGCCCATACCAGACCTGGAAGGGGAGCGATGCGGCTCGAGGCGTTCCAGGCGGAGCTGCCCAGGGCGTTCGGCGGGGACCTGAGCGCCCCCCACCCGCTGGACCGGCGCTTCCGGGCGCTGCTGGGCGACGTTCGCGGCATGGCCACCGAGTCCAAGCTCGCGCTGCTGAACCTGGCCGCGGCCCATCTCGAGCCGGGCGAGGCCTACCTCGAGGTGGGGACCTTCAAGGGGCTCTCCCTTATCGGCGCGATGCTCGGCAACCGGCACGCCCGCTTCTACGCGATCGAGAACTTCCTTGAGTTCAACCTCGACGCGCAGGCGTCCCGCGCCGAGCTGCTCGGCAACCTGGCCCGCTGGGTCGAGCCGGACCGGGTGGAGCTGCTGGAGGGCGACTGCTTCCGCCTGCTGCGCCGCAGGCGGCTGCTCGGCGCCCCGGTGGGCGTCTACTTCTACGACGGCGCCCACGGGCGGCTGCCCCACTACCTGGCGCTGGGCGCGGCGGAGCGCTGGCTCGCCGACCGGGCCCTGGTGGTGGTCGACGACGCCTCCTGGCCGATGGTCGCGCGCGCCACCGAGCGCTACCTCGCCGCCCACCCCGGCTACGAGCTGCTGTTCGACCTGGCCGCCGAGCGCGAGGAGGACCCGCGCTGGTGGAACGGCCTGCGGGTGTACGCCTTCCGCCGGCCCGCCGCGGCGCGGGCGCGCCCCGGCCTGGACCTCGCCTGGCGCTACCTCGCCTACGACCTCGCCTACCGGCCGGCGGTCCGGGTCGCGTGGAGGACCCTCCCGCGCCACCCGAGGCTCGCCTCCGCGGTGCTCAAGGTGGTCCCGATGTCGTCGCGCCGCGTACCGGGGTGTGGCTGATTGGCCGAGGCCCTGGCGGGAGAGGTCGCGACGCCGTGGGCGGCGGGACCGTCGCTGCCGCGCGCCGGCCTGGTGGTGGCCCCGGCGATGGCCGTGTCCAACGGCCTCAACTATGCCTTCAACCTGGTGATGGTGCGGCTGCTGGAGCCCGGCGCCTACGGCGCGCTGGGCGCGCTGCTGGCGGTGGTGCTGATCGGCACGGTGCCGGGGCTGGCGGTGCAGGCGGTGGTCGCCCGCCACACGGCGGTGCGCGGCGGCGACCGCGCGGCCGTGGCCGAGCTGTGGTCGCGGACGCTGGCCGCCGTGTCGTGGGTGAGCCTGGGGCTGGGGCTGGTGGTGGCGGCCGCGGCGCCGGCGCTCGCCGCCTTCCTGCACCTCGGCTCGCTGGCACCGGCGCTGTGGCTGGCGGCGAGCATCCTGCCGCTGCCGCTGGTCTCGGCCCTCCAGGGGATGCTGCAAGGAGTGCAGCGCTTCGGGGCGCTGGGCGCGGCGCTGCTGGTCAACGCGGTCGCACGCCTGGCGGTGGGGGTCGGCCTGGTCGCCGCGGGCCACGGTGTCGACGGCGCGCTGGCCGGGTCGGTGGCGGGGTCGGCCGTGGCCGTGCTGGTCCTCCTGGCGGTGGTCCGCCCCGCCCCCGCCCTGGGGCTCGCTTCGGCCTCGGCCCCGCGTCCCGCCCCCGCCCCGGCGTCGGCGCTGGGCCGTGAGGTGGGCGCGGCGTCGCTGGCGTTCCTCGGGCTGCTCCTGCTCACCAATGTGGACCTGCTGCTCGCGCGCCACTACCTGCCCGCCCGGGCCTCCGGGCTGTACGCGGCCGGCTCGGTCGTGACCAAGATCGCCTACTGGGCGCCGCAGTTCGTGGCCACGATCGTGTTCCCGCGCCTGGCCACGGCCCGGGCGGGGCGGCAGCGCCTGCTCGGCCGCGCGGCCATGGTGGTGGCGGGCCTGGGCCTGGGGCTGGTGGTGGTGGTCGCCGCCGCGCCGGGACTGGCGGTGGCGCTGCCGTTCGGCGCCGCCTACCGGGGCGTGGGCCCGGCCCTGCCGCTGTTCGCCGCCCTCGGCACCGCCCTGGCCCTGGCCCAGCTCCTGCTGTTCTCGGGCATCGCCGCCGGCGACCGCCACGGCCACCGGCTGCTCGGCGCCGCCGTCGCGGTCGAGGTCGCCGCGATCGCGCTCGGCCTGCACCACTCGGTCACCGAGGTCGTCGTGGCGGCGCTGGGCGCGGTGGCCGCCCTGCTGGCCGCCGGCTGGGCGCTCGAGCGCCGGCGGGCGGGGACGTCGCGTTGAGCGGCGACCTGGTCCGGGTCGAGGCCGGGGCGCGGGCGGCGCCCCCGGGCCCGCCGCGGCGTCCGGCGCGCTACGCCGAGCCCGCCGCCTACCTGGTGCTCGGGGCCCTGGTGCTGGCGGTGCTGCTGGCGACCGACTGGGGCCAGGTCACGCCGGACACCAGGCCCGAGCTGTACCTGGCGCCGGGGCGGACCCTGCTGGGGGCGCTCGCCGCCTGGCGGCCCGACCCCTACCTCGGGCAGCCCAACTTCGACACCGGCACCGCCCCGGTCGCGCTGGCCGTGTGGGCGCTGCGCGCGCTCGGCGCGGACGCGTGGCTGGCGGTGCGGCTGTGGCGGGCCCTGCTGCTGGCGGTCGCGGGGTGGGGTGCGGTGCGGCTGTTCCACGACGTGGCCGGCGGCGGCGACGCCGTCACCGGGCAGCGCTCCGGCCCCGCCGGGCGCGTCGCGGCCGCGCTGCTGTACGTGGTCAACCCCTACGTGGTCGTGGCCGGCGCGACCAACCCGGTCCTGCTGCCCTACGCGCTGCTGCCGTGGCTGCTGCTGGCGCTGGCCCGGGCCGTGCGGGAGCCGCGCTCCTGGCGCTGGCCGGCCGCGTTCGCGCTCGCCTTCTTCGCCTGCGGCGGCACCAACGCCGGCGTGGTGTCGCTGTTCATGCTGCTCGGCGTGCCCTGCTACCTCGCCTACGCCGCGCTCGCGCGCGAGCGGCGCTGGCGCGACCTCGCCGGCCCGGCGCTGCGCTGCCTCGGGCTGGCCGCGGCGGTGTCGCTGTACTGGCTCGTCCCGGCGGTGCTGGCGGCGCGCAGCGGGCAGTCGATCGCGTCCAGCACCGAGCAGCCGGGCGACGTCGGCAGCGTCTCGTCGTACGCGGAGACGCTGCGGCTGCTCGGCCTGTGGACGTTGTACGGGCGGGTGGGGGAGCGGCTGTTCCTGCCGGGCTTCGCCGCCTACCTCACCAGCCCGCTGGTGGTGCTCGCCTCGTTCGCGCTGCCGGCGGCGGCCGCGGCCGGGGCGCTGGTGTCGCGGTCCAGGGCCAGGGCGCTCGGCGCGCTGCTGCTCGCCGTGGCGGTGCCGGTGATGGTGGGACTGTTCCCGACCTCGAACCCTTCGCCGTTCGGGCGCCTGCTGAACCGCGCCTTCGAGCAGGTCCCGGGCGCGATCGCCTTCCGCACCACCAACAAGGCGGGCGCCCTGGCCGCGCTCGCCATTGCCCTGCTGGTGGCCCTCGGCGCGGCGGAGCTGGCCGGCCGGTCCGGCGGGCGGCGCGGCCCTGACCCCCCGGGGCGCGGCGCCGACCCGGCATGGCGCGGCCACGGGTGGAGGCTGGCCGCCGCGCTGGTGGGGCTGGGCGTGCTGGCGCTCGCCGTGCTGCCCGCCTGGACCGGCGGGCTCGCGCTGGAGCGCTTCCGGGTGCCCGGGTACTGGCGGCAGGCGGCCGCCGCGCTGGACGCCGGCCCGGCGAGCAGCCGGGTGCTGCTGCTGCCAGGCCAGGTGCAGGCCGACTACCGCTGGGGCTGGCAGGGTCCCGACGACCTGCCCGCCTCGCTGCTGGACCGGCACTCGGTGCTGCGCTCGACCGTGCCGAACGGCTCCGGCGAGCAGTCCAACTTCCTCGCCGCGCTGGACGTCCCGCTGGCGGCCGGCGCGCCGGACCGGGGCGGCGTGGCCGCCATGGCCCGCTACCTCGGCGCAAGCCAGGTCCTGGTCCGCAACGACGTGGTCTGGGAGGAGGCCGGCGGGGCCGAGCCCTCGGCGCTGGCCGCCGAGCTCGCCGGCGACCCGGGCCTGCACCTCGACGCCAGCTACGGGCGGCCCGGCCAGAACACGGTCGCCCCCGCGGCGCCCGGCCCCGCCGGCGCCGCGCTGCCGCCGTTGCGGCGCTATGCCGTCAGCGACCCGCGGCCGCTCGTGCGGGCCGAGCCGGCAGCCGGCACGCTGCTGGTCGACGGGGACAACTTCGCGCTCGGCGGGCTCCAGCGGCTCGGCCTGCTCCGGGGCCAGCCCGCCTTCCGGCTGCTCGGCGACGTGAGCACCGACGACCTGGCGCTGGCGCTGGACGACGGCGCCCACCTCGTGCTCACTGACACCAACCGGCGCCGCGCCTGGCGCGTGCAGCGCACCGGGCAGAGCTACTCGCCGACGCTGCGGGCCGACCAGCCGCTGGACCCGGGCACGCCGACGCTCAGCCTGTTCGGCGACCCCGCCCGCCAGGCCACCGCCGTGGTGGCGGGCGCCCGCTCGGTGACCGCCACCAGCTCCGGCACGGTGTTCGGGCTGGTCCCCTACGGCAAGCCCGCGTTCGCGTTCGACGGCGACCCGCGCACCGCCTGGGTCACCGGCGACTTCGGCGCCGCCGTAGGCCAGTCGGTCACCATCGGGCTGGAGCGGCCGGTGACCGTGTCAAGGCTCACGCTGCGGCCGCTGCTCGGCGGGCCGGTGCAGATCGCCGCGGTCAAGGTCCGGCTCGACGGCCGCACCGTGGACGCGGACGTGCCGCCCCGGCCGTCGGTCACGGTGAGCCTGCCGCCGACCACCACCTCCACACTCACGGTGGAGATCACCCGCACCCGCGGCGGGCCGGGCCTGAACCCGGTGGGGTTCTGGGAGATCGGCGTGCCCGGCGTGCGGGTGTCGGAGGGCGTCCGCCTGCCCGGGCGCCTGCGCGAGCTCGCCGCCGGCCTCGACGAGCGCGCCCGGCAGCGCCTGGCCTCCACCCCGCTCGACGTGGTGCTGGCCCGCGCGGACGGCGACCCGGCCACGCCCGACGACGACGAGGAGCGCGCCCTCGACCGGAGCTTCTGGCTGCCGGACGAGCGGCAGCTTGCGCCGGCGGGCTTCGTGCGGGCCGGGCCGGGCCTGCCCGAGCCGCAGGTGGACCGGCTGGCCGGCGCCTCGGGGAGCGTGGTCGCCGTGTCCTCGTCGCGCGCCTTCGACGGGGTCGGCGTGCGGGCCTCCCAGGCGCTCGACGGCGACCCCGACACCGCCTGGGTGCCGGCAGGGCGCGGCGTGGGGGAGTGGGTCGAGCTGCGCTTCCCGCGCCGCAGGCTCGACCACGTGACCGTGACCCAGGCCGTGCCCAAGGGCCTGGTCGGCGTGGACACCGCCACCCAGGTCGAGCTGTCGCTGGACGGCGGGCCGCCCCGCACCGCGCGGCTGCGTGCCGGCTCCAGCCGCATCCGCTTCCCGAGGCAGGCGGCGAGCCGGCTGCGCCTCACCATCACCCGGGTCATCGGCCCCGGCAGCCAGGTGCGGATCAGCGAGATCGACGCGGGTGGCGCCCGCATCCCCGAGGTGCCCGGCTCCAGCCGCCTGCGCGGCTGCGTGGCGATGGCCACGATCGACGGCAAGCCGCTCGGGCTGGCCCTCGGCGGCACCCTCGACCAGCTCAGCCGCGGCCAGGCCCTGCCGGTGCGCGCCTGCCCGGGACAGGCGCTGGGGCTCGGCGCCGGCGACCACCGGCTGCAGAGCGCGCCCGGCTGGCTGGTCGACCTGCTCGACCTCGCCTCCAGACCGGCCGGGGCGGTCGCGGCAGGGCCGGGCGCCGCGCCGCGGACCGCCGTGACGTCCTCGTCGGCGAGCCGCATCACCCTCGAGACCGAGCAGGCGCCCGGACCGTTCTACCTGGTCCTCGGCCAGGGCTACGACCCGCGCTGGCGGGCGGCGCTGGACGGGCAGCAGCTCGGGCCGCCGCGGGTGATCGACGGCTACTCGGTCGGCTGGCGCATCTCCGACCCGCGCGGCCACAGGATCAGCGTCGAGTTCGGGCCGCAGCGCTGGGCCTCGGCGTCGCTGGCCGCCTCGCTCGCCGGCCTCGCCCTGGTCGTGGTCCTGCTGGTGGCGCCGAGGTGGCGGCGGTGAGCCTCCGGCCGCCGCGGCGCCCGCCGCCGCGGACCGTCGGCGGGTGGGTCGCGCTCGCCGCGGTCCTCACCTTGCTCGGCGGGCGCGCCGGCCTGCTGCTCGCCGCGGCGGTCGTGGTGTGGGACCTGCTGCTCGGCCCGGCGCCGCGCACCCTGCTGCTGGCCTCGCTGCTCGCCTTCGTGGCGCTGCCGGTGACGGTGCTGGCCCGCGGCCTGCCTTCGCGGGCGACGCTCAGCCCCGACTTCGCCGCCGGCAGCTTGCTGCCGCACCTGCTGGCCGGGTCCGGCCTGGCCCTGCTCGTGCTCGGGGTCCTGCGCGAGGTCCGCGCCAGCCTGCCGCCCGCCCAGCGGCGCCGCGAGCTGGAGCCGCCGCCCGCCGCCGGGGGCGGGCGGGCCCTGCAGCCGCGCCGCCGCGGGGAGGGCGACCCAGGGGACGCGACGGACCCGGGGGAGCCGCGATGAGCGCTTCGCTGGTGTCGGTGGTGGTCCCCACCCGCGACGCCGCCCGCACCATCGGGACCTGCCTTGGGTCGGTGCGCGCCCAGACCTGGCCGGCGGTCGAGCTGATCGTGGTGGACAACTGGAGCGCCGACGCGACCTGGGAGCTGGCGCTGCCGCTCGCCGACACGGCCCTGCGCGCCGGCCCGGAGCGCAGCGCCCAGCGCAACCTCGGCATCGCCACGGCGCGGGGCGAGTGGGTGCTGTGGATCGACGCGGACATGGAGCTCGCCCCGGACGCGGTGGAGCGCGCGCTGCACGCCGCCCTCCAGGCCGGCGCGGTCGCCGTGTTCCTGCCGGAGACGACCGCCGGCAGCGGCTTCTGGACGCGCTGCCGCACGCTCGAGCGGAGCTGCTACCACGGTGAGCCGCGCATCGAGGCGCCGCGGCTGCTCCGCGCCGACTGGCTGCGGTCCAGCGGCGGCTTCGCCGGCACGACCGGCACCGAGGACGCCGAGCTGCGCAACCGGCTGCTGGCGGCGGGCGCCCAGCTCGCCTGGGCGGACACGCTGGTCACCCACCACGAGGGGCGCCTGCGCCTCGGCGGGGTCGCGCGCAAGCGCTTCTACTACGGCAAGAGCATCCCCGCCTACCGGCGGCTGCACCCGGGCGCGGTGTCGGGGCAGGTCCGCGCCACCCTGGGCGCGCTGTGGCGGCACCGCCGGCTGCTCGCGGCCGACCCCGGGCACGCCGCCGGCCTGCTGCTGCTGCGAGGCTGCGAGGTCGCCGCCTACCTCGCGGGCGCGCTCGCCGGCTCCCGCGGGGCTCGGCCGCCTATGGTCCGCTGAAGCCGCGGAGGACCTCGCCGAGGCGCGCGCACTGGCGCCCGAGCTCGTGGCGCTCGAGGACGGCGCGGCGGTTGGCGGCGCCGACCCGGGCGCGCCGACCCGGGTCGGCGAGGAGCTCCAGCAGGGCGGCCGCGAGCGCCTCGGCGTCGTCGGGGACGCGCGGGTTGGGCGGGCGCACGGCCTCGTGGTTGGAGCCGCACACCGTGGTGACCACCGGCAGCCCGCTGGCCATGGCCTCGATGTAGGCGAGGCCGAACTGCTCGTTCCACACCGGCGTCGGCCGCGGCGCGGTCACGAACACGGCGGCGCGGCGCAGCGCCTCGGCGACCCGCGCGCGGTCGCCGCCGCCGAGGAAGGCGACGCCGCTGCCCGGCCGGGCCGCCTCGCGGCGCACCAGTCCCTCGAGCGGGCCGCGGCCGAGCACCTCGAGCCGCGCCTCCGGGAGCCGCCGCCGCACCAGCCGGTGGGCCTGGAGCACCCGGTCGATCCCCTTGTTGGCGGCGAGCGGCGAGACGAACAGCGCCACCGGCTCGGCGACCGGGGCCTCGGCGGGGTGGAACAGCCGCGTGTCCACCCCGGGGAGGACCACGGCGCAGCGCTCGGCCTCGATCCCGAGCGCCAGGCAGTGCTCGCGCGCCGCCTCGATAAAGCAGACGAACAGGTCGGCGGCGCGCGCCCGCCGCAGCGCCTGACGGTAGGGGGGCAGCCGGTACAGGGGCGTGCCCGGGTCGTTGGCCCACACCAGCACGGCCTGGCGCAGGCCGCGGCGGCGTGCGAGCGCGCTCACCTGCCCGGTGACCAGCGAGCACAGCTCGAGCGAGGCGAGCCAGCCGGGCGCGGTCTCCACCGAGTCGAGCCCCCTGAGCCAGGCGAGCGCGCCGGCCTCCACGAAGCGCCTGGTCGGCTGGCGGTAGGGGCGGGCCACGAAGCGGACCCGCTCGGGCGGCCGCGGGCTGCCCACGGCGGTGACCTCCGCGCCCGGCATCAGCGAGAGCCAGTGCAGCTCCCGGAACGGGCGCTGCCCGGGGAGCATGAACCAGGTGACGCGGAGATCCATCGGGGCTCCAGGGCGTGCCGAGCTGACTTCACTGTCGCCAGCAGCCGACAGCGAAGGGTAATGCACCGGGCCCTGGACGCAACTGGGCCTGCCGCTCTTGCCCGGCCGCGGGGGAGCGTCGAAGATCGTCGGGGAGGTGGTCAGCATGCACGCACCGAGCTCGGCGCCGCGCCTTGGGTCGGTGATCTCCGGGGAGCTGGTGCGCCCGGTCGCGCCCAGGGTCCTGCAGTCCCGCAACCCTGCCAACCTCGGCGAGGTCGTGGCCGAGCTGGAGCTGGCGGACGCGGCGACCTACGTGCGCGCCTGCCGCGCCGCCCGCGACGGGCAGCCAGGCTGGGCGGCGCTGCCGCCGCCGCTGCGCGGGCGCGTCGTCCAGCAGGTCGGGCGGCTTGTCGAGGCCAACAAGGAGGCGCTGGCCGCGCTGGTGACCCGTGAGGTCGGCAAGCCCTGGCGCGAGTCGCTCGGCGAGGTGCAGGAGGTCATCGACACCTGCACGTTCTTCCTGGGCGAGGGCCGGCGCCTGTACGGGCAGACCGTGCCCAGCGAGATGCCGGACAAGCAGCTCTTCACCTTCCGCCGGCCGCTCGGGGTGGTCGCGGTGGTGACCGCGGCCAACTTCCCGGTCGCGGTGCCCTCGTGGTACCTGGTGCCCGCGCTGCTGTGCGGCAACACGGTGGTGTGGAAGCCCTCCGAGCAGGCCGGTGCGGCCGCGCAGGCGCTGGCCGAGCTGTTCTGGCACGGCGGGGTGCCGCAGACGGCGCTGCACCTGGTGCAGGCGGACGGCGCGGCCACCTTCGCCGGTCTGGAGCAGGCGCTGGACGCGGGCCTGGTCGACAAGCTGGGCTTCACCGGCTCCACCGCGGTGGGGCGGCGGCTCGGCGAGCTGACCGGGCGGCACCTGCAGGCCGCCTGCCTCGAGCTCGGCGGCAAGAACCCGCTGGTGGTGGCGCCCGACGCCGACCTCGACCTGGCCGTGGAGGGCGCGCTGTTCAGCGGCTTCGGCACCGCCGGGCAGCGCTGCACCTCGCTCGGCACGGCCATCGTGCAGGCCGGCGTGTACGACGACTTCGTGGAGCGCTTCCACCGGGCGGCGTCGGCCGCGCGGATCGGCGACCCGCGCCAGGACGTGCTGTACGGCCCGCTGATCGGCGAGGGCTACCTGAAGCGCTTCGAGGAGTTCCTCGGGATGGTGGCCGACTACCACAAGCTGTACGGCTCCACCGGCGTGGGCCGGATCACCCGCGACAACCCGCGCGAGGGCCTGGTCGGCGACCCCGACGCCGGCCTGTACGTGCACCCGACCGTGGTGGCCGGGATCACCGGCGGCGACGACCTCTACCGGTTGGAGACGTTCGGGCCGATCGTTGGCGTCGCCCGCTACGACACCTTCGACGAGGCGGTCGAGCTCGCCAACGGCCACGGCTACGGCCTGTCCGCCGCCGTCTACACCAACGACCCCAGGACCGCCTTCCAGTTCCGGGAGCGGTGCACCGCGGGGATGGTGAGCGTGAACAACTCGACCTCCGGGGCCGAGGCCCACCTGCCGTTCGGGGGCAACGGCCTGTCCGGCAACGGCAGCCGCCAGTCGGGGATGTGGGTGCTGGAGCAGTTCACCTCCTGGCAGGCGATGAACTGGGACTACTCCGGCAGGCTCCAGAAGGCCCAGATGGACGTCATCGAGCCCCCCAGCGACCTCGACTACCGGCTGAGCTGATCGGCGGGCCGGGGCCGGGCCGGGCACGGTCGGCGGGTCGGGTCGTGGCGGGCCATGACCCCGGCCGCCGGTGCGTTAGCAGGTGATTAGGGGGGCTGCATAGGGTCAGCGGCGTGCCCGCTTCCCTCAGCCGACCGGAGCCCCCACATGCGCCGAGCAGACCGCGTGACCCGCCGCCAGGTGCTCAGCGGCGGCGGGCTCGCGCTGCTCGGGCTGGCCGGCGGCTGCACGGGCGCGCGGCTGGCCGCGACCCGCGGCCCGTCAGGAGTGTCCCGGGCGTCTCCGGCAGGTCCGGAGCCGGGGCAGAGCGGGCCGGCGACAGAGCCGGTCGCCGGCCCGCGCACCAGGGTCGCCTCGCTCACCGCGCGCGAGACCGACGTGGACCTCGGCGGGCAGGTCGTCTCCACCTGGGCGTACAGCGACCAGGTCCCCGGGCCGCTGCTGCGCGGCACCGCCGGCGAGGTGCTCGAGGTCCGGCTGGGCAACCGGCTGCCGCGCGAGACCACCATCCACTGGCACGGCATGGCCGTGCCCTACGACCAGGACGGCGTCCCGGGCCTGCCGCTGCCGGCGGTCGGACCGGGCCAGGACGGCCACTACCGGTTCGTCCTGCCGCACCCCGGCACCTACTGGTACCACCCGCACGTCGGCGTGCAGCTCGACCGGGGCCTGTACGGGGTCGTGGTCATCGACGACCCGCACGAGCCCGGGGACTACGACGTCGAGCTCGTGGTGGTGCTGGACGACTGGCTGGACGGCACCGGCCGCACCCCGGACGAGGTGCTGCGCCGCCTCGCCGGCGGTATGGCCGGCATGGGTGGTATGGCGGGCACGGGTGGCGGGACGGCCGGTGGCTCGGCGGCGATGCCGCGGTTCCGCTCGCCGCTGCTCGGCGGCGACGCCGGCGACGTCGGCTACCCGTACTTCCTGGTCAACGGGCGCCTGCCAGGCGCGCCCGCGACCCTGCGGGCCCTGCCGGGGCAGCGCGCCCGCATCCGTCTGGTGAACGTGGCCGCCGACACGGCCTTCCGGGTCGCGCTCGGCGGTCACCGGCTGACGGTGACCCATGGCGATGGGTTCCCGGTGGACCCGGTCACCGTGGATACCGTGCTGCTCGCCATGGGGGAGCGCTACGACCTCGAGGTCACTCTCGAGGAGGGGGCGTTCCCTTTAGTTGCCGTCGCCGAGGGCAAGGGCGGGCAGGGGCTGGCGATTCTCCGTACCGCCGCCGGAGCCACCCCGCCCGCCCGCGCCCGCCCCGCCGAGCTGCGCCGCCGCCTGCTGCGCCTTGCCGACCTGCGCGCCACCGCCGACGTGGCGCTGCCCGACCACCCCCCGGACCGCGTCCACGACGTGGTGCTCGAGGGCGACATGATGGAGTGGCGCTGGACCATCAACGGCCACGGCGGCGGTGACATGGCCAGGCTGCCGGTGGCGGGCGGGGAGCGCGTGCGGCTGCGCTTCGTCAACCTGTCCTCGATGTTCCACCCGATGCACGTCCACGGCCACACCTTCCAGGTGCGCCTCGGCGGCCGGACCGGGCCGCGCAAGGACACCGTCATCGTGCTGCCGCTGGAGACGGTCGTGGCCGACCTGGTGGCCGACAACCCCGGCCACTGGCTCACCCACTGCCACAACCTCTACCACTCCGAGAGCGGCATGATGGCCGTGCTCGACTACGTCTCCTGACCGTCGACCGCGCCGCCGTAGCGCTCCTCGACCCGGCGGAGCTTCCACAGGGCGGCCGAGACGAGCCAGGCGGCCAGGAACATCCCGACGATGATGTAGCCGAGCACGCCGAAGTCGAGCCTGTCGTTGAGGAAGCCGAACGGCCCGCCCCGCCACCCGAGCCTGTCGCTCAGGACCTGGACGATCTCGATGGTGCCGATGATCAGCGCGACCGCGACCGACAGGCCGGTGGTGGTGATGTTGTACCAGATCTTGCGGAGCGGGCTGGAGAAGGCCCAGTCGTAGGCCTTCGACATCAGCGCGCCGTCGGTGGTGTCCATGAGGCTCATCCCGGCGGCGAAGAGGATCGGCAGGGAGATCACCGCCCAGAACGACACCTTGCCGGTGGCGGTGGCGGCCCCGGCGGTCAGCGCCAGCAGCCCGATCTCGCTGGCGGTGTCGAAGCCGAGGCCGAACAGCAGCCCCAGCGGGTACATCTGCCAGGAGTGGTTGATCAGCTTCTGGGCGCGCCCGCCCAGCAGCCGGTTCACGAAGCCGCGCTGCAGCAGCAGCTCCTCCAGCCGCTCGCGGTGGTAGCTGCCGCCCTTGACCTGCTTCCAGATCCTGATGATCTCCAGCAGCACGACCAGGTTGAGCAGGCCGATGACCCACAGGAAGATCCCCGAGACGCTGGCGCCGATGGTGCCGCCGAAGCTCTGCCACTCGGGGATGCGCGACTGGACCGCCCGGGCGGCGACCGCCAGGCCGAACGAGAGCCCGAGCACGACGCTGGAGTGGCCGAGCGAGAAGAAGAAGCCGGTGCCGAGCGGCCTGCGGCCCTTCTGGAGCATGAAGCGGGTGGTGTCGTCGATGGCGGAGATGTGGTCGGCGTCGAACGCGTGCCGCAGCCCGAAGGTGTAGGCGAGCGCGCCCGCGCCGGCGAACGCCGGGTACCTGGAGGCGACCCCGACGAACAGCCCCCAGCCGACCACGTGCAGCAGCGCGATGAACCCGTACAGGCCACCGAGCTTGGCCCATTCCCGCGGGGTGAACAGCGCGGCCAGGCGCGAGGCGCGCGAGGTGCGCGGCTGCCGCTGGAGCGGCTGGGCTTCGACTGCCATCAGCGCGTCCTTTCGACGACCGAGGACGGGGCGGCACGGCGGGTCGGCTCTGCCGAACGACACTAGCGAGTCAGGGGCCTTGTTGCAACTGGACTGCAAGAAAAGTATGGATGCAGCCACGAGCCGGTCTGAGCTGCAACCTTCCGGCTCGGGGGCTGTAGGCTTGGGGATATGGACCCTGGCGTGACGTCCGGCCTGCTCGCGGCGACCTTCACCGCGTCGTTCGTGGAGTTCGTCGAGGCGCTGACGATCGTGCTGGCGATGGGCATGACGCGGAGCTGGCGGTCGACCATGGTCGGGGTGGCGGCGGCGGTCGTCGCGCTGGTCGCCTTCACCGCGGGGGTCGGCTACGCCCTCACCGCCTGGCTCCCCAAGGCGCTGCTCCAGCTCCTGGTGGGCAGCCTGCTGCTGGTGTTCGGCCTGCAGTGGCTGCGCAAGGCGGTCCTGCGCTCGTCGGGCCTCAAGGCGCTCCACGACGAGGACGAGGCGTTCGCCTCCCAGGCCGCGGCCGCCCGGGCGGTGGCGCGCTCGCCCACCGCCCGCTGGCACGCATCCCCGAAAACAACCTGAAGTACGGGGTGGGCCTGCTGCTGGCGACCTTCGGCACCTTCTGGTCGGTCGAGGGGCTCGGCATCGTGCGGCCGGCGGGCAGAGCCTGGAATGGCCCGGCGGCGATCTCGCCATCCTCGCGCTGCTGGTCGTCTGGTTCCTGCTCAGCCGCGCGCTGGTGCGTGCCCTCGCCTCCCCGCACGGCAAGGCACCGGTGCCGGGGGCGGCGCCGGGCTCCAAGGTCCCGGAGGAGGTGTGACGTGGGCGCGACCCCGAGTGCGACCGCGTCCCTCCTCAGGGGCGTCAAGGGCTTCGCCCGCTTCTGGTACGACTTCGTCATCGGCGACGACTGGAAGATCGCCGCGGCCGTCGCCGCGGTGCTGCTGGCCGGCGCGGCCCTGGTCGCCTCCGCCGTCCTGCCCGACGGCGCGGCGGCCGCCCTGACCGGCGCCGGACTGCTCACCGCCTTCACCGCCGCGCTCGTCGCCGACGTGCGCCGCCACCACGGGGAATAGGCAACCTGCAATAGCCCTCCTTATAGGTTGTCTCAAGGCTGACAGTCGGGGATGGACGAGTCATCTATGATGGCTTACTCGAATGCCATGAACCGGCGGAGCAAGGTAGCAAACGCTCGTTTGGTGAGGCGTTCTGCAAGGGGGGTGCGGCCTGCTATGAACTCCTCAATCACGTGCTGGTCATGCGGAGCGAACCTCTCGCCGGAGTCGAGATTCTGCAGCCGTTGCGGTACCGAGCTGGACCCGTCGCGCGAGCCGGGGGCGAGGGTCCGTCAGATGGTGAGCGTGCTGTTCACCGACGTGGCCGATTCGACGTCGCTGATCGAGGGGCTGGGCGCGAATGCCGCCGAGGCCATCTTGAACCGGTTCTTCCACGAGGCCGAGAAGGTCGTCAGCCGCTACGGCGGGGTGGTGCAGAACCGCATCGGCGACGAGGTCATGGCCCTGTTCGGCGTGCCGCGACCCTTCGGCGACGACGCGCTGCGAGCGGTGCTGGCCGCCCTGGACCTGCACGAGGCGATCGCCACGCTGAACCCGCAGTTGCGCAGCGACTGGCGGGTCGAGCTGCACCTGCGCACGGCCGTCCACACCGACTCGCTGGAAGTGCCGGAGGCCTGGCCGGTGCGCGTCGAGGTGGTCACGCCGCTGACGACCATCGGCAAGCGGCTGCAGACCGTCGCGCGGGCAGGGCAGACGCTCATCAGCCAGGCCACCTATCAGCTCGTCCGGGACGTGGTCCGAGCTGAGCCCATTGGACCCCTGCGGCTCAGGGGGATCGAGACGCCGTTGCCCGCGCTGCGCGTGGTGGGGCTGCGGCCCCGCATTCCCACCTCCGCCACGCCGCTGATCGGTCGAGGGCAGGAGCTGGCGCTGCTGCGCTGGGCCTATGACTGGGTGGTCAGCCAGAAGAGCTGCTACCTGGTCTATGTGCTGGGCGAGGCGGGTGTGGGCAAGACCCGGCTGGTCGAGGAGTACGCGCGTCGCATCGGCACGGGCAGGCTCCCACCGCGGATGCTGCGCGGCCAGTGCAAGCCCTACGGCTCCTACACGACCTACCATCCGTTCCGGCAGATCCTTCGCCAGGCCGCCGGGATCACCATGGGCGACTCCTCCGAGCAGGCCAGCGCCAAGCTGTCGGCGATGGTCGACGGCGACCAGAGCGTCATCGCCAGGCTGGAGCCGCTGCTGGGCCTGACCGACAACCCTGGGGAGCCGGAGGACGCGTTCCGGGCGGTGCAGGGCGCGCTCGCCATCATGGCGAGGCGCGCGCCGGCGGTGCTGATCATCGACGACCTGCAGTGGGCGCAGCCGCCGCTGCTTGAGCTCATCGACCGGCTGCGTCGCGCGCTTGCCAGCACGCCCATCCTCATCATCTGCATCGCCCGGCTGGAGCTGCTGGACGAGCCGCGCACCGTGGACGGTCCCAACGTGGCCTTCCTGCGGCTGCCTCCGCTGACCCCGCCGGAGACTGAGCAGCTCGTCGGCTACCTGCTGCCCGCCGGCGGGCTGGACTCGGAGCTGACCGGGCAGATCTGCAGCGCGACCGAGGGCTACCCGTTTGCCGTCGAGGAGCTGACCCGCAGCCTGATCGAGGAGGGGCATCTCGAGCTCGTCGACGGGCGCTGGAGCTTGCAGGACGGCGACGACGTGCTGCGGGTGACGCCGACGGTGCAGGCGGCGTTGGCCGCCCGGCTCGGGCGCCTGGACGAGGTCGAGCGCATGATCCTGGGGCTGGTGGCCGTGGTCGGCCTGGAGTGCCAGCGGTCCGAGATCGAGGCGCTGCTGCCCAGCGCGCTGCCGCCCAGCATGGATCGCGACGACGTCACCAAGGCCCTGGAGGAACTGCTCCGCAAGGAGCTCCTCGATCAGCCGGAGCAGAGAGACCGCGCGCCTTCGGGGGGGTCCGACCCGTCTGACGAGAGCTATGCGTTCCGCCACGTGCGCTACCGGGATGCCGCCTACCAGCGCATCACCCCGCAGGACCGGGCCGATCTGCACGAGCGCTACGCGGAGTGGCTGGAGCGGCGGGTGCGCGGCGCGGCCACGATGGCAGAGCGGATCGCCTACCACCTGGAGCAGGCGTACCGGTACCGGCTCGAGCTGCGCCGCAACGTCGATACGGCCACGCTTGCGCTGGCCCGGCGTGCCGGCCTGCACTATGCGGCAGCGGGGCGTGCCTACATTCCGCAGGGGATCCTGCCGGTGCAGACGGCGGCGAGCGCCCTCGACCGTGCCATCGAGCTGCTGCCGGAGGGCTCGCCGGAGCGGCTGCAGGCACAGCTCGACCTCGCCGAGGTCCTGCAGATGACCAAGCCGGCGCGCTCCACGCAGTTGTACGCGGACATCCTGGCGGCCTCGCGCACCGGCGAGTACCGCATGACCCGGCTGCATGCCGAGCTGGGCCAGATGGAGCTGAGCTGGTTCCAGCATTACACCGGCGATTGGGAGCAGGATCAGCGGCGCCTGGAGCAGATCATCGGCGAGCTGGAGCCGAGCGGTGAGGCGCCGCTGCTGGCCAGGGCATGGCGGCTGGCGGCCCAGCTCAACGTCAAGCGGGCGCTGGCTGTCGACGGGCTGGCAGCCTGCGAAACGGCGCTGCGGTTCGCGCTCCAGGCCAAGGACGCGCGCCTGCAGGCCAAGATCACCCACCTCAACCTGTACGTGTTGTACTGGAGCCCGGCATCGCTGGAGGAGGTCGGCCGGGAGGCCGAACACATGGTCGCCGAGGCGCGCGGCCGGGGGTTGTACAGCATGGAGGCGGGCAGCCTCGGTGTGCTGGCGCGGATCGCGGCCCTTCAGGGCGAGGTCGACAAGGCGCGCGGGCTGCTGCGGCGGGCCAGTGGCATCCAGCCTGAGTTCCCGGACCTGCTGATGCTCGGCAACGACGTGCTCTCCGAGGCGACCGTCGAGCTGGCCGCCGGTGACCTGGACCGCGCGGAGGAGGTGCTTGCGTCAGGTCTGGAAGAGGCCGAGCACGCCATCGTGAGCAGCCGGAGCCAGCTCGCGCACTTCGCGGCGCTGCTCGGCCGGATCCGGCTGCTGCAGGATCGGGAGGCCGACGCGGAGCAGGCGGTCGAGGCCGCCCGTCAGGCCAGCGTCCCCTCCGAGACCGGCGCGCAGGCCAGGTGGCGGCAGGTGCAGGGGCTCCTGTTCGCCCGGCGGGGCAGGCTCGAGGAGGCAAGGGAGCTGGCGCAACACGCCGTCGAAAGGTCGCGGCGGACGCAGTCCCCTGACATCCAGGCAGAGGCGCTGAGCGATCTCGCCGAGGTGCTGGACCTGGCGGGCGACCGCGGCGGGGCGGTCCAGGCGGCCCAGCGGGCGCTGGCGCTCTACCAGGGCCGGGGCGACCGGGTGCACGAGCGGCGGGTCACGGAGTTCCTGGCCGGGCTTGGAGCAGCCCATCGACCAGGGGCGCCGCCGTCCGGCTGAGCTGCCTGGCGTGCTCGCGGGCGAGCAGGTGGGGCAGGTCGGGGATGCGGTAGCGACCGGGACCGAGGGTCTCCACGAGGTGGACGTCCACCAGGCGCTCCAGCGCTGCCTCGGTAGCCGCGGGCGGCCAGTCCAGCAGCGCGGCCATCACCCCGATGCTCACCTCCGGGCCGTCCAGCAGGCCGAGCAGCCGGAACAGGCGGGCGGCGGCCCGCCCGCCTGGGTCCTGGCCCCACTGGAGGGAGTGGTAGCTGACCTCCAGGCCGGCGCGCACGGCAAGGTCGCCGAAATCGAGCTCGTCCAGGCGGGTCTCCGGGTCGGCAAGCCGCTCGGCCAGCGCGTGCAGCGGCCAGGTCGGGCGGGCGGCCAGCCTCGCGCCGGCGGTCCGCAGCGCTAGGGGCAGGTGGCCGCACAGCCGGGCGATCCAGGCGGCCGCTTCGGGCTCGGCGCGGACGCGCCCGGCGCCGGCGAGCCGCCCGAGCAGCTCCACCGCCTGCCGGTGGGGGAGGACGCTCAGGCGCAGATGGGTCGCGCCCTCGAGGGTCGAGAGCATCCGCCGGCTGGTGACCAGCGCCGCGCAGCCGGGGCTGGCGGGCAGCAGCGGCCGCACCCCTGCCGCGTCGGCGGCATTGTCGAGCACCAGCAGCACGCGCCTGCCCGCCACCACCGAGCGCAGGTGCGCCGCGGCCTCATCCACATCGCGGGGCGTGCCGTCGCCGTGGACCCCGAACGCCCGCAGGAACCGCCAGAGGACCTCGCGGGCGCCAAGTGGCGCCAATCCCGCCACGGCACCGTGCAGGTCGCAGTAGAGCTGGCCGTCGGGAAAGCGCTCAGCGACCCGGTGGGCTGCCTGGACCGCCAAAGTGGATTTGCCCGTCCCGGCGGCGCCGTGGACCGCGCAGACGACCACCGGTCCCCGCTCGCCGGCTGCCAGTAGCCCCCCGAGCCGGTCGAGCTCGCCCTGCCGGCCGGTGAAGGTGGCGGTCGGCGGGGGGAGCTGCCGTGGGGGCTCGGCCAGCGTCCAGCCGGCCCGGCTCGGTGCCCGCCGCGGCGCGGCCGGCGGCGACAGCTCCGGGTCGGCCGCCAGGATCCGCTGCTCGAGCTGCTGGAGCGGAGGCCCAGAGCTCGTCGATCAGCCGCTCGGTGCGGACCACCTGGTTGGCGCGGAGCAGCAGGGCGGCCAGCAGGGCCTGCTGGCCGGGGGCGGTGACCGGCAACGGCGCGGCGCCGGCTCCCACCTCCAGCGGCCCCAGGACGCGGAACTCCATAGTCTCTTCGCACCCCCGAGCGGTGGTTACTGTGCTGTTATCCGGCGGTTACAGCCTCATGGTGTGCTTACCGGCGTCAGGACCGGCCGAACGGTCAATTCCCGGGTAACGGAAGGGAGCCCAGGATGTTGAAGGCTGCGCGCAAGCACCTGAAGTACGCGGTCAGCTCCTTCTGCGCCGTGGTATTCGTGCAGAGCTCCTGACGAGCAGGTAATTTCCGCGGGCGGCGCACGCAGCACGCAGTGCGGCGCCCGCGGCGCCAGCGTCCGTCAGGGCCGTTGGGAGGGCCGCCGCGTGCTCGACACCGCGCTTCGCCAGCTCCGGTACGGCTGGGCGAACCTGACCGGAGGGCGCGTCCGCGTCGACGACGTCCGCCGTCTGGTCGGCGACATCCTGGCGACGCGCGCCGAGTTCGGCACCGGCGACCGCGAGCAGATCCAGGAGATGCTCGGAGCGGCCGTCGACCCGGACGTCCAGCGCACGACCGACGCCCGCCGGTGGCGGGCGACCGTGCGCAGGGCGTACGACGAGACGCTCTACTACCGGTCGGCGCTGGACCGGCTGGGGACCGCCCCCGACGACCTGACCCTGGACCGGAGCGCGGAGCTGCCTCCCACCCCGAAATCCGCGCTGCGCTCGCTGCCCGAGGCGTTCGTCAGCCGCCGGGCCAGCCCGGTCTTCCAGGCGTGGACCACCGGCACCACGGCCACGCCGACCCCGTTCTGGTTCTCCGACTACGAGCTCGAGCTCGCGGCCGCGCTGAGCGCCCTCTCCTACCTGGTCAACGCGACCATCGGCGCGGACGACGTGCTCGCGGTGTGCATCGGCTCGCGCGCCGCGCTCGGCATTCAGAACACCATGCTGAGCTGCCGGCTGGTGGGCGCGGCCTGCTTCCTCATCGGGATGGTCGACCCGGCCGAGACGCTGTCGCGGCTGGCGACGCCGGTGCACCTCCCCGGCAAGAAGCCGCGGGTCAGCGCCATCACGGTCTACCCCAGCCACCTCGGGAGGCTGGTGCAGGAGGCCGGCCGCCAGGGCTACCGGGCGGCGGACTTCGGGCTCGAGCGGATCTTCTGCGGGGGCGAGGTCCTGAGCGACGCGCTGCGTCGGCGCGCCGAGGAGGCGTTCGGCGCGGCAGTGCTCGACGGCTACGGCATGACCGAGACCTTCCCGCTCGGCGGGATCGTGTGCGACGAGGGCCACCTGCACCACGCGACCGACCAGGGGCGGGTCGAGGTGCTCGAGCTGCGGACGCTCGCGCCGGCCGGTCCCGGTGCTGTCGGCGTGCTGGTGGTCACGCCGTACTACCCCTACCGCGAGACGACCATGGTCCTGCGGCTGGCCACCGGCGACCTGGTGCGCCGCCTTGGCACCGAGCCCGGCTGCGGCCTTGCGCGGCTGCCCGCCACCTCGCGGCTGCTCGGCAAGGCGGCGCAGTGCCCGGCGGGCGGTGAGCGCCCCCTGTACCAGCGCGAGCTGCTCGAGCTGCTCGAGGCCGAGCCCGACGTTCCCCTGCCGTGCCGCTACGGCGTCCAGCCCGCCGCCGACGGGTACGACCTGCACGTCCTGGTCCCGCGGAACGGGCCGGCGCTGCTCGCCCGTCTGGAGGGGCGGGCGGCCGACCGCGGGCTGCCGCTGCGCAAGCTGGAACTGCACGACGACCCGTCGACCATGCCGCCGGCGGAGTTCGCCCGCGCGCTGCTGCACGAGACGACCGTCGTCCGCGAGGAGGGAACGGGGACGTGGAGCCTGCGCTGAGCTCGGTCCTGCTCGTCTTCGCCCACGTCGCCGCCGTGCTCGGGGCCGGGCTCGCCTACTTCCGCCGTGTGCGCATCGAGCGCCCGCCGATCGGCGTCTACAACCTGCGGGACGTCCTCGGCATGGCGGTGGTGCTGGTCATCATGCCGCCGCTGTACCTGCACATCCCGGACGCCGCGGTGCTGGCGGTCCTCACGACGGTCGTCACGGCGGTCCTCTACTTCACGCTCAGCCCGCTGCTGGGGCGGCCGTGGGGGACGGGCGCCGCAGTGGCGCTGGTGGCCGCCGACCTCGGGCTCGGGCTGTGGGACCGCCCCGGGCACCTGGCGGCGTTCCTGGCCCTGAACAACCTGCTGATGGTGGCGGCCGCGGTCGGCGTCACCAACGTCTGGGTGCAGAGCGGCATCCAGGCACGGGAGGTCGCCCTGCTGGCGGCGGGGCTCGCGGTGTACGACATGCTCGCCACAGTGGTCACGCCGACGATGGTGGAGTTCTTCAACCGGGTCGCGGCGCTCCCGCTGACCCCGGTGGTGAGCTGGGGGAGGGGAGCCGGCACGGTCGGCGTGGGGCTGGGCGACCTCCTGCTGATTGCGGTGTGGACGCTTGTCGTGGAGCGGACGTTCGGGCGGCGGGCCGGGCTGGCCGCCGCGGGCGGCTGCCTGCTCGTGGTGCTCGCGGTCGACATGGGGTTCTGGCTGGACCTCGTCAACCGGCCGGTCCCGGCGATGGTGCTGCTCGGGCCGGTCATCGTCGGCCACTTCGCGCTGCTGCGGCGCCGCCCGCGACGCACGACCGAGCAGTATTTCGCCGCCCTCGCCGGCGAGCCCCTGCCGGCGCCGCGCGGCGCGCGGTCCGCCGACCTGGCGGCCGCACTGCGCCTGGTCGAGCCGAACGGCGGCGGCCCGGCGCGGTACCTCGCGGTCGTGGACGGCCAGGTCGTCGCGAGCGCGGCGACGCCCGGCGAGGCGGTGCGGGCGGCCGGTGCCGCCATGGAGACCCTGGGAGCGAGCCCCGGAGCCGTGCCCACGCTGGTCCTGTCCACCGCCGAGACGACCAGGCCCTGAGCGACGACCCGCCATGGCGGCGGCCTGATCCAACCCGGCGCCGTGTAGGCTCAGGCCGGCGTGCGGCAGCTCTCTCGTTCCGGCGCGCCAAGGGAGGACCGATGTATCAGCCAGAGCCCCAGCAGGGCTCCCCCTCGATGCTCGCCGAGCCGGTGCTCGTGGTGAACCAGAAGCTCAAGCTCGTCGAGCTGCGCAACGAGTACCGCGTCTACGACCAGCACGGCCGGCCGGTCGGCTCGGTGCAGCAGGCCAGGCAGTCGCCGCTGGCGTTCCTGCTGCGGCTGTTCAGCGATCTGGACGTGGCGCTGCCGATCACGCTCCACTTCGTCAACGCCAGCGGGCGGGTCGAGCTGGTGCTCCACAAGCCGTGGTTCCGCCGGGTCTGCTCGGTCCGGCACCCCGGCGGCGCCGAGCTGGGCACCATCGCCAAGCAGATCCGCCTCGGCAAGGCGCGCTTCCGCCTGGCGGACCCCGGCGGCCGGCCGCTGGGCGAGGTCAGGGCGCAGAACTGGCGCGCCAAGGACTTCGCCGTGGTCGACGCCGGCGGTCAGGAGGTCGCCAGGGTCACCAAGAAGTGGGCCGGGCTCCGGGAGCTGTTCACCGACGCCGACAACTACGTCGTGGAGGTGAGCGCGGCCCTCGGTGACCCGCTGCGGAGCCTGGCGGTCGCGTCGTGCCTGGCGGTCGACGTGATCATGAAGCAGAAGGACAGCGGCTGAGCCGGCGGGCCGAGGCTCGACATGCCGTCGGGACCTGTGGTTTGATGAAAGTGGACTAGGCCACATCGCCGTCGGTCCGAAGTGCCCGGGGGGTTCCGGCGAGTCTGGGAGAGCGAGGTTCGAGTCATGCACGCGCACGCCCAGGAGCCTCGCTCGGAGGGCGCCGGCCTGGTCCTCGCCGGCGCCCGGGTGGTGACGCCGGCCGGGACGGCGCGGCCCGGCTGGGTCAGCGTCCAGGGCGGCAGGATCCTGGCGGTCGGGCAGGGCCGTCCACCAGAGGGCGACGGCGCGGCGCGCGAGGACCTCGGCGGCGCCTGGCTCGTGCCCGGCTTCGTGGACATCCACGTCCACGGCGGCGGCGGCGCCTGGCTCTCCAGCACGGACGTGGAGGAGCTCGGGCGCGCCGTCCGGTTCCACCTGGACCACGGCACCACCAGCATGCTCGCCAGCATCGCCACCTCGCCGCTGGAGAGCATGCTGGCCAGCGCCGCGGCCGTGGCCGGCGCCGCCGAGGGGCCGCTGGGGCCGAGCCTGGCAGGGATCCACCTGGAAGGCCCGTTCATCAGCCGCAAGCGGAGCGGCGCCCAGGACCCCGACGCCATCCGCGAGCCGGACGCCGCCGTCATGGAGCGCCTGCTGGAGGCGTGCCGCGGACACGCCCGCATGGTCACCGTCGCGCCGGAGCGGCCCGGCGGCCTCGATCTCGTCCGCCGGGTCGCCGGCGCCGGCGCCGTGCCGGCCATGGGCCACACCGATGCCGGCTTCGAGGAGGCCACCGCGGCCGTCGACGCCGGCGTCCGCGTCAGCACCCACCTGTTCAACGCCATGCGCGGCCTGCACCACCGCAACCTCGGCACGGTCGGCGCGGCCCTGAGCCGCGACGAGGTCGTCTGCGAGCTCGTCAACGACGGCGTGCACCTGCGCCCGGAGGTCGTGCGGCTGGTGTTCCAGGTTGCCGGCGCCCGGCGGGTCGCGCTGGTCACCGATGCCATCGCCGCGGCGGGGATGCCGGACGGCGGCTACGGCTTCGGGCGGGTGCCCCTGCGGGTCCGCGGTGGCGTCGCCAGGCTGGCCGACGGCGAGACCATCGCGGGCTCCACGCTCACCATGGCCGCGGCCCTCCGGCGTGCCGTCGTCGAGGTCGGCATCCCGGTCGAGGAAGCGGTGACCGCCGCCTCCTGGACCCCGGCCAGAGCGGTCGGCATCGACGACCGGGTGGGCTCGGTCGCGCCCGGCAAGGCCGCCGACCTGGTGGTGCTCGACGACGACCTCGAGGTCGTCAGGGTGATGGCGCGCGGCCGCTGGGTGCCCCGCGAAGCGCCGCCCGCCCGTGTCTCCACCGGCCTGCTGCGGACCTGACGCCGACGCCGGGGTCCGAGCGGCCTTGACGCCCGGTTCCCGCGCTGTTTACCGCTCCGCCCCGGCTCTGCGGTAAAGTCCGGTTCGCGTGGTGACCTGGCCATCGGGGAGGGCGCGCATGGCGGGGATGTACGGAGCGCTCGGCGGCAGGCGGGCATTCGCCGCGGCGGTCGAGGACTTCTACCGCCGGGTGGTCGGAGATCCGAGGCTGCGCCCGTATTTCGATGCGACCGACCTGAAGCGGCTCAAGGCCCACCAGCACTCGTTCCTGGCGATGGCGCTCGGCGGCCCGCGAGCCTATCTCGGCCGCACCATGGCGGTCGCGCACTCGGGCCTGGCCATCACCGACGAGGCCTTCGACCGGGTCATGGACCACCTGGTGTCCACGCTGGCCGACCTCGGCGTGCCCGCCAGCCTGATCCGCGAGGTCGGCACCAAGCTGCTGCCCCTGCGCCACGACATCGTCCGGGTGCCGGGCAGCGAGCACGGGCGGGTCAGGCCGCCGGCCCCCGCCGCAGCGGGCCATGGCGAGGCGGAATGGCCGGAGCCGCCCCACCGGACGCCGCCCCGCCCGGGCCCGCTTCCACGGCCGGCCCGGCCAGCGGCAGCCAGCGGCGGCTCAATGTTCGAGCCGGACCCCGAGAACCCCGGCCACGCCGATCACGCCGACTACGCCGGCCACGCCGAGCCCGTCAGCCGTCCACGACCAGCCTGGCGGTGACGGCCCTGAACTGGTCGAGGACCTCGTGGCAGAGCGGCCGGAAGCCGTCGCCGCCGTAGCGGCGGGCGCGGCTCTGGACGTCGTCGGCGACCATCAGCGAGGTGACGAGGACCACCCGCGTGATCTCCCGGTGGCCCGGGCCGAGGAAATCCGTGTCGCAGCGGCTGAACAGCTCCCTGCGCACGGCCATGCTCCGCTCGTGGCCCTGGGCGAGGCCGGGGTCCTGCGCCAGCCGCAGCCGCCCGCGCGCGGCCGCGTCGCGGGCGCGCCAGAGCAGATCGAGCCGGTAGGGGAACGACGTGTGGCGGGCGAGCGCCGCGCCCGTGCCGGCGTCCGCGAGCTGGAAGAGGTCGTCGGGCCGCGCCTCCTGCTTTTCGGAGACCAGCAGCATGGCGAAGCCCTCGACCCAGTCGTCGGCCGTCTCCTGGAATGCGCGCTGCGCCGGCAGCCCGGCGGCCTCCTGCGCTCCGATCTCGTCGTCGAGCGACCGCGCGGTCAGGAACGCGACGTCCCGCAGCGGCCGGTAGATGTACTCGTCGAGGCGGTCGAGCTCCTCCACCGACGAGTTGAGCACCACGCCGAGCTCGCGATAGGCACGGCGGTAGGTCGCCTTGGCCAAGCGCCAGTCCACCGCGAGGGGGTTGCCGCTGCTCGCACGCTCGATCTCCTCCCGAGCCATCAACCGGACCAGCTCGTGCCCTGCCGCCTGTCCCGCCTGCCCCGTGTCGCCCAACCGGAACTGTGGCATGCGTGCTCCTCGCGCCGCGCCCCGCTACGGCCGGCGCATTCTACCGGTACGATCGGGGCGATGCGCCATGGGTCAGCGGCTCAAGCCCCAGAGGGTTGAGCTTGCGGCTCAGGCAACAGAGCGCCTGTCCGCGTGCGGCTGGCTGACGGCAGCCCAGCCCGCTTCACCGCGCAGGGCGATATTGCAGGCTGCGTTCCAGTCGGCGTGCCCAGCGAAGCCGCACGACCGGCATTGAAATGTGGCCTGGTCCGGCCGGTTGCCCCGGTCGACGTGCCCGCATTCTGAGCAGGCCTGCGAGGTGTAGGCCGGGTCCACCTGCACGACCACCACGCCGGCTCGCCCCGCCTTGTAGGCGATGAACCGGCCGAGCTGGTGGAACGCCCAGGTGTGCAGCGTGGCCCGCTGGGGCTTGCGGAGCCGGACCCGGCCGCGGATGCCCGTAAGGTCTTCCAGGGCGATGCCGCGGCCGGTGCGTTCAGCCTCGGCCACGATGCGCTTGGCGATGACGTGGTTGACGTTGGCGGCGAACCGCCGCTCCTTGCGGCGGCGGCGCTTGAGCAGGCGCCTGGCGCTCTTGGTGTGCTTGCGTTGCAGCTTGGCGCGCAGGCGCCGGTTGCGGTGGCGGATGCGGTTGAGGTGCTTGCCGGCGTGGCGCTGCCCGTCGCTGGTGGTAGCGATGTTGACAATGCCGAGGTCGACACCGAGCCATCCGCTTGGGCAGGTCGGCTCGCCCTCGGAGACCTCGCAGGTGGCGTGGAGATACCACTTGCCGTCGCGGCAGAGCAGGTCGGACTCGCCCTTGCGGTGGGCCAGCAGCGCCTCTTGGTGCTCGCCCAGGGTGAACCGCACCCCCTTCAGGCGCCCGGCGACCGTCCAGATACTCACAGTGTGCTGGTCGGGCTGCCAGGACAGGCAGCGGTCGTCATAGGGCTGCGCCGCGGCATGGCGGAAGGTGCGCTTGGTGCGTCGGTCGGCCTTGTAGGCGTCGGCGACCTTCTTGATGACCCGCAGGGTCGGCTGCGCGGACAGGCCCACCGCGCGGAGCTGGCCGTAGGTGATCTGTTGCAGGTCGAAGCACCGGAAGACGCGCCGCTGCCAGGCGACATCAGAGGCAAGGTTAGCGGC
>WNGF01004459.1_pt1 | contig 105079 bp, 109 predicted proteins | sample 5400641 | NCBI WGS metagenome assembly WNGF01 (sample SAMN13153371, study PRJNA577476) | soil metagenome | isolation source: 80 cm soil or saprolite under grassland replicate 2 | place: USA:California | collected 2016-06-15 | reverse complement strand
CCTTGGGCCCGTAGGGGGGGCCCACCGTCCCCCTTGGCCCCAGGACCGGCCCGGAGGACCAAGGGCCCCCGGTCCTTGGGCCCGTAGGGGGTCCTCGGGCCGGCTGCGGCATAGTATGCAGCCGCAGGGGGTGGGACCGTACGGTGAGGGTTGGCTCTATCAGTACTACTTTTTCATTTGAGGATTTCTTTGTTTTGTGGGTGGTAGAAATAGTTCGATTGTATTTAGTTTTATTGTATTTACTCTTCTTCCATCTTTTTGCTTTGGTTTATTCTTATTTGGAACCCCTTCGTAACTGGTAATGACGTTAGTCGTAGAGAGGGTCCGAAGGGTGCTCTGCTCAGGCGGGATAAGAGGGATGAGGGGGTATAGTATAACTGGCAATACGCAGAGTTTGCATCTCTGTATTGGCAGTTCGAATCTGCCTACCTCCACAACCTCCTATGCCTATGGTCAAGGTCCCCAAGGACCGGGGGCCCTTGGTCCTCCGGGCCGGTCCTGGGGCCAAGGGGGACGGTGGGCCCCCCCTACGGGCCCAAGGACCGGGGGCCCTTGGTCCTCCGGGCCGGGGGTGGGACCGTAGGTGGGTACGGCCGGGGTACGGCCGGGGTACGGCCGGGGTCTGGCCGGGGTAGGTACCGGAGTTCAGTTTACCTTTGCGGGCAACCTTGAACCCTTCGGACCTCAGTTCTTTAACCACTATGACCTCTTCCATTGAATAATCTTAGCTATTAACTTCATCCTCATTGCTACCACAGAGTAGGGAGTTACTTCACCTTTTCTAACTTCCATTTAAGGCTCTGCTAACCTCTAACCTGGGTAGGACAGTTCTTATCACTGATTCTCTACTGGACTTGGATGAGGTTCCTCTTAATGGTTCCCCTCGGTCTCGGACCACGGGCCCTCGTCCGGGGGCCGAGGCCTTGGTCCTAAATCGTACGTTAATATGGTTGGAGTTTTGGTTAGGTAATCTCTTTCCCTTAAGACCCCGGGAAGGTTACTCCATTCTAGACCGACCTACGTGTTCCGTACCAAGAGAGATAGGCCTATCCTCTACTACCCTCCTTCACTCCACCTTAGCCACGTAGATATCCGGATCGCTAGGGCTTGGCTTAATAGTGTCATGCAGTCACTGGTGGGAACGTAACCTCCTCTGCATGGATCCTTTTCCATGGTTAAACCGCCAAGGAACCGGTCCTTAACGCTAGATCCCTCCTTACCTCTCTACTAAACCTTCGGCAAAGCTTCTACTAAGCTAAGTGAGCACTACCTGTTGAAGACTCCCCCACTCCCTATCCCCAACAAAGAAAAAAGAATCAATAGTAGACCGAGAATTTTAAAGGTAAAGGTTAATTAAAAAGAGTTATGATACTTTTTTTAGAGTCATTGGTTAGTTACCTCCTTAGTTGTTTTGAGTAGAATTATTTGAGTTTAGTTTAGATCATCTTTCTTTTTGGATAGAGTTTGTAAGGCTTCTTCAGCGGTTTGGTATTGTTCGAATCGCAACGGATTGCTTTACTGCAGCGGAGGTCGATCTATTACGGTCTACTTAAAAATGTTGGTATATACTCTACACGACTATCAAATGGTCATGGGAAGGATCAGTGGAATATCCGAAAAAGGAAACTACCAAAGGTACAGGAGCTAGTGGCTCCTCATATTCCTGCCTCTATGAAATACCGAGCTGGCCTATAACCCACCTGCTAAACATAAAGCACTATCTCTCCTTGGTTAAATTGAAGGGCTGGGCAATACCTCCTCCCCCCGGTCTTGGAACCATGCCTCACCTACGGTACCACCCCCGGCCCGGAGGACCAAGGGCCCCCGGTCCTTGGGCCCGTAGGGGGGGCCCACCGTCCCCCTTGGCCCCAGGACGGGTCCTCGGGCCAGGGGTTGGGACCGTACGGTTAGGTGGGCGAGGACCCCCGTAAGTCGTTTCTCAAGTTGAGTAAAAGGGAACCTTTATCCTGAGTCCGGATAGTATAATGGGTAGTACGCGTGGTTCATGCCCACGAAATAGAGGTTCAACCCCTCTTCCGGATAGGACTCTACTACCCTACCAGGTCGTAAGAGAAAGGATCATACCCTTTTCCCGATAGAGCATGTACGCGAGATAGTTTGTTGATCTCCTTCCCAGGCCCCCGCTCCAATATCCCACCCACACAATAGGAAAGAATAACTAAAGATGAAGAAGAGGAGAGATCGACCAGGAGAGATATACCGTCGAGTGGTCAACGTGGGCCGTACAACTACGTCCTTAGGTTTGTGAATCTTTTTCTACCAGGCTAGCCTGTTATGGACCATTATGAGTCCATCCCTTCTAGCTGACTTTGCCTGTGTCCCAATGCCACCTCCCCCCCTCACCGTACGGTCCCACCCCTGGCCCGAGGACCCGTCCTGGGGCCAAGGGGGACCGGCTGCGGCATAGTATGCAGCCGCAGGGGGGGCCCGAAGGTACCGGGGGGTCCGTAGGAGTTTTATTACACTGGTGTTTCCACTCTACTTCCCAACTAGAATTCAAATTCTATTTTGATACCAAATCCAATGGGGAAGAATAAAGTAATTACCTTACTAGATATAAGTATATAAAACATAGCATAATTATCATACTGGATTAATACTCCTATTAGGGGCGAGGATTTATGACGAAATCTTAAGATAGTGATGCTAAAAATCATTACCCGGAGGAAGCCAAAGAAGATGCTGGGATTACCCAGAGGAGAGAGAGGAGGCAGTGACCCGATTGCTCACGATCAAGATTCAGGCAAAGCCTAACCAACCATCAATAAGATACGAGAGAGGATCAAAAAACCTTGAGGGGCATCCCTAGACAATAGAAGAGGACGAATAAGAAATAGCGCCTACACAAGGACCCCCTACGGGCCCAAGGACCGGGGGGGTCCTCCGGGCCGCCCCGGCCGTAGGACCAAGGGCCCTCCGTCCTTGCCCTCTGCCAGACAGGCTACTCCGTAGTCTGCGGCAGAGGGTTGGGCCGAAGGGGGCAGGGGTCCGGCCAGGGCGGCCTACGGTACCACCCCCGGCCCGGAGGACCAAGGGCCCCCGGTCCTTGGGCCCGTAGGGGGGGCCCACCGTCCCCCTTGGCCCCAGGACCGAGGGGGTCCTCGGGCCAGGGGTTGGGACCGTAGGTGAGGTGTCCTAGCGACCACGGGCCTACGGTCCTGGGGCCTAGGGCTTACCAGGAATTTTAATCCTATCTTCCCTTTCCTCTGAATTTAATCCTAATGTTTAATCTTAAACATACAGTTCAACTTCTAAACCTAACGGGGACCCCACTTCGGAACTCTCGGTCTATCTGTCAGATGACCCTAGCAACCTAGCAACTGGGCTATAAGATGACTTGGGAAAAAGTGACCTGGTAGGATTGCTTATAGTTTGTGGAGTGGATTTGGCTCATGTTAAAAAGTTGCTTAGAAAATGATAAGGAACATTACAGTGGAGCTAATCATAATCCTCGTCACCAAGGTCACCTTGCCTGGGTCACCCCCTGGTCCTCGCCCACCCCTCCCTTCGGCCCAACCCCTCTGCTGCAGACTACGGAGTAGCCTGTCTGGCAGAGGGCGTCCTACGGCCGCCCGGCCGGAGGTACCACCCCCGGCCCGGAGGACCAAGGGCCCCCGGTCCTTGGGCCCGTAGGGGGGGCCCACCGTCCTGGGACCGTAGGTGGGCGGTCCAGGGGCCAAGGGGACCGGGGGGGTGCAAAGAACAAAGGCTGGAGCCTGCTTAGTTCCATCACATTGTGCCCATAAAGCTAAGGCTACTGGTGTCAGGTCTTCATAAATAGTAGGAGGTAATAGTTTACGACCAGAAGAATTCCAACATGGATGCAGTAGTGTAAACCCATCGTAGGCACGAGTAGAAAACCGTATGGCATAGGAACCAGACTTTTTAGCTTTAAAATGATAAGGCAGGGAAGAACAATAATGTGAGAGCAGGAAGTAACTTGTAAGGCAAATTCTAGTCTTACCATAGATTGGCAAAAGCTCAGGCGACCTTCTCCCCTTTTGTGCCTCAGCTCTAGATGGGCCCCACCTACGGTCCCACCCCTGGCCCGAGGACCCGTCCTGGGGCCAAGGGGGACGGTGGGCCCCCCCTACGGGCCCAAGGACCGGGGGCCCTTGGTCCTCCGGGCCGGGGGTGGTACCAAGGGCCTCCCGTCCTTGGGGCCTACGGGGTCGTTGGAACCATGCCTCCGGCCCCCGCCTAAGGAGTTGCTCTAGTATTGATCGCTTCTTCAACACATCTTGTTAGGCTTTGGACTTGCTTCCTTACTCTTTTCCACTCACTGATGCTAATACCGATCAGTTGCAGGTACTCGGCCACACTCAGACTAGGAGTATCCAAGCGGGTATTAGACTTAACTAACTCTTCTATATATCCGTTACCCTTAACCATTAGATTTGCTGCCATATAACGTAGCTGTGGTATGAAGTAATTAGCATTGCTTTAAACTTTGAACTGCCGAGTCGATGCTGCGGATTTTACCCATTACCTTCCACACAGTTCCATTTGCGATCCGGAAGCAGGGATCGGATTCTCCTCTAGATTGGGCTCTTCGTTTTCCTACTCGGAGACCATACTTTCACCGTGACGTGTGCCCTGTCCTGGCTATCCACCACCTTCCTTTCATTCGTACCAGTGGTTAACTCACATTGCGATCGACCAGAGTATCCAACCTATCCTGTCTTCCGATTTACTTCTTCTGGCACATCTTATAGTGCTCCGGAGACTTTCCCGTTTGTTTCAGCTCGCCTCGGTCTCGGACCACGGGCCCTCGTCCGGAGGCCGAGGCCCCCCAAAATTGTGTAAGGTTGTTCACTACCCCCCCATTACTCTTCGGACTAGAAACTGACATCTCTAAGTTACGCTATTAAGAACTTGACTACTCACAGATTGTGGCTATCTCATTCACGCGCCTCTCTTCAATGATCTCTAGGTACCCCTAATGAACTACAGATCTAGATCTACTAAACGTGCTCTTCATCCATTCTTACAGAGGGTGTTAACAGTGTGTATGAGGGCCCGGTCATTATGAATGATTATGCCTCCTCTGGCCCCCCTCGGCCCTGGACCGCCCCGGCCCGGAGGACCAAGGGCCCCCGGTCCTTGGGCCCGTAGGGGGGGGCCACAGGTCCTCGGGCCAGGGTCACCCTCATGTCCAACCTAGAGTAGTACCTCACCACGTACCTGAAGGTGTAGTAAGCCGTACCGTCCAACGTACACGTCCTACGACACGTTCTACTGGTAGGGGAATGAGGACACGAGAGACCTAGTGCTGCTACGACACTATTGGCTGAATGTTGTCATTACGGCATCGCTTGGCTGGAAGTGAAAGGGATTAAGGGGTAGTCACCATGCCTTCCATTCACCGTCCCATTTGTCTTACAGGCCAGACCGGAACAGCTTGGCAGGTATACCTGTGGGTAGTTAAGATCCCTGCTGCTCTTAGGTCACCATAAGACTGCTTAGCTTGCTCTGCCCCTTAGGGTAACTTTACTCATTACTCTATGGTAGCTCTCACCAATCCCAGCATACATAAGGATTTAGCCTTGATGGTAATGACCGTATAGATAAGTGGGCTCTTAGAGTCTGAATCCTTATTACTGGGCTGAGAAGATTCGAACTTCTTTTTTCCGATTCAAATTCGGATGTCTTACCTTTTAGACGACAACCCAAAAGCTAACTAAGCTCAAGGGGGTAAAGGGTCAGGGGGGGAGTTTGGTTAGAATAATATAGTAGCAGAAGGAGTGAAACAATATAAACCAGGATAATGTATCCCATAAATAAAGAGATAACTAGAGCCCGACTCGCTTAGACATCATAGTAGGTATAGAGGGTTTGACTAGAGATTGCAGCTTCGATACTTTGCGTATTGGAACTTGTTTAACGTACCGTTGCTTACTGTGGCCACTCAAGTTGTGGGTAGATTTAATACAGAATTTATCCAATAGGACTCCTCGAAGTTGATTAACCATAGCGAGAGTGAATGATTCAGTAGAGATAATAACGCAACCATCACGTAAAGAATAATGGTCATTACTGGCAAGCCAATATGCAAGAGCACGAGCAGTAAGAAGTTCGGCTATATTGTTCGGTATAATCTTGATGTTTTTACCCTTAATATCATTATACCATAGAGAATGAAGCTCAGTGAAGAAAGGAAGAGTGAAAGTAGCGAAGGCATAAGAGGTATAAACCTTGTTAGTTCTCAAGGTAAGAGTGTTGCTGAGGTTGTGCGCCGACAATTCCTATTGATTGGAACTCACCATAAAGATGGTCAACAAAAGGTTTATCCTTTGATTCACCCGAAATCTGGAGTCCTTACCCATCAATTGTTAATTGGAGTCACCAAGTATCATTCAAGAGCTAAGCTACATGACGTGAAAGGTTTCTAGCTTAAAAGAACTCGAGGGGTAGGAGAGGAAACACCCAGATGGTGTGTTGGAAGGCTAACGGCATTGCCACCACCCAAAGTTGTTTAGAGTTCCACTCAGAACTGTCAATTGAATTCTTAGCATAATACATTTGTGCAGCTTGTCAAGGGGGATTTCAAACAAAACAAATTCCATATAAATGAAAATCATAGAAATAATGATCAAACCGGATCCTAAGTCAGGCTTGTCTACCAATTCCAACATAGCCGTGCTATGGAACAACATCTTACCCTTTTTTTTGGGGGGTGGGGTCTCTTTTTAAACCAGTTGAGGTCAACTTATTGCAAACCATTCTTTTGGATAAGGTTGTGGTAGGGGGTATGTGTTTATCAGTTCTACTTTTTCTTTTCTACCAATTTAGTAGTAAATAGCAGTGTAAATTTAGGGGTGATACCGAAAGGAGTAAAGCGACCAGGGCCCCTGAGCATTGGGGCGTGTAGCTGGCTAAAAAAACAACCAATTGAAGTTTTCATGAAGTTTCAACCTCATCCTTATCACTTAGTAGAACCTTCGCCATGGCCTTTAGCGGCCTCGATTGCCCTTCTTACTTCTACTGTCTCAGCAGTCTGCCTTTTCCATGGGTATAGCCATGGTGGGGTCATTTTAACGATGGGCCTACTTGCCGTCCTCTCGACTATGGGTCTTTGGTGGGCAGATGTAATCCGTGAGGGTAGTTTATTAACTTGGAAGTGCCTTCTATAAACTTGGGCAGAGCCCTCTGCCAGACAGGCTACTCCGTAGTCTGCAGCAGAGGGGTTGGGCCGAAGGGAGGGTTGGTCCACTCAGCTACCATTTTAAGCTGTTCGGTAAAATCCAAGGGATTGGACAATCAGCAGGAAACCAACGGGGATTTAAGCTTGAATCCCTTAGTAGGATCCTCAGAGACTATACGTCAAGCGTTGGTAGATTTATGCATTCTCAATCCGGTAACGATATGTCATTTTATTCTAAACTATCTTAGAGCTTACTTGGCTGGACCCACCTCACCTACGGTCCCAAGGACGGGGGGGGGTCCCTCAGGCCGCCCTGGCCGGACCCCTGGCCCGAGGACGCCCTCGGTCCTGGGGCCAAGGGGGACCCGACGAGACTACGGAGTAGCCTGTCTGGCAGAGGGCAAGGACGGAGGGCCCTTGGTCCTACGGCCGGGGCGGCCCGGAGGACCCCCCCGGTCCTTGGGCCCGTAGGGGGTCCTCGGGCCAGGGGTGGGACCTACGGTGGGCGGCGAACCATGGGCTCCAAGTCCTTGGGCCAACGGCTTTGGAAGGAGCTATTCTAGGGGAACGAGCTTATTCTAGTGGCAAAGGTTCTCCGTATTCATCCCTCTGAATTACCCGTAGAGCTTAAAGAGATCCTCATAGGTCTTTTACTTGGTAACCTCCATTGTCAACGTAGGAGTCCTACCGGTAACACTAGACTATTGTTCGAGCAAGGGGAGATCCATAAGGAGTATCTGCTACATACGTTTGATCTTTCCAAAGCTATTGCGGTGCCCCGCCTAGATTCTCTAGACGTCTAGACAAGCGTACAGGTAAGGTCTATTATAGTGGAAGATTTAGGTACTCTTTCTTTACCTCTTTTTAACTACTTTTACGATTGATTTTATGTGGAAAGGTTAAGAAGCTCCCGGCTACAATCAGCTCATTACTCACAGCTAGAGGGTTAGCTTACTGGTCAATGAACGATGGTACTAAATGTGGCTCAGGGTTTAGGTTGAATATCCTGCCTCGTTCTCCAAAGAGGAAAATCTATGCCTATTGAAGTTCTGAAACACAATTTTGAGCTTGAAAGTACCTGAACACCCATGACCGGAAAAAGGGCCAACACCGTATCTACATAGCCGGCCTACGGTACCACCCCCGGCCCGGAGGACCAAGGGCCCCCGGTCCTTGGGCCCGTAGGGGGGGCCCACCGTCCCCCTTGGCCCCAGGACGGGTCCTCGGGCCAGGGGTTGGGACCGTAGGTGGGGCTTGGTTCCAAGACCGGGGGGAGGCGGTACCGAGAGCTGGTCTTACCGCTTCTTCCACGAGAGCATGATATACAAACTTTCCATAGATTAATTGACTGGCTAAATACTCATCATTCTTTAGACATACCTAAGCTGCCTCTCAACACTTCTCCTTTAGATAACGACGCTAGGTTTGCAGGAATAACAGAAGCGGACGGATATTTTGGTGTTACAATTTCAGAGGCTAAGCCTAAATCCTAGACTAGAAAACGCTCTCAAAGCCGAAGAGTTAAATGCCGATTTACTATAGAACAACGACAATTTGACAAACCAACAGGATTGTCATGTGAAGCTTTTATGAGTATGATCGCTAAATACTTCGAAGTGTCTCTTCTTACTTCTATCCGACACAATGCCAAATTTGCTTCTTCTGCTAAATCCTTACTATTTTAGCGCAGAATCACTTCACAAATTAAGCAAAGCAATCACTTACTTCGAAAAGTATCCATTAATCGGCATTAAAGGTTTAGATTATAGAGATTTTGCCTTTGTCTATCAAATGATCCTAAATAAAGAGCATCTTACTGACAAGGGTAAGGAAAATATCAAACAAATTGTAACTGGTATGAGTAACCGTCAATTTTATAATTGAAATAATTGGTTCAAACTTATTCATGAGTAAACTTTTATGAGAATGCATAGATCCTGCCATAAAGATATAGTCCATCCCCTTATGAGAGTAAGGGGGTAGTCTTGACATTCCTAGGACACCATACTCTTCGTGTCCAACGGGGCCTTATGTTAGGAGTTATCCTCTTCGTTGTGTCCGAGTGCTTTTTCTTCTTGTCTATCTTTTGGGCCTTCTTTGATGCCGCTTTAGCGCCTACGGTGGAGCTAGGTTGTGCATGGCCTCCGGCTGGTATTCAGCCTATAGATCCTTGGGAATGGCCTCTTGTAAACACCATACTCTTACTATCTTCAGGTGCAACTGCAACCTGGTCACATCACGCTCTTATAGCCGGAGACCGAAAAGACGCCCTACTGGGGCTTGCTTGCACTCTGGTTCTTGCTTTTATTTTCACGGGGATTCAGCTGTATGAGTACTATGAAGCATCCTTTACTATCTCGGATGGAGCCTTCGGAGCTTGCTTCTTCTTTGGTACTGGTATGCACGGATGCCATGTCATAATTGGTTCAATATTTCTCTCTGTTTGCTTATATCGTATGTATAACTACCATTTTACTAAGCATCATCATGTTGGATACGAGGGTGCCCTTATCTACTGGCAAAGAAATGCCGTCTTAGAAGGTAACTTCTATTATTACCACTCTACCATATGCGGGAAACTCCTAAAGGCGTAGGTAGGCACTGTTGCTGCATATATATGCCGCAACCGCCTAACAATCCTGACGTATGTCACAATGGACAATCCGCAGGAAACCAAAGTTTAGGGTTCCCCAGAGACTAATACGTAGAGCATCCTATTAGACAGGGATGAAGATAGAGTCCGACCGCTTCTGTAAGGATTCGGATCTTTTGATTTTGTTGATATCGTCTGGTTAATCCTTTACATCTTCTTTTATCATTTTGGAGGCGGTGAGCCTCCTCTATTATAAAAAATACCCCCCCCCAGTTCTTTCTTAGTTTAACCTTAGAAGTAAAGTGTGTGTTCTCACATATGCTAAACCTGTTAAATTGGAACTTAGTTAACCTGCTGTTCAAGGTACGGTCTTACTCAAGTAAGGCTCCCCCTTTAACCTTGCTTGCTAAAGAGGCAAGTATAGGACTCATTCTAGGTGATGCTACGCTTCTACTAAAGTACCCTAATGGGTAATGCCTACCTGAAGTATGCGCAGAGCGTTAAACATGCCGAGTATTTGGGTCTAGTTTTCTCTTTGTTGAAGCCCATTTGCCAAATGACCACTCCTCACTTAAGCCAGCCCCTATGCTGCAGACTACGGAGTAGCCTGTCTGGCCGGGCTTGGTCGGATTCGAACCGACATCTTTCAACGTGACAAGTTGATTTTTTACCTGTTAAAATACAAACCCCGAAGAACTATACAAGAACTAAAAAGGGAGGCTTACTTTAACTCTTAAAAGAGAAAGCGACTTAGCCCGTTTGGGAGCCCCGTAATTATTTCAAAACAAGGAAGGTTTACAGTCCAGCCCGATATTTCATTGAAGCGGGCATATGAGAACTGACGATATCCTGCAGCTTAGTAACTTCTCGCTTAGGTATCCGTATAATGTATTGCTCTTTAGCGGCATTATGTGTATTTCGAGCCGATTCGATATTCAAATTCTTAAGAAGAGCAGATCGTAATAGATCTACTTCCTCAGCAGTAAATAAATGCGTAGCGATTCTATCGTACCACGAGATTTATCCCAAATTCCCATCCCCTGAAACCCAATAGGGTGATGCAACAGGGGTTAAGAGTTCAGCAATGTTCGAAGGAACGATCTTTACTTATTTGCCCTCTGCTTGTAGGTACCATTGATGGTATAGTGTGGTAAATAAGGGCAGCGTAAAGGTAGAGAAGGAATACATAATCCGCATATTACCTGAAAGTCTCATAATGGTTTTTTCTTCTATAGGGAGAGATCCTACGATTCCTAAAGAATTCAAGAGCTCCCAAAATTGGGAAAACAAAGTACGGTAGAGGCCAAAGCACGGGAAGGAGAGATCTGGTATACGTGAACCTTAGGCATAGTGAAATCCGTTATGTTCGCATACATCGTATACTTTCTCGCTTTGATACGTTCAAACCCTTCCGCAGTACGATGACCACCTTGAAGCATGATCTCATATTCTTCACGGAAACTTAGATATTAAGAACTTAGTTGTGTTTAACTGATAACGATCAAAAAGAGGTATTAATTTTGCATGAATCACTTGAAAAGAAGTTAGTCTAAATCTCGCCTCCCACGGTAAGAATCGACATAGCCAGCGCCAAAATAGCTTGTTTTTCAACCACTCTAAAATCTGCAAGTGGTCTATGTGAAGGGTTACTGATAATTCTAACTGCACCTGGGGTATCTTTAGATTATAAACTTCACACCGAAATAACCCTCCACATAAATAAATCCCGAAACCCATTGACCCAGATTTTGGGGAACGTCTTCCAAAGGCCACCTCACCTACGGTCCCAACCCCTGGCCCGAGGACCCCCTCGGTCCTGGGGCCAAGGGGGACGGGGAGGGTTGGCACTACTCTACGGTCTAAGATTTGTCCATTCAACCTTAATGGAATACTCTAGTAGGTTAACAGGTAGGATACGATGCTTAGCTAAGGCTATTGGATAGACCAGTCGTAGAGATCGAATCTACTAGATACCATACCTAACGGAGTGGTAAGAGCTCTAAGGGTAGAAGTGTTATACCAACTATAGGATAGGTAGGTTAAGAGTCTTAGCCATAAGGAACTACGATCTATAAGATTGAAAGGCTAAGGATCAATTGAGCTAGAGTAAACTCAGAGATTGAAAGGCTACCGTATCGAATAGGATAGCTATGGCTAGTTAATGTGGCTCTTCACGATACCACTGCGTTACCTCTTCGGCCTAGCCCCCGGTCTCGGACCACGGGCCCTCGTCCGGAGGCCGAGGCTGATACCCATCTCTGATGTCGTTACCATTGCATTAGCTCTAGAAGTCAGTTCGATAAGAGGTAGTCTCCTACTAAACTACAGTATGGACCGGTAGATCTTTGGATAGAAGCAGTTAGACAATAGCTAAGTCCTAAGGCTATCACCTCACTACCGTTAGGTAAGCTCTACACAGCAAACCATACTAGAGATAAACTGGATGGATAGAGTAGTTTACCATACCAAACTACTGAAGGCTAGGAGTTGTGCTATCGCTAGGAGTAGTTAACTACCGTTAAGACATATAGAAGGAGGCGTATTATCCTGCCGATAGTAAAGATAGAAACCATTACGCTAAGATTAGAAACGCTTAACAGAAAAGAATACCTCGAATGGGAACCATCTTATTCCACCCCCCGGTCCCCTTGGCCCCAGGACGGGTCCTCGGGCCAGGGCAGAGCCCTCTGCCAGACAGGCTACTCCGTAGTCTGCAGCAGAGGGGTCGGACCAAGGGCCCTAGTCCGGGGGCCGAGGCCTGCCTAAAAAAGGAGGAACATTTTCTTTCTACGGGCCCAAAAGGCTGGATGAGTTTACCCTCCTTCTCTCACAGGAGTCATTGCCGGGATGCAGGTCGGGACTCTTGCATCGGTTTCCCTCCAGGTTGTCTAAATGCTAGACTGCAATTGGAGCAAAATGATCTAGCCTTTGTTCAGCATCTCTGGGATCTCTTGACTAATATTGGAATAGTCGGTGTCCATCCAGATAAGTATCTCGTCTGGATAAGCAAAGCGGGAAAACTAATGTTAGTTATGCGTTTTCTACCTTTACTCTGCCCCTCTTTACTGAGCTGTTTGAGCAATGGTATATTAAAGTGGACGAGCGTAACGTTAAAATCCTTCCTTCGAATATTGCTGAACTCTCGGCCGGGCCCCCGGCCCGGAGGACCAAGGGCCCCCGGTCCTTGGGCCCGTAGGGGGCCGTAGGACCAAGGGCCCCCTTGGCCCCAGGACCGAGGGCGTCCTCGGCCAGGGGTCGTCCTTGGGCCGAAGGGGACGCCCTCCTACTTGGGCCGGCCGGAGGACGCCCTCCGTCCCCCTTGGCCCCAGGACGGGTCCTCGGGCCAGGGCAGAGCCCTCTGCCAGACAGGCTACTCCGTAGTCTGCAGCAGAGGGGTTGGGCCGAAGGGAGGGTTGTACCATTATGGCACAGTTATTTTCATATCAATAAAGCCTCTTTTTCGTGTAGGCTAACATAGGGTGTGTGAAATGGCAAAGTGGGAGACTCAACAGATGGATTTATACCACAAGCTAGACAAAAAGGAGCTTGGCAAATAGGGTATTTTAGCAGATTTGAAGTTTTTAGATTGGCGAATATAATACTCTTCAAAGATAGGTTGGAAAGCTTTCCATAGCTGGCCTTCAAGACGTCAGGTTTGGACGCTGATTAGGCGTGAATTGCACGAGAGTTTTCCATGGTCTATCGCGCATTTCTCATCTTTCGGAGTATGGGATTGTTTCGAAGGAATACGCCACAATTGTGTTTGTTTGTTTAATTTCAGAGGAGCCCTTATTATTGGTTATAAAAGCTTCTAAGGGAGCTACTAAAGGGTTTAAAGAATTAGCATCTCAACAAACAGAGAAAACTTGCGGTTTGGGGCAGGAAGCGGAGAAGGCATAATGTTGGTATGGGGAACTTGGTTTACTTTTGCGTTCTAAATAAGGATCTAAATGATTTGGTTACATATTTTGAGACATATTTAAAACCTTTAACTTCAGAGGTAACCTTTTTCGAGCCCTTCACGTCTACATAGCCGTATCCTCATAGATTTCCTAATGTATTCTTGCATTTATAGCATGTGCCGAAGGTTTTAGTTTTAGGGTTTCAACCCGCTTTACAGCTTCCCTTATGGAGTTCAATCTTGTCAAGTATCACATGATAATTAAGATTTCCAATCATTTGGAACTCTACAGCTCTGAATCATCGGAAATCTTATTGAAGAAGTTGTGGCCTTTGGCGATATTATTACATAAAAATTCAGTAAAAGTTCAAAATAACTTATAAAAATCACCTTTGACACCTGCTATAGCTGCAAGAATGCTCTGACTAAACTTTGGGGTTATACTTATATTCGTGGTTCAAGAAGGGTAAAAACCCAAGATAAAGTATAATAGTTTGTTGCGAAGTATGTAACTAAGGGTTTCAAGTCACGACTACAAGGGTTTGGCGCCCCCACACCTCCTTTCAGCACTATGCCTTTTCAGCTTCATGGCCTAAACCTGTCGTAACTACTGTGTGTTGATAGCCTCGGCCTCCGGACGAGGGCCCGTGGTCCGAGACCGGGGCTTCTAAAATTAACCCTGCCATAGAGCCGGTCACCATTGCCTACCTAAACCGACCAGCCATATCACCTTAGCGCTGAACAGGGTTAGTACCTCTCCATTGGCTATGCAACTCTTTTGTATTCTTACTTAGCCTAATTAGCATGGTCTTGCTATCGGTCTGGATGACGGATGTAGTAGTTTGTGCCCCCTAGACCAGGTAAACCTGGTCGGGTAGATCATACCTTCCCTATAGTATAAATTAATAGTAATAGGGGTATTCTATATTAAAATGAATATTTGGAGAGGGGGGCTATAACAGGAATTTACTAGAATTACAGTCTGGCACTAGGGAATCCGAATTTCTGACGAGGGAGGAGTCCTACACCAGACAACACCTTTTTGTGCAAGTGGCCGAGTCGAACGGCCTCCTTCAGAACATGAGTCTAATATGCGACCGTTACACCAACTTGCAAAAAACAAAACCAGCAGGGTAGGCCGGGTAGCACTGCACCTCTGCCGCTCGGCAGCGAAGGTGGGTTTAAGCTCCCCGCAAGACCTCCTAAGTTAAACGTGTTGGACATTCCCTGCCAGTCTTCGAGGTGCGGATTTAATTCGAATCCCAATGGTGAAACCAAATAAAGGAGAGACAAAATAATCAAATATAGGGGAATCGGAGGATAGAATTTCACTTCTCCCGCGAGTCGCCCTCCCAATCCTTGGACAGGATTAAGAGAGGATAGTTGAAGCGAAAGAGAGATACTGCAACGAAGCAGTTCAAGAATGAAACCTAAAGGGGAGCAGAAGATAGACTGCAAGGCAGAGTAAGACACGAAGTGGGTTGACACCGAGTAGATTAAGATACAGAAGAATAAGAATGGAGGCGATTTTAAAGTTGAGAATAGACTTAGAGGTGTGGCTAACAATGAGGGTAACTACGTTATTCCGCCACCTCCCCCATGCCCACCTTCGGCCCAACCCTCTGCCGCAGACTACGGAGTAGCCTGTCTGGCAGAGGGCAAGTAGGAGGGGGTCCCCCTTGGCCCCAGGACCGAGGGCGTCCTCGGGCCGGGGGTCAGGCCGCCCGGAGGTACCACCCCCGGCCCGGAGGACCAAGGGCCCCCGGTCCTTGGGCCCGTAGGGGGGGCCCACCGTCCCCCTTGGCCCCAGGACCGAGGGCGTCCTCGGGCCAGGGGTTGGGACCGTAGGTGGGCACGGGCCAAGGGGGGCGTTCCAGCTAGCTCCAATCGAAGCCACGCAGTACAGCTGGCGATTACCCTGATTGGTTTTACTGATTCAATTTAAATCCCACAAGTAGTGCTTCGTATACCTACCTTCCCCACACTACGAGTGTTTTTTGGAGACCCGCCTCCGTCCTTGCCCACCTACGGTCCCAAGGACGGGGTCCCTCAGGCCGCCCTGGCCGGACCCCTGGCCCGAGGACCCCCTACGGGCCCAAGGACCGGGGGCCCTTGGTCCTCCGGGCCGGGGCAGGGGTGGGACCTAGGTGAGGGGGGTCTACTTGAAAAGTAATGGATTTACCCTCTGCATATTCATTAGCATTGAATACACTAGCATCACAATCAAATATCACTAGCTTTTTGAGATACTTAACAGTATGTTCTATTACCTTCCCTTGCCAGGGAGGTACTGGGCTTAGGTCCTTAGACCCCGCTCTTTAGAATAAAAATAGAATTAAATCTAACCCTTTAACTATTTATTTTAAATTAAACTTTGAAATTTCTTTTATTCAAAATTGCCCCCTCATTAGAGTTTCTCTAGGTTGTGTTAATGTCTGTATGCAACCTCAAACTTTGAAACTATAGAGTCAACTATTCTGTGTGAACTGCACTCTTATACCATAAGCAAAACCCACACTCTGTGGTTATTCCACCTAATTTCTATTCATTAGTGATAACGGTGAAGCTTCTTAAAGCCCACCCTTTGCTCACTTTAGCTAATAGCTATCTTATCGACTCTCCCGCACCCTCGAATTTATCGTACCTCTGGAACTTCGGCTCACTGTTAGGAACCTGCCTAGCCCTACAGATCATAACGGGGGTGACACTAGCGATGCATTACTCGGCGTCCACAGATCTAGCCTTCCTTTCTGTTGAACACCTCGTTCGAGACGTTCCAAGTGGTTGGTTAATCCGTAACCTTCATGCTAACGGTGCTGCATTCTTTTTCGTCTTTGTTTACATTCACATGGGCAAAGGCTTGTATTATGGCTCATATCGCAAACCTAGAGTGCTCCTCTGGTCTATAGGCGTGGCAATATTCCTAATCATGATTGTTACCGCTTTTCTAGGTACCACTGAAACGTGCCTAAAATGGTTTGATGGTCTCAAATTTAAGATGGTTTTACCTTTTACGTCACCCCCGGTCTCGGACCACGGGCCCTCGTCCGGGGGCCGAGGCCTAAAACTAAAGCTTCTAATCGTATTGGTTCACATTCTGGTGAGGTTGTGAGTGTAATTATTGGATCCTTGCTTGGCGATGGTTATGCCCAAAAAATGGGCAATGGTGTGAGAATATGCTTCCATCAAGGTATTAATAACCGAGATTACCTCTTTTGGATTCATGATTTCTTCTCTAAGAGAGGTTATTGTAATCCCAACCCTCCTAAATTATTAGAGTCCCCCCTTCGGCCCAACCCTCTGCCGCAGACTACGGAGTAGCCTGTCTGGCAGAGGGCAAGGACGGTGGGCCCCCCCTACGGGCCCAAGGACCGGGGGCCCTTGGTCCTCCGGGCCGGGGGTGGTACCTACGGCCGGGGCGGCCCCTGGACCAAGGGCCCAGGGTCCTAGGGCCAGGGGGTGTTGGCAAAGATGGCTCTGCCCAATTCTCCTTTAGAGTCCAAACTTGGACCTATGGTAGGATTATTTTGGTTAAGATCCATGTTTTATCCTAATGGTATTAAATTAGTCCCGATGAATAATAAAGAGTTGTTTGACTCCTCTTGCATTAGCAGTATGGTATAAGGAAGATGGTTCTATTTCTTCTTCAGGCAATGGGTTTCGTTTTGCTACTATTCTTTACTTTAGAAGATGTTATTTTCCTAACTGGGTGTTAAATGAAAAATGGGGGTTAAATGCTAGTTACCATTCTGCAGGTTATCCAAATCAATATATAATTGTATTTCCGCAGGGTCTTCTACTAAGTTTATTGATTTGATTAAACCCTATATGGTTAACAGTATGTTATATAAATTAGGGTTACCATCTTCAATTTATCCTCAAATCATAGTCCCATTTTCGAGACTGTGAAACTCGTACAAGGAAACAGTTATTCAAAATGGCCTGCCCTGACAAGGGAAAGGGGATGATCGAAGATCATTTTGGCAATATTGGTGAAAACGGTCAAAGAAATTACCCTATTTCCAGACCGTCGGTAGTGTACGATATCGCGACAAGACTGGGTCACTAATGGGTGTCTGAAATGATGCTTAATGTACAGTCGGATTTTCCAGCAAACAAGCCCCGTTTGCTCACAAGGCCTCAAAAGATGCTTATTAGAAAGAGTCAAACTCGGGATCAATAAGCTGATGAGGTACAGGGGAGATAAACTAGGAGTAAATATATGGATAGTATGTTTGTGTTTATCTTCGGGAAATTGTATGTTTTACCTTGGGGTCACTATTCGTTTGGCCTTCTCTACAATAATGTAGATGTATATTACCTCGCTATATGCTGGAAACTCCTTAGAGCCTATTATACTAGGTATTAACCAGTGACAATGAATAGGATTGGACAATCAGCAGGAAACCAAACTTCCATTTGGAACAAGTAGGATCCTCAGAGACTACATGCGAGGCACCTGTAATATTAAAGCAGGGTGAAGATATAGTCCGGCCTGTGACGAAACTCTCAGGGTTCTATCTAATTCCAATAGTTGAAAAGATAGGTAGCAAACTCGTAATACGAATGTACGAGGCCTCTTAACTGGAGCTTCTCCTATTTCTTCTAGTGAATTTAAATTGCCTCAAAGGTGCAAGATATAGTAATCGGTTGTCTTCTAGGAGATGCATCAGCTGAACGACGGGGTAATACACGAATAACTTTCAAACAATCAGTTAAGCATCACCAGTATCTTGATTTTTTTCCAGTTACTCTATTGGGGCTATACCACAGCTTTAATTCCAATCCCTAAATCTACCTCAGATGGTAAAGGAGGTATACATTACTTTTAAAATTTAGGACTAAAACTTCAGTAGGATCTATGAAATGTTCTATCCTAATAAAAAAGAAGGTTGTCCCAGCTAATATAGCTGATTATCTTACTCCTAGAGCTTTAGCTTATTGGATTTCCGAAGACGGAGCGTACACTGGTGCTGGAATACTACTTCATACTAACTGTTTTACTCGAGAAGAAGTAGAACTGCTTATATCACTCCTTGAAAGCGGTATTAAGAGTAATATTAGAGCTAAGTATGACAATTGGATTATTATATTCCCTGCAAAAGAGATGAGCCGATTAAGAGAACTTGTTACTCCTTATATTCACCAATCAATGAAACATCAAATTGGGCTAAATTAAGCCTAGTTATCCTCCTCCCTTATCTTAACAGGGGAAGGTGATCCTTTCTTCACAATATATTGTCAATTAGATAGATAACGCAAATGAGCTTTTGGGCTGCAACGGTAATTACCAATCTTCTTTCGGCCATACCTTGGATTGGCAGGGATCTGGTGGAATTTGTATGGGGAGGCTTTTCCGTAATTACTGCGGCATATAACAATAATATGAAAACTTTGCTTGATGCTGGAATAACTCCAATTTATGGAACACGGTACTTGTTGTCAAAGTACAATCTATTTAATTTGACTATTATAGTATGTATTGGATATTTAATGGTATCTTTGATCAAAAACAATGTGACAATTCGTGTGACAAGGAGTTTATCAGCCGGGGTATGTAAGCTAATTTGTCGATATTTTAGCTCAACAGCCCCTCAGAGACTAAACGCAAAGGATATGGCATGGTTAGTGGGTTTTGTGGAAGGCCCCTTCGGGCCCAGGACCCCGGGCCAAGGGGGACGGAGGGCGTCCTACGGCCGCCCGGCCGGAGGTACCACCCCCGGCCCGGAGGACCAAGGGCCCCCGGTCCTTGGGCCCGTAGGGGGGGCCCACCGTCCTGGGACCGTAGGTGGGTCCGGGCCGGGGTGGTTTTCAATTACTAAGAATGGGATTTATTGCAAATATGAATTTGGGGTCGAAGTATCTAAAAAAGGATATTCAGTTACTCTATAAGATAAGGATATGTTAGGTGTAGGTCGAGTCTCCCGGAGGAGAACTCGGGAAGGAATGGTCATTTTCAAGCTCACTTCTAAGGCCCATCTTCGCAATATTGTCCTTCCAATTTTTGAATTCTTATCCTATGTTTACTTCCAAGCATTGGGATTATATTCATTTACAAACAATCATCTAAATAATGTGATTTGTCATAATATCTTAAATCTTATGCACGTCCCGATCATACACCATTCGAAACCATTGATCTTATTCTAGCATGTACTTACTTTGATAATTGGTTAGTAGGCTTTATCGACAGTGAAGGATCTTTTTCAATTTATCAACATTCAGGTGAGACCAATAAGAGTGTCAGTTTTGAAGTTGGTCAAACTAAAGGGGCGCAAATTATAGATGCTATTAGGGTTCGTCTATCAATAAACGCTACCCTTATGCAGATAAAGACCTTTGTGTCCGGATAAAGACCACTAGTTCTAGAGGCCTCGGCCCCCGGACGAGGGCCCGTGGTCCGAGACCGAGGCCTTCAAAATGTTATTCACTTTTGGATCGTGCTGAAGCTAATCTCAAAGGGTACAAACGACTTCAGTATCTTCTATTCTTAAGGGAGCTTAGGGTCAATGCTAGATATAGTCATCTAGATATTCCGTCTAATTACGGAAAATAAACCAATCCGAAATTTACTATGAAATGCCATATTATGATATAGTCCGAACCATAGCGTTAGTTATGGCGTGTGACGAGAAGTGCAAAATGTTTCACTACTGGTCACCAACATATTGGGATAATCCTACGCTTACCCGATTCTACAGTCTGCACTTCCTTTTACCTTTTGTTCTTACGGTATTGGCTTTTATGCATCTTATAGCGCTCCACCAGCACGGTTCGAATAACCCGCTGGGTGTAACTAGTAGCCTCGACAGAGTACCTTTTTATCCTTACTACATCTTTAAAGATTTAGTTGGTTTCTTTGTCTTCTTTTTAGTTCTAGCCTTCTTCGTCTTCTTTGCCCCAAATGCTATGGGGCACCCAGATAACTCGATAGCAGCCAACCCTATGCAAACCCCTATTTCTATTGTGCCTGAATTTTATCTTTTACCTTTCTATGCCATCTTGAGAGCCATCCCTTCTAAGCTCCTAGGTGTAGTAGCTATGATGGCTTCTATCTTGATTCTCTTACTGCTCCCTTTTCTTGAAACATCTCGAGTTCGATCTTCTGCTTTCCGACCTTTTATGCGTTTTTTCTTTTGGCTATTCGTTGCGAACTTCCTACTTCTAATGTGGATAGGTGCCAATCATCCGGAGCCTCCTTTCATTCAATTAGGACAAATTTGTACCTTCTTCTACTTTTCTTTCTTCTTAATCTTTGTACCACTTATAGGTTTCATCGAAAACACATTTGCAGATCTTGCTACTCTTACCAAACATAAAAATTCCCCCCCCGATAAACGGGAGTCTTAACCAACCCACCTTCTTTTGTACAAGGAAATAATCTTCTTATACAAAAAAGACCATTGGAGATCTTCCTAGTCCCAATGAGTGGCTCACCCAGAACTTCAATGGAATTAACTGGGACAAGTTTCCTATAGGTTTAGCTCAATGGTTTTCCGGTTTTTGTGATGCTGAGGCGTCTTTTGTTGTGAATTTATTAGAGGTAAAAGGGAAGAAAACTCAAGTACAGTTAGTTTACATTTTACAGTTGCACATAGATCAGCTACCCCTATTGGTATGGTTTCAAAAGAGCATTTTCGGTTCTGGTGCTATATTTAAACAAGAGAGGAATGTTGCCTTAAGGATAACCTCTTTTAAGGTCATAGAAAATGTCATTATACCTCTATTGGATCAGTAACCACTGAATAGGCCAAACTTCTAATTTACTTCTCCTTTCGCAAAGCTTATACCTTAATGGCCTGCGGAGATCATTTAACTCTTGCAGGTTTAGAGCAAATTAAGGCTATTAAGTTTTCTATGAATAGTTATCGGACAGATTACAACTTGCCCTTAGGTCACACCTATCTGATTTCTCCTTATTGGTTACTAGGCTTTGTTGAAGGGGATGGTAGTTTCAATTACTCAAGTGGCTGTCCGCGTTTTTACATTTCTCAGGATAAAACTTCTATAGAATCTCTTAGGGCTATAGTAGCCTACTTCGAAGGGCTGGGAGTTAAAGCTCAAATATATCCTAGCGGTAGCAGTTCTGGTAAAAATAATAGCATGTTCAAACTAAAGGTGAGCCAAATACAATCTATTTCTGATATCCTGATTCCTTTCTTTGAAAAACTAGGAGGTTTTCTGACCTCCAAAGGAATAGATTTGCAATATTGGAAAGCTCAAGTAAGAATTCATCGAGCAGGTTTGCATAATACTCCAGAGGGAAAACAGCTTATAGCTAAACTGTGCTCGAACATGAACCAGCGTAGGTTGACTACCACCCATGTTAAAACAGATTTAATTCCAGTCCCTGTATTCATCACAGAGGTGGCAAATTTCCTAGCTCAACCTCCTAAATACCAGATCCAAGAGGGCACTAGTCAAAGATCTTTGGCTGCAAGCCTATCTCATCCTAAGCGAGTTGAAATTGATATCTATGACCTGAAAGGAAACCTTCAAGGACACTATACCTCTATTACAAAACCTTGTCAAGCTCTGCATTTTGATGCTAAAACCATAAAAAGGAAGTAAATAGAATTCAGGTAAATACCTAAGCAAATAAGGGAACATTAAAGGCAAAACTTACGGTGTACTTGCCTTTTCCACCCGTTCTCTTCCTTGCTTTACCGAGCTTCATGCACTATTTTATCCTAACGGTATAAAAGTAGTTTCTTCTAATAATTTTGATCTGTTAACCCCTGTGTGTCTTGCGTTTGGTCGCAAGAGTTAAAATAAACCATAGTTAAATTTCATTCCCCTCTGATTTATCTTAAAAGATAAGAAACATTCCACCTTAGAGCATGAACCTGCACAGCAAAATGTTCATCAAATCTGTAGCAAAGGTTTAGGAGGGAGAGTAGGTCCTCGGAATGGCAAAGGTACAGGAATTAAAGCTGTCATGAGCGTAACTGCTCTAGTTGTATGGGGCCTATACCTTTACTCTACTGTTGGATTTCCTATTCTCTTTATTATACTCTTTACGGGTAGGTCTTTTAGCCTTAAGGTACAAACGGTGTTTGTTGGTCTTTTACAAATGCCTCTAATTTAATCCAATCGTTGTAGTCTTTCACCAACCACTCGAATCGGGAATTATAGTTCCCTCCTCAGAAATACCTTCCCATTTTCAAGGTGAGTGGATCTGCACCTGTGACCTTGGCTCTAGCCCCGATCTGTTCAACAGAGAGAATTCCGTCCTTATCTATCTTCTTCCATTCAGACTTTCTATGGCCGAAGACATTGATGTACTTGTTTCTATCTGACCAGAATAGGTAATGCACAGACTTCTTCCTAGATCCACTTATAATCCTGTACCAATTTTCACCGAAGACTGAAGCTCTTGTTATGTTTTTACTCTCGAATTCTATGCAACTTAAGTATCCATTTTTACAAGAACCCAATAATATACCATTTTCTTCTCCGACTTCTTACCTCTTTAGAGGGTTATTCGTCCAATTCTTATCCTAGAGGAAGATTAGATCTTGGCCTTTGTCTCACATATCTAGGACAATCACACCCAAACCTTACAAGAGGAGCTTCTCCCTTCATCTCCTAACACCTTGGAGTTCTCCAAGAATCTCTTTCAATTGGGTTACTACAGACTCTAACTCGATAGAATTCCTATGTTCTATACTCCAAACATGGAGTTTAGTAAGATCCGTCTTTACTATCCATAAATCTAAGACGAAGAATGAACGGAACATTGAGAAACTAAGAGGAATTATGTTGTTCTTGATTAGAACCTTATAAATATATGGATCTGGAAGGATACTCTGAATTACCTCTTTCCTGCGTGACGTCCGGTCCCCCTTGGCCCCAGGACCGAGGGCGTCCTCGGGCCAGGGGTGGGACCTACGGTGAGGAGGCTAAGATACAGAATGGCAAAGATCCGGCCTTATTCAGCCAAATACCCTTCCACTTTTTACACCCATTTCTATTCGCATTGGAGAAGTTAACAGTTTTAGAGTAGTTTAGATCCCAGTTCTTACCTCTATTGGAAAAGAGAGACCATACCATGTTGAATAATAAGGAGGGCATAATTTTCCCAATAAAACACCTAAACATTGTCTATCATCGGGGGGTCATTTTACCTAGACACCTGAGAGACTTATCCTACATCAGTTGGAGGTTGTCTTAATTTGATCTCTTACATTTTCTCCGCCTAAAATTAATGGTTGAGTATCTACCCATACCCTTGGGCATTGAATACCTTTTTTACGTTTGTTAAAGAGGGCAGTTAGATGGTAAGGTACTCCTCTTTCTATTCGTACTTGACTGGTAGCTAGAGATCGGCTCCATCTTTGAATTTCAAGAGTTAAAGTTTCACCTTCATAAAGAGCAATGATTTGCTCTTGGGTAAGATTACCAGGATACCCCCCCCCTTGCACTTGCTTACGTGATAAATTGACCCATCCTCACCTTGGCACTCAAGCCAATAGATCTTAGGAGCAACAAAGTAGCCCTCCCTAATGATATGTTCCAGTTTTAGCTTGCCGAGTTCGGCAGCATTAAGAAGTTATCAGGAAGGGGTCCATTTACTACAAGTAAATCTGTATCACTGTAATATAACTCTAACCCTAATTCTAGGGCATCAAGCTTATACTGGTTTATTATCATTCGGCTGTAAGCCGTTACCGCCGCCGCAATAGGTACATTTGTCTCTGAAGGTGGATCATTAAGGATTCTTAGAGGAGAGGTCCCTTGAGGATCCAAAGATAGGGTAAGGAAAGGATTGGTCCCAAATTCAGGGACAAAAGTTAGCATGGATATTTGGCCAAATGGTAATATTCTTTCTATTGTTAAATGTCTTGCAATGGCGTCTAATTCTTGTGAATTAACCAGCATCGTTTGATGTCTGATTAGGGTGCATCCCAAATCGACCATATAAAGAATTCATAAGTAGTTTAGCTATGTTACGCAGGGCTGGACGACCTTCCAATTGTGCCATTACCTTCATCTCGTTTAAACGTTCAATTAGGTCACGGAAGGTATTCTCCCCTCTTTTGAACTCAAAGGCTGCACCTATACTTATTAGCTCATACCCATTTTTTAGGGCAAAACGAAGCTCCTCGGAGAAAAAGAAGCCTTCAAAGGGTTGGCCCAAGGACTTGGATCCCACCGGAGGTCCCAAGGACGGCTGCGGCATAGTATGCAGCCGCAGGAGGGCCCGACGGTCCAAGACCGCCCGGAGGTACCCCCACCGTCCCCCTTGGCCCCAGGACGGGTCCTCGGGCCAGGGGTTGGGACCGTAGGTGGGGCTGGGTACCGGGGGGGGCCAAAAGAAGGCTTAATATAGAACCAGTGATGAACTGCCATGAAAAAGAAGCAAAGAGGTATTAGAAGGAATATGCCCAGCTATCTTAGTTTATCAACATTGAAGGGTGAAAGTGTGGGCGAACAAGAGATCTGAAAAGCTCCATGGAGTAGGCGCTTATAAAGATAGTAGGCTGTCCCTTAATGGTTTGAATGGTTACCATTAACCGATAGCGAATTACCAGTACGTTGACTAACTTAGCACAATCACGAAAAGAAAAAGATTGAGTGGATAACCGGAACCCTGTCCCAGCTTTACAACGTCGCACTGGACCAATGGGCGAGAGCAGTGGGGGTTAAATCCTCATAGATACTCTCAGGTATAGTCTTAACGCCGTTTTGCGTACCATCAAGAGTGCCAATCATTAAATCAAGGATAAGCCCGCATGGAGACATCTACCTTTAAGAGTAGGTTTTACCTAAGCATACTCCCTTGTTAATCGAAGGAACCTATTTTACCCAAAAAAGGGGCTACCCCGGCCTGACCCCTGGCCCGAGGACCCGTCCTGGGGCCAAGGGGGACCCCCTCCGTCCTTGGGACCTACGGTGGGCGGTGGACATAGGCAGTGATGAAACATGCAGTTGTTAGATGTTGTTTACTACTGGTCTTATTATAGGCTGATGGGTATTTGTCTAGATTTAAACCGAAACCACCTATAACCGCAAGAGGTAAAAATTCCTACAACCCTAACTAAATTATATCAATTGGACTTGTTAGGTTAAATTGATATAATTTGACTTAGAGGGGTATTTTATTTGGAAAAACGAAAGAGCATGCTAAGAGGTGGACCCGCTAGTTTTGTCAAGGCATAATATGATTGGGCCTATTATAGCCAAAAGTAGAATGATCCCCGCATAAATTAACCAAAGAGGGTAAACAGTATATAAACATACGCCTAATGAATGAATATTAGAGAAGGCCGCAAAGAGATTAGTCCATTGGAGGGCTGAAGGATCAGAGATGTGAGCAATGGATAATGTTGTTAGGTCAAACCAACTATAAAGAGTGTCACCTCTAAATAATGGTGAGCCGGTGAGGGTCCAAAGGAACGGCGTGCCGACAAGGAATGCAACAGGATATACTTTGCTGGCCTCTTCTCCTGAAGAGCTTAATTCAGCTAGCTTGATATCGAGCATCATTATTACGAATAGAAAGAGTATGGCTATAGCCCCTACGTATATGATGAGGTAACTCAGGGCTAGAAAGGTTAGTCCCAGAAGAGCTAGGTAAGCCGAGACGGTAATGAAGACAGCTATCAGGAAAAGCACAGCGAGGATGGGGTTTAGCGCGGTAAGAAGGGAGATAGCAAAAATCACTGCCACGAAAGGCAGTATCTCTAGTAGGAATACATTCATGAGTTTAGCTTGCGTTGCGGAATACTTACTTCTTAGGAATATGCAATTTATTTGGTAAGAGTAATAAAGGGGGAGATTAAAAATCAAACAAAAGGTTGTAGGGCAAGAGTCAAACAAGTAGCGCCGTACCTTATTGGAGTAAGAGGTTGTTATAATTTGTACCTAGCTACCTACAAAATCCCAAGAACCTATCACTCCAATTTTCTTGACCTATTAGGTCAACTGTCCAACCTGATCTCGTTGGACCGAAGGGAGGAGGGTTGGCCCTAGGTCTAGGGGCGGCCGAACTACCCCCTCCGTCCCCCTTGGCCCCAGGACCGAGGGGGTCCTCGGGCCAGGGGTTGGGACCGTAGGTGGCCTAAACAAAGCCCGTCCGAGCAGCGGTCCTCAAGGAACCAGTACTCCTAACTTGGGGTGTTTTATTAGGTTATCTAGTGGTAACAGGGTTAGAGCATATCTTATTAGCCCCTTAAGTACCTTTACTACTGTTGACTTACTTAGCCTATTAATACCATTCTTCTGGATATTAGCCCTATTACGGTAGATGGCCTACTATTTCCTTTGGTCTCAGTTATATCTGGACTATATTCACCTATGTATACGTTAGTATGGTTCTTCTTCCCGTTTAATTCAAGTGAAAACGTTCTACTCCCTATACCTATGGAAGATGCCTGTGTTATGGTTAGTCCCTCGTCTATCTGTTTATATAGGGCTCATTGGTAATCTTCCCATTTACCAAGAATACGAAGTATATGACCCCCCGGCCCGGAGGACCAAGGGCCCCCGGTCCTTGGGCCCGTAGGGGTCCTTAAAAGGTAGCCTAGACTTTACAAGGTCAACTATCTCCCTTGCTCTATTTGAACCAACTGAGCCAATTTGTCTCCCATTCCTATTCAATAGCCTGATACTCTCAATATGAGGGGTATGACCTTTGCCCTACGGGCCCAAGGACCGGGGGCCCTTGGTCCTCCGGGCCGGGGTTTTCGATGAAATCGTATACCTTGATAGCTCCTCGTTGGGATAAGGGTTGAATAATCTAGAATCATTCCCTATGGTCGTATTGAACTTCGTTGGTAAGATTGAGGTAGAATCTCGAAGAAGAAAGAGGTATGAACAACAGAGGGGTTGTGATAGAGATCGTTAAAAATGAAGAGGGAGAATGGGGAATTCAAGAGAAAGTCTACCAAGAAGAAGAATGGTTGTACGTAACCTTATATATTGAAACCATTGATCAAGTACTTGATAACTTGTAAAGACGCAACAGATGAAGACAGCCTGATACTTACCATGGGAGATGATTATCACGGGGTTGATTTCCCTTACAATCCTTTCTCCAGTGTCTCTAAATTTGTACCTAGAATACGCCCCAATCAAGAGAGAGGAGAAAATGACATCATATTGGAAAAAATAGGGCTCTTTAATGGGCATATTGGAAGATGACCAAGAAGGGAAGAGAGATCTAATTCAAAGTATACGAATCGTTTAAGGTTACCTAAGAAAAAGGGGGTTAATGTGGGGAGGGGTGACCGAATAAAATCAGTTGGTATTTGACTTTGGTGTAATAAGGTTAAAAAGGGGGGAATTTTTTATAAAGGTGTAGCATCAAAAGCTACGAGAAAACAGATAGTAAGAACCACAAGAGAAAAACCAAGAGGTAATAAGGAAGTCCAACACAGACGCATTAATTGGTCAAAACGAACACGGGGTAATGTAGCCCGAATCCAAATGAATAAGAAGAAAATTAAAGAGCATTTTACTCCTAGGACAAAAGACTGCAAGAAAGGGCTGGGTGACAACCCAAAAGGTAAAAGATAACCCCCAAAGAAAAATATGCAAGTGAGAGTACTCATAAGCAAGATAGAACCATATTCTGCTAGGAAAAAGAAGGCAAAGGGTAAAGCAGAGTGTTCTGTCATAAACCCCGCGACCAGTTCTGACTCCGACTCTGGAAGATCGAAGGGTGCTCTATTCGTTTCCGCGAGGATGATGATAAACCAAACTAAAGAAAGCGGTAATAAAGGTAATATTAGCCACACCCCCTGTTGAAATTCAACAATCTGAAGAAAGGATAGCGAACCTGTTATTGAAACAATTATAAGGATAACCATGGCAAGTGGGAGCTCATAGCTGACGAGTTGTGCCGAAGATCTTAATGATCCAAGGAAAGCGTATTTAGAGTTCGCTGACCAACCGGCAAGCAGGACGCCATAGATTCCTAAAGAGGAAACAGCCATGAGGAATAACACTCCTAGGCTGAGATCCGCTAGGGCTGTACCCTTGGCAAATGGAATCGCCGCCCAACCCATGAGGGCTAACGACAGGGTAATGAAGGGTGAAACTAGGAAGATTACCTTGTTAGCGTGGCTGGGAATTACAGCCTCCTTGAGCAGGAGTTTCAACCCATCAGCAAAAGGTTGGAGAGTACCGTAAAACCCCACAACATTGGGCCCTACCCTTCGTTGCATAGAAGCCATTACCTTTCGTTCAGCGAGAGTCATAAATGCAATACTCCCGAGCAAAGGCAGTAGAATTATGAAAGATTCTAGTAAGAAGAATAGCATGTGAAACAGATCGAGAAGATTAACTTCTAAGTAGGAAATAAGCCAATAAGTAAGGGGAATTTTGAATCCAAGAAATGGAGAAAGATACACCAGGTAGAGAGAGTGGAGGTTGTTAGCGTCGGGGGCCTCCTGCGGCTGCATACTATGCCGCAGCCGTCCTTGGGACCTACGGTGGGCGAGGACCAAGGTGGGAGGCAAAGTTTTGAACAGAGGAGTAGAGGTAAGGCAGGATTGGTTTATCATATTTATAAACGAAAATGTAGAACTGATAGACATAGGCTTGGAGAAACCTGCCTATGGCAGCCACCGAAACAGGTCGTCAGACAAGTCCAAAGGACTTGGGACAAGCAGCTCCTGGAGCCTACCACCTACCAAACTCCCATTTCTAAATCTTAAGGTGTGGATGGAGGTCAAGATTCGGTGTTAGGGAAAGTGTCCAATTTCTCATACCTGACGAGCTCTGCTTAATGTGTACTCTTTGGCATCGCCATAAGGAAGGATGACCTCTCCTTGAACAAACTGTTATGAACACCTCTCGGTCTCCTTTGTAGAACTCCGTCACTTCTCCTAGTTTCTTTCAAGTAGCAGGGTCGTTTTCAACAACAGTGATTTTTTCTTTACAGTTGAAGGCGAACCATGTTGTATCTGTTTTAAGCTCTCTTCCTTCTTTTAACTCTTCCAGGGATTCATTTTGGGTGTCTGTCTAACCTTAATTCGTGTCCGTGCTCATCCTCAAACCCATTACCTAAGGGTGTAATCTTGCTCTCTTCATCAATTCTTTCAATGCTGTACCCTTTTGCTTTAAAGTGCTTCTCTGTTTCTGTTGTATCTCTGGTCTAGGGTACCGTCAAAGAGCATGGTCTCACATCTTTTCAAGCTGCCATAAGGCTGTCTACGCCTCTCTCGATGTACTCAAAGTTAGCAAAGTCTTTTGGCTCTGCTCCTGCTGGTTGGTATCCTGCTTCGGTGTTAGGTAACATCCCACGGATGATAGGAAAAGGAAGAAGGAAGGTTTGCTTACGGTAATTCTTTGTTAACAACTGCCTGATGTCAGGCAAGCGTGCCATGATTTCATTCATCTTTATTTTGTTTAGGGAGGGGATGAACCATTCACACTCTCCTCCTTTGTTCCTTGTTCTAACATTGTGTTTAGTTCCTTCTCTATCTGCCTTGCTTTTACCTTTGCTTGTTCTAGCGACCCCTACGGGCCCAAGGACCGGGGGCCCTTGGTCCTCCGGGCCGGGGGTTCCTTCAAGGTTAGAGATACCTTCTCTGGTGTTAAGACCTGCGTTAAACTATCTATCTCATTGGTTATGAAGTCTGCGTTCTCAATCGGAAGCATGCCTTTTATGACTAGCCTTGGTCATTCTTTTTGCTTTAAGTCTTTGTAACCCATGATGATGGCGAGCTTCTTTTCTTGAAGAGACGGGCATACTGCATCTCACGGATGGTAATCTTGAACTTTGTGGTTAGGATGTCGTTCTGGAAGTTTCCTGATACCTTATTTGATGGTCTTGTTGGTTCCTCTTACTTGGTTACGGAATGGTGTGTTGTACATAGAGAGGTTAAAGGCAACCCTCCTCCCTTCGGCCCAACCCCTCTGCTGCAGACTACGGAGTAGCCTGTCTGGCAGAGGGCTCTGCCCTGGCCCGAGGACCCGTCCTGGGGCCAAGGGGACCGGGGGGTTGGAAGGGGGGGTCTCTTTTGACAGGTACGATATTCCTGCATTGATGTTAGGGAAGATGAAGTTTGCTTCTTCCATGATGCGTCTTATCCAACGGTAAAATGGTAGGTCTGATCTCTCAATAAGCTTACATCTCTGTCTCTGACAAGGGCATAAATCCCCATGTACGGTTGGTCATAAGCTCCCTATTGCGGTTTCGTCGACAAGGTTAATCCTTTGCTGGATTCTTCTAGGATGTCTATGGATGCTTTGTCGTCAGGTACCACTCACCGATGATGTTTCCCATGATGTTATGGAGGGGAATGTTACCAAGGAAGATAACAGGGACAAAGCCGAGGTTGTGTGCCTCATGTGCTTTACTTTCATCATTTCTTGGAGCTTTGTGATGAGCCCTTGTGTGATTATCTTGTCTCCCATTGTGCCCATCTGCATTTTCAAGGTAGAAGCTTCTTTTAGCCAGTAAATTCAGTGGTGAATTCTTTCATCATAAGGTAGTGGACATCGTCATGCTCTACCTGTGTTCATGCCACAGCATGTGTTTCATCTTCAAAGACCTTAGAAACTGCTGAGGAACCGTTAGAGGAAAGGAATGTTAAAGTGTAGGTCACCTGTCTTTGTCTTGTGTATCTCGATAATGCTGTAACCTTGCTTAGAGCAGTTCTTCTCGTTCTTAAGAGCAAAGGCATAGAATTGCATGGCTTCAACTATCTCCATAAGCTTCTTCTTTCTTTCTTATCGTCGTTTACGGCGTACCCTTGGCTTCAGATGAGCTTAAGAGCATGGTTGGCAATGATTTCCCGAGGTCTAGAAGCTTCTCGTTTGTTTTGCCATAAAGATGTCTTTAATCCCTTTTACAGTCATAGTTTCAGGTGCTTCATTCACGCCTTTGTCTTGATACTGTCTTCATAGTAAACTGTTTGATGCCAACGCATCCTCTTTGAAGCCGTAGTCCAACCCTGCTGTGTCATACCTTTGATGATTTAGGAGCCTTGAAATATGCTTCATGAGGCCTGTGTAAACACCACCATCAAGAATAGCAGGGAAGCCTAAGGAGATAATATCATACCGCATGTCGTCAACCCTTTTAAGCTCTTCTATCGTTTCAATGTCTGTTGCTGGTATGTCTATTACGTAATACGGTAGTTGGTGTAGTGGAGGAACTCTTCTTCTCAGGTTAAAACCTTCCTCATCTGGCCTATTTCTCTAACTTGAAATGGTTAAAAGGGAGCCTTTCGATGCAGTACTTGATGTATTCGTTTAGTGGTGACCATGGGTTGCCACTCTCGATGATGACCCTTTGCTCGGAACCACGCACACCTTTAAACACCAAGCTAACATCTACCGGCAAGAACTCATAGCGCTCGTTGAACCAAAGCACAGAATACTCATAGTTAGAACTCCCTGCAAGACCAGAAAGGTTATCCTGTTCCCGCGTTGGTTGCTCGCTCCATGAAAGGATACAAAGCAGTTTTTTGTTCTCATCGTGTAGTGTGTATGGTTGTACTTGACATACTGTTCTACACCAAGCTTTCTGAGCTTCTCTTCAACCTCTGTTCAGACACTGTTTCTTAGGTCGCCCCCCGGTCCCCTTGGCCCCAGGACGGGTCCTCGGGCCAGGGCAGAGCCCTCTGCCAGACAGGCTACTCCGTAGTCTGCAGCAGAGGGGTTGGGCCGAAGGGAGGAGGGTAGGACCAGAGTCGTCGTTGGTAAACTTACGGAGGATTATGACGCGTATAGGTAAGTCCAAGGCAAGTAAGTAAGCTATGAATAGAGCTGTGTTGAAGGTCTTACCACTCATCCGACCACCAATAAGCCTGAATCTCTTAACAGGAAGGTTCTTTATGTGTCTTGAGAGACTTGATAATCGTCTTATAGTAGTTGTATGCAGGGGTAAAGGTAAGCTCGTTCTTGATGTTATCCTTAGCTGAATGGGTTGTCATCTTCGCCTTCTAGGTTAAGGTTAATGCTGAGCTGTGCTTTCTTGCGTTCTAGTGTTGCCCTTCTGGTGGTTTGCGTGTTTGCTTTAGTACACTAAGAGGACCTTTGTGTTATCCTTGTCTTTAAGGATGTGTATCTCTAATGTTAGCTCTGCTAGCTGTTTTAAGCGTTCATATACTTCCTTTTTCTCTCCTTCAAGGGTTAATACCTGTTCATCAGTAATGTCAACCATCACATAGAGCTCTTGTAAGGAGACATGCGTTTAGGGATGAGTTCGTTGTTCTCTGTTATGAAGCAGTAGTCTTTGAACCTCTCTATCGCCTTGTTGATGTCATGCTTTTTTTATAGCTAGCATATGAGCCTCCTAAAGTTATGGAATTTATGGGTAACCACCCCCACACCCCCGGTTTTCGAGCGATATCATAGCCTTATCAGAGAGAGGATTTAAGTATATACGCTTAGCATGAATAATTATGTGCATTAACAATTTTGGTATAATCGCCAAAGACGTTTAGGATACTAGAGTTGCAGGTTATAATTAAGTACCAGATAGTTAGGGGGGGTATTTTATAAAAGAAAAGAAGACTATGTACCATAAAGGAGAAGAAATGCGATCATTATACAGAAGAGAGCCAAAGCTTCGGTGAGGGCGAAACCGAGCACAGCATAAGAGAAGAGTTGAGGACGAAGTGAAGGGTTTCTAGCTGTAGAAATGATAAGGGAAGCAAATACTATCCCAACTCCTACTCCAGCTCCAGCTATACCTATGGTTGCCAGTCCAGCACCGATGATTTTTGCAGAAGGTAGCATATAATTACAGAGACTTATAATCGCCAAAGACGTTTAGGATACTAGAGTTGCTTCGCCGAGCAGAGGTAGTTTACTCGCAGAAGGAAGAGGTGGTAGGATTTTTGAAGCACTTTTTTTGGTCTACCCCTCACCGTACGGTCCCACCCCTGGCCCGAGGACCCCCTCGGTCCTGGGGCCAAGGGGGACGGTGGGCCCCCCCTACGGGCCCAAGGACCGGGGGCCCTTGGTCCTCCGGGCCGGGGGTGGTACCGTAGGCCGGGCCTGCGGCTGCATACTATGCCGCAGCCGGCCCAAGGACCTACGGTTAGGTGGGGGGGCGAGGGCAAGACAAAACTACAATCACCCTAACAACTATAGTTTTAACCTAAGGTGTCAACCCTCCTACCACTTTTGACCTCAAGAGTTTACCCCCCTAATTTGCCTAGAAGGTTCATTTCCAATACCTCGATAATTTCACAAAAAGTAGTTATGAAATGATAAAGTGGAACTTATAGACCAAGGATTGGTCTCCGGATTCATTGAACTACAACCCTACCAACAAGATACTATGCCATCGTGGAAACCCCGCACCATACCGTGGCGGCTTTGCATTTGTAGCTACTAGACTAAGAGACTAATAAACACTAAGCAACTCTTTAGAATAGACTCAAATTAAAGAACGCCAGCGAGTCAGATGAACACAAGACAAGGGTACTCTCCGTTTCTGATTACCCGGAGTTTTAGTTGGGGTAAAGGAGGAGTAGTTTTTTGGTAAAGGGTTGGCCCAAGGACTTGGATCCCACCTCACCTCTGGTCCCAACCCCTCTGCTGCAGACTACGGAGTAGCCTGTCTGGCAGAGGGCTCTGCCCTGGCCCGAGGACCCCCTCGGTCCTGGGGCCAAGGGGGACGGGGGGGGGGGGGTATTTTGAGAAGTTGAAGATTAACCGTGAAGAGAAATAGCATCATTAAGGTAAGAACATGTAAGTAGGACAAATACGTAAGCTTGAATAAAGGCAACACCAATCTCCAGGCCAAATAGAAGACTTAAAGCAATAAGAGGTAGAGGAGCCAAAAGTAAACCCATCAGGGAACCTGTTATAAATTTCCATGAAAAGGATGCCATTAGATGTAGAAGAATATGACCCGCTAACATGTTTGCGCTGAGACGGACACCTAAAGAGAAAGCACGAGCTACATAAGAGACACTCTCGATTAAGACTATAAGAGGAACCAAAGCTAAAGGAGTACCTCCTGGAACAAAAAGAGAAAGGAAGTGTAACCCATGTAGTTTAATACCAAGGAGGGTTACCCCCAGTACTATAGTAGAGCTAAGACCTAGGGTTAAAGCAAGATGGGCCGTCGCGCAGAAAGAGTATGGGATGAGACCTAGTAAATTAGTAAATAGGATAAATAGGAACAAGCTGTAGATCGCAGGAAAAAAAACGGAGCGTGCGGCTCCTAATTGGGAGTTGACCAGGTTGTGTACAAAGCCAAATAGGGCTTCCTGGGCCAGGGCCCATGCATTTCTCCGGCCTACCCCCTCTGCCATACTAGTTAGTATCATCAGACACAATATGAGGGCTAACACCACTAGGAGGTAGAAGACTATGTTAGTCAGCCCGATTTGTATATACCCGAACAGTGGCCCTTCCATTGCTATAAAATTGATAATCTCAAACTGCTCTAGAGGGTTATAAATTTGGATTATATGCGTCATTGCTAGAGAGACTACTCTTTGGAATATCCTTATTTCCAGGTTTCGGATACTAATCTAAATTCAGTCTTATAAGAATCAGTTTAACTTCTAGAGCGACCTAACCGAACCTTACTTATTTATTTATTGGTTTCACCAAAAGACTTATCGGGCTTATACAGTGGCTGAGTTTATTCTATATAATACTCGTATCTTTATGTTGAACTTATTTTTAGAGGAGGATTGAGTATGAAAGTACAGGTGGCCTCGGACGTGTAATAATTGGTACTGTTAGCGAATGAGAAAGACCTAAGTATTTCAATATAACAAACCATTCTGTCGATCATTACTTCGAAAAAATACCCCCTTTTTTATACAAGGGTCCAAAGTCCAACCAAGGAGAGAAGGAGAGGGCCACCTACGGTCCCAGGACGGTGGGCCCCCCCTACGGGCCCAAGGACCGGGGGCCCTTGGTCCTCCGGGCCGGGGGTGGTACCTCCGGCCGGGCGGCCGTAGGACCCAGGGCCCTCGGTCCTGGGGCCAAGGGGTGGGTTGTACAGGGGGAGGGTCATTTTACCAATAAATCATCGGTTGATGGAGAGATCTAAACCCCTCCCCTCGTACAATTCAAAGATTTGTTCTCTTGTCAGGTTTCCTGGGTAACCCTTACATTTGGTCACAATTTGACCTTCTGGCGTTTGAAACCAATAGATTTTAGGAGCTACAAAGTATCCCTCACTTATGATGTGCTCTAGTTTTAATAGCCCCAGCTTGGCCGGGTCAATCAGGTGCTCAGGCATACGCCCGTTAACTACCAGAGAATCAGTGTCTGAGTAATAAACTTCTAATCCGGCCGCCATGGCCTGAAGTTTTAGGTCATTAATTATCATTCTAGAGTAAGCCGTTACAGCGGCAGCAATTGGGACATTAGTTTCCATTGGCCGGGAATCTATTAGTTTCCTTGTTCCTTTCACTTGTTCTCCCAAGGGTAATTGAGGCAGATAACTTACTAAATAAAGTGCCCCGATCTTAATAGAGGACTTGACTTGACAAACACCAACCAGGGAATTTAGGGCTTCGAGGCTCATAAAGGTCGAGATTTCCTCGTCTACGTGCATGCCGAATCTTCCGTACATAGAATTCATCATTAATTTGGCTATATTTCGGAGAACTGGCTGTTTATTCTCCTGGGCCTCCACTTTCATGGCATTTAATCTCTCAATTAAGGTTCGGAAGGTATTCTCTCCTCGCTTGAAGCTCCAGGCCTGTTTGATGTCCAGGAGGGTGTATCCATTGGCCAAGGCAAACCTAAGTTCTTCGGAGAAAAAACAATCCCTCAAATATCCCCACGGGGCATACCAGGCGCCCTTGATACTTGATTGGTAGCAGGCCAATGTATTGCGTCTCAGGGGCCTGAACCCGGGCCCAAAGATATCCAAAGAATTCTCTTCCCTCAAACTGATCCATAGTCAAGGAAACCAAGGTAGGCTGCCCCACCGGCATTGGACGGCACATGGCCGTTGGATAGAGGGAATTCACATCGTAATAAAATCCTTGACCCTCAAGGTGTGGCTTATAGACGTCAACAATTCCACCATGGTAAGCCGCCCGAAAGTGATTATCTAAAGACTTGGACAAGTCTTGTACTCCTAGACCATCAGAGTGGAGAAGGGGCAGTTGGTGTTGCTTCCAGGCCTTAAAGGCCACACCGGGGATGGAAAGGTTGGTAATTGGGTTAAGCTGAAATTGATTATGGAGTCCCAGAAAGAAGGCCGAGATGACCTGATGGAGGCAAACACAATCCGAATGAAGGTACTTTCGGGCTATTTCCATGAAGGACCAGGTGTTACCTGTTTTAGCAAACATTTCCTCCCATTCTTCCCGGCTTGTCCGCTTAGGTTCGAAGAACTTATAGGCGGGAAGGGGCCCTACATATTCCATTGTCTCTTCTAAGGTGTTAAGGAGGAAATAGTGAGGAAAATGATCCTTCTGTTGCCCCACCCTAAAATCACTGGCTAATTTAGCCAGGGCACCAGGGAGCAGTTTGAAGCTATCTTTGACAGTAAGAAGGCGGGTATTGTTACCTTTAATTTTCTGAGTCACCTCCAGGGAGATAATTTGACCATTTCGTACAATTGGAGAGAACTTAAGGCCAGATTCATGATGGCTCAAAAGGGGGGCAAGGGAAAGGATTGAGTCGTACCCTGACCAATTATGGAAGTACACGGTACTTCCGGGGGCCCCATTTATGAGGGAGAGCCAAAAGGCTCGAAGCATAGCTTCAGGACTAGTGAAGTTGGGCAGCTCAAACCTTGCACCAAATTCCCCTTGGGCATTGCGCCCATACCACTCCGCCATAAAAGGCGTCTGGGGTCCACCATGACCCTGAAGGGTCTCAAGGTCGGCAGTTACCACTGTCTCTAGAGGTAGGACTCCTGGGGCCGCCCCCTTCGGCCCAACCCTCTGCCGCAGACTACGGAGTAGCCTGTCTGGCAGAGGGCAAGGACGGAGGGCCCTTGGTCCTACGGCCGGGGCGGCCCGGAGGACCCCCCCGGTCCTTGGGCCCGTAGGGGGGAACCATTGGTTCCCTCATTTCCATCGCCGCCTTTGTCATTCTCGTCAGGTTCAATAAATGGAGGTACTGCCGGGGCCGAAGAAAGTGGAGTGTTAGCCTTAAGAAGCTCAAGGATCTGGGCCTGTCCTTCAGATAGACCTTGTATTAGGGTTCCTTGCTGAGTAACACTACCCCTACTTTGACCTTCCCTTCTAATGTTGATCCTTTTGTTAACCTTTCTTCTATGGAAAATCCCCAACTTACTCGTTTAGAAAACAAACTTGAGAGAATAGCCAACAATTTAACTCGACAAACTAGACAATCAGTAGGTTATGAACGGTTAGCCGAAACTCTAGCCTTAGGACTCGAAAGAATTATAAATCCAATACCTTTAACTACCACTACTCCTTCTCCTATTTCCCAACCCTCTCCTGTAACCCAACCTTCTTCTTCTCCCGCCCCCTTCGGCCCAACCCTCTGCCGCAGACTACGGAGTAGCCTGTCTGGCAGAGGGCAAGGACGGAGGGCCCTTGGTCCTACGGCCGGGGCGGCCCGGAGGACCCCCCCGGTCCTTGGGCCCGTAGGGAGGTGATACAAATCTTAGCCCAACAAGGTAAAATACTAGAAACCATGGTTTCAACTGTTGCCAATCAAGGTAAAAACTTTGATAGTTTAGTTTCTATGGTTAAACAACAAGAGCAAACCATTGGGACCTTGACTTCTTCAGTTCAAACATTAGCACAAGGGCAACAGGCAATTCTTGAGCTACTTGCAAGAGTCTTACCTCCTGTGCCTCAACCACCAGCAACTCCTACTCAAACTGAGGAAGGAAATGGAACTCCTTCAACTCCATCAACACCTTCAACACCTTCAACACCTTCAGTATCCAATGGGCAGCCCTCAACTCCCCCGATTTCTTCTCTGGGCCCTGCAGTATCTCTGAATTCTCCCTTTCACCAAAAGGCATATATTCATTCTATGGAACCTCACAAAGAGACAATTCCTCTGGATACAATAATCACGCCCCCTTCGGCCCAACCCTCTGCCGCAGACTACGGAGTAGCCTGTCTGGCAGAGGGCAAGGACGGAGGGCCCTTGGTCCTACGGCCGGGGCGGCCCGGAGGACCCCCCCGGTCCTTGGGCCCGTAGGGGGTGACAGAAAAGAAGAGCAAAGATACAGGCAATACACAATGGTTTTAGACACGAGGTCTATACTAGATTGGGGCACTTGGAAGGGAAGATAGATAAGATAGAAACGGATCTAGAGTTTATTAAGAAAAAGATTGATTGAAAAAGGAGATAAGTAATGAAAGATGACAACAAAAAAGGAATTGTTTTCCTAGATGCGAACAATGTTTCCCCCGTTGTAACTGCAGTTGCCATTCTGTTCTTCTGTGTTAAACTAAAACCATTTGAATTAATACAGGAAATAAAGGGAGAATGTTTTATGAGAACCCTCGGTCCCTCCCCACCGTAGCTCCCAGGACCTCCCCGGCCCGGAGGACCAAGGGCCCCCGGTCCTTGGGCCCGTAGGGGGTCCTCGGGCCGGCTGCGGCATAGTATGCAGCCGCAGGGGTTGGGACCTAGGTGGGGTGTCCTAGAGAGGTCAAATGTCAAATCAATTTAATTGGAAATGTCTCCGTAGGAGTATTCCCAAATCGGAACCTACTTCCTTCCCTGATTAAGCCCTAACCCGTGTCACTAGTTAATCCTTCCCAAGCACATTTATTACAGTTTACTTTCATTTCTTTAAATACGTCTTTATTTTTCACTGCTAGGCTGGTTTTTGTCTCACATTTTAGACGAGAATGATTTTCTAAAAGACCTAAAAGGTGATAAAGACGCTCACCAACACGTAGCCGACCTCTGACCCTTGCCAGGATCGAACTGGCGTTTAGGCAGTGAAGTTGCCTTGTAATTACCACTATACGAAAGGGCCTTAAGAGAGGATACATCTAAGGGGAGAATTGTTTTATTAAGAAGAGATTGGTAATACCGAGAAATGATGGAAAGGAGCGGAGAAGAAACAAGCCACTCAAGAGTTGGAACAGCAAGAGTAGGAGAAACAGGGACGTTACTTTCGTAAGAACTGAACCACTTACCAAGGATTAGGGGCAACCTGAACAGAAGAAGTTCACTGATCGTATAAATATACAAGAAAAGGAAGGTAGAAACAAGAGATATCATAGAACCCGAAGTAGGCCGCCAAATTCCATTCATGCCACGGGCTGCCTCATTCGGGCCAAGACGTAGTACCGTTCTCCTTTCCAGGAGTTTCGACCAGGTCTTACCCCTCCGCCAGTCACCACAGCTGGACTTCTACTAAAAATTCCACAAACAGGCTGGTCTATACTTTGCGCTGGGGAGGCTATAATGATGCTTAGTATTATATACCAATGAACTCGTAGAAAGGAACTACATTATGGGATACAAACCAACATCGTATGATGATGCTTTAGCTCACACAAGAGAGGCCCCTACGGGCCCAAGGACCGGGGGGGTCCTCCGGGCCGCCCCGGCCGTAGGACCAAGGGCCCTCCGTCCTTGCCCTCTGCCAGACAGGCTACTCCGTAGTCTGCGGCAGAGGGTTGGGCCGAAGGGGGGGGTCCTAATTGGAAGGCTAAATCAATGTATCTCGTCATATAAGGAGTCAAAGCATACATGTCACCATCTCAAGTGTGATCATTATGTTTTACAAGCTTAATTTTATCGTCTTCTGCTTTTAGATCATATGCTATCATTTTCAACTGCATCAATGTCTTTGCGCAACTTTGTGAATACCCACCATTCCTTTAGGAATAATATCATTATACCATGAAACACGGTGTTCTATCACAATTTGGGTAAATCCACTGGCATAGAACCACAGTTTAGCCTGTCTTCTTGCTTCTGTGTTAAGTAAAGATATAAAGCCTTGATCAGCATGATCAACATAGCAAACCAGCTCTTTTATCTTAAATGTGTCCTTTCACTGCTGGAAAAACCTTAGAATTTGTTGGGCTAATTTAATGCTTTCCAAGTACACATCATCTTTGTTACTATGATTAGTATTCAGCTTCCTTTCAAATATGCATTGGCTCAAGGGCCCATAGGCCAGCTGTCATAGCAGAACTCACATGGCCTACATCAACACCAACTGTAAACTCAGTCTTGATCTTATGCACAGTTTCAGCAAAAAACCATTCCTCATATGCACCAGGCAAACCATAGTAAACTGTCCTTGCTCTTAGCGGATTATTAACCCTCACATGTCCAAAATAGTCTCTCTGTGCCTGCCCCCTTCGGCCCAACCCTCTGCCGCAGACTACGGAGTAGCCTGTCTGGCAGAGGGCAAGGACGGAGGGCCCTTGGTCCTACGGCCGGGGCGGCCCGGAGGACCCCCCCGGTCCTTGGGCCCGTAGGGTGGCAGCAAAGTGTTAACATCTCAGCGCATATAATGGTAAGCGTCTTTTCCCACCTCTACTCCCATCATTCATTGCCCAATATGCTAAGGCTCTAGGGGTTAACAATTCAGTAATGTAAGAGGGAATAATTTTGTTGACTCCGTCTGGGTAGAAGAGGGAATGGTACTCATTAAATAAAGGGAGAGTTAAGGTATTAAACTGAATACTCTGATAGATTTTACCTGTTCTAGCATCTACACGAAGTTAGGGATCTTAGGTGGAGAGCCGCAGTAAGGCTCGAATAAATTGTAAAGATGCAAATGATATTGCTCGTTAATTAAGCCCTGGCGAAATTTCAGTCTAATATTACTGTTGATACATTGCTTCTCAGCGTGCAGATCACCCAGGAATAATCCTACTAACACATCTTTGAGTACGGGAGATAAAGGAGGATAAGGCGTCCCAGTTTGAACCCACCGTAGCAATGGGTTTGCCCAAGAATGGGTTATTGCCTTAGCAATAGTAAATTTAGGTAACAGATAGAACATTTGATGAATAGACAATTCTGTTTTATTTCCAGGTTTCGTATACTAATAAAGATTTGAATCTAAGAAGAATAAGTGGAACTGATGGACACGTCTTGGTAGAATTGTCAAGAAGATCCTATATAAACTCTCTCTCTCTCTATTTTATTGGATGTAAGGATAGGAACTACTTTGGTTTTTATCAGATTGTGGGGCCAGAGTAGGGGTTAACATTTTAACTTACTAAGTAGGGGGGTATTTTAGTGAATTTAACTGATTTTATACAACATAGAGGAATGGAAGTAAGGACGAATAATAGATAGAAAGAGGGGCATAGAATGTTTCTTGATGTAAATACGAGGTTTGTTCCTGTATATTTGAATTGTTACATCTAATCGATACCGAAGGATAAGCACATTGACCAATTTGGCAGTATCCTGCAGTGTAAAAGAGTCAGTCGCAAGGCGAAATCCTTCTACCGCCTTAGTACCATCTCCCATACTCCAGTGTGCCAGTGCAACAGGGGTTAATAGTTCATAGATATTGTCAGGAACTCTCTTTACACCGCCTATATACCACTGTTTGTGTATTTGGGTAAAACATGCATAGGCCCTTGTTTTAAACCGCAGAGCAAAGTATAAATTACCCTGTCGAGTACCTGATTCCAAAAGAGGCATAGATTGACAGTAATGATTAAAAGGTTGAAGACGAACAGAAAATAAGGTCAATGTAGGAACCCCTGACTAAACTCCAATCGAGCATTCTTGCAACGTTTTTGGATACACGCGTCCGAGAGCATGAGTCCCACTAGCACCATAAAATGAAAAGGAGGTATTTGAGTTACGTTACGTTGATAACTATTAAAGCTAAAGCCCACTGTAGATCCAAGGTTGGTCCCCCAACATATGAGAGCCTTGCAGCTAGAATTTGGAAGGATGAGTTTCTTCATAGTTGAAATTTAAGTAAGATACATTTATTTCCAGGTTTCTGATACTAATTAAGAGGCTTGGCCCTAATGAGGGGGGCAAAATAAAGTAAATAAAACAAATAATAAGTAATTAAATTGGGATTTAGGATCAGAGGGGTTCGAACCCTCAACCACTGCGTTATCAACACAGCACTCTAACCGACTGAGCTATGACCCTAATCTAGAAGAAGCTACCAGCAGAGGGGAGGTAACAATAGAAATCAAATAATAGAAACAATCAGAATAATCAATTGTCAAATACATACATTTTACTTTTGGCATTGGCTCTCAATCTTGATTTGATAAAAAGTAAAGAATTAAACTAATCATGGGCTAGACTTAACGGTAGCCAGAACAATATAACCAAACACTTAGGATTTAACCATCTTATCTTCCCTCTTCTTGTGCACCTTTTGCCAAACACCTAGTTCTTTATATCTTTTTTATAAGAACAAGGGCAAAAGCGTGAATAGAACAAACCCAACTAAGTATTAAAGTAAATAATATATAATAGGAGATTTTGCGATTCACTTTTTGATGGAATTTGTCATACAGAACTCACCTCTATTCTTTCCATCTTCTCCATTTAAAAGGAATTTGCCCTTCCAAGTTTATTCTCCCGTAGGTCTGTAGGTATCTCTAGTATAGTATAGTATAGTATAGTATAGTATAGTATAGTATACGCCTTCTGGGTCTAGTACAGTAGGGGTCTAGAGAATCCTTGTGAGCAGCTATGGTAGGTGTAGTAGGAAGGATCGTACAACGAGTTTCATCAAGACCGAGGGCCCTTGGGCCTGCTGCGGCATACGTATGCAGCCGCAGCCCCGGCCTACGGTACCACCCCCGGTAGGGGGGGCCCACCGTCCCCCTTGGCCCCAGGACCGGCCCGGAGGACCAAGGGCCCCCGGTCCTTGGGCCCGTAGGGGGTCCTCGGGCCGGCTGCGGCATAGTATGCAGCCGCAGGGGGTGGGACCGACGGTGAGGGGAAGAAAGACAGGGTTACCTTTCAAAGAAGGTACAATACCCTTATCGACACTACTGCATGAGGGGGGGTATTTTGAAATGAAGTAAGCCAAAGCAGATAAGATTCAAGAGGGACCGCCTCGATACAGATTGGCATGAAGCCGTGTAGGACACCGCAAAGTTCTCGACAAGATCCATAAAAGACACCTTCACGGTTTAGGATAACTGAGGTTTGATTCAACCTTCCGGGGATTGCATCAAGGGTGATACCAAGGGAAGGAACTCCAAAGGAATGTATTACATCCCTCGCCGTTACGATCAGGCGTATGTGCGTATCTACAGGCAAGACAACCCTGTTATCGACCTCCAATAAGCGCAGTTGCCCCGGTTCGAGTTCTGATTCAGGGATAAGGTACGAGTCGAACTCTATAGCTTCACCTGTGTCATTAACATAATCACTATACTCATACGACCAGAACCATTGGTTACCTATAGCCTTAACTGTGATGACCGGGTCTATCACCTCGTCTAAAAGATACAGGAGCTTGAAACTAGGGAAAGCAATAGCAATCAGCACGAGTGCTGGCGTTATAGTCCAAATAAGCTCAATAAGCGTCAACCTCTCTTCCTAGCAGTGCAATAGGATTGAGAGGTCGGACTATTTCTTCATGCCTTACTAATAAGCATGTTCCACGTATAGTCTCTGAGGATCCCTCAGCTAAAGGTTTCCTGCTGATAGTCACTATAACATTTGCCTATGTTACTCCCTGGTTAACAGGTAAGTTGACTTATGTAGTGATGTTCCAGCATACAGTGGAATGCACAGGGCAGCAGATTATTTCATTGTCTGTAAGGGGCCAATAATATACTGGTTATAGTGTGATCGGCCAATCAGTTTGAAGTATGCTGTAGTGTCAATAACATTAACACCACTTGGCACAGCATTACTGTAGTAGAAGCTTAGTTCGCCTTTGTACAGTAACTTAGGATCAGCTAAGTACCGATCAAACGCTTGAGATCGGTTAGCTACTCGCCATATGAATCGTGATGTATCAGCTTTGGACTTGAATGTAACCCATACATCGTGTTTGATATCATGCATTACCATTGCCACTTTAGCACCTTTGGGGTTGTTAGATCCCCATTGAGTGTTAGTAGCCACAACGTAATTAGGTTCTTGACAAAGAAGAATGTACCTTGTGTAGTAGCCACTGGTTTTGCTATATTAACGTACCGTTCAATGTACTTAAACTCAACTTTGTTATCCAGGGCCTTAGCTGCCTGAGCAGGACTAAGGTAGGTATCATGTACCGTTTCCTTATCCTGGTGTAATGCATGAATCCCATCTGGAAGACTATCAATGTCCACGTCCTGAATAGTCATTGGTATTAAGTGTTGGGCCTAATGGTCGTGGTGCCACTGTAGCTCCTTCTTCCCGTATTGAAACGGCAAAACCGAATGCAGGGCTCCAAACTGTAGTATCATTATTCAGATGTGCTATCAATGTGTTGTAGCCTATTCCTAGCTGGTTTGCTAATCTACCTTTGAAGAGCGAGTTGGCTACTTGTCTAGTTACATTTGTGATTGCATCAGGTAGTGGTTACTATGATGTTAGCTTCGGATGGTTTGGCCACATTCTTAGGAGTCCATTGAGTTAGGAACTTCACGTTATCCCTGTTAACAGTAGGCTTTAATGCAGTGATTGTAGCCTGTTCCTGAACACGAATCATCCATCTAGTACAGTTGATGAGAATGTCTATCTCATTGACGCTAAGCACGTAGTCCTGGTGTTTTATAGCGAACTCATGTAACAGGTTTACTTCCGTTACTACTACACCAAACGTAATATTGGCCCACCCTCCTGCTCGTTTGACAAAGCTATTAAAATCATTAAGCCGTGAGCCCATTCGTATGAGCTTAGAGTACTCCGATCTGTATTGCTTTATTCGATTAGAGAAAGCTAAAGTGGATCCTACGTAGAATGTATTCAAGTGATTACACATTAGAAGGTACACACCTGCGTAAGGCATTAGGTCAGGATGGTTGAACAAGGATGCCATACTTTGACTGTGATGGGCTACAGTTTTGGGGTCACCTTGAGAGGTGTCATTATACACAGCAAGTGATGGTTTAGGGTCTTTCGTAATCAGATGTTGAAGTCGCTCATTACTCTGTAGATAGTCTAGTAAAGGGCTATTCGTACCCTTAAGGTACTCAAACATAGCTAACACTACGTTACGACCAATTGTCATTGCTTTACTCTCATGCCATGGGATTGGCTGCACAGAGGAATCGGATGGCACCTTATCCGTAATGCTCTTCACGGGTATAGAAGACTGAGTAGCACTATGAGGACTAGAAGTCAAGTAGTGACGACCCTGAGTCCAATGAGGAGAACAGACAGGTTTCTGCTGCCCTGAGGGCCCTTTCAAACCATGGTTATGGTATTTGTGCACGATCTGGTTATGGTAGCTATTGAACTTCCGGATCGTTGAGCTTAGCATCCAGGCAACCCCTAGCAGGATAACTATGAGGTAGAACATGATCTGATCGTGCAACTCTATGATGCCCTCGAACGAAGGTGATCCCCCGTCTTGAAACCCTAATTGCCATGGATGAGGTGCATCATTGCTTGCTACTTTAACCGTAAGAATGGTATTGAATAGGAATCTTAGCATATTAGTCAATCTAGATTTATGAGCCCTTAGATGTAGAGAGAAAGAAACGAAGCGAGATGAACCTCGCGGTTTGAATGGTAAGGGGGGGATTGTACCAACAAGAAGTAGAAGTACCCATTGATTGAGTCCAGACCCCTCTGCTGCAGACTACGGAGTAGCCTGTCTGGCAGAGGGCAGGAGTGAGTGAAAAAGGAGGAAGGAGAAAACCGAGAGAATCTCAAATTAAGTAACCTCAGGGAATAGAGCAGAATAGACTTTCTTTATTAAGTAGTAAGCACCTCTGTAGAACTCAAGAACAGAAAGGTAGATAGGAGCTGAGTAAAGGGTTGTAAACACAAGCAGAACAGAAGAAGAGGGGGGGGAATTTTTATGAAGAAGAAGAAGAAGAAATAGGAAGTTCAGAGAAATGATGAAACGGAGCGGGCGAAGAAAGTAGCCACTCTAAAGTAGGCGAAGATTCAGTAGTAGAAAGAGGAATATTGGGTTCAAAAAAGGCAGGAACATACCAAGGATTGGCTTGCACTTGTAATGAAGATGTTAGCTGATCGTAGAGAATATACAGGAAAAGGAAGGTAGAAACAAGAGATACGACAGAGCCAAAAGACGCTACTTCATTCCAGCCTGCGTAGGCGTCTGGATAGTCAGGGATTCTTCGTGGTTGCCCTGCGAGTCCCATAAAGTGGAAAGGTATGAAAGTGAGATTAACTCCAAGAGTGAAAGACCAGAAGTGTACTTGGGCGAGAACCTCGTTGTAAGGTTTGCCGAGTACCTTAGGCCCCCAGAAGTACCAGGCAGCAAAAATAGCATAAACGGCTCCCATAGAAAGAACCAGGTGGAAGTGGGCTACCACATACATAGTATCATGCAGTGCAATGTCAAGAGACGCGTTGGCTAATATAATTCCCGATAAGCCGCCGATTGTAAACAGAAAAATGAAACCAAGAGCAAAGACCATTGGAGTGGTCAATCGAATTGTACCCCCGAATAGAGTAGCTAACCAAGAGAAGATTTTAATCCCCGTGGGTACAGCAATGATCATCGTCGAAGCTGTGAAATAGGCTCTAGTATCTGTGTCGAGCCCTACAGCATAAAGATGATGCAATTAGTTTAAACTAACTGAGGACTATGCCTTATTCTTTTGAGTTTACCTTAGCATATTTGTAACCATAGTTAAGTACACCTTATCAGGGTTCCGTTCCGTTGGAAATCCGCCAATTCCGCTGCCGTCCCACCTTTGGCCCAAGGAGTGGAGGGGTCCCCCTTGGCCCCAGGACCGAGGGCGTCCTCGGGCCGGGGGTCCAGGCCGCCCGGAGGTACCCCCCCTTGGCCCCAGGACGGAGGGCGTCCTCGGCCAGGGGTCCGTCCTTGGGACCGTAGGTGGGGAGCCGAGGGCTGTCATTAAGCAGAGTATCTGGCTTTGCCTGACAAGATAAGAGAAGGGCTAAACCTCATCGTTAGAAAGGGCCGACAAAGCCGGAGGGTAATTAAAAGGGATATTTATTAACCTCTTTGGCTAACTCTTGGATTTTGTTGAATCCTTCCTTCGTAAGGTGATCACCTTTCACCATGAGATGCCATACCTCAGACCATTTTTCAAAGGAATTAGTTTTGTAGTCTTTAGAGGGAATTTATTCAAATAATCTAAGATAATAGTTAGACCTCTGAAAGAGTCCGTAGAGTATCTGTAAACCTGGTTGGTTTTACTTCTAAGTGCAACATGACCATTATTGAAAAGAGTAATTATCTCCTCTATCCATTCTTTAGAGAATTGCTGATCTAAAATAAATCTAAGCTTAGTCCTGAATCCTATTTTCTGTGCAGGTCTCTTAGTTATATGGACATTAAAGCACCCTTCCGCGTCTGTGAAGCCAGCTAACCAAGCCGAGTTTAAAGATAGTTTTACGGCGTTTTGCAACGAGATAATAGGGATATTACCTTTCTTACTATTATATACTGCGAGCCACACTTTCAACTGATCAATCCGTTTAGGCAAAACTAAATTTCCATTAAATAAATGGATCAATAAAGCTATGTGATTAGAATCCCATACTGCGTATCTTCCGTGCTGTCTGTCAGGGTACACATTTACCATACCAAAACCTAAAACCTCTTGAATATGATAAAGTACTCCAACATCCTTTGACCTATCACGAAAGAGAGTTTACCTTTTGACTCTAAAATTGCTCCATCACCCTCTGTAAACCCTATAAACCATTGAAGCCACCCTGGATCTATATACTTATGGTGTTTCCAAAAAGAGGTAAAATCAAAAGAACCTTCGCATGTAGTCTCTGAGGATCCTACTAAGGATGCTGATTCCTTTTGGTTTCCTGCTGATTGGGTATAGCTAGTAAGATTGTTACTAAAAAGAGGAGTTAATTGAATTACTCTATTAGTACCTTAAAAACACTAAACCTTTCCAGCATATAGCGAAGTTTATTACCATTACTTCACAGCAATGGAGTCCCACCTGATGAGACCAAACAATAAAACCTAGTATACCAATACTTAGTATGGCATAGCAACCTTATCGTAACTCTAAGTTAGAAGAACTGAACTGAAGAAAGGTAGCTCGACGTGGTGTCAAAGATAGGGCGCAAAACAGGCCTAGGTAGATCGGAAGCTGTTCATACCCTCTTTAATTGCCTTAAATTGGGCAAGACCCTATCGAGTAAGGTGTAGGCCAGAATTGATAATAGACAGAGCCTCCTCGGCGTCCACAAATCCTGAGACCCATTCAGGTGTAAAGTTTGTCCCGAGGGTGTTGAATACGCCCTTGATTGATTGTAAAACGTCGAGCTGCCTTATCTTCAGTAAGAAGAGAGTTCGTCTTTAGATAAAGTTGTAATAAGGCTGGACTATATCTTCCGCCTCCGCCTCATCCGGTTTAAGAGGTTGCGTTGCGTATAGTCTCTGAGGATCCTACTAGCTTTCAAGCTTTGGTTTCCTGCTGATTGCCCAATCCCTTGGATTGTCCCGACTTCAAAGAGAAGCTCGGACCAAGCCTCCCTTCGGCCCAACCCCTCTGCTGCAGACTACGGAGTAGCCTGTCTGGCAGAGGGCTCTGCCCTGGCCCGAGGACCCCCTCGGTCCTGGGGTTGGGACCTAGGTGGGGGCTCTAAGGGTTTCCAGCATATAGCAACGTTCAAAAGAGCGTTAACTCTTAAGGGCCTAAATAGACCATGCCAAGGTATCCAAAGACTGGTTTACCTGCAAAGGCAGATATAACATGGCTCACGATGCCGAAGCCTGGGATGATTAAAATATAACAATTTACCATTAATACTAATGGTGTTGGACTATATCTTTATCTGAACTTAATAATGGTTTGATAAATAGTTATTACTTACGATTTTGAGATTTAATCGAAACAGAGGTTCTTCTGGAATTCATATTAGATTTTATTTGTAATAACAATTTTAATCCAGACTCTGTTAAATGTTGCTTAGTATTAAATAACTCACAAGCTCGTTTTAAATCTAAATAATCATGTTTTTTAATACCATATAAAGGATGGTTGACAAAGACTGAAAATAATAGATTTTTAATTTCAGATTTTCGTTTAATGTTGTATACCCAAAATTTATGTGTTTTATTATAAGACCAAGTACCTTTAAATTGTGAAGCAATAAGCTCTAAAGTTTTTCTATGTTTCTGAGTCCAACTAATGTTCAAAGTAACTTGAACTCCTAATTTTGATTTTGGGGAATTACCAAGGCCAATAAAAAATGAACCATCACCTTCAGTAAAACCTGCTAACCAATTTAAATCAATTTTAGGATTTAAAGGTTCAACGATCACTTTATTTTTAACAAAACCCTCTTTATTAAGACGATTAATCCATTTTACATAAGCTTCATATTTGAATTCTGTTCTTAATCTACCATTAATTAAATTAGCCAAAATCGTTAGATTCGGGATATCCTCAATGACAAAATGAACCATTTTCTCTGAATGCTGCCATCGTACCTTACCAAAACCTAACCAATAATTTAAAGCATAAATCAAGGGTGCATTTTTCGTAGATTGACTAATATAAAATGATAGCGTTTTATCTTTTTCATTAGGAAAAGAACCATCTGCTTCGATTAATCCAGTTAACCAATTTAACCATTGTTCAGATAATCCACGTTTAGTCTCTGAGGATCCCTCTCCCCTTAGGGTTTGGTTTCCTGCTGATTGTCCAAATCTACTGATTGTTACTGAGAAATTTGCCAGTACAATAGAATCTGAGGATTTCCCAGCATATGGTGGAATTTTATCATCACTACTTAAATAGTGAGGAAGCATATATTTTACTTCGGGATGCTCCTGTCTAGCAATAATCCCTAAATTGCTTTAAATTAAAAGGAAGCAAAATAAGCAGTAGTATTAGGGAATGCTAGATGCTAAGGTGGACTCTATCTTCAACTCCCTATGGAACAAAAGTGACGGATAAACTCATGCATTTTGGTCTGTTTAGAGGGGTCTAGGTGATAGTCCATATCCATGTAACGAAGGTACCGCTCGAAAGACTTCAGCTTAGCTACCTTGTAAGGATTGAGCATATTATGCACGTTTAAGTAAGCAGTGAATAGCTTAAGGTCTGCTCGGCGGCTTAACCAATAAATCCAACCCTCCCATTTTTTATCAGGGTAAACGCCTCCTCCCCAAATCTCAGCAATCTGACGCAGGATATCTGCATCTTTATGTGCAATTTGAATAGAGGGCTGGTAGTTTGAGCTATTGATCGCGAAGTGGCCATCACCACAGAAAAAGCCGGAAAGCCAACCATTGGTGACCGTTAGCGGGTAGGATGCAGAAGCTCTAACCCCTTAGAGGCAAGTACACGAGAGAGCTGCCCTAGTTTAGTTGTGGTTCGGATCCGACCATTAATTAGGTGTAGTAGCTCGTTCATCCCCTGGGCATTATGGAGTCGCCAACGGACGCTATTGGAGCCCAACCGGGAGGTTACTTTGCCACCTAGTTTGTGTTTTATAAAGGCTAGGGTTTGCACCTCCTTGCTGTGCATTGTTATTTCGCAGCTAGCATATCCTTGTTTAGATAGGTAGAAGCCTCCATCCGCGTCGATTAAGCCAGCTAACCAGTCGTTGAAATCTGCGTCACTTTCATCCCCGGGAGTTGCACTGCGTATAGTCTCTGAGGATCCCTCTAAGTGGTTTCCTGCTGATTGGCGTAGGTCCCACCCCCTGCGGCTGCATACTATGCCGCAGCCGGCCCGAGGACCCCCTACGGGCCCAAGGACCGGGGGCCCTTGGTCCTCCGGGCCGGTCCTGGGGCCAAGGGGGACGGTGGGGGTACCTCCGGCCGGGCGGCCGGACCCCCGGCCCGAGGACCCAGGGGGTCCTGGGGCCAAGGGGGGACCCCCCCGTCCTTGCCCTCTGCCAGACAGGCTACTCCGTAGTCTGCGGCAGAGGGTTGGGACCAAAGGTGGGTAAGTCACTTACGGCCCGAGTTCCAGTAAGGTAAAAGCCGTCCCAGCAAATAGCAGTGTAATGACACTGGAGATCACTCACCAGAGCGGCCATCGGATGACCAAAGAACCCGTTCCTTCATTCCCTAAGAACTCTGCCCCCTTAAGGAACATGTACCACCTCTGCCGCAGTGTCCCCTCAATTAGAGTTTAACGTTGGCTTCGACGATGGCCTTGTGCTGAGCTTTACGTCAGGAAGGAATCGACTGTACATTAAGCACCATTTCAGGCACCCACTAATGACCCAGTCTGTAGGGATTACCTAGATAACCCACGGTCTTGCTTTGGGGAGAGCTTAACCGTTTTCATTAGCATTGCCAAGCAGAGTGCTATTACTTTCTCTGCTCCTTATTCCTGTCAGAATAAGCTGATCATAAGCATCATTTCCTTCTAAGAGTTGCATGAAACCTTGAGATCAGGACTAGGATAATGGTACTCTTCAGTTTCGCTGTGTAGAGTTCACCGTTTCGGGTCTTTCTAATGAGTATTACTCCATTTTTACCCGTTCACAGAGTAGGGTGGCCCCTCACCCGTAGGACCCCCTCCGTCCTTGCCCTCTGCCAGACAGGCTACTCCGTAGTCTGCGGCAGAGGGTTGGGCCGAAGGGGGCGAAGGGCCAAAAGACCGAAGGAATACTCATACCTTCAGTTTTAGAGACATCTGCCCTAACGGTTACATAACTTGCGTTAAACCATATCCTCTGTTCCCGGTGTTACGTATTACTCTTACGCCCTGTAGAGTTTCCCTTAGCTGCCAAGCTAACTAAGATAGGTCGCAGCTCATGGCTAAGATGGTCCCCTTTAGTTATTCGACTATAAATCTCTTAAATTAGAAATTACATTCATAATATGAGATCTTCCTTCAGGCGTAAGATGTTGTTTATCTTTTAATATTAGAACTACTGTTACCTACAGTGGAAAAATAAAGACGATCCCGGCATGTTAGAAACTCCCCAGAAGGTACAGGTTTTGAAGAATTGAAATAGTTAGTATATCTCTCTTTGAATATCTTAAAATCAAAGCCCCTATTACCTTCTGATGGTGGCAGATTAGAGTCTTTTGAACTCTCAGGGCATTCTATAGTAATACTACATTTATTTAAGAACAGATGTTGGTACAGTAAGAGGTCACCCCCGCCTGCAGGCTCATAGAAGGACGTGTTGAAGTTTCGGTCTGTAAGCAGCATGGTAATTCCCATTTAGTGTTGGCCCGCTCTCAAGAGAGCATTCCCGGGGGATCTGAGCAATTAGCCCAGGCGGGCTCGCCAAACGTTACCGCTTGGATCGGACTATATCTTACCTGCAGATTGAACAGCGTGCTGTGACACACCGGGACCTAAGGTTTATAAAAGACGACGAGGTGTTCCCACGTAAAAAATCTACGGTTGTTGTTCATGCCGGCTTTGAACCTTTTCATAGAAGCTAAAGCCTGGGTAGTTTGATGGTTTCCTTTCGCCACTAATTCCACGCCTTGACACCAGTCAAAGTAATCTAACCGCTTAGAGCCAAAAAGTGGGAAAGAAGTAAAATAGGATACCAATACAAGGTTTCCCGCTAGCGAATTTGTACGTACTCGGAAGGAACTACTCTTGCCTTTGCGCTGCATGATTTTTAAGTTAGATAATAGATAGTGGGCTAGTGCCTCCATTATCTCTAGATAATTTCCGTTGGCCCCCACCTCCCCGTCGGTCCCACCCCCTGCGGCTGCATACTATGCCGCAGCCGGCCCGAGGACCCCCTACGGGCCCAAGGACCGGGGGCCCTTGGTCCTCCGGGCCGGTCCTGGGGCCAAGGGGACCGGGGGGAACGCTGTCCGTACCGCAGGCTCTGGCGTGTAGTCTCTGAGGTGCCCTCCCTTCTTTGCTAAGGAGGTTACCTGCTGATTGCCCGCTCCACCATATTATTAACCTAAATAAACAAGTTGGCGGGGCCTCTGGCCCAAGGACGACCCCTGGCCGAGGACGCCCTCGGTCCTGGGGCCAAGGGGGCCCTTGGTCCGTCGACGGGGCGGGGTTCCCAGCATATAGCCAGATAGGCATCTATAGCTCCAGGGCCTATAGAACTACAGAAGAGGCAGAAATAGCTACCTGCTAAGACTGGTAAGGATAATAACAACAGAACGGCTGTCACCAACACAGCCCATGCGAACAGGGGCATTCGGTGTAATAGCATACCTGGTGCCCGCATGTTTAAGATGGTCGTTATGAAGTTTATGGCACCTAGAAGAGAGGAGATACCAGCAAGGTGTAGGCTGAAGATAGCTAGGTCCACAGATCCTCCAGAGTGAGAGTGGATGCTTGCCAAAGGGGGGTACCTTTTGATCCACACACAGCAGGCACTACTTGCTTGAAATTGTCCCTCTCCCTGTCCCTCCTCTCCCTCTCAACTCTCCCTCTCACTCTCAATACCAATTGTCAACTATTAGAGCCTCTTAGATTTTGTAGCTGAGTTTTCAACTCTGCCATTTTTTGATAGTTTCGCTTGAACTCCTGCTCCGGGACTACTCGGCCGTATACGAGAGCAGGAGCAGGGACAGAGCAAATTCGCCATAGCAAATACTCTTGCCATTTAGCTCCTATAAGTCGGTTCGTCGCCCCACACGCCCTTTACAGGCTAGGGACGGAGCCCGGCTCGGACACGCACCTTCGGTCCCAGGCCCTCGCCCCCCCCACCTAACCGTAGGTCCCAAGGACGGCTGCGGCATAGTATGCAGCCGCAGGCCCGGCCTACGGTACCACCCCCGGCCCGGAGGACCAAGGGCCCCCGGTCCTTGGGCCCGTAGGGGGGGCCCACCGTCCCCCTTGGCCCCAGGACCGAGGGCGTCCTCGGGCCAGGGGTGGGACCGTAGGTGAGGTGGGCCCTTCCAACCCTTGTCTTTAGTTTAGAAGGAAATTAGGACTATATCTTAACCCTGCCACTAAGGTGACAGAATTCTCCACGTATAGTCTCTGAGGATCCTACTTGGGTTCTCCCTCCCTTCGGCCCAACCCCTCTGCTGCAGACTACGGAGTAGCCTGTCTGGCAGAGGGCTCTGCCCTGGCCCGAGGACCCCCTACGGGCCCAAGGACCGGGGGCCCTTGGTCCTCCGGGCCGGGGCAGGGGTGGGACCGTAGGGGAGGTGGGGGCTCTAAGGAGTTTCCAGCATACAGTGGAGTTTAACTCTAACTACGATGAGTAGGCCTCAATTTGACCACAAGACAGAAACATCATACCCAATTGGCTACAAGTTGAATAGGCTATTACGCGCTTAAGATCATTTTGACATAGGGCTATAGAACTAGCAACAAAGGCCGTGAGAGCCCCTAACCATATAAGTAGGACTAAAGAAGTTTCGCTGTACTCAAGAAATGGGGAAAGACGTAATGACAAGAAAACCCCTGCAACAACCATCGTAGCAGCATGTAGAAGAGCCGAGACAGGGGTCGGCATATAGACCTTATTTACTAAGGTTACTTCAGGTTTCCCTGAAGATTGGACTATATCTTAACCTATAGTTAAGGGTTTTGCTTTATGTTATTTATATGCTTAGCTAAAATTTGGATATATTCAAGCTTGGAAGCACTTTTTTGTTCGAGACTTGCCTTTACCATTCGGTAAATGATTAACCACTTAGTCAGCGACTGTTTTTTAGCCGTATACAGAGGAAAACGCTCAAAATATTCCATAATTAGGCTTAGCTTCGTCAGCTCGATAATCAAGTTGTAGCCAGAATAGGTTTTTACTGCAGAGATAGGCCTCCAAGGTGGGCTGCTAAATAATTAAGCAGAGTATATTCGCCTTTTTGAGATAGGAAAAACCGCACCTGAACTTGGTGGTACGCCCACCTACGGTCCCAAGGACGGTGGGCCCCCCCTACGGGCCCAAGGACCGGGGGCCCTTGGTCCTCCGGGCCGGGGGTGGTACCTCCGGCCGGGCGGCCGTAGGACGCCCTCCGTCCCCCTTGGCCCCAGGACCGAGGGGGTCCTCGGGCCAGGGCAGAGCCCTCTGCCAGACAGGCTACTCCGTAGTCTGCAGCAGAGGGGTTGGGCCGAAGGGGACCAAGGGCCCCCCGTCCCCCTTGGCCCCAGGACCGAGGGGGTCCTCGGGCCAGGGGTTGGGACCAGAGGTGAGGTGGGATCCAAGTCCTTGGGCCAACCCCTCTGCCAGACAGGCTACTCCGTAGTCTGCAGCAGAGGGGGTGGTAAAACAGTAGACTCAACTAGGGGGATAGACTCTCTATAATAGCGGGTTATACGCGGAAAGGAACCCTATGAACTCCGATCGTCTTTTTTCAGTGCAAAGGGTTTAAGATGGCTATAACCAGAGCTAGGCCATTCCGGTCTCTAACACGCCATCGGCTAGCATTATTTCCCTTGTCCTGTGTAGATACACAACCTATCCCTAAAACATTGGAAATGTACTCTAACACCTGAACGTCCTCAGTAGACTGAGTCACCTGAACTGCTAAAGATCCGTCTAATGTTTACAAGGATTGCACCATCGCCCTCCAACATTCCTACGAACCATCCTAGAAAGGCTTGAGGACGGAGCCCTCTGCCAGACAGGCTACTCCGTAGTCTGCAGCAGAGGGGTCCCTGCAAGCTTGTAGAAGCAAGAAAAATCCAAACCCCTAACTTGTTAGGTCCTCCACATATAGTCTCTGAGGATCCCTGCATCGTTTGAGCAGTTTCCTGCTGATTGCCCAATCCCTTGGATTGTCCCGGAGACCTCCCCCGTGCCCACCTTCGGCCCAACCCCTCTGCTGCAGACTACGGAGTAGCCTGTCTGGCAGAGGGCTCTGCCCTGGCCCGAGGACCCCCTACGGGCCCAAGGACCGGGGGCCCTTGGTCCTCCGGGCCGGGGCAGGGGTGGGACCTACGGTGGGTGGCCAAATCCAGGGGGCCAACGACAGGGGTCAAGGTGAGTCAGAAGCTCGGACCAAGGGCTCTAAAGGTGTCCCAGCATACAGTGGAGTTTTAAGAGGGCCCGAGTTTAAACCCATCTTGAGAGGGAGATGCGTCCTAAGGGATCCCTACTTTGTAAGCAAGCTCGGGTAAAATGAAGGGGTCTACTATGGATCTAAGTTTAACAAGGTTACTCTCTTCAGAGCTGAATCTAATGCGCCAGCATTTTTTGCCAGTTGAAGTGGTACGTTGTTAGGTTTAGCTAGTAAATCAAACCGAGTATGGAGGGCCTCACACAGTAAAAGGATATCCCCTTCAGCAAAAAAATCAGTACAAAGGGATACTACCTGATAATGATTGTCCCAATACCCATCAGACAAGATCCAATGAGCCAACCCTATAGGGGCCAATAACTGAGCTATATTAGAGGTACTACTATAACCCACTTTCCTTCTACTTTGGTAAACCAAACAGAATGAAGATTAGTCAAAGCCAAAAGTGATCTAGTACCCAACCAATACTGCTGAGTAGGCAGACCTGTCTTTGGGTTAGGGTAAGGCGTTGGGGGAGAGCCAGTAAAAAGTGTAATATCAATATGCTATCTTAAGTGGTTAAGAAGAGCTATATTTATAGCACCTAAGGTGAATTCAAACCGAGCGTTATGGTCCCCTTACCAGGTATTTGCAAACCTTCAGTCTCCTAGTAAATCTCCTATCATAGGATTAAGGTACTCTTCGGGTAAATAAGGAGGAAGTACGAGGAATAGGCATTCGCAATAAGAAATTGAAAATAGATGGATAGACCCAAAGTCTAAAAGATACTAGATGCAAACCCCTCCCAAGATGGTTGGCAGAAATGATTGGGTTGGCTTGTGTTCAATGAGAACCTAATTTTGGGTAGAGGTCGGGTATCATATAGGGGCGTACGATGGTTTGTAATAAAAGAAGGATTTCCTTCTTGGCACTACATGTTATGCGCCAGCATCTTTGCCAAGTAGAAGTCCTTCGTTTCAGAGGACTAGTTTCTAAGGTGAAGCAGGTGTGGAAAGCTTTGCATAGTAAAAGGACCTCTTGTTCTATAAAGGTATCAATACAAAGAACAACTGTCCGATCATCCCGTATTCCAATATCCATCTCCCTGGATCCAGTGTGCTAACCCTATTGGAGTTAAAAGGTAGTCTAGGTTAGGAGGCACTACTTTGACCTTCCTTCCATCAACCGAAGTGTACCAGATAGAATTAGATTAGTAAAGACTAACAGAGCTCTAGTACCAAACTAAATTTGACTAGGTTGCCGGCCCGTCTTAGGGTTAGGATAAGGAGTAGGAGAGGTGGTAGTACAAAGGACCTTATACACTACTATCTTAAATGGTGAAGGAGAGCTAGATTTATAGTGCCTAAGGTGATTTCAAACGAGCATTATGGCCTCCCTTACCTGGTATTTGTAGACTTCCATCACCTAGCAGATCACCTATCATAGGATTTAGATACTCAGCAGGCAAAGAAGGAGAGTTGTGGGGAAATGGTACGTTCCTCACAATATGTAGTTGAAATTAAGGAGATACCCCAAATGTCGAAAAGAAAATAGCCACAGAACCAACCCAATAAAATGTGCAAAATGATATTTCGACCCTCCATGGCATTTGGAAGCCAAACGTGGAGACCCAATTGAGCAGACTTGGCCATTGCGCCTACCAGTAAACAGGCACCTATTAGGGTAAGAACCCTATCGTTTATTAGAGGGGTCAATGAGAAGATAGATTGAAAATCCAGATTGCCATAGACCCAAAACAAGAGAAATAGCCCTATTAAAAAGGCCCAATCTCCAACCCTGTTAACCATTATGGCTTGCAGAGCTGATTTAGTTGCTTGTACTCGGGTATACCAAAAGCTGATGAGTAAATAGGATGTGACACCTACACCCTCCCACTATCTTCTACTATTGAACATCAAGGAGAGAAACAATTTAACAACCCTGCAGGGCCATTAGGGAAAGGTTAGCTACTAAACACTTTATGTAGCATAGAAGAATGCATATGAGCAAGCACAAGGGCTCTTACTTTAGGCAACTCTCGCTTAGGAATAAAATACCCCATTGATTTGTTCGTTTCAGAATAACCCAGCATTCCAAATTGAATTTCGTTTTAGAACTTGAACTAAAAGTTCCACTTCTTGGCATGTAAAACTATTGGTATGAAGAAGTCAGTCCCCGTAGCTGGTTTGACCCCCATCATCCATAATCAAGAAAGCGTAAACCTACCTCCGTAAGCAGGTCTCCTATGTTTTCTGGTACGATTTTGTTACCTTCGGGATAAAAGAATATCCTAAGCTCATTAAAGCTAGGGAAAGTAAGAGTCTTAAAGATTAAGCTATCGTAGGTTTTACCTGTTCTTCTGTCTGGTTTACGTCTGGTAGATGTAGGGTTTGAGCCTACAAAGGCCTCAAAAAGACTCAATATAAACATAAGATTCTTCTAAGTGCTTATCCTTAGATTGGTCAAAATGGAATGGAGTTTTATGATGAGGCTTGTTTTGCTCGGCATAGCAATCCCCCAGCAATAACCCTACCAGTGGGTTCCTTTGAAACCCGGATAAGGTTTTTAGACTTTATAACCCTTAGTGAACTTAGTCCCTGTGGGCCTTGTAGTGCCTTTAGAGGAGTTTTGTGTGGCCTCCCCCTTGGGACCTCCGGTGGGCAACCCCCCCTTCGGCCTAAGGACTGGGGGCCCTTAGGTCCCCTTCGGCCCAAGGAGGGCCCTTGGTCCTACGGCCGCCCGGAGGTAGGCCCACCGTCCCCCTTGGCCCCAGGACCGGCCCGGAGGACCAAGGGCCCCCGGTCCTTGGGCCCGTAGGGGGTCCTCGGGCCGGCTGCGGCATAGTATGCAGCCGCAGGGGGTGGGACCTACGGTGGGTCCAGGCCGCCCCCTTCGGCCCAACCCTCTGCCGCAGACTACGGAGTAGCCTGTCTGGCAGAGGGCAAGGACGGAGGGCCCTTGGTCCTACGGCCGGGGCGGCCCGGAGGACCCCCCCGGTCCTTGGGCCCGTAGGGAGGTCAGACCAGGGTACCTATTGGGTTTTCAGGGGATTGAGGTTGACTATGTTTATTGGGGTGGGATTTGGTACTGGAGTAACTATAGTAGCTTCCCTTGCTTGAGTTAACCACATAGAAAAGGTGTGCCCCCATATTATTGGACCATCCTTTAAATAGCCCGCTATAAACCCACGCATCCTCTTCCCTTCTGAGATACACCCTAGCGGGCTCGATGGTTGTTATCTAAAAACATTGCGATATTCAATAGAAGAAGATTGGACTATATCTTCACCGGGAGCAGTAGGGGCAGAGGTCTCGTAGGGTTTGGATTTGCCAAAAGAAGTATCTGGCTTGGACCCAACCTAGCTATTCCTAACCCTGAACTGATCTCCACAGATGCTCCACGTATAGTCTCTGAGGATCCTACTAAGGTTACTGATTCCTTTTGGTTTCCTGCTGATTGCCCATTGTTGCATACCAAGGATTCTCACCTTCCTTTTGCTCCGGAGTCTTCCTCAAGGACCGGTACCTTGGCCTTTAGGGGTTCCCAGCATACAGTGGAGTTTCACTCCTTACAAATTAACTAGGAGTGGGCTGGAAAGCCAACCAATGAACATTACTAGAAAGTTGTCCCCACAGACTAAGAGCAGCATGAAGAAGGTGAACATCGACAGGTAGGCAAAGAAACGCTGATGATGGGGATCAGGGGCCATATACCCTACCGAATAGATGTGCACTAGGGCTGAAACTATTAGCACAGGAAGAAGCATTGAGACCGTCAAGCTATCGAACAGGAAGGACCAGGATAGGTCGAGCAGCTCAGAGTCTAACCAGGTAGCTAGTGAAACTGTAACCGAGGAACCGGCTAAAGCTACCTCGAAGAATGCAACGCAACTTAGTAAGGAGGCAAGGGCTACTGCTAAGCAAGCCAAAATATGAACACCTGTGGTACCTAGTTTTCTACCTAGAAGCCCAGAGGCCATAGAAGCTAGGAGGGGTAGCACGATAATAGCAAGGTACATTGTCTTTGATAAGACTGATTTCCAGGTTTCGGATACTATTCTATTTTAAAACTTAAGAGAAAAAGTAGAACTGATAGACAAACTCTCCCCCTCCTACGACCTCTTCTAATTTCTAAGTTTTTAAAGGTACGTACTGTTAACCCACACTCTACTTCGCAGGCTGAATGTTATTAGTGTACTTTGCTTGCCGCCTCTGTTGTAACTAAAAAGAAATAGGACTAGAAAATTCCTCTGAGGGATCATTAAGGGATAGTTCTACCGAGGGCGGTCTCGGCCCGTCTACAAAACCTGTAACGAACCAAGGTTGAGTTCTCTTTCCTTGCAGTATCTAACGGTTATCTCTTCCAGTTGTTCATAGAGGAAGTAAAAGGTAGACTCTCCGGATACGAGAATGATAAGGAACTAAGGCTGTAGAAGGAGCATTATAGGGAACTAAAGCTGTACCAAAAAGAGATGCGCATATTAAAAGCCTATAATGTCGCCAAAGACCTTAGGAAACTAGCGTTGGGGTTTACGTTAGATCAATAAGCTGAAGGTTCTTTTTATATAAGAAAAAGAAAGAGAAAGAAGATTATGTTCCGTAAAGAAGAAGAAACGCGATCATTAAACAGAACAATTCTTGTATAGAAAGTAAAGCTAACAAAAGAATCAATCAAAACCAAGTTAAGAGACAAAATTCAAAGTGAAGAACCACTTACCATGTGCATGGTTCCCATTGTTTATACAACGTCTTATATAACCACGACGAGATTCCTGTGAGTGCTGCTGCTTGACGAAGAGAATCATATCTAGCTATAAAAGTGGTACGATCACACCCGTATTGGTATACTATTTTAGTATGTGGGTGGTTAGTCCGCATTAGAGCTATTGTTTCAGCAGGTCTCGTCCCAGTTGGAGTCGTTCTCTTTTGGTGAGCTGTAATTTATCATTCCCCCTTATCGCTAGGTGTCCTTATAGAGATGAGGAGTATGTAGCTCAAAGGTAGAGCAACCGTCTTTTAAGCGGTCTTGTTGGGGTTCGAACCCCCACATACTCAGTTTAATAGTACCCTATGGGAATTACTATCTTACTGGTTCCATGAGGTTTCTATACCTCCTATTGTTATAAACTATTGTTTTATTAGCTGAGTAATCTTCTTATTATATTCTAACCCTCTACCTCTGCCTACTCAACGATGCATTTTAAACTTCACTGAACCTAACCTCTTAGGACCACTGCTAAGCTCGCTACTACTTTTGGGGGAAATGTAAGTTAACTCCCCTAAATAGGTTATCCTGGTCATTGCCAGGGTTGATTAAATACGTTCTTCTACACCTTTATAACTTGTTTGAGCCCTATTGTGGTTTAAGCGGACGCCCTATAGTAACCAATGTCTTCAGGGGTGAAGCTACCAATCCTCATATGCACAAAGAAGTTCCCTATGTATAGCCAGAAGAATAGTTTAAAGGTTGGCCGGAAACCACCAGAACGGACACGTGAAGTGTCAACTTGAGGCATTGCTAAAAGAATAAGATTTGAATTATAAGAAGAATAAGGTTTAACAAAATGATGAATAATACGGCTCAGCAGGAATAAGAGGATTCCCGACAACCTCCCTCTCGATCTATACTAAGGCCAACTCGATAAGCCATCATAGGTGGGAGATGTGGCTTAATAATTTGCTGTAGTTTAGGTACCTCTTTCTTTGGGATTCTATTTTATGTTGCTCCTTCGCAGTATTGGTTACATTATGAGTAGAATTAATATCGAAGGCCGTTAAGAGCACAGAGCATAGTTTTTCGACTTCGGTAATTGTAAATGATTCAGTGTGAATATAAACGCAATCATCGCGTGTATATACGTTCCATCTTCACTAAGCCAATAAGCTAAGGCAACGGGAGTCATAAGCTTGAATTAATCTAAAACAGACTTGACCTACAAGAACACGAGCAGTGGAAGAACAGCCACGGGCAGGAAATGAACAAACCATTCCTTTGGAGCAGAGTTTGAAAAAGGCAAAGGTACGACTGTACGTCCGGTCTATGGCTTCGTTGCTGGAGGTCGTAACCACCCTTTTACTTAAAAAGTAGACTCTACTTGTGCACCATTATTTGAATATACTAGCTCACTTTGTGGTGACTATTCTTAAGCCTGATACCCTTGGGGAACCCGACTCCTAATGGATAAGATCCTTTACCAATTAAAGTAGCGCCATAGATTGAATGATATTTCACACAGTTTGACAGTCATACTGCTTGTATCCACTAACCTATAAACTACCTAGCTCTTTTTAGACCAACCCTCCGTCCGGGTATGAAGCTCTCTGCTATAGTGGTTTTGGCGGGATTCGAACCCACACGCACTAAGCACTGAATTTTAAATTCAGCAGGGCTACCAGTTTCCTCACAAAACCTTTTAAGGCTTGGCAGCAACCTAACAGGGGAATTTTTAGAGATAAACTAGAAAAGAACAGTAGAAATACTACCATCCAAAAAGAATCAATATAACTATTTACCTCTTCTCATGAGAAATGACTATAGTTTATTAGGTGTATCCTAGAGTTGACAATTCATTAAAGGTTCATTTCATCTATAAAAATAGCGGGGTATAGGTCTAGAAGGGTGTCTCCTACGGGGAGAGGGGAGTAAGGAGAGGAAGCTCCTAGCGGCTCAGGCTGCAGCTGCATACTATGCTGCAGCAGGGGTAAGGGTCAAACCGGTAGGGGATGGAATTCCTAGGGGCGCGGGACCCACGTATAGGTTGTGGGCAGCGGGGAAACCGGTTACATCGCGGCTACTGCCCCTAGGGTCTGGAAGGGGTAGTGTGATCAAGGTTGCCTTTTCGTCCCGAGGGCTCGACGGTAGAGCATACGATTGAAGCTCGTAAGGCGCAGGTTCGACTCCTGCTCGGGACATTAATGTATCCTTCCCTAACCTCACCCTGGTCCTACGGCCCCCTACGGGCCCAAGGACCGGGGGCCCTTGGTCCTCCGGGCCGGGGGCCCGGCCGGAGGTACCCCCACCGTCCCCCTTGGCCCCAGGACGGGTCCTCGGGCCAGGGCAGAGCCCTCTGCCAGACAGGCTACTCCGTAGTCTGCAGCAGAGGGGTTGGGCCGAAGGGGACCCCCTCCGTCCTTGGGCCAAGCCTTTGAAAGAAACTACTTCATTGTTAGGGGGTTCCTGTGTTGTGGGTGAACACACATCTCCGGAGAGGGGTTAGCTAGAGAACCTAGGCTTATAACCGGTGTAAGTTGACTATTTTATACTGGGAAACTCTAGCTATGTTCATCTTTGCAGGTTGTTTAGACTAGATTAGGTATAAAGGTGTGAAATTAGATTAGGTTCTGAAGTATCTTGGCCAAGTCACTCTTCCTACTGCTCTGATCAGCTAGCTTTCCTAGATGGTAGGGAAGTTATTACTAGAATGAGTAAGGTTACAATTCTAACTGTGGCATCACTGGTAGGTTAAGTGAGTTACGCCCAATCTAAAGGATAGCTAGAAAAGCGTCTAAGATAAAGGGAGAGTCCTATTGATAGTAGCTGTGTAAACCCTATAGCTTAAGAGTAAGGTTAAGAAGTCACTCCTACCAAGTTGAGTGTTAAGGTCCTACCTAGCTAAGAAAACCCATTATTTATGGTAGTGTTATGAAGTAGAGCTCCATAGGTGGGAAGTAGTAAGGTTAATCAATCCAAGTGTGATAGCTGCTTACACAATAAGAGGGTTATTCCAGTGCCTCAGTAAGCTCCATAGAGTAAGAGTAAGAAAGGATCGATTTTACAGGTTTCAAGCTTCCAAGTACAACTTCTCCAATTGTAACTCAGGTTTTAGCTACCCTACGATTGATCTCTTTCTAAGGAGCCTCGGCCCCCGGACGAGGGCCCGTGGTCCGAGACCGGGGGTAATGCCGGTTAGTTTAAGGAGTTTATCTTTCATGGGTAGTTCAAAGTCTAAGTAGTAGTTCTAAAGCTAGTGTGGGTAGAAACCCTTGAAGTACCTAAGATGTCTAAGTTCGCTGTACGGTAAAAGCATTATGAATCCAGAAGTTGTAAGAGGAAAGTTGTAGGTCATCACAGGTGCTAAGAATAGTAAGGAGTTTTAGATATAGAGTCGTGATTCAAAGCTACCAGGCTTCGGAGGTTTTATCAATTATAGCTTCAATTTCAGGCATAACGAGTTCTAAGCAGTAAAAGGGCTTCAATTAAGTCATAACATTTCGTTAGCAAATAGATCCTCCTCCAGTAAATGTAAACCTAATGGAATGGTGCAATCTGCTCCTAGGAATACTGCTGGGTTTACTACAGCATAGGCAAGAAATCCATAATAGTTAGCCATAGTTATTCCAATTTAATAAGGTACCTGAGCTCAGCTCTCCAAAGTAATAGATAGTAAAGAGTTGACTACATTTATAAAATAAGGTCCTATTGCTCCGTAGTAATGGTTTTTGCTCCGAATAAAGTAAGTTAACCTAAACAGCTGAGTTAGTAGTTCTTGCAATGGCACCAAAGATAGCTCCAAATAAGTGGTAGTGATAACAATTAAGTAACCTCAGAGGCTCCATGCTATGTTAGTTCCACCATTAGTTACAAATGAAACTCGTGCCTCAGCTACTGTCATAATGAACTACCACATAGATAAAGAGTATCCGAAGTAAGTGAAGCCCTGATAAAGTGACCAATGAAGATAGATCCATTTGTCAACAAGAGTAGCTCCCATCGTAACTAGGAGTACTGTTAAGGTTCCACCAAAGAATGAAGCCATAGATGTATCAGCAATAGGTAGTTAATTAGGCTATGTAAGGGTTTACTGAAAAGGAATGTAGTAGTTATCTATCAATGCTATAATGAATTGATGAGTCTCTCGTAAGGTCAAAGCTGGTAACTCTATAAAGCTGTAAAGATTGCCTAAAGTAGTGAAGGCTGATAAAACCAGTTTCCAGTCCTTGGGACAAAGGTTGCTCCACAGCCAATACAAGGTATAAACATCCACAAATTACTTCACGGGTATCTCATCAATATCTCGTTTCAGGTCTGCCGTCTTCTTGTTAAAGCACGTTACCAGATATGTAATGATAGCACCAAATAAGGTTGTTAAACCAGCAATCATTTCTCCTCATAGTTCGTTACCGTTAATTTTCTATACTCCTTCATTTCCTTGCTTTTTTTAGACGTTCTAACGCCTCTTTTGTCTTGTGGTCAGTGTTTTTTACCAACGCTTCTTAATTGCTTAAATATATGCCTCTAAACGCTCAATATGAGCATGTAATGCTTTGTTCTCATGTATTGCTTCGTTTAAGGTATTAGGTTAGCGGTTATCTCGTTTGCCCAATTGCCAAGTTCGTTTAAGTCCTTCGCATGTTCTTTAAGCATCCCTTGCGTTTCGTCAAGTTTCTTTTCGTGTTCCTTAACCTTATGCAGTTCGTATTCTAGTCTTATATCTTCAAATACCTCTGCTTTGTGTTTAGAGACATGATTTTTAACATCTTTATTGTTGCGTATGTTTTATCATCTCTACTTTTTCTTTGCTATTAATTTACAAAGCCTCTTTGCTGCTAGAGCAGCCCCACTAAGACCTCGGCTTGGAAAGTAGAAAAGCTGAGCTTAGCTTTATACTCCCTGGAATACTTAGGATTCCCTTTGTCGCGCCTACGCTTGCCATCCGTCTGCTGATAAGAGGCATTAGAATCCTTAGGCCCAGTAGAATAGTGCCGAAGGCCTTGACCTGATCTGGACTTAAAAACAGCCTGTTTGGGGTATTTTTTAGAAGAAGAAGAAGCCTTGGCGTAATCCAATGCGCCTTTAGCTAACTCGTAAACAAAGCCAACAGTAAGAATAAGGTATGAAGACCATGGCAATCCAAAGCCGAAGGCAGATACGTGGAAAAGAGAAACAGCCAGTGGATAGAGGAACAATACCTCAACATCAATGGGCTTATAACCCTACCTTGTGCTTTAAAGAAGGATGAAGATAAGGAGAAACCAGGGTACAAAGTTTGCTCAACTGAGACGGATAAAGGTATATCTTATACTGCTCCTTACCAGAGCTTAGATGGGCTTTACTTTCAAGGTGAAAGTTATCCTTAAGAATATTAACCAAGAGTTTAACCTCACCCTCCCCTTCGGCCTAACCCCCCCTACGGGCCCAAGGACCGGGGGGGTCCTCCGGGCCGCCCCGGCCGTAGGACCAAGGGCCCTCCGTCCTTGCCCTCTGCCAGACAGGCTACTCCGTAGTCTGCGGCAGAGGGTTGGGCCGAAGGGGGCGGCCCGAGGACCCGTCCTGGGGCCAAGGGGACCGGGGGGAAGGAGAGAGTATGTAGGTTACACCAGTGATAAGTTTTACCTGTACGTTTATCCAAATTGGAACTAGTATGGAGAGGCTGAACAATAAAACCTTCAAAGAGATCATACAGATGAATTAGATAGTCATACTGTTCCATTGAATGACGAATGGTTAGACGATGACCTCCTATTTTTGATGTAGGAGCTTGTATGCAACCATCACCTAAAAGCAGCCCCACTAAGGTTCGGCTTGGAAAGAAGAAAGGCTGAGCTTAGCTTGATACTCTCTGGTATATTTAGGATTCCCTCTATCTCGTCTACGTTTACCGTCCGAAGTCAATTCGGGGAGATCATCAGGGGAAGAGGAGGTAGAATAGAAGCGTAGCCCGGTTGAAACCTTACTTTTTGGACCGCCCCCTTCGGCCCAACCCTCTGCCGCAGACTACGGAGTAGCCTGTCTGGCAGAGGGCAAGGACGGAGGGCCCTTGGTCCTACGGCCGGGGCGGCCCGGAGGACCCCCCCGGTCCTTGGGCCGTAGGGGGGTAATTTTTAGAATGAGGGAACTTGGAGTAGTCTAATGCTCCTTTTCCGAGTTCGTAAACGAAACCAATAGTAAGAATAAGAATGAAGACCATTGCTACCCAGAATCCAAAGAAAGAAATATGATAGAGAGAGACAGCTAAAGGGTAAAGGAATAATATCTCAGAATCAATTAAGACCTAGTTTATAACTTAAGGAATTATGAAGATAAGGAGAAACCAGAATTTGGAATTTCTTTACTTGAGAGGGATGGATATAGAGAAGCCATTGATCTTTGATACTAGATTTGTGTAACTTACAATCCAAATCAATGTTTTCTTTAAGAACCTTGACCAGTAACTCATCTTCTGCTAGAGTGTAAGAATTTGTAGAGAAGTAAAATCCACCCGTAACTTTATGGAGATAACCGTCATCAGCAAAACCAATAAGCTAACCCTATAGGGGTTAGTAGCTCACCAATGTTAGTTGGAATGTGTTTCACCCCTACTTCATCATAAAATAATGTACGATAGTCTTTGAAACATTTAAAATAGAGAGTGTGAAGGTTACACCAATAATAAGTTCTCTTTGTTCGGGAATCTAAGGTGGAACCTAAAGCTAGAGGTTGCACAATAAAAGGTTCAAAGAGTTCCTGAATATGTTGAAGATAGTTAAACTGATCCATGGAATGTCGAATTGTTAAACGGGGCCATCCTTTTACGCTTAATTGTTTGCTAATATACGAGTCGCCTAAGAGTAGACCTATTAGAGGTTTGCTTTGAAATGGAGTTAAGGTTAGGTTGGCTCTATACTTCATAGTATACTTAAGGTTTCCTTTGTCACGCTTACGCTTTCCATCAGTGATTGGCTTAGGGAGGTCATCAGAAGAGGTAGAATAGTTCCGTATCCCTGCAAGGAGCTTAGCTCTAGGGGGGGGGCAATTTTAGAAGAAGGAGTTTTGGCGTAATCAAGAACGTTTGAAGCTAACTCGTAAATAAAACCGACAGTTATCATAAAAATGAAAAATAAGGCTATCCAAAACCCAAGAAGAGAAATATGGTAAAGGGATACAGCTAAAGGGTAAAGGAATAATATCTCCAGATCAAAGACTAAGAAGAGGATAGCAACAAGGAAGAAACTAACTTGGAATTTCTGCCGGGCATCAGAAGCTGCGGGCATCCCACACTCATAAGGCGAAACTTTAGCAGCATCAGGGTTGCTGGTAGTAACCAACATGTGTACCCCTAAAAGGATTAGCACGAACAGAGGAACGAACAAGATGAAGAAAAGTAACATTACCAGTAGAATAGAGAAAGAGCCAGAAGGTGCAGACAGTTTAGTATTGGGAGGGGATTAGCTATGAAGAATATGATCAATAGGGTTATAGTCCCTATAACCATGGAATTGTTTCCGTTGGGACGAACCTGCCAAGCGGGAGTATCGGTGAACTGGGGAGTATCGAAAAAGATGACTCGTATAACTCGTAGGTAGTAGGCCGCACTGATAACGCTGGCCATTATTGCTACACCTACCAAGAAGAAATATCCAGCGTGTCCTGCTGCGTAAAGCACCATTAGCTTAGCAAAGAAACCTAGTAAAGGCGGAGTCAATACGTTTGTTATACCACCCTCATAGACACACCAACAGTTTCAGTTAGCCTAGCTTATATAGCATACTAGGTTGAAAATACGGGGGTCACCAGTGAGCGAAAGTGTTCCAAAGAAGCCGCTCGGCTATAAATCACAGGCAACCCTCGTTGGTACAGGATAGAGGATACAAGACCAAACTTCTCGTCAAGCACAGCACAAAGGAGTTGAACCTCGGCAAGGGTGAAGGAGTGGGTAGAGAAGACCAAACCATGTCGGGCCCCCCCTACGGGCCCAAGGACCGGGGGGGTCCTCCGGGCCGCCCCGGCCGTAGGACCAAGGGCCCTCCGTCCTTGCCCTCTGCCAGACAGGCTACTCCGTAGTCTGCGGCAGAGGGTTGGGCCGAAGGGGGCGGCCGGACCCCACCGTCGGTCCCACCCCCTGCGGCTGCATACTATGCCGCAGCCGGCCCGAGGACCCCCTACGGGCCCAAGGACCGGGGGCCCTTGGTCCTCCGGGCCGGTCCTGGGGCCAAGGGGGACGGTGGGGAGCGTAGAAGAGAGCGTTAAATTCCATTAAACATAGGGAGAGAGAGATTCAACCTAATGTAGCCGTATGGTTACCCTGTTTGAGGGTAAACCCGAATGCTTTCCCGAGGAGGAGTACCGCAGTAGGTTCAAACAGTGCATAAAGATGAAGGGGGCTACTCAGCATTCTTAGCGCCTTGCCAGGACTGAAGGAGGGTATTGACATTACCATTACGCTTTAAACAAAGCCTAGATCTCCAAGAGCGCAGCCTATTATCACCTCCCTTAGCGTAGGCGTTAGAGAAGGTTTGGCCGAGGGTGTCTGGAAGGTTCCGTCTTTGGGAGTGTCTAAGAGGCTTTCCTGAAGAGGAAAGGTACATTAGCATAAACCTATAAGCAAACCTCTTGTATTGGACTATCTCTTACGACGGGTGAGCCCATCGTTCTCACGTATAGTCTCTGAGGATCCTACTTCCTTGAGCTTACAAGGTTTGGTTTCCTGCTGATTTTCCAATCCCTCGAATTGTCCCGGCTCCTCCTACCCCCGGTCTTGGAACCAAATCCAGGGGCCAACGACAGGGGCCAAGCCTCCCTTCGGCCCAACCTGGCCCGAGGACGGCCTCGGTCCAGGGGTTGGGACCAGAGGTGAGGTGGGCTTATAGGAGCTCGGACCTCGGGCTCTAAGGAGTTTCCAGCATACAGTGAGATACAGGCTACCTTTAACCTGCCATGGAGAAGAGGGTGATAGCGAAGGTTAGGGCTAACGCAGGGTTCGACTGGATATTAGAGTTCCGGCTAATATGAGAAATGTACTGGATCGGTGAGTTTTTGGGCAGCTCAGCGTTATCAAAGAGTGAGAAGCCTGTGGAAGAGGGGGTATCCCATGCGGATCCGGACCCATAAGGGTGATTACCAAAGGCCAGTAGCACGAAGAAGATGTTAATGCTCGTAAGCACGTACTGCACTAGGTAGAAAAGGTACGCCTCTATACCCTCTTGAGTATGGATGGCTAGAGCTAGTAGGATGAAGCCCATGTGCGAGATTGTACTGTATGCCAGCAGACGTTTTATTCGGTATTGAGCTAGGCCGAGCAGACCACCAATAACTAGGGATAGTAGTGCACTTACTAGGAGAATATTGGGCCAGATCGGGTAAGCGGTCTCGTAAACCCCCCCTAGATTGGTAAACCCCTGGAACTCACCTAGGAAGGCAAGGATGGCAACCTTTGGCATAATAGTTAGCCATGTAGTCACGATGGTTGGCACCCCGTCATACACATCGGGGGCCCAGTTATGGAAGGGAGCAGCAGCTACCTTGAATAGTAGGGCAATACCTATAATAACTAGAGCTAGATGGATCCCACTGTTGGCTACAGCCATTGAGCACAGAAGATATACCCCTTCAAAACTAGTAACCCCTGTTAACCCATAGAGTAGGCAAGATCCTAGCAGGATCAAGCTAGAAGAGAGCGCACCTACTAGGAAGTATTTCAGACCGGCAGATGTCGCTGCCTCTGAGTCCCGGTAGATCGTGGCGAGGATGTATAGAGCGAGGCTTTGTAGCTCTATAGACAAGAAGAGGGTGACCAAATCACAACTAGAAACAAGGGAACTCATACCTAGAGTCGTGAAAATGATAATTAGAGGGTATTCAGCCACTCTGCCTTTGGCAATAGGTTCAAACCATGATCCATTCTGCCCCAAAACCGATATGGATCCACTGCCAAGAAGCAGAATAATGGAAGCGCAGGCCAGGATAAAGCTATCAAATGCTTGAGAGAGTAGAGTGACGTGGGATAGTCCACCATAGATCCCTAGGCCTACACCTATTGGCTCTAAATAGAGCATGTTCCAAGCCAATACCGAGGAGTAGAGTAATACTAAGATGGCTAGTCTATTGAAAACATGAGTACTCATGTGAACGGAAGTTAGAGGCACGACGGCCGAAAAGAGTAAGATGGATAATAATAGCATTGCTCCAGTAACAAGGGGGTTTTGTGACCAAGGTTCTAGGAGCTGGCCGTCCACTTACTCTCTAGAAGATGAGGGATCTTAATTTAACTTCATTATCCTTACTCCTAATCTTAACTACCTCTGGTCCCTTTCCAGCTATCCTCCATTTCGATTCTTCACAAATCTCCAAATTTCTACCTATTTTTATTAGAAACCAACATTTAGTACTGATAGACCAGACCTGTATGCCGATTTGAAAAGTAGCAACAACATACCATCTACCTCTCCCTTGTTTCTGCCCCTACGGGCCCAAGGACCGGGGGCCCTTGGTCCTCCGGGCCGGTCCTGGGGCCAAGGGGGACGGTGGGGGTACCTCCGGCCGGGCCCCCGGCCCGGAGGACCAAGGGCCCCCGGTCCTTGGGCCCGTAGGGGGGCCCCACCTACGGTCCCAGGAGTAAAGGAGGTGTGTAGGGGGCCGAGGGCTTGGCCCCTGCCGTTGACCCCTGGATTTGGCCACCCACCGTAGGTCCCACCCCTGGCCCGAGGACCCAGGGGGTCCTGGGGCCAAGGGGGACGGTGGGCCCCCCCTACGGGCCCAAGGACCGGGGGCCCTTGGTCCTCCGGGCCGGGGGTGGTACCTCCGGGCGGCCGTAGGACGCCCTCCGTCCCCCCCAGGACCGAGGGCGTCCTCGGGCCAGGGGTTGGGCCGAAGGGAGGCCTCCCACCACCCACATATCAAATAAGGGGGGGCATAAGGCTTAAACAAGAAGATCAAGGAAATACGTACACAGCTTCCGATTTGGCAGATTAGGTGGGTTAAAATAACAATCAGTTGTGTCTATCAGTTCGACTTTTTCCTTTCTATTTCTTTTGTAGAAATTTCAACCCATCTTCTTCTTTGCTCTTCACCTTCCTTTTTCTTTCTTTCCCTTCATATCTGTCCATCAGCCTCTCTCTTCTTATCTCTCAATCTTCTTTCTTCTGTTCTTCACCTCTTCTTCTAATCCCCTCTTTAGCTATATCCATCCTTATTTCGATTTCCCCTTCAGGCAGTGAACCATGAGTGGATCGAGCCGTTGGCTTGGCTATCACTTCATCTATACTTCTAAATTTAGGGGGTATCGTTCCTTCTAGGTCTAGAGTTCTGTTCTATTCTTGGACGGCGCCTCCCCCCCTCACCGTACGGTCCCACCCCTGGCCCGAGGACGCCCTCGGTCCTGGGGCCAAGGGGGACGGTGGGGGTACCTCCGGCCGGGCCCCCGGCCCGGAGGACCAAGGGCCCCCGGTCCTTGGGCCCGTAGGGGGGCCCCACCTACGGTCCCTTCGGGCCCCCCCTGCGGCTGCATACTATGCCGCAGCCGTCCTTGGGACCTACGGTGGGCAAGGACGGAGGGCCCTTGGTCCGGAGGCTTGGTTCCAACGACCGGGGGGAGCCTACTAACCAGGTCTAGCTAAATTAGCAGAAGGGGTCACCCGTTTAATGGTCAAGTATGTTGAGCCCTAGCTTTCGTCCTTTGCCCTTTGCCAGACCCCTCTGCTGTAGACTACGGACTAGCTTGTCTGGCAGAGGGCTCCGTCCTCTTGCCTACTTACTATCCCTCTAGCTGCCTAGTGTATGGTTGACTCTGGCAAATTCCCTAGTCTAGTGAGCTAGAAGGCGTCTTTTGACATTTGGCAAACGTAGGCAAGTTTATAGGAAAGGAAGCTCCGCTGCCCCGCTACAGGAAATGGCCGGAACTAGTCGTGGCTCTTGCCACCTCCCCCCCTCACCGTACGGTCCCACCCCAGGACCCCCTGGGTCCTCGGGCCAGGGGTGGGACCTACGGTGGGTGGCCTCGTGGCCAAATCCAGGGGGCCAACGGCGGGGCCAAGGGGGGGGTCCTTTGACGGCGCTCTGGCAGGGTCGAGGGTAAGGCTACCAAGGGTAGTAGTGACCCTTTAACGGATTGGCCCCTAGCGGTAACTTACATAACCCGGCTTACATGGAACTAGGGGCATAGAGTTCAATAACATAGAGAGGACTCACTAAGAGACCCCTAAGAAAACTTACAGGCCTATTACCCTGCCTAAAAGTTCACCCTGGAGAGTAACAAAATCCAATATCAGTATATACTCTCCTTAAACCCCGGAGGTACCCCCACCGTCCCCCTTGGCCCCAGGACCGGCCCGGAGGACCAAGGGCCCCCGGTCCTTGGGCCCGTAGGGGGTCCTCGGGCCGGCTGCGGCATAGTATGCAGCCGCAGGGGGTGGGACCTACGGTGAGGCATAGTTCCAACGACCGGGGGTCATACTGTAGGACCTAAGGAGCCTCCCTTTACCTTATCCTCAACCTTAGTAGTTGAAAGACCCCTATCAGGAATGGTAGGTAAGTTGAGTAAACCAAGGAGGGATCTGTACTGTTTGGTAGTAGTTGTGACCAGTCCTAACTTATATCCAATCAATTTAATTGGAAATGTCTCCTTCCTCCTCAATACCTTATGTTGACCCCCCGGTCTTGGAACCAATAGGTGTCCCACAGAACTGACAAAGCTCTGAGCAAGGTTTACCTACGGGGCAGGTAATAACATTCCGCAGGTAATCCATCTTTCCATTACTTATCCGCTTTATTACCTGAATGATTTGTTTTGGTCTTCTTATTTCACACAACGAGTGCAGATGAAAACCACTCTAAGTTCAGCTAAAGGCCTCTCGCAACACTTCTTACATAAGTAATAACGTTTTCATCCGTCATGCTTATTTAACACTCTACCTTCATTTATAAGCGCCACCTCTTCGCTCTTAAACACCTTTCGGCATTCCCTGCATACGTATCTTTCGTCTTCAGCCCTGGCCCGAGCCCACCTAACCTACGGTCCCAAGGACGGTGGGCCCCCCCTACGGGCCCAAGGACCGGGGGCCCTTGGTAGACTACGGAGTAGCCTGTCTGGCAGAGGGCAAGGACGGAGGGCCCTTGGTCCTACGGCCGGGGCGGCCCGGAGGACCCCCCCGGTCCTTGGGCCCGTAGGGGGTCCTCGGGCCAGGGGTGGGACCTACGGTGGGCGGCCTGGAGGTTTGGACTACCCCAATTTTCAAGTATGACTTTAAGTAGAGGTATACCTTAAAGAACTAGAGGGGTAGGGGAGGAAAAGACCTGGTAAGGAAAACTGGAGACAGCAAACCCTGCTCTATGCCTCTAGGTTCCCTACTGCTACCCTCTATAGGAAAGTCCGGGGCTATATTGACCATCTGTATGGCTCTCCATCAAGCCGTTAAAACGACGGGGAAGAGCACAGAGAGCAGACCCCCGTACCCTTGCGAGACCCGTGATGCCGTCATAGAAGACGGGGGGGGCCTCCAGGAGCCTTACTCCGCGACTAGTTGCGGCCCTTCCCTACTTACCTCTTCCCCCCGCAAGACCTAGAACCCCCCCCCCTGCCAGACCCGCAGGACCCCTGCCGGCCACCCCTGGCCAAGAGCTTACCTGGTCTGCCCAACCCTCACCTAGGTCCCACCCCCTGCGGCTGCACCCAAGGACCGGGGGCCCTTGGTCCTCCGGGCCGGTCCTGGGGCCAAGGGGGACGGTGGGCCCCCCCTACGGGCCCAAGGACCGGGGGCCCTTGGTCCTCCGGGCCGGGGGTGGGACCGTAGGTGGGTACGGCCGGGGTCAGGCCGGGGCTGGGTCAGGCAGACCGTGTCGTCTTATAGGGGAGTCGAGGTGAGGGTCATGATAGGGGGTACCCAGGGGAGCATGCGCGCTGCGCAAGAGCTGGCTGCCCTGGGCACAGGGGGAACTGGAGAATACTCGTGAAATACACACCTATGGTTAGCCAAATGGCCTAGCGCAGTTTTTAGGTGGGTGGCTACCCCGCCCTGGTCTGGACCCGCCCCTATGCTGCAGACTACGGAGTAGCCTGTCTGGCAGAGGGCGGGGTCCTCGCCCACCTAACTAGGGGGGGCCCACCGTCCCCCTTGGCCCCAGGACCGGCCCGGAGGACCAAGGGCCCCCGGTCCTTGGGCCCGTAGGGGGTCCTCGGGCCGGCTGCGGCATAGTATGCAGCCGCAGGGGGTGGGACCGACGGTGAGGGGCCGAAGGCTTGGCCCATAGTCCGAAGGTAGGTTTAACCTTCTGATCTCCCTACCTCTCAACCCTCCCAATTTCCCTTCCTTCCTTGATTCCATACCATTCAGCCATATAAGGTAACTGTTGATTATCCTTAGTTATAAGGGATTCAAGGTCTGCCGTGACAATGGATTCTAAAGGTAGCTTATCCTCAAAGGGTATCACTACAGGAATAAGGGGAAGAAGGGGTAGCGGGGGTTGACTGGTGCTGGAGGGGGAGCCATTAGGGTCACCCCCGGTCTCGGACCACGGGCCCTCGTCCGGGGGCCGAGGCCTCCTCCGGCCCAACCCCTGGCCCGAGGACCCGTCCTGGGGCCAAGGGGACCGGGGGGGAGGCAACAGGAGTTGAAGGGGTAACAGGAGGGGATGAATCACCCTCATCCTTTGGGTCAATAGGAGTCACAGGAGGTGTTGAAGGAGCCGCAGGTGCTGCCGGTGCTAATCCATTCATTAAAGCCAACATTTGGGCCATCATCTGACTTAGCTGAGCTTGGGTTTGAGCTATAGATTGAACGTATTTGTTCCTGTTGATGCAGACCTTGGGCCAAAGTATAAGAATATCCCCTTGTTGCTGAAGAATTTGGTGAGTTTGTTGTTGGTGAGCTTCTTCACCACTCTAGGATCATCTTCTTGGAGATGGAGGTTGAAGTTCTTATCTACCAGCATCACCTCACTCTCTTTCCAGTCCTTGAGTTCTTTCTCCTTCCTTACCAAGCACTTTTCTCCGAATTCCTTGGTGTTCCTGAAGGCTTTCCGGGGAACTGTGCTATGTGCACGGTACTAAGGAGATCTACTCTTGGTGTTCTAGGGATCTGGTACTGAGTGTCACAGACGGAACCTTCTACAATGTCGGTAATCTTAAGGTTAAGACCGGAACTGTTTGGAAGTAGCTGAGAGCATGGTAGAAAGAGGTTCGTCGCCCCCCTCGGCCCTTGGACTGCCCCGGCCCGGAGGACCCCCCCGGTCCTTGGGCCCGTAGGGGGGGGGGGCCCAAGGTCCTCAGGCCAAGGGTGGTCTTGGAAACCATTGAAAGGAATGATCCCCCTAGCTTCTTTATCAAGAGACTAGTAGTAAGGTCCAGTATAGAAGCGATACCATTTCCACACTCATAAAGCCCACCATAGAGTCTCCATAGAAATCTAGTCATTTATCAGGACCCCCCTTCGGCCCAACCCTCTGCCGCAGACTACGGAGTAGCCTGTCTGGCAGAGGGCAAGGACGGAGGGCCCTTGGTCCTACGGCCGGGGCGGCCCGGAGGACCCCCCCGGTCCTTGGGCCCGTAGGGCTCCTCTTTTAACCCCATATCTTAGGTAAACGAGAAGTGAGATCATCTACTACATCTAAGGTTTCGGTAACTATGGTTTGGTTAAGCCCCATAGGCAGGTAATACATATCGTGGTGTGCAAAGGCATTGAAGGCTAAGATGTTTACCGGGGTCCATAGTTTGAGGTCTTTGATGGCAATCTTTTCATTCACTCTTCCCCATCTAGGTAATCTTCTTGAGAAGATGTTGCTAAAGATACTACGAGGCATATAAAAAACAGCACTCGGAAAGTCAAAGATGTTCCATTTGAACCAGTTATCTACTCCTGGAGGCACATTGAATCCGTCTAGGACATAGACACTCTTACTTCAGATCTGTCAAGGTTTCATATACTCTTCATCCCCTTTATCCCCTTTAACCCCCTTTTTTCCCATGGTAGCTTTGTAGTTGGTACGGAGATGGCCCTCAAAACTAGACTTCACTGATTCATCATAGGCAGACTGCCTTATTTTCCTTCCAATCTTGGTAGTAATCTATCACTGGTTGAATTCCGGCTACTAGGTAAGAACCTATCTTCCATCTTTAGTTGAGTATTCAGAGGATGGGTGACACCAGGAAGCAGTTTCTTAGCAAAGAGAGGTCTAGGAGCAAAGACATAGCCGGTGTTATACTCTCCTCCTTGGTATAATATGTTAGGATATGGAGGGGTATCAGGGTCTTGGTTTCAAGCAGCATTCTCAAGGAATAGGATACCCTGAGAGTCTAACGCTATGGATGATAGCAGTGTTATCAATTCTGATCTGACATCCCCATACTCCAATATCTACCACTTTTCAAGGATCTATGACCACTACAATATGATAGGTTTCCTTTCCTTGGATGACATATCTAGGAGCTGGGGGACGGCATTTCTTGAGCACAGACTTAGGATCTACTTGACAACCATGGTTTTGTTCTTCAGGAACCTCAGCTTCAGGATAAGAGCTTGAGACGGGCCAAGCATAGCCTTCTCCAGCTCTGGCTAGTTGGACGTAGTTGGCTACGGAGTAACCTGTATCAGCCAAACGATCATTAAGGCTACTGAAGACGAGACGAGAATAGCAGTAGTTACCGCTGTAGGTGTAATAGTTCCTTGCTTCTTTGAGGTAGAGAAATTGGATCTGGTTACGATCAAGAACCCCCTTAATGTCGGTATCAGGGGTAAGGCCATAGTTATCTAGGCTATCAAATCTCTTAATGATCCACAGCTTAAATATGTCTTCCTTCTCTAGCTTGGTAGTAACCAGCAAAGACAGCTCTTGGGATTCTTGGAGATTGGTCATCTCTGTCCCTGAGCCTTGGTTACTGCCAATCATCATTCCTTGGATATCGGACTCAATGGCTCCTTTCAGATACCTGCCCACCACATATTCTTTCTAGCTCCCATCTCATTCTGCATAAACTGATATCTCTTAGCTTCTCCGATGAAATAGGTGCTCTCTTCTCAAGTGGCCACAATGGGATGGTTTCCGGTAATCTCTTTGCTGAAATAGGTGTAGTCATTGATGTCTAGAGCTTCAGGTTTGATGCCAGCTTCAGTGACGTTGACACAACCTTGGATGGTGAAAGGAAAGAGAAAGAAATGTGCCTGTTCTTCAGTCAGCTTCCGGTATCCATGGAGTGCTTGCTCTGTGTTCCTGAGAGTTTCTCTCATAATCTCTGGATTAAACATGCTCTTCCTTCTTCCTTGCTACTGGTTCTTCTCCGCCCATCTCCGGGGACATCATTTCTTTAGTGGCTGCAAAGATCATCTTGTTCACTTGGATGTTTTCATCCATGATCTTCTTAGCTTCTTGATGAGAGATCCCCTGCATCTTAGCTAATTCGGTAATGTAGTTGGAGAGGTTATGTTGAATCTTTTGCACTGCTTCTTCTAGCTCTAGAGCCTTATTCATGGTTCTCTTCTTCAGGGGAATAGAGAGGGTATAAGGTCTTTGCCCCTTACCATCTCATATGTTTTCTATGATGAGCACTTTGTCCAGAACACGGCTTCATTGGTCCACTCTAAGCTGTCGAAGAAGGTTCAAGGTTTCTTTGGTTACTTCTTGGTTGGCATAGATTTCTGAAGTAGTCTTCATGGTGTTGGTTTCGCTCATAGGAGAAAACCCAGCTCCTAAGAAGATGAAGTCTATAATCATTTGGAATCCTTCAAACCATTCTTTGATCTTTAGTTCTCCTTGAAGAATCTCTAAGTTAGAGGTAGAGCCCCTTATCGGTGATGGCCCCTCTAGTACGGAGACGAATCATGACATCTTGCATTACTTGAGCCATATCGCTATCATTATCAATCATTTTCGCCATGTCTTGAGCAATAAAGTCTCCTACAATCTTAGGCTTGACAATGATCATGTTATTTCAAATCTGTCTCAAAGTATGGTAAGCAAACTGGAATACACCCTCTAATAGAGTATCAAGTAGCTAGCTGGGGTTTTCAGCTTCAAGGGCTCATAAGTTCATACAGTCACTTCTGCTTGTTCCTCATCTCTACCACAGGAAGACAACCAAGATGATGGGCTCTTTCTTCTGTATGAGAGACTTGCATCTTTCCTAGTCCCCCTACCCCATCTCTTAAGCTATCCACTTGCACCTCTTGGTCAGGTAAGTATCAGGTACGCTTTACCTTGGCGGTGGTTCATTCCTCGTGTACTGGGTAACTTTGGTATCTCAGACTACATACCTTATAGACACTGGCTACTCTCTCGGTAATATGGACTTTCCTACTCTGGAGAGGTAATAAGGGTCAGCATAGCTTAAATAGGGCACTTCTCCAGGATACTTTGTCCTAAAGTAAGGATCACTTAAAGAGAGAGCATCATTCTTCTCATCCCCCTCGTTGGTTCATCTTTCCAAGGATCATTAGGAGCAGTCTCGGCATTTGGACTCTTCATAAATCAATCTCACCTAGCATCCTTTAAACAACTCGGAGTCCCAAAATGGTAGAAGTTTCTCATTAGAGGTAAAAAAGGTAGAGACTGGTAGATTAAAGATCCCTTCATTTGGCATAGTCTTCTGTGGAATTGGTAAGTCCTTCCACATCTCAGATAACTTGTTGATAACTTTGCACCATTGGATGTAAGGATCCTGCTGAGAAGGTGTGGTTTCAGGTGCACCTGGGTCTCCTTGTTGCACTTTAGCTATTAATAGCTACCCCACTTCTACTCAGTAAGTCATTAACCGATCCCATGGTTAGGAGCATCCCTAAGACTTCTTTGGTGGCTGGGTGACGAATATAGCTTCTTTTCTCAATCCGAAATCATGTCCGATCAACAGCTAACATGGATCCTCTAATCCCCTTTTCGCTTCTTACCTTCATTCTCAGTAATGTTATCTAGATCGTAGGTTAGGTCATATTCAGGGATTCTTCATAGGTGGAAAGCATATTGATCAATTCGGTCAAAGAAAGGACGCCCCGGCCCGGAGGACCAAGGGCCCCCCGGTCCTTGGGCCCGTAGGGGTTCCCAATAAACCCCTCAGCAGTCGTATTATGGAATACCTTATCTGTTTAGTAATTAAGATTAGCAGGTTAATCTGTTTCTTAATCCCTGTCTTCTGTAGGAGTTCATTCCCATATCATTGCTTATTAACTTGGTTAGCTTCATCAGTAAGGAAATAGGTTGAATAGGTATCTTCCTGTTTGATAGCTTCTTGACAATAGTACTTGGAATGCATCTGTTCATAATACTCCCTGCCTCATCGATCCTTCTTCTTGTTCTCAGGTTTAGCAAGTCGATCTTGCTCTTTTCCCAATTCTTCTTTAAACCTTACTTGATACTCTTCCTCTGTTTCCCCCTCTAATCGATCTAACTTAAATTCCTTGCCATCTTCATGCTGAAAGACCGAGCCTAAGGGATAGAGTATATCCTTCTCTTCACTGAGCTTACCAAATTCTCCTCTAACCTTAACACTCCGAGCTTTCTGATATCTTTGATCTAAAGTACCATCAAAGGGGAATTCAACACTATCTTCCCACTCCACAATGATCGGATCTCATCCTTCCAGAACCTGTTCAAAATCAGTATAGTCTCTTGGTTGGGCTCCCATTGGTTGATATCCAGTTTCAGTAGAGTTAGTAACCCCTCTCACAATCTCATTAGGAGAAATAGCTGTTTGTTTCCTAAAGCCACCTCACCTACGGTCCCCCTTGGCCCCAGGACGGGTCCTCGGGCCAGGGGTGGGACCTACGGTGGGCGAGAGGAAGAAAGTAAGTTCCTAATATCAGGCATTCGTAAGAAGATACCTATTGATCTTATCCTTGGTAAAGATAGCCATTATTTACCTCCTTTTACAACATGTTTAATAAAGTCAATATCCGTTTCAATCTTGTCAATCTTGGTTTCCATCTTTCATCTCTTATGATTTCACCAATTTCCTTAGCGAAAACCTCTTCCGTCATATTGGTACTGTGAATAACATATCTGTTTCTATCGTACCATCTTCTAGCATCTTCCCCTTCTTTAGGAGGCCTCGGCCCCCGGACGAGGGCCCGTGGTCCGAGACCGAGGCTCTGGAAAGATGCATTCTCCTTGAACCATCTTGGTGATTTTACTGAATAGGTACAACATCGATGAAGTGCTCAAAGTCGTTTATCTGTTTGTAAACTCACATCTCAGGACGAGGAGTTCTTCTAAGGACCCTACGGGCCCAAGGACCGGGGGCCCTTGGTCCTCCGGGCCGGGGTAGCTCATTTTCGTTGACCAATTTCTTCAAGAATTGAATCGTAGGAGTCTTCGCAGGATAATCGAAGGAGAGAGCATCTAGACTGGTATTAAGTCTTCTGAGGAGCCTTTCGGACATCAACCATTTACCTTGTTCTCTCATAATATCCTCAACCTGGTGAGCCTCTCGTTAATGTCTCCTATCTCGTTGGTTAACCTACAAGTGGAACTCCTCACGGCCTCTTCTATGGTCCTATTATCGTTAGGTAGATAGTTTCTAATTGCGGAGAGAAGGTTTAGACCCGTTGCAATGTAGATAGGGTAGAACCGGTGGAAAGAGGTACTATTGAATTCTCTGGCACCTGGGGAATTTGGTTAGAAATGGGTTCCTGAGAATAGGTTTCTCACGGCGATTACGTTGAAGGCAAAGTTCGCGAGAGAGATTAATGTGTTCGTAGACATTTTGGTCTTAGTTGTTGAAGGGAGAAAGATAGCTGATTTATATGAGTGAGAATTTGAGGGCGTAAAATCCTTTGTGATAGATGAGGTATTGTTTATCCTCTTGTTTACCTAAAACAGTCATGTAGCGCCAAGTATAAGGATTTCCAAATGAGATTATCACAAAGCAAGATAATGACATCAATTATGACTAATTTGGGTGATAAGGAATGTTGATCTAAGATAAGGAAGTGAAACCATTGAATATGGATATTTAGAAGAACTGGAGATTTGATGATCTAAGTTAGATGTTGTTAATCTGTGTGACCATGATAAGGGGCATTTTAATGAGAGATATGTACTCTAGGAGAGGAAATGGGTTAAAAGAGTATGTATCAGAATGATGGTTATTTAATCATGGAGAATCAAAGGAAAAAGAAGAAGGCAAATAAGGCAACCGCAGCAGGATAACCATCTACTAAATTCAGATCAGAAAATGACTATAGGTAAGGGGATTAAAACCTACTTCACCAAACAGTCATTTAAGTTCTACATCAAGACGGGCGGAAGCTCCATTGCCTCAAACGGTAGCGGGTTAATACCACATGCTACTTGGGTTAGGTTCCACAGCTTATCTTTGATGCTCCGAGAGCTCGTAAGCTTTTCTCTGTTACCCTTTTAACCCAATCTCTTCCAACCTGCAGACTACTTGTGGAGTAGGGGGAATCCCCTAGCTCAATGCTCCAGCCAATCACGAGACGCAATGCTCTTCACGAGGCTTATGTCCACCGCAGCCTAACACGGAGTTAGGGGTTTCCAGAGGTTAGCTTAGAGAAGCTAGGGGGTGTCTTCTTTCAACACTCTTTGCCTTACAAGGTTTCCGCGCCCCGACCCATTACTATAACCAATGATTACTCTTGTCGGCCTGTTGTTTACCAGACGTCTGTTAGCGCTGAAAGGAAGGATCTCCCTCAAAACGAAGCTTCAAAGGTAAAGTGGCTTGGCATATTGACTTTCGCTCATCTCCACTGACCCTAGGGTTAAGTTGGAAGAGGACTCCCCCGTCCCTTCTACCTGAGCCGCCTTAGGCAAGCAGAAGAGAGCTGGGGGAGTTGCCAGAGTAGCTTTTGTTCATCAAATCTAGGAGTCAGACCTCATAATTCCATTCTTTAAACGACCTCAAGGCGGCTCCATTCAAGAACTTAAGGAATTACTTACCTTCGTCTTCAATTCTCTAAACTTACCTCACCCCTGCGGCTGCGTACTATGCCGCAGCAGCCCTAGGACCCCCCGGTCCCCTTGGCCCCAGGACGGGTCCTCGGGCCAGGGGTGGGACCGTAGGTGGCTCTGGTTGGCTTATCCTCAAAATGCTGGGAATTCAAGGAACCAATCGCTGAGGATATCTGGCAAATTCTGAAGTCATAAAGTACGAACTTCTAGACACACCCCCACCCCTTGGGTCATTGGAGATTTAAGGGGAGGTATCTTAAATGGATTTGACCTGGGGGGGCCCAAAGGGCCGATTTATACGTTCAGGGGCAGATTCCTCTACCCCTACCTTGCTACAACTTAACAGGAATCGCCGGCTCTGGCTAACCAGACAGAGGCCCGTAGCAAGGGAAAGAGGATTACCTCTACTCTTACTAGAGTATATCTGGCTTCGAACAGTTCCGACTTTCCCCGCCTGATGGACAGTAAGTGCGCTCCCAAAAGGATGTTTCACCGCGGCGTGCTGATCCGTGATTACTAGCAATTCCTTCTTCATGTAGACGAATTTCAGTCTACAATCCGAACCATTATCTTCAGTTTTGGGGTTCCCTCCGGTTCACACCATTGCCTCCCATTGTTAAAGAATTTGTGGCACGTTACTATAGCCCACTCCATAAGGGCCATGAGGGCTTGTCGTCGTCCCCTTAACCAGCCTTATTGGCTAGTACCCTGCTAGAAATTTGATAGTTTAACTAACAAGAGGGGTTTCGTACATTAGCGGAATTAACCTGATGTCTCACGATATGAACTGCTCGACAGCCATGTAGCACCTGTGCTAGCATACAAGGAGTGGTGAGGTTCTTCGCGGGGTATCGATTTAAACAACATGCTTCACTGCTGGTCTTCAGGGCCGTCTAGACGTTTGGGTTTCAAAGTTGCCTTCATACTCCCCAGGCAGGAAGCTTAATGCCTTCGCTTCTAGGGTGAGAGCTTACCCTGCCTCCCGAAGGTCGCAAGGGTCCCAACCTATAGCCTCCATCGTTTAAGGTGTGGACTACGAGGGTATCTAGTTGAGATAGGTAGGCCCTTGCGGGCTTCCCCCCTCTCAGAACCGTACGTGCGACTTTCACCGCATACGGCTCAAGCATAAAAGACGCAATTATTAAGGGTTCTAATTTAGAATTGCTACCTCCACCAGGCGAGGCTGGGACAAGGGTTAGCCTTGTATCCTAGGAACCCACCCTAAGCGGTATATTTAGATAGCCACTCTTCATATTCCGTCTTTTACACCCTTGCATAAGTCAGCCAGCTTTCACTGTAGGTTATACACCCTATCTCTCCCATTACAGAAGAGCCTTCGCTTTTTATGCTGTCCTCTACCCACTGGCCGATAAACCAAATCGCTTTAATTCCTCCTCTCTCTCAAGAGGAGACCATTGGGCTTACCCAGTTCCATCAGAAACACGTCTAGCCTCCCTTAGGTTCCAACTTTGATTCGTAAGCTATAGGTCCATCTATGTATAACCGAGAACTCGTTACACATCCAAATTACAAACCTTTATTTACGCTGGTTCGATCTCTCTAACCTTAGGAGGCAGCCCGACTCCTTGTCAGGAGGTTACCCTAAAGCTTTACACAAAACCGTTACCGGAAGGAGGGTGAACCACCCTATCTTGCATATTTAGGTGGGCTATTGCCAGATGGAAAGCAATGAGGTATGATACCCCAATGTTTCTTTTAGCTTTGCTGGTCGCACATCCTCTTCGCTCCCCACACTTTCGTCGTCTAAGCGTCAGTGGTTACTTAGGATATGGCCTTCGCCGTAGCGGTCCTCCAGGGATCATCGGATTCTATCCCTACTCCTGGAGTTCCCTGATCCCCCCATAACACTCTAGCTCGCAAGTTGTAAGTTCCCCTTGGCCGCCTTCGGCCCCCTGGTCCTCGCCCACCTAACCGTACGGTCCCAAGGACGGTGGGCCCCCCCTACGGGCCCAAGGACCGGGGGCCCTTGGTCCTCCGGGCCGGGGGTGGTACCTCCGGCCGCCCTGGCCGGACCCCTGGCCCGAGGACCCAGGGGGTCCTGGGGCCAAGGGGGGGGGGTGGCAAAGTAGGCACCGGAGTTCAGTTTACCTTTACGGGCAACCTACAGACACTCTAGGCCCATTTAAGACGGATAACGCTAGCCCCCCTCGTATTACCGCGACTGCTGGCACGAGGTTGGTCGGGACTGATGGGAGAGTTTACTCATTATGCTCCTCTCCGGTAGGGTTTGTACGGGATTAGGTAAGACCCTTCTAGTTGGCTGGATCAAGCTTGCCCTCATTGTCCAATATTCCTCACTGCTGCCGAGCATTCCTCGGGTGACCCTTGTTTCAGTGCCACTGTGGTTGGCCGTTCTCTCAAACCAACTATGCATCATAGACTTGGTAGGCCGTTACCACCACCAACTATCTATTACAGGATAGGCTCATCTGCAGGCGGATAACCTTCCTTTGAATTATGGGCATTGAACCCATCCTGAAGGTAGATTCCTATTTGGTACTCACCCGGTCGCCATGAAGGGGAATTCTACAGTGGTGAGAGAGGACCCGCCCGAAGCCTCCCCCCGGTCTCAGGCAAGGGCTCCAACCGGGCCCAACCCCCCCTCACCGTACGGTCCCACCCCTGGCCCGAGGACCCCCTACGGGCCCAAGGACCGGGGGGGTCCTCCGGGCCCCGGGGGGGTCCTCCGGGCCGCCCCGGCCGTAGGACCAAGGGCCCTCCGTCCTTGCCCTCTGCCAGACAGGCTACTCCGTAGTCTGCGGCAGAGGGTTGGGCCGAAGGGGGCAGGACCGAGGGGGTCCTCGGGCCAGGGGTCCGGCCTGGGCTCACCCCGTGGGTGCCGTCTGCCAGACCCCTCTGCTGCAGACTACGGAGTAGCCTGTCTGGCAGAGGGCTCCGTCCGGCTTGACAGGGCAGGGCATATGGCAAAAGAACGCCAGCTGTTTATCTTCATATGACTTGCATGTGTAACCCACTAGATAGCGTATTCCTGAGCCACGTCTAAGCTCTTACAATACAGTAGGTCATAGTCTAAACGATCTATGACGGGTTCAATCTATCAGATCCCCAAAAAGGTGGGGGCACCGAGGGGTGTTTTGGTTGAATCTAGTTAAGAACCAAACAGAATCACAAGGAATAAGAAAAGAGATAAGGTAGGGTTTAGCTAACCCTCCCCCCGGTCTTGGAACCAAGGGCTTCAAGTCGGGGGGGGGGCATATAGCCCCACTCGGTAAGCCATTGAAGAAGTAATGTAAGGTTTCACAAGGTGCTGTACCTTTAGGTAACTCTCGTTTGGGGACTCGAGATTTTATACTGATTTTTGGCTCTATCAGCAATAACCCGAGTAGACTCAATACCAAAATTATGCCAAAAGAATGGAGCGCAAACGATCAACCTCCGCTGTGGTGAATGAATCCGTATAGATTTCTATTGCTCCTTGAGTCTTATTATAATGGCAATCTCCGGAAAGCCAATAAGCCATAGCAATAGGAGTTAAAAGGTTACTGATGTTAGCTGGAATAACTTGGATCTTTTTCCCATCCTCATTTCGGTACCATTGCTCAGTAAAGAAGGGCATAGTGAAGGTATCGAAAGCATACCATTTACGCCCATCTTTATGGCAATACAGACGAGGAGGACGGAGCCCTCTGCCAGACAGGCTACTCCGTAGTCTGCAGCAGAGGGGTCCCTACAATACCAAGAGGGGCGAAAAGATCCCACAGCAACTGAACGAAGGTTCCGTCCTTTGCAGGATTCGCAACTGAGCGTCGGTACATCCCCCCTCCGGCCCCCCCTACGGGCCCAAGGACCGAGGGGGTCCTCCGGGCCGGCTGCGGCATAGTATGCAGCCGCAGGGGCTGGTCCAAGCCCTTGGTTCCAAGACCGGGGGGGGGGCCGAAGGGTCGCCGAGAGCCCTCCCAGTAATTACCTCTTGGATATAAGGGGTATCACGTATTGCCGTTTTCGCTGCAGCCGAAAGGTAATGGCGGAATAAGACAAAGGTGGCTAGCATTTGAGTTAAATATTGCGAAACTTCACTTTTTAGGTGGAAAAATAACAGCGGACTTCACCGCTGAGGCGTCTAGATTCGTAGTCAGCACAGAAAGTAATCCGTGAATTTCGAGAGTGTGATGCCACTAAATAGCGTTCAACCGGAGTCACGTCTGAGCTCTTAGCTTATCATTAATGTCTAAAGGATCATTAATGGGTTAAATCTATGGAATCGCTGCGGATATTCTAATAAATTCAGAGACCAAAAAGTAGAACTGATAGACACAAGGATTGGTTTCCTCAAAATACGGACCCGTCCTGGGGCCAAGGGGGACGGAGGGCGTCCTACGGCCGCCCGGCCGGAGGTACCACCCCCGGCCCGGAGGACCAAGGGCCCCCGGTCCTTGGGCCCGTAGGGGGGGCCCACCGTCCTGGGACCGTAGGTGGGTGGACCAAGGGCCCAGGGTCCTAGGGCCAGGGGTGGTTCCAAGACCGGGGGGGGGGGCCTATGCCGATGAACCACTTCCCCTTGGGGTTATCCCCGGCTGCTTCGCAACCACCCTTGCCTTCCGACATTGTCCGGGCCAGACTGGGGATTCACTCATGGGTTCGGCTGATACGCCAACGTTAAGCGTATGCCATGTTCGAGAGGTCTTAAATTAGGCTTCCGGGTAATCTAGGGCACTCTTACGATTTCTCTGCCTGCAAGTATTCTACTCAGGGGCTCCTTTAACTCCTTCCATCCTCCTTCTCATACGCTCCCGAACTCCTAGGCTAGGTAGGATTCCTATTCATATTCCTTCCTGCTTGGATGGCTGGTCTTTCCCCACACCTCTGGTCCCAACCCCTCTGCTGCAGACTACGGAGTAGCCTGTCTGGCAGAGGGCTCTGCCCTGGCCCGAGGACCCCCTCGGTCCTGGGGCCAAGGGGGACGGGGGGCCCTTGGTCCCCTTCGGCCCAAGTAGGAGGGCCCTTGGTCCTACGGCCGGGCTCCGGCCGGAGGTACCACCCCCGGCCCGGAGGACCAAGGGCCCCCGGTCCTTGGGCCCGTAGGGGGGGCCCACCGTCCTGGGACCGTAGGTGGGCCGATTCGACAGGGTGCCAGTTGAGCCTGTTTCACCGGTGAACCTCCAACGGTCTTAGTTTCCCGTCAGACTAATGTTTAGTCCTAAGAAAGAACCAATTATGCGAGAGTTATGAATATTCTTGTTATAAAACGTTGAAGCAGTTGAGGAAGAAGTCTCTTGGAAGCTAAGTAGATCAAGACAGATAGCAGGATCAGACCAAAAGACAGCTGGTTTACAAAGTAAAAAGGAACTAGTTGAGGCATCAAACACTACCTGATTGTTTGGTTTCCTATACGACGTCGTCGCCGAGAGTTTACCGCACCACTCCACTTCCGAACCTACCCTTTGTCGCTCCACAGTCTTGAAACGGTTTGGAGGAACAAGCCAACACTAACCATAATCCCAACTATTTTGAAGATGGCCACGATAACATGATGAGCAGATTATGCCCCGTAGTTCAGATTCCTACATACTGTCTATGGCTATAACTCAAATGGGGTATATTTATTGGTAGCATACTGGACTACCTTTTGGGGTTGCTAATTGCTATAGAACCCCGGAGTCTGTAGAAGGCGACTATGATAGCTAAGCCTATAGCACTTTCAGCTGCCGCAACCGCGATTACGTAGATTCCAAAACCCTGGGCCAATATATCCGAAAAGGTATAGGAGCTCAATAAGAGCAAGAGAGCAACTGCAAGGAGCATAAGCTCCAGACAGAGCAACATGAGAACCAGATTTTTGCGGTTTACTATGAAACCCATCATACCTATCAGGTACAATATCAGAGAAAAGAACATTTGAGTGAGTTTTTAGATCTTACTTCTAAAGGTTAGTTTGTCTGTTTAACAAGCTGCTGTAAGCTAAGAGGGGGATCCCTAATAAGACAATAGCGGAGGAGGGAAAAGAAACAATAACTCAAGGCAGAAGACCTCACCTCTCTATACCCCTCCCTTTTGAACCTTTCTGACCACCTCGTCCAAGACCGGGAGGGGCTACCCCTAAATAGACCTAGGAGGGCTTATCCCCCATTTGGCCTTTCTGATATTACCCCCCTCATACATACCCTCCCTCACACTGGACACCGGTACTTTGAAGTTGAGATTAAACACCACCCACCTGGGACAGAGTCCACAGGGACATAGTAATGATAGATAATAAATGATAAAGGCAAGGAAAATAGAAACTAATTGGGACAAGTACAACATTACTGAGAGCAATAACTCTCATTTGACAACAGGAGCATTCATAATGGCATACGCTAGATCTTATTTATCAACATAGTAGAATTCAAACAGAAGAGCGGATATACCATTCTTCTACGGCCACTCCCTTCGGCCCAACCCCTGGCCCGAGGACGCCCTCGGTCCTGGGGCCAGGGGTTGGGACCTAGGTGGGGGAGGACCAAGGGGGCCGGAGGGGCCATAAAGCAGGTCTTTCGGATCGGTAAGATTTGAACTTACAATCTATCGGACCCAAACCGATCGTCTTACCTTTAGACTACGATCCGCGTAGAACTCCTTGGAAGGACCAGAGTGGGGCAATTGGTGTTTTTAATCTAGTTAACTACCAAACAGGAATCAAGAGAGAGGGGGTGACAGGTTTAAAGGTCTAGACCCCTTTGGGCTCTAATGCCTACGGCGCCAGGCCCGGTACGGAGGGGTCACAGGCCCCCCGTGGGTCCGGCCAAGCCCTTGGTCCCTCAGGCCGCCCTGGCCGGACCCCTGGCCCGAGGACCCGTCCTGGGGCCGGAGGGGGGGGGTTGGCCCCGCCGTTGGCCCTGGTCAACTCCGTAGGCGGAGGACTCCCCTACTGGGTAAACCTTGCGGTTTATGAAATCCAGTTTAGAGTCATACCCAGGACAAAAAATAAGAGAGATCTGACTGATAGGTCGGAGACAACAAACATAGGTTCTATAGCGGAAAAGGAGGGAGTTGAACCCTCAAGGACCATTTAGTCCCATAACTTAGCAGGTTATTGCCTTAACCCATTCGGCCACTTTTCCTAAAACCCTACGGGCCCAGGACCCCCTGGGTCCCCTTCGGCCCAACCCCTCTGCTGCAGACGGGCCAAGGGGGACGGAGGGCGTCCTACGGCCGCCCGGCCGGAGGTACCACCCCCGGCCCGGAGGACCAAGGGCCCCCGGTCCTTGGGCCCGTAGGGGGGGCCCACCGTCCTGGGACCGTAGGTGGGTCCGGGCCGGGGGGGCCCTTGTTTTTTCATGTGTAATAATGACAACTTCCTGCTGGTTCTGGTTTGGTGCTGGTTCTGCCCTTACCCTACACAGGGGCCTATTCACCTATTTCAAGCCCATATAGCAGAGTGAGGAGAATCATAGGGACAGGGTTGGTCCGAGGACTTGGATCCCACCGGAGGTCCCAAGGACGGCTGCGGCATAGTATGCAGCCGCAGGAGGGCCCGACGGTCCAAGACCGGGGGGGCTATCTAAAGTTCTGTTAACCCTTGGACTTATGTATCCAATGATTTTTGTTGGGTGGCCATGACTGAGGCTAGGTTATTCTGACCTTGGGCAATGGAATCCCTTATTTCCTGGTTGACCTGTCCTTGGGATGTTATGAACTGTTGGAGAGCAGCACCTCTTTGGGCGTCCCGTTCCTCCATTGCTTCAAGACGGGAACCCAGGGCTTGGCAGTCGTCCCGAGCTTGGGCCTGGATATCCTGAAGACGTTCCTCCACTCTGGTTAGGATGCGTGTTTTCATGGCTTCTAATTGCTCCATTAATTTCATGGAAGCCCTAGGCTCCCCTCACCGTCGGTCCCACCCCCTGCGGCTGCATACTATGCCGCAGCCGGCCCGAGGACCCCCTACGGGCCCAAGGACCGGGGGCCCTTGGTCCTCCGGGCCGGTCCTGGGGCCAAGGGGGGCTTGGCCCGGAGACCAGCTGTAAGGAAAACATTAGGTACTCATGTGAACGGAAGTTAAAGTCGCAAGATGTGCGAATTTGAAGTAAAATATACTAAGCATTTTTTCAATTGATTTTTAATCCAAAAGTAGAACTGATAGACACACCCTCTCATAGATTTCCTAACAACATTCTCCTACTTGGAGTAAGCAAGATTGCAAATATTGGCAGGGCTGGAGGGTCCGTTTAGCTTGCTAATTCTCCTAAGTTCTGGAGCTTTCTAGGAACGGCAAGTTTTGAGAAGAGAGGGATTCGAACCCCCATGACCCATAGGGTCGACCCTCTGCCGCAGACTACGGAGTAGCCTGTCTGGCAGAGGGCAAGGACGGAGGGCCCTTGGTCCTACGGCCGGGGCGGCCCGGAGGACCCCCCCGGTCCTTGGGCCCGTAGGGGGTCCTCGGGCCAGGGGTGGGACCGTAGGTGGCTCCGGCCGGGGTGGTCCCAAGGACGGCCCTAAAGAGCCTGCCTGCCCTGCCTTACCATCTCCATTCCCTTATCCCCCGCTATAAGCCAGTTACTACCCCTAACTAGACCCTGTTAAAAAGCTCTATACCTCAGATAGTGAATGTTCCTACACTGGATAACTCATTCTTCTCTTTTTTATTATCCATCCCCCGATGGCTCAAGATCATAGGAATAATAACTAACTATTTACGATTACCGTTGCTCCTTTATTCAACTATGTGATTCTGCCTCTAACACGTTGGTTGAAAACTCAGATTAAAGAGATAAGAAAACAGCTCTAAAAACAGGGAAGAGTAAGACATGGTTGAGGTAAAAGAAACAATAGCCACCTCCCCCCCTCCTGTGGCTGCATACTATGCCGCAGCCGTCCTTGGGACCTACGGTGGGCGAGGACCAAGGGGTAACTTTTAGCCCCCACTCCGGACGGACAGGGATTTGAACCCTGGAATGCGATGAGCATTGTCCCATTTCAAGTGGGGCGCCTTTAACCAGACTCAGCCACCCGTCCATGCTCAAACTTCCTCCCAAAAGCGGGTAACAGAGGGGAACTCCAAATAAAAAGGGATCTGAATAAACAAAGGGATTCGAAACCAATAAATCAAATAGAGGGGAGGGGGGAATAGAAAATAAAAGAATTTAAAATAGAATAAAATGATAATAAAGTAGAACTGATAGTTCTATCCTTGTAAATATCACTAATTATAAATGGATTGTTTTTTGTATTATGCTTTAATTCAATCTTATAAATATCTTAGGGGGAATTTTAAGAGTCGAGTTTAGTTAGCTTAGTTATATAAGAAGGCACGTTGGAGAAATAACACTCTCCATTACCTGTAGCTATTCATATCCACACGCCAAAGTTAGAGCTAATTTAACGACCGTATCTATAGAGATTAGATGAAATACATACAGATAAGCAAGTTAGTTGATTGTGGAACAAGTACAGACATCTCCGAAGGTTAAGCTAGTTATTGCATATGTAAGGGTCTCCACAGACACGCAAGACGTGAATGCTCAAAAGCTAGAAATTCTAGAATGGGCCAGAACACGCAACATACATGTGAACAGGAGGTGGAGGTAGTAGTAAGTTCGTCTAAGGGGGGGGTAAAAAAGGGGTGATCAAGACCACCGGCCATACACCAATCCTATTTGTGCAAACGACCCGAGAGGCACAAATTTGAGGTAAACCTTTTTGGGCCACCCCACCGTCCCCCTTGGCCCCAGGACGGGTCCTCGGGCCAGGGCAGAGCCCTCTGCCAGACAGGCTACTCCGTAGTCTGCAGCAGAGGGGTTGGGCCGAGGCTGCCTTTGAGACACCCTGGGCCCCAGAGGCTCCTCTTCCTCCTTATGCATATAAGGCTCGGCCTGTGGCCCTTCGATCCACTGGTACCATGGATCCTATTGCCCAACAAATTATTGCAGGCCTTGCACCTCATTTCCAAGATCTTAAGGCGGCCATGACCGGACCCAAAGGTTGGGAGGCCCTGGGGGAATCGGTTGCCACCCTAATTAACCGGGGTGTCCAGCCTGTAACCCCTGGTACACCCTCTCAAGGTCCCCTTCCTGCTCTGGTTGCCCCGGATCCTCCCCTACGGGCCCAAGGACCGGGGGGCCCTTGGTCCCCCTTGGCCCCAGGACCGAGGGCGTCCTCGGCCAGGGGTCCGGGCCGGGGGGACCGACGCCCATGAGTCTTTATTATCATCTATATCCCAAGGTTTTAATATTCTGTCATCAACAATTAAAGAAATCTCCTCTATAGTGGCGAACCAAGGTGCCACCCTCTCACAACAAGGTACTCTCATTGAAAGATTAGGGGAAACTGTCTCACAACAAGGTACTCTCATTTCACAACAAGGTGCCATGATTAAATCTCTGTCCGATGGACAGGCACAAATCCTTGAGCCCCGGTCTCGGACCACGGGCCCTCGTCCGGGGGCCGAGGCTCCTTAAAAAACAAGCCCCAGTCTCCCCTCCTCCCATTCTAAAGAAGAGCCTGAGGAGGACAATGATGGGGAAGAAGGCGGTACCCCACCCATGGCTCCAGAAACTCCTCCAACTCCGCCCCGGCCTGACCCCTGGCCGAGGACGCCCTCGGTCCTGGGGCCAAGGGGTACCAAGGGCCCTCCCTGCGGCTGCATACTATGCCGCAGCCGTCCTTGGGACCTACGGTGTCCCTTTGGGCCCCCCTGCCCAATTATGGAAATAGACTATACTTCCACAGACTAGATTAATTAGAGACATCCAAAATGCACGAAGCATCTTCAAAAGAATTGTTTGCATCAGAAGTAATATTAAAGATTTGGCTTATTGGTTTACCCCCGGTCTCGGACCACGGGCCCTCGTCCGGGGGCCGAGGCCTCCTTTAAAACCATACCAGGCGGCCATATAGCACATCTGAGAATTGTCAGGCATTAAAAGGGCCTCCAGATCTGCAGTAACAATGGATTCAAGGGGTAAGGTATTAGTAGTATTCATAGGAGTAATATAAGATGGATTATGAATTGGGGAAATTAAAGAAGTTGTAGAAAAGGGGGAACCATTAGGGGCAGGAGAAGAAGCAGTTTCAGGGGGAGATACTGGGGAAACGGGCCCTGCCCCCTTCGGCCCAACCCTCTGCCGCAGACTACGGAGTAGCCTGTCTGGCAGAGGGCAAGGACGGAGGGCCCTTGGTCCTACGGCCGGGGCGGCCCGGAGGACCCCCCCGGTCCTTGGGCCCGTAGGGGGTCCTACGGCCAGGGGGGGCTGTAAGGTGTTCAAGGGCAGATACTCGGGCATTAATAGAGGATAGAAGTTGGGAAAGCTGATTCTGACCTTCAGAGATAAGGTTAAGGGATTGGGAAATATTACCAACCGTGGTGGTTAAGGTATCCAGGGTTTTTCCCTGTTGGGAAACTGTAGAAGTGAGGGTTTCGAAGCCGGACGTAAGCCGGTCAAGGATGGTCATAAGAGAGTTATCTGGACCTGATATTACAGGGGCAGTAGCAGGGGTAGAAGGTATAGGAGCCATAGGACCAATCGCTGTGGTAGAAGCAGGAATAAGGCTTAGAATCCGCTCTATACCCATAGCTAAAGACTCCGCTAATTTCTCGTAACCCTGAGAACGTCTTTCCTGTCTTCTTTCGGAGAGGTAAACTTTATCTAATTTAGATGACATAGAATTAAGGGTTGAATTAATCGAATCAAGAGAACCTAGAATTTTATGTTGAGCAGGCATAGTATTGATCTGCGGACCTGCTTCAATGGGGCCCCCCCCCCGGCCCGGACCCACCGTAGGTCCCACCCCCTGCGGCTGCATACTATGCCGCAGCCGGCCCGAGGACCCCCTACGGGCCCAAGGACCGGGGGCCCTTGGTCCTCCGGGCCGGTCCTGGGGCCAAGGGGGACCAATGGGGGTAGGGGTAGATTGAGTTGTAGAGGTAGGAGAAGGGGCAGTTGGTGTTGCTTCCAGGCCTTAAAGGCCACACCGGGGATGGAAAGGTTGGTAATAGGATTCAGCTCGAATTGAGTATTCAATTCTTTAAAGAAGGCCTCAAGGACTTGGTACAAGAGGACACAATCAAGATGGAGGTATGCCCGAGCCATCTTCATAAAGTTCCAGTGCTCACCAAACTGAGCCACCATTTGAGCCTCTTTGGAAGTACGTTTGGGTTCAAAATAATGGTAGGCAGGCCCAGTATACGACATCGTGGCTTCAAGAGAATCTAGGAGGAAGTAGTGGGGAAAATGATCCTTGCCTTGCTCAAGGTTATAATCCTTGGCCAACTTGGCCAGAGAGGCAGGGAGGAGTTTAAAACTGTCTTTTATAGTCAGAAGAACCTTGGATCCCTGTTGCACCTTCAGACTTATGATCTGGCCATTACGAATGATTGGAGTAAAATTTAGGCCAGAATCATGGTGACTTAACAAGGCGGCAAGGGAAAGAATAGAATCATAGCCGGCCCAATTATGCAAATAAACTGTTGAATTGGTGGCTCCATTAATTATTGAGAGCCAGAAGGCTCGGAGCATAGCCTCGGGTGAGTCATAATTGGGCAGCTCAAAAACCTGCCCGATGGGTAGGCCTCCCTTGACCCCGTACCACTCGGCCATGAAAGGGATTTGGGGGCCGCCTTTCCCCTGAAGTGTCTCCAGATCGGCCGTTATATGGGGCCGCCCCCTTCGGCCCAACCCTCTGCCGCAGACTACGGAGTAGCCTGTCTGGCAGAGGGCAAGGACGGAGGGCCCTTGGTCCTACGGCCGGGGCGGCCCGGAGGACCCCCCCGGTCCTTGGGCCCGTAGGGGGGTTCCTTCCCCTCCCTCGTTTCCATCACCGCCTTCGCCGTTCTTGTAGGGCTCAATAAATGAAGGTACTTTTGGTGCAGGGGTTGAAGCAGGAGAAGATTGGGCCCTAAGAAGCTCAAGTATTTGGGCTTGTCCTGATGACAGACTATTAATAAGATTCCCTTGATTTTCAACGGTTGCCCCTAAATTTTCAAGAATCGAACCTTGTTGAGATACAGTTGAAGCTACTTGATTGATGAGGTTGCCTTGTTCTTTAAGGCTTGAGGCCACCCTCCCCTTCGGCCTAACCCCCCCTACGGGCCCAAGGACCGGGGGGTTCCAACGGTATAAGTTAAAGAGTTAAACCCTTGAGACAAAGAAACTAAAATACCTTCGTGAGAATCCACACGGGGGTCCGGGGCAACTAAAGCTGGGAGGGGTCCTTGAGATGGAGTCCCAGGGGTCACGGGCTGAACAGCCCGGTTAAGTACATTGGCGATAGACTCCCCAAGAGCTTCCCACCCCCACCGTCCCCCTTGGCCCCAGGACCGAGGGGGTCCTCGGGCCGGCTGCGGCATAGTATGCAGCCGCAGGGGTTGGGACCTAGGTGGGGTGGCGTGGACCAAGGAAACATCAATATCCATTTTTATTTGAATAAATCTAACTTTAATAGAAAAAAGGAATTATAAATTTGATTGGTAATTTCTATTTTAGAATGGATTTTGATTTTTAATTTGTATTCCCCTCCCCCACCCCACTCAATCAATAAATACCTATTGGTTGTCGGGTTAGCTTAATGGTAAAGCTTTCGTCTTGTAAACGAGGTATGGTGGTTCGATTCCACTACCCGGCTCATTATGGAACCCAATAATCCTATGAGATCTACTCCCCGTACCCCTCCCCTCCTCCTTTGTTATTTATAAAACTTATGCCATTGTGGCTCAGCGGTTAGAGCGTATCACTGTTAATGATTTTGTCCTGGGTTCGACTCCCAGCAATGGCTATCTTTGGTCGCCCACCTAACCTACGGTCCCAACCCCTGGCCCGAGGACGCCCTCGGTCCTGGGGCCAAGGGGGACGGTGGGGGGCCGACCCCCGGCCCGAGGACCCGTCCTGGGGCCAAGGGGGGGTTGGACCAGGGGGGCCAACTTGGGGCCAAGGGGGTGAGGCCAAGTCACATAATACTTTGTATCGTTTCTCTCATTTGGAAGGGTATAGGTAGTGTACATTGCAATTATTCTCTCCTCACCTAGTACCTCGAACTCCCCTCCGAGGATGATCACCTACTTTGTGGCTTCTTCCTGGCTTCTTATGGATAGGGGTCATGGTAGTCCACTTACCACCATATAAATATGGATCCAAACTCTTGCTCTTAATTAAAATAGACTTAGAAGTAATTGGTGTAAACACATTACCAAAAACATGCTTACTGTATTGCTACTAACTCCCCTTATAGGAGTTGCCGGTATCATCCTGGGATGCTCTAATGAAAGACAGAGTAAACAAGTAGCTCTACTAGCTTCATTAGCTAACTTTGCACTATCCCTAGTGCTCTGGGGTGAGTATGACGGCAATTGCGGCCATTTTCAGTTTGTCCAGGATTGGAGTAGTGTTACGTTCTGTCACTTTATTATAGGGCTCGATGGTCTCTCTCTGTTCTTCGTGCTTCTGACTACCTTCATAATTCCTTCTTGTATCCTTGGTACCCCCGCCCTACCCAGGATCCCCTCCACTACGGCCAATATTCCCGCTGTCAAATCTTTCCTGATAGCGCTACTGGTGGTAGAGACGCTCCTAATCGCTCTGTTCGTGGTGCTTGACCTGCTGCTATTTTACATATGCTTCGAGAGCGTGCTTATCCCTTTATTCCTATTGATAGGTATATGGTCTCATAGCCCGCACAAAGTTAGGGCTAGCTTCATGCTGTTCTTATACACTCTGTTTGGCTCCCTATTTATGCTATTATCCTTTATTGCCATATATATGTCCATAGGTTCAACAGATTACCAACTAATAGCAACAAGCAGTATTCAACCGGAAGTTCAAAATATTCTGTGGTTAGGCATTTTCCTAGCTTTAGCTATCAAAACACCTCTCGTCCCTTTTCACAGCTGGCTACCCTATGCCCACGTAAGCGCTCCTTTAGCGGGTTCCATCATTTTGGCTGGGCTCATTCTCAAACTAGCCACATACGGCTATCTTCGGCTTTGCCTTGGCTTATTGCCGGAAGCTTCCTCTTACTTTGCACCTTTAGTCTACACCCTTTGTGTCGTTAGTATTGTTTATGCTAGTCTATCTACTTTACGGCAAGTTGATCTTAAGGGTATAATTGCTTATAGCTCAATACCTCATGTGGCAATTGCCACAATGGGGCTGTTCTCTAATTCTATCCAAGGTATAGAAGGAGCTATGCTACTTTCACTTGCCCATGGGCTGGTCTCTCCTGCCCTGTTTATCTGTGTTGCAATAATATATGACCGGTGGCATACTCTTGTCCTCCTTTATTATAGAGGGTTGACCCTAATTATGCCTCTGTTCTCCCTTTTATTCTTTGTGTTCCTTCTAGCCAATATGGCCATACCCCTTTCGGTCAATTTTGTAGGCGAGTTCCTTTGTTTCCTGGGTTCCTTTCAACGTAATCCTCTTGCAACCTTTATAGCTTCATTTTCAGTTGTTTTCTCTGGGGCCTATAGCATCTGGCTTTTCAATAGGGTTTGCTACGGCGCCTTCTCTCGTTACCTATTACCTGCTTTGGATATTACACGTAGAGAACTCTATCTCCTTCTCCCTTTCTTATTTCTGGTTTTGATACTGGGTATAGTCCCTAACCTAGTCCTTGATAGTATTCACCTTTCTGTCTCTTCTTTACTTATCAAATTACCCCCCTAAGCCTACTATCTTCTTTTTACTATGCTACTAATAAGTGTACCTTCTTTAATGTGAGGGGCATGAGTGCAGGCAAGTCGAATCACACTAAAGGGGATTACACCTGGATCGGCTCCTGCCATACTAGCTAAAGCGTTTTCGCCCTATTTTGTTACTGGGTTTTCCGAGCCCACCGTAGGTCCCAAGGACGGCTGCGGCATAGTATGCAGCCGCAGGGGGGGCCCGAAGGTCCCCTTCGGCCCAAGGGCCCCCTTGGCCCCAGGACCGAGGGCGTCCTCGGCCAGGGGTCGTCCTTGCCGAGGCTTAGCTTAAAAAAATGCCCCCCCCCCACACAACCTTTACTGCTGGGACCTTCAAAGGAACGGCTATGTTGGAATTGGTAGACAAGCCAAGTTTAGGCCTTGGTGGTTAAGACCGTGAGGGTTCAAATCCCTCTAGCCGTATTCTGAGCCTAGCTAACCTGCCAGGCTTCCTAGCACTATCCAGAATAACTCCTGACCATTTCTTTCTCTAGTCTACTCCTTATACTACGCTAGATCTCCTGGAAGGTTTCCACTTGTACCCCTGGTTAAATGGGTATCCTAGTTTCCATATTGCACTCCCCCCTTTTGACCTACTGCCCTAATTGTCTACTCCGGATACCGGAGAGCGAGGGAACCATCCTACCCACCCCCCGGTCGTTGGAACCATGCCTCACCTACGGTCCCACCCCTGCCCCGGCCCGGAGGACCAAGGGCCCCCGGTCCTTGGGCCCGTAGGGGGTCCTCGGGCCAGGGCAGAGCCCTCTGCCAGACAGGCTACTCCGTAGTCTGCAGCAGAGGGGTTGGGACCAGAGGTGAGGTGGGATCCAAGTCCTTGGGCCAACCCCTCTGCCAGACAGGCTACTCCGTAGTCTGCAGCATAGGGGGTGGGGTTTGTGGGTCAAGGTATCCAATACGAACCCATTACACAGGTAGCGTGAGTTAGTTTACTTGGGATGCTGAAAAGATGTGAAGAGTAGTTTTTATTAAGGTTTAGTGGTGGTTTTTCTTTGACTACTTCTGGGGGAAGAACGTTTGTTTGGTTTGTTTGTAAGATTGTTTTTTGTTGTGATTCTTTTAGGTTTTCTTTAGGAAGCCTCGGGCCCCGGACGAGGGCCCGTGGTCCGAGACCGAGGCGGGCGCTTTCGGCCCTAGACTCCATCCTCCGTCTGAACCATCGAGTTTGACTTTGTTTACCCTGGTGTATTTACTGTAATAAGTCTAGTATCGACTATGCTGCTATGTTAGGCATTCTTCAGGGGTCTTACAGGGCCGTCTTCGACGGGTAGCTAGGGCTACCTAGCCTGTGCACATATATCTTAAGTATACTTCAATTGAAGAGTGTAAAGCTCCAAACTGCTAAGCAACTGCCAATAGGAGAGTAGTTTAATGGTAAAATGGTAAGCTCCAAACTTATCGTTGGGGGTTCGATTCCTCCCTCTCCTGATAGCGTTTATTATACTTGATTCGTATTTGATTCCTATTCACCTTCCCTCCAATTATTATAGAAAATAAATCCAATGAAAATTGATATAACCAAAAATTCACAATTATCAAATTGACCCACCAAGGTCCAATCAATAACACCCCACACCAAACTGTTATAATTTTGACCTGAGCCTACCCTTGGTCCTCGCCCACCTAACCTACGGTCCCAAGGCCGAGGGCCCCCCCGGTCATTGGACTATACCAAGTTTCTCTTCCAAATCATCTATCATATCCTTTAATCCTCCCTTTGATGGTTCAAATAACCAACCTTTCTCCTCTTCCCCTCTTCATTGCTAAGGCATGCTTCATCCGAAGACTACATATCTCCCTTTCCATCTGAGCAAAAGCCGAAATCATTGCTATCTGTAAGTTGGCGAATGGGTTCTTGCTGTCTATTTCCAATAGAAAACCTTCACGCAAACACACTACCGCAACACCTTTGGTCAACATCTCTTCCAATAGACCAAGCACTTCCACGGTAGATCTCCCCAACCTCGAAAGTTCCGTCACGATCAGTATTGGGTAGAGATCCAGTAGCCGTCTAACTTCATCCAGCTTTCTCTCCACTTGTGAACGAGAGCTCGATACTCCCACATCCTTGAAGATCAGCTTCAGATCCAACTTCTCGGAGAATTGTGCTATCATCTCTCGTTGTGTGATGGTGTCTCTGTTGAATTCCGAGTAATCCTTGTTGTTCGGAGAGTGTGTGGGTGAGGATATCCTTAAATACCCTACCACCGTCTTTCCTCTTATCTTCTCATAGTTATACTGTTCAAAGTTCTGTCTAGATAGCTGACTGACAAATGGACGTATCTCTAGTCAGGGCTGGAAGGGGGGCACGTTGCCCCCCTATGCTCCATCTCCCCCCCCCTGCTTACTCTAATCTACATACACAACTCCACACTGCTGAGATGCCCCTTCGTTTAAAGCTAAGAGGAACCGGAGAACTAAGGACCTACCTAGCTCTAACAGCCTAGCCTTCCTATGGTCTGCTCTCACGTTACAACATCAAAGTAAACCGTTCTAAACATCATCTCACTGGACGAAGGTTTCTCTATTCAGAGACCGGAGTTAAACGAACCGAGGTAGCTAGCGAACGAATGTAAAACCATGTTCTCACAATTGGGTGAAGGTATTATTACAACGAATACATGTTGGCAGTGTTTTTCCTCCAACTTTTGGGATAGTTGTGTGAGGTAAGGGTGGGGCCCCATTTGGATTTTATGGAACTGCAGCTATTTCTATGATCGGATCCTCCAGATAGCTTAAACCGGTAGTTTCTAAGTCAAGACCTAGGGACAGGAGGGTGTGGAGAGTCATTTGAGATAGTTGAGAAGTTGTATTCTCAAGGGGATTTAGCATAATGAAGTCATGAGGCCTCTATAGCTTAGTTTTTTGAATAGCCAGATTACGAAGGAGAGCTTGATAGGAAGAAGGATTAGAGAAGGGCCTCAATTGAAAGTTTCCATTTGAACATAGATAGGATAAGCTTATGCTCTTTTTGTAGTCATGGGTCTTTAGAAATTGCCTCATATAAGAGGTCGAAGGGGGGGTAGGGGGAGTAAAAAAAAAAGCTACAAATGACAAACCACCCTTAAGGCTCGTGCTAAAGCAAGCGTCATGTAACGTGACGTAAGGCTTCGCTTAAGATACTGGTGAAGACCGGTTTTATTGGACAAGTATGATAAGAAAAGAAGCGTTTTTTTTAAGCAAAATGCTTGCTCGCTGGCTCTTCTCAACCAATGCTAAAGATATTGGTACTCTATACCTCATTTTCGCCCTGTTTGCTGGAATGATCGGGACAGCCTTTTCAATGGCCATACGGCTAGAGCTAGCTGGGCCAGGGGCACAATACCTACAGGCTGATCATCAGCTATACAACGTGATAGTCACGGCGCATGCCTTCGTTATGATCTTCTTCCTCGTAATGCCAGCTCTCATAGGTGGGTATGGTAACATCTTCGTGCCTTTACTCATCGGAGCACCCGATATGGCATTTCCCCGCCTGAATAACATTAGCTTTTGGTTACTGCCTCCAGCGTTAGGGCTACTGCTTGCCAGCAGCTTTGTTGAGCAAGGTGCTGGAACAGGCTGGACAGTAGCACGGGTATGCTGTCTCTGTATGGTAACATACGGCTTAGGAAACTCCACTCGATGCGGGAAACTCCTTTTACGCCCAGGGCTACTCGAGTATTTAATGGTGGGCTTTCTCTTTAATTTAAGACATTTATACTCAGTCAAAAGGTTTCTGGGCAATGTCAGAGCATACATAACCCTTCAAAACCCTTCCAAGGCTAGAGAGTTTTCCGAATGGTTGGTTGGTTGGAAAATCACAGGGTGATGTGATGCAGAAAGTTGTTTCACATTATCCATCCATAAAAGGAAACGGGATAATAATTGGGCTATTATACCACAATTTAGATTTCAGGTGCATAAAAGAGAGGTTCCTAAACTACAAAATCTGGTCAAACCACATATTCCTCCCATGATGACCTATCGAGTTGATTTAAACTCCAGTGAGCTTGACAATGGCTTAGGGTCCTCATCCTCCTCACCTACTACTTCACTCGGTGAACAAATGACTGGTAATTGTGATCTTTCAGATTGTGCTTCTAGCTTATCAGAGGGTTCAGCAGCTTCTTCTGATACCCCTACAGTTTCTATTTATTCTAAGAGCGATAGTTTTTTAGAGTATTTTGTTGGCTTCGTGGACGGTGCTGGATCATTTACTATTCATCGATGTGGCAACTACTATAAACTACAGTTTAGCATAAGCCAAGCCTTATATAACATAAGAATTCTTTACTACATAAAGTCTAAGTTAGGTTACGGTAGCGTATCAACAAACAAAAATAAAGGAGTGGCTGATTTTAGAATTTCCGATAGAAAGAGTTTAGCTAAAGTCATTTTCCTATTTTTGACACTACCTTCTTCGAACTAGTCAATAATTTAATTACGTTCGGTTTAAAAAGGCTTATGATATTCTGGAGGATCCTAATCTGTCCTCAGAGGATAAGGCTAAACAACTAGAATCTCTTTTACAAGAGCCACTTCCAGTTGACTATGTTTCTCCGCCCCCCACCGTATGGTCCCACCCCTGGCCCGAGGACCCCCTACGGGCCCAAGGACCAGACAGGCTACTCCGTAGTCTGCGGCAGAGGGTTGGGCCGAAGGGGGCAGGGCCCTCGGTCCTGGGGCCAAGGGGGACCGGCTGCGGCATAGTATGCAGCCGCAGGGGGGGCCCGTCGGGTCCCCCTTGGCCCCAGGACGGGTCCTCGGGCCAGGGGTCCGGCCAGGGCGGCCTGAGGGACCCCGTCCTTGGGACCGTAGGTGCCCTTAAAAACTTGGATCCTCTTCAAAGCCCTTATGAGGAGATCTCTCTCGTGATTACAGACAACTGGCTCAGTGGGTTTGTCGAAGCCGAAGGTTGTTTTGGAATAAATCGCGATGGGCTGTCTTTTAATATTGAGTTCTTTTTAGTCCAAAAATTAGACGGTAGGCTGTTGGAGTTAATCAGACGTATCTTACACATTCCTGGTAAGATCATTAAGAATAGACAATTGAATGTTCTTAAGACTAAAAACAAACGTGCCCTATACAACATAAAGGATGCATTTGAAGGTAAATTCAAGGGTATGAAGGGTTTGGAATTCAAACTGTGGTGCAAAGCTCTTTATTATCGGGAAACCAACCTACCTAAAGTTGAAAGACATTTCATAGTGTTCATGAAAATTAAAGCTAAGGTAAACTCCCCAACCTCGGGAGAAAGGTCTTAATATCCTCGGAAGGGCCTTATCCGGCCTTTGGTGCTTCATCTGGATTGGTACCGTTAGCCCCCCTGCCCTGGATTTGGCCCCCCGGTCTTGGAAGCCACCCTCCCTTCGGCCCAACCCCTGCCCCGGCCCGGAGGACCAAGGGCCCCCGGTCCTTGGGCCCGTAGGGGGTCCTCGGGCCGGCTGCGGCATAGTATGCAGCCGCAGGGGTTGGGACCTAGGTGGGGGGGGGAGGGGTTGGACCAGAGACCTGACTTTGGGGCCAAGGGGGGGGGGTTTTCTGCCTCTGTTCAGATGGTTTTAATGCCAGGGTATTATGTAAGAATGGTTTGACAGGGGGACAATCCGCCTGCAGGACCAATGGCCCTAAGCTCCTGCATCAGAGACTAAACGTGGAGCATCCATCTTCTTCTTGGTTCTGTCAATGGCAAGCCCCTCAGGCTCGGACACGCAGCTCTGCTGTGTGCAGGCCCAGGTCTGGGCTCGAAGCCAACAGAACCGAAGATAGGTGGATGAAGGGATAGTCCGATCACCATGGAAACGTGGTGCGTGCACCGATACTCCTCTGGTTCATCCTAGCTTAATGAGCACCCCCTGGCCGTAGCGGAGCCACCTGCCAGATCCCATAGGGTCTGGACCCGCCCCTATGCTGCAGACTATGGAGTAGCCTGTCTGGCAGAGGGCGGCCCCTCGGACACAAGGGGTGGGGTGGCAGGGGGGGGTCCAAGGACCAAAAGGAGGGGCCAGAGGACGAGGGTGTCAAACATAAAGGTATCCACACACAGCGGGGATCCTACTTGCTTTAATAATTTGTTGAGTCTTTGGTGAAATGGTTTGTATACAAAGAGACAGAAAGGACCCTATCCCAGTGAGCCCAGAAAACTCCCTACGGTGGAGAGATAAAAAAGCAGGGCTCCTCTGTCGTTAAACCAAAGATACCCTACAACTATTTACAGACCCCTCCTAACCCTCCCCCCCGGTCATTGGAACCAAGCCCCACCTACGGTCCCAACCCCTGGCCCGAGGACCCGTCCTGGGGCCAAGGGGGACGGTGGGCCCCCCCTACGGGCCCAAGGACCGGGGGCCCTTGGTCCTCCGGGCCGGGGGTGGTACCGTAGGCCG